>Ga0180434_10005285_pt1 | contig 15273 bp, 18 predicted proteins | sample SS_ome_7_FD_132453 | JGI IMG/M metagenome (GOLD analysis project Ga0180434, IMG submission 132453) | Hypersaline lake sediment archaeal communities from the Salton Sea, California, USA - SS_1_D_2 metaG | ecosystem: Environmental > Aquatic > Non-marine Saline and Alkaline > Hypersaline >...
CAGGGAGTCGCCCGGTTCGGTGGGACTTACCTCTTGCGAAAAGAACATCTGCTCCAGCTCCGGGAAGAAGACCGCGTACCGGCCCGCCGGACCCGCACTGCCCACCACGAGTTCGTTTTCATCGATGTGGATCGATACGTTCTTCAGGATGTAGGCCATCGCCTTGCCCCACCGGAGCACCAGGGGCTGCCCTTCGGTCTCCTGGAAGGATTCGGTGAGGAGCCGGGCCCTTTCCACGTTGATCCGGATCGGCTTGTCCCGGAAGCCTTGAAGCATCCGGTGAATCCGGGCCCTCTTCTGCTGCGCCTCTTCGCTCACCAGCCCGATGCCCAGTCCCTTCCTGATTCGCTCTTCCTGCGGCGACAACACTTCCGCGACTTCAGGTACCGCCTGTGCCATGTGACGTCCCTCCCTTGCCTCTACTTGTAAACCGGTCGTGCCCGAGTCCATTCGGGCATCCATCTTCACGCTGCGCCCACTCCTGCCCTCAACCTCTCTTGCTCCCCATCCACCTTCTCCACAAACTCGAGATAGAGCTGCAGGGACATGTCCAGATGCTCGTCCAGGCTCACGTCGAACTCGTTCCCCTAATACTCGTGAAGGAGCATCATGCCCATGATCTGCGCGAAGAACAGGTTGGATGCATCCTTGAATCGGATAGCCCGCACCTCCCCCTTCTCGACTCCCTCACGATAAAATTCACGAAACACGTTCTCGAGCCGCCTTCTCTTCTCGTTGAGCTGCGTCCTGAGTTCATCCGGAAGCCGCGGCTCCACCTGGTGCCGCTGAATGAAATAGAGCTCGAAGAAGTTGGACTTCTCGCTCTTCATTTTCCGCAGCTCGTCGAGAAAGGCCCTGATCTTGTCCGGTACCGTCGCCGCGTTCTCCGTGGCCTTCGTCAGCCGCTCCGTCAAGGGTTCCGTGTACCTCTCCAGGATCTGGAGGTAGATCTCCTCCTTGCTGCTGAAGTATTGATAAATGGACGTCCTGCTGAAATCGGCTTCTGCGGCAATGTCGTTGATCGAGGTACCGGCGAAGCCCTTTTCCACGAAGAGCTTCTCGGAACTCGCCAGGATGAGTTCCTTTCTGGCCATCCTCTCCTGGGCCATTCGACTGCGGCGGGTCATTCGATTTATTCCTTGACAGGGTGTCAGAATAGTGTCATATTGTCATTCTAGGCCGGAAGGAGCCCCTTGTCAAGCAGAAAATAGTCCCATCCACAGGAGGAACCCATGGCAGAGATTCAGGGCGGACAACTTGCAGCAGAGGCGCTTATCCAGAAGGGGATCAAGCACATCTTCACCCTCAGTGGAGGCCACATCACGCCCATCTACCAGCACCTCGAGGACTCGCCCGTAACCCTCGTAGACACGCGCCACGAGCAAGCCGCCGTCTTCATGGCCGAGGCATGGGGCAGGATGACCCGCGAGCCGGGAATCGCCATGGTCACGGCCGGACCGGGCTTCACGAACGCCCTGTCCGCCGTCGCGAACGCACGCTTCTCCAACGCGCCCATGGTGCTCATCTCGGGCTGCGTCGGAATCGAGTCGATCGAGAAACTCGACCTCCAGGACATGTACCAGGCGCCGGTCATCGAACCGATGGTGAAGAAGGCCCTGATCTGCCACAAGGCGGAACGCATCCCGGAGTTCCTGGACCTCGCCTACCGAACAGCCATAAGCGGCCGCCCGGGTCCCGTGTACCTGGAATACCCGGTCGATGTCCTAAACGCCTTCACGGACACGGAGCTGGTCAGGCACACCGCGACGATGACTCCGTCACGCCCCGTGGACGTCGACAGCGCCCCACGCCTGATGGAGATGATCCAGGCAGCAAAGCAACCGGTCGTGATCGCCGGGAGCGGCACCTGGTACTCGAACGGCGCAGAAGACTTGGTCGAATTCATCGAAAAGACGGGAATGCCCGCCTTCACCAGTGCCGCGGGCCGGGGAACCATTCCGGACACCCACCCCCTCTGTTTCGAATCCTCCCTGGCGATCCGGCCCGGAGCGGCCATGTTCGCCAATATGAGTGCGGACCTGGTCATCTTCCTGGGCACGCGGATCGGCCTCTACTACATCTTCGGCGAGCTGTTCAGCAAGGACGCGAAGCTGGTCCAGGTAGACATCGAACCCGAAGAGATCGGCAGGAACCGGAGCATCGACCTGCCTATCTTCAGTGACATCGGGGGCTTCCTCAAGGCATGCAACAGGATCGTCGACGAGCAGGGAATCAGTGAGAAGCTGCAACAGGGATTCAAGGGATGGATCGAAGCGCTCAAGAAGGCGGAAGCGGACGGCAAGGCCGAGGCGACGCCCAACTGGGAGAGCGACAACGTGCCGATTCATCCCCTCCGGCTCGCCAAGGAGGTCAACGATTTCATGAATCGAGAGGATGACATCGTGGTCGCGGACGGGGGGGACACCGCGATCTGGACTGGGATGACGCGAACCGTGCGCAAGGCGGGAACCTACCAGGACTCCGGCCTCTTCGGATGTCTCGGCGTGGGACTGCCCTACGCCAATACGGCGAAGCTGCTCAACCCCAAGAGCCGGGTCTGCCTCATGATCGGAGACGGGTCCGTAGGCTTCAATTTCATGGAATTCGAAAACGCCATCCGGAAGCAGCTTCCCATCGTCGTCGTGATCAGCAACGACCTGGGTTGGGGCATGATCCGGCACAGCCAGGAACTCCGCCTCGGACACGCCATCGAGGCCGGAACATGGATCGGAAAGGTAGACTACCACAAACTCGTCGAGGCCCTCGGCGGCAAGGGCATCTTCGTGGATCGGCCCGAACAGATCCGGCCCGCCCTGGAGGAGGCCTTTGCCTCAGGCAAGACAACCTGCATCAACGTGATGACCGACCCGACCACCGTGAGCCCGGGAAGCGTTGCCCTGGCGAATCTGGGTAGCTATAAAGCGTAAAGACAGGGGTCGGGGATCAGGGGTCAGGGATCAGGTCCCCGCCCACGCCCGCTCCCGAGCCCGAGCCCGAAGGCGATAGGAGGTCTCGATGAAATGGAACCATGTGGGGATCAAGTCTGCGGACATCGAGAAGTCGCTGCGCTTCTACTGTGATCTCCTGGGTCTGGAGAAGCAGCAAGATCTGGACATCTTCGGGAAACAATTCATCTTCGTGGGAAACGATACCGTGTCCATCGAGATCGAGGCAGGCAACCCCGACGACACGCGGATCGACCCGAGGGCCCAGACCGGTCTGTACCACCTTGCCTTTACCGTAGAGGACGTTGCGGCCCTGGTGGAGCGGCTGAAGTCGGAAGGCGTCCCGATTGCTCTGGAGCCCCTGTCCACTCAGCCCGATCGCCTGGTAGCCTTTGTGGAAGATCCGGATGGCGCGTTCATCCAATTGATTCAGATGTTGTCATAGCTGAAGGAGGAGTCACGATCATGGCCCGAATGACACCGAGCGAAGCCCTGGTGGAGACGCTGGCGGCCGAAGAGGTCAAGGTGGTTTTTGGAATCGTCGGAAGCGCTTACATGGATGCCCTGGACCTGTTTCCTGCCGCAGGGATCCGGTTCGTTTCCGTGGCACACGAACAGGCAGCCGCCCACGCCGCTGACGGGCTGGCACGTGTAACGGGCAAGCCGCAGGTCTGTATCGCTCAGAACGGGCCCGGCGCCGCCAACTTCGTGTCCGCCATCACGGCCGCCTACTGGGCGCATTCCCCCGTGGTTGCCATCACGCCGGAAACGGGGAGCCTGGGGATCGGCACGGGAGGGTTCCAGGAACTGGACCAGATGCCCTGGTTCCAGGCCTGCACAAAGTACCAGGTCCGCGTGAACCGGCCGGAACGAATGGCAGAGCTTGCTCGAAAGTGCTTCTACGTGGCCAAGGCCGAGTGCGGCCCTACGCAGCTCAACATCCCCCGCGACTATTTCTACGGCGACATCGAATGCGAGATCTACAAAACCGGTGAAGTCTCCAAGGGTGCAGGCGCTGACGACGAAGTCGAGCGAGCCGCGGAGATGCTCGCCCGGGCATCCTTCCCCGTCATCCTCGCCGGAGGGGGGGTCTCCATATCGGATGCCGTGGAGCAGACCCAGGCCCTGGCGGAAGCCCTCACAGCTCCGGTGGTCAACACGTACCTGCACAACGACAGCTTCCCTGCGAACCACGATCTCAGCGTGGGCCCGATCGGGTACTGCGGCTCCAAGGCTGCCATGCGCACCATCGGAAAGGCGGATGTGGTCCTGGCCTTGGGCTGCCGCCTCGGGCCCTTCGGAACGCTTCCTCAGTACGACATGGAATACTGGCCCGAGGACGCGAAGATCATCCAGGTGGACATCGACCACAGGCAGCTCGGACTCACCCGCCGGGTCGATCTCCCGGTGGCGGCGGATGCCGGAGAATTTGCCAGACAGGTGCTCATCAGGCTCGGCGACAAGATCGGCTCTCCAAATCCCAATAAGAAGAGACTGGCCGAGGTCCGGGACGAGAACAAAGCCTGGCGGGACGAACTAAGATCCTGGTCTTCCGCTCCTTCAAAGCTCATGCATCCCCGACGATTTCTGGAGGAGCTGTCGGGTGCCGTTCCGCCCGGTTCGATCGTGACGACCGACGTGGGCAATACCTGCTCCATGTGCAACAGCTACTTCGGCTTCCAGGGCCCCAGGCAGTTCTTGACCGCCCTGAGCTGGGGAAATTGCGGCATCGCTTACGGCGTGGGCATGGGGGCAAAATTGGGCAAACCGGACACGCCGGTGTTCGCCCTGCAGGGTGACGGCGCTTACGGAATCAGCGGCCTCAGCGAGGTGATGACCGCCGTCCGCGAGAACATCCCGGTCATTGCCGTGGTGTTCAACAACAACCAATGGGGCGCGGAAAAGAAGAACCAGATCGACTACTACGACAACCGGTTCGTAGGGGCAAACCTGGACAATCCGGACTTCGCTCAGATCGCTCGCGACATGGGGGCGGAAGGGTTCCGGGTCGAGGACCCGAAGGATGTGAAACAGGCGGTCGAGGCCGCGGTCGCTTCTGGAAAACCAGCGGTCATCGACGCAATCATCGACGGGAGCGCCGAGGTCCTGGCCGAGCCCTTCCGCAGGGACGCCCTCAAGATGCCGGTCCGGCACCTCGAGAAGTACAAGCATCTCGAAGCCAGGTAGGCGCACGCCACACGGTCGAAAGTCCCCGGCACCCTATTGAGGAGGCGGCCTGTTAGGTCGGAGGGGCCGTTTCCATGGTCTGGCCGGATCCATAGGCTTCGAAGGACTCCGTCCTCCTTCCGATCACCTTGTAGGCCTCGTGCAGGCGGTGCCCGAGCATGTGCGCGAGCCGTCTCAGCAGAATCAGTCCGTTCGCCGGGTCGCTCTCCAGAACCGTGTTGAATTTCACCCGGTCGATCCGAAGAAGGGAAGTGGGCTCTATGCACACAGCGGTGGCGGCGTATGTGCTCCGGCCGAGAAGGCTCGACCAGCCAAAGGTTTCTCCCGCGTGGTTGACGGTAAAGGCGACCTGGCTCCCCTCCCCGACGGTAAGCCTCACCCGCCCCCGGAGCAGCACATGGAACCGGCCGGCATGGTTCCCCTCCCGGAAGACGACATCTCCGGCAAGATACTTCTTCTTTTCTGTCAAATCGATGATCTCTTTGATGAACCCCTTCCCGAGCCCCTCGAACAGCTCTTTCTGTTTGATATACATCTTCACCCTCCTTTCCTGCACGTCTCAAAGGCTGGTTTGACGAGACCGAGGTGCATGGCGGTGAACCCAGGCCACGGTTAACATGCGGCTACGTTCCAGCGTGTTCTCGAATGCGCGGCGTTCTTCGCCAGGTTCGTTCGGTGGAGGGTCAGGATGTGCGGTTTGCGTGCTCTGCGGGGAGTGGATTATCTGGAGCGCCAAGCGCCTCCCTAACACTTTTATCGTATGACCATTCGACAGCATTTACAAGGATAAATCGGTCCTTACGGGCACCAAAAAAAACAAATAGGGCCACACCCGCACGTAGGTGGGTGTGGCCCATGTTCTTCAGTGTCAAATGATATCTTTAGACTGCCCTACTACCAACCCCAGGAACTGCCGCACGTTCCCCAACCACTGCCCTCGCCCATATCTGCATACTCACTGCAGTCAATACTGATGTCGATCGGCAGGAAGTCCGGAAGAAAATCCAAATACGAGGCCATTTGCTCACATTCATCCAGGGGTGTGACATCCGTGCAGACCATGCCGAAGTCGCCGCCCCAATCGGCCGCATCACTGTCACCACCCGGGCCCCAATCCATCTCGCAGTCCGCGTCGGTTTGACATGGGATGATACTGTCGGTGCAGCCCATCATCACGGCCCCGATGATCATCAGGATGATACTCAGTAGCGTTACCCTCATGCCGTCTCCTCCTCTCTGTTCTTGTTTATAATTCGCCTAAGAAATGAAAACCTATTCTATGAGTTGAAATATACACAAAGAGCCCTTCCCCTGTCAATGAAAAAGTTAAAAAAATTTTATGCTGGATGGTATTCATCTGGTAATCCCAGGTTGTGTTTTTCATAACATCAAGATCCCCGGTTACACGAACAGCATGCCCCCATCCAGGAGTATCGACTGCCCGGTCATGCCGGCCGACTCGCTCGAGGCGAGGTATGCCGCCAAGTCGGCGATTTCTTCCGGCTGGAGCATTCGGCCCATGGGAATCCTCTGCAGCATGAAGTTCATCACCGCTTCCTCGTCCACGCCCAAAATGCTTGCGTGTTCCCCTAAGAATTGAGACACCATGTCCGTCTCGACCACCCCCGGGCAGATGGCATTCACCTGGATGCCGTGGGGGGCCATCTCCAGGGCCACGCAGCGGGTCATCCCCACGAGGGCATGCTTTGACGTGTTGTAGGCGCTCTGATGGATCGAGGCCCACTTGCCTGCCGTGGAGGCAATGTTGATCACCTTCCCCGCCTCTTGCTCGAGCATCTGTTTCAGCACGAACTGGGTAACGTGGAATGGGCCGTACACGTTGACCTGCATGATCCGGTCGAAATCCTCGGGCCTGTAGTCCACGAACCGGGCCGGCTTGTAGACACCCGCGTTGTTGACCAGAATGTCGACCTTCCCGAAAGCACGGACCGCCTCCTGTACCATCTTCTCCACGGCGGATCGATCCGTAACGTCCACGGGGTAGAGCGTGGTCTTCCTCCCGAATTCGGCCGTCCGCTTCGCAGTCTCCTCCAGGGTCTCCAGCCGGGTGGCACACAGAAAGAGGTCCGCCCCTTCCTGTGCGAATTTGACCGAGATGGCCCGCCCGATCCCCCGGCCCGCGCCGGTGATGACTGCGACTTTGCCCACCAGTCTCTTGGATTCCACCTGGATGACCTCCTGTACGGATTCTGAACGGATGTGGCTTGCACGTTTCCTTTTATCAGAACTGTCCTTCCGTGGGAAAGGGACGCAAAACTCAGACAAGATCATCGGCGCCTTCAAGAAATCTCTCGTGGAGATCAGGGAGGACGGACACCTAAAGGGGGGGGAAGGTCAGTCACCGTTCATGACGGCCCAGGCAACCTGTACGGCCGGCCGGCCGTTCCCCGCGATCGTCACGATCGTGACGTTACGGGCCGAACAATAGGGGCAACGAAAGTAGTGACCGCTTCCGTCGTGCTCGAGTTGAACCTCGGAGTTCGCGGGAAGCATGCCCTCGTGACCGCTCCTACCAAGCATGCCCGCCACAGAAAGTGCGCTGTCGCAGATTCGGCATCTGATTCCTTGCAACGGTCCTCACCTCGCTTCTTCGTTTCGGGTCGGTAGCTCTACAAGAACAGTGCCAACCCTTCCACCCGTCGGGCCGGAGTCGTAAGCCCCTGGGATCATTCGAAGAAATCGGGCACCCCCACCTTCCCCGTCCCGAGGGGAAACGGACGGGACGGAGCGGTTTCTCAGTTTGATTTTCATCTTGAGAGGGCCGGGACAAGAAAACGAAACGGCCCCCTGCCGGAGAAAGCAGGGAGCCGCACTAAGGAAGGAAAAAATCGGGAGGCTTGATGATTTTACGAATAGACAACGCGTTTGTCAAGAATAAACATTAAAAAGACCGCCACCCGTAGAGGGAGAAAACCGGCCCGGGGATTCCGAACTTACGCCGCTCGCAGGAAAAGGCTTGGTTCTACAGGTGTGCTAGCTTCGAAGGAAGGTCCAGATGGAGTATAGAAGCGCCGCCCCGAGCGTGCTCGAGAGGATCAAGATGAGTCCCCGCAGGAACCCCCACCAATCGATCCGCCCTCGAAAGATCGGGGGGAGTGTCTGCGAATTTGAGGTGTCATTGACTACCATGGACTCTCTCCGATTCGTCATCCGTTCTGAAATTCATAACGGAGAGAGGTAAATCTAGCATAATAAATGCGGAAACGCAATCGTTTTCGAAAACACAACGCTGTAATCACAACAGGGCCTATCCGGCCTGCGACCTGCGTGGCGAATCAGATGGCAATCGATTCCTCCATTGAGCCCCTGATGAGCCGGGTGTTGTTCGAGATCTCGAGGACGAGCAGCGGAAGGTGGGCCAAGGCGCAATTGGCAGGGTTCAGAGAGGATTCGATTCCCTCGCCCTCGACAAACCAGAGTTGGCATTCCTCCCTCAGGCAAATCACCTTCTTGTCCTCACTGCTCATGAAAGGGCAAATCTTGCTTTGTTCCATGGTCAGCCTCCAGACCGCCTGGGTTAGATCCCGGATTCCGGGCATGAAGATTCGAACAGAACCGTGGGTAAATGGAACTCACGCGGAGGATTCAAGGCCGGAAAAGATTTAAGCTGTTACTTTAATTTATCCCTATAACCACATGAATTTATTGGCGCCCCCGGGGTGACTCGAACACCCGACACCGGGATTAGGAATCCCGAGCTCTATCCGCCTGAGCTACGGGGGCATTTCCAGAATTAAATGATAACAGATTCGTTGGGGATGATCCAGTTTGTTCGACTTCCCCACATTGTTTTCCCTAAAAGGGAACCGGTTTTCCTCCCGATCCTTCTTGGCCCCCCCGGGCCGGAAGGGGGTCTGCATGGATAACTCTCCAAGAACATTCAGGTCTCTCAGATACAGGGAACTGGCATATTTCTTGATATGAAACCCGGGAAAATACCCGAGGTGCACCCCAGGCAGCTCATCCCGCTGCTCCCCTTCAAGGAGGCCCGACCATGAACCCCACCCGCCTCGTTTTCGGGGTCCTGCTGCTGTCGCTTTGCGTGTTCGGCCTCCCGGAAGGGTGCCTCGTTTTCGCGGCCCACAAGGCCGCGCGCCCCCTCCCCATCTTCGACACGGAACCGGCCGGCCCGGAATTGCCTGGCAAGCAACCCGAACGGGAAGCCTCGTCTCTTCACGAGGCTCTCACGTTTTCCGGCTGAGACGCCGAATAGAAATTGTGATGTCTCACCCCCCTTTTTTCTTGCGGGGCCATCCCTTTGGGTTGGCCCCATTTTTTTTGAGGGAATCGAACAGACCGCACAGAAGGCCTTCCTGCAGACGGGTCCAGGGACAGCAGGGTCAGTGCAGCTTCACCCTTCTACTCAGCAAGTCGTCTAGAAATCCATGCACCAGCTTGAAGGCCTGTAGCTTGCCTTCGAGGAATTTCATCCATACGTCATCCGGGTCGGATCCGCGCTGGAACGCCAAGTCCTCCTCCGTCTGCTTCGTCATCTTCCCCACGAAGCGCAGAATCTCCTCCACATCTTTCATCCCTTCCTCCAAATCCCGATGGATGTTCAAGTGGCGTATTGTTCCACATACGGCCCGGAAAATGAAGGGAAAATTTGACACCACTTTCGTCCACCCTATAATCTCTTGTAGGAATCAAACAAGGAAGCCGGGAGGGTCGACAAGGTGATCATCGTCATGCAGAAAGGGGCGAGTACCCAGCAACTCAAAGCCGTCAAGGAACGGATCCGGGCGCTGGGTTATCGACCCCATGTCATTCACGGGGAAACCCGACAGGTGATCGGAGCCGTCGGGGACGAACGCGGAAAGGCCAGGCTGCAAGACCTTCAGTCCCTTCCCGGCGTCGACTCTGTCGTACCGATTCTGAAGCCTTACAAGCTGGCCAGCCAGGAGGTCAAGAGCGGGAAATCCGTCGTACAGATCAGCAAGAACGTACGGTTCGGCGATCACAAGGTCGTGGTCATCGCGGGTCCCTGCTCGGTCGAGAGCGAAAAACAAATCATCGCCACGGCCCGTGCAGTCAAGGAAGGGGGGGCCTCCATGCTCCGTGGGGGAGCATTCAAGCCCAGAACGTCCCCGTATGCCTTCCAGGGAATGGCGGAGGAAGGACTGAAGCTGCTGGCCAAGGCGAGAAAACTGACCGGCCTTCCCGTCGTCACGGAGGTCCTCAACCCGAAAGACCTGCCCCTGGTGAAGAAATACGCCGACATGATCCAGGTGGGGGCACGGAACATACAGAACTATGCATTGTTACGGCTCTTGGGCAAGGCCAGGAAGCCGGTCCTGCTGAAACGCGGCATGGCGACTACCATCGATGAGTTTCTCTTCTCTGCAGAGTACATCCTCAGCGAGGGAAACGATAAGGTCGTGCTCTGTGAACGAGGCATACGCACCTTTGAGACGGCCACACGCAACACCCTGGACCTCAGTGCCGTCCCTGTTCTCCGACAAAGGACACACCTCCCCGTCATCGTGGATCCCTCCCACGCGGCTGGACGATGGGACTATGTATCCGCTCTGTCCTACGCTGCTATTGCAGCAGGGGCGGACGGAATCATGGTGGAGGTGCACCCCCAGCCGGAGAATGCGGAAAGCGACGGCCCCCAATCCCTGAAACCCGCGACTTTCTCGGCCATGATGGAAAAACTCGGGGAGTTCGCACGCGTGGCGGACAGGGACTTATGAGGAGACAGAGGGAACCGGAGATTCGATGGACGCGCACCTGAAGGTTCTCCGCGAGAGGCGAACCGACTGGATCATCACCTGGCAGCAGAACAGGGTCCGCTGGGTCCTCTTCTACTACTCCGTGGGGCTGATCCTTTCCTGCCTCCTTCTTTTCTTGGAAGAGGTTTTCTTTCCCCTGCCCGTCCGGTATCTTCACAAGAGCCTCATGGTTCTCCTCTGGATCCCTTGCGCGACCGTCCTCGTGAGTATCGCGGTGACCAATCGCGATCGGCTCTTGACCGGCACGGATGCGGACCCTCGGCCGGAAGAGCCGGCCCCGCAGGACTTCTTCCAGCGCTACGCACAAATCCTTCTCGCCCTGTTGATGTTCGGGATCTGGGCCGCCGGCTATTATTTCGTCGCCTTCATCACGGAAGCACAAACGACCCACACGCTGCCTACCTTGACATGGGAACGGCAAGTCCCTCTCACCCCGGAATTCGTATTCATCTACTTGACCATCTATCCCACCTTCCTGCTGCCCTTCCTGTTCATCCATCAGAAGGACTTCTTCCGTCTCTTCTCCTTTGCCTACATCACCGTCATGTGCGTCTGTTACCTCGTCTACCTCGTCTACCCGGTCTCGATCAACAGGCCGGAATTGGTCGTGCACTCCTTTTCCACGTGGGTCCTCGGCATCGTCTACGGAGCGGACAGGCCCTGGAACTGCTTTCCAAGCCTGCACGTGGCCATGTCGCTTCTGGCAGCCCTGACCATTTTCGAGGTGCACCGGATCCGCGGCATGCTGACCCTCTTGCTCACCTTCTGGATCGCTTTCTCCACGGTTCTCATCAAGCAGCATTACGTCCTCGACGTGGTTGCAGCCATGCTGCTCACCGCCACGATCTACTTCGTCTACATCCGGAGAAGGATCCTCAACACCCTCTATGTGAACATCCTTCGGGCGGAAGAGAACCTCGAGAAATGGATCAACCGAAAAATCGACACCCGGGTCTGGGAATCCCTGGACGGCCCCCTGAGGGCCCGCGTACGCGAAATGGTGCAAACCATGATCGACGATTCGCTCACAGGCCCGAAAGAAGACCCTGACAGCCCCCGCCCTTTCAACGAGGGCGACCCCGTCCGCAACATTCAGGAGGACAAACCATGAAAACAGGACCTGTCAGGCACTTCTTCCTTCCTGGTTGCATCCTCTTCGTCCTGGGCGCGATCCAACTGCACGGGCCGGTTTCGGGTGCCGCCGAGGAGGCGGGCAGCCAACCCACAGAGTCGAGCATGACCCTCAAGCTGGTCGGAGAGGACCGGGACGTGGGCCTGAAGAGGATGGAGATCCTGGAAAAGACCCTGTCACCCGAACTCCTGGCGAAGAAGAGGGCCTACGTGCTTTCCCGCGAACAGGAGTACAACGAGAAGATCGGTGTCCTGCTCCAGAGGTTGACGACCCGCATCGGCAGGAACACGGTGATCACCCACATCGACGTCGACTACTTTGCCGTCGATTTCGAACCCCGCGTGCAGGCGGAAGAGAACATCACCGTGACCATCCTTGTCGACGAGGACGGGCTGGTGAAATGGGCCGATGGAAGGGGAACCCGAGACGCGGCGATGGAAGAGATGAAGGCCCTGATTCGAGGGGCCTTTCGCATTCCCATGGAGCATATCACGATCGTGGTTGCACCCAACTGAGAAGAGGCCGGACAAGAGACATGCAACCTCCACAGCGCGTTTCGTTCAGCTTCGGCGGCCCCGCAACGCCTTACGTCAAGATTCTCATGATCGTTACGGTGGCCGGGTTCTTTCTTCAGGCCATCACGCAGAGATTCTTCGGCTTCTACCTGGAGCCCTGGTTCGGGCTCGTACCCTACAGCGTCACCCACCGATTCTTTCTCTGGCAGCCGCTCACTTACCTGTTCCTGCACGGGGGCTTCTTTCACCTCGCCTTCAACCTGCTCGTGCTCTGGATGTTCGGCTGCGAGTTGGAGAGGGTGTGGGGAAGCCGTTTCTTTCTCAAGTATTTCTTCGTGTGCGGGGTCGGGGCCGGGGTCTTCGTCGCCCTCCTGACAGCCTCGAGCCTTGTCCCGACCATCGGAGCCTCGGGCGCCCTGTACGGGGTGCTGCTCGCCTACGGTCTCCTGTTCCCCGACCGCAAGATCTTCCTCTGGTTCGTCCTTCCGATCCGGGCCAGACATTTCGTTCTGTTCATCGGCGCCGTCGCCTTCTACTCCACCCTGACACTTCCGGGAAGCGGCATCAGCCACCTGGCACATCTGAGCGGTCTGGTCATCGGATACATCTATTTGCGCGGGTGGGGCCATTTCCGTGGGCTCCACAGGCGTTATCTGGAGTGGAAGCTCAAGAGGCTGAAGAAGAAATTCCGTGTCATCGACGGTGGGAACGATCAGGACAAACCACCCTACATACATTGAGAGCCGATCGAGAGTGCCATGAAGGAAACGGGTGGCCCCGGGCCCAGGGATCCCCTGGGTGGACAAGCCCTTACTGACGCCGAGGAGTCTCTCATGGACGGCTACTCGACCTCTCTGGAGGCCTTTCTGCAAGGGGTGTCGGCAGCGCTTTCCGAACTCCACCATGAGGTACCGCAATGGACCGTCTCCATGAAGAAGCGGCCTGACGAGATCCTCTCCATGCTGCCCCAGGTTCTGCCCTTCGAGCAGATGAGTTTTCTGGAAGTCCAGTACGCCCTGCGTGGAAACTCGAGAAGAACACCCGGCATACGATTCTGGCTGGAAGGTCCACTGCGTGAGAAACGATTGCGGGCCGTCCTGTTCGAGGACACGGTGGTCTGGAATGTGTCCCACGATCTCGACAAGCTCTACACCGAACTCGGCACCTTCTCTCTTCAGGGTGCGGAGATCGTCGCCCGCCCCGCGGCGGCACTTTCCTGCGAGCCGGTGGCCGGCTCGGACTGGAAGGTTCTTCTGCGGACCGTGCTGCGCGCCCCGCTCTCTTGGTCCCGCGCCACGGAGAAGACGGTGAACATCCTCTGAAAACATTTTTTAAGACAAGGAAAGGTGAGAAGATCATGAACTGCTTCAAGGGGAAGGTCGCGATCGTAACGGGAGGGGCGTCCGGTATCGGACGCGCCGTGTGTCAGGAGTTGGGCAAATTTGGAGCCACGATGGTCGTGGCAGACATCAATCTGGAGGGAGCCGAGGAAGTCTCGAAGGCCATCTCGGGCAACGGAGGCTCCGCCACCGCTGCCGAACTGGACGTGAGAGACGCCGAGGCGATCCAGAAACTCGTCGATGAAACGGTCGCAGAGCACGGCCGGCTCGACTATATGTTCAACAACGCGGGCATCAACATCGCAGGCGAGGTCCGGGACCTGCTCCCCGAGCACTGGAAACGGGTGCTCGACATCAACATGATGGGCGTGGTCCACGGAACGAGAATCGCCTATTCTGTGATGGTCAAGCAGGGCTTCGGCCATATCGTCAACACCGCTTCGCTGTGCGGAATCATGCCGGTCCCCCTCGAGGCACCCTACGCCACGGCGAAACACGCCGTGGTGGGGCTTTCGACTTCCCTCCGGCCCGAAGGGGCCGCACTGGGGGTGAAAGTGAGCGTCTTCTGTCCGGGAGTCATTCAAACGCCCCTACTCGAGAAGACCGTGGCAGTGAACTCCACCATGGACGATATTCTCTCCATCTCACCTTTGGGTATCATGGATTTGAACGACGCCGTTCGGGTTCTGCTGCGGGGGGTCGCGCGGAATCAGGGGATGATCGTGTGTCCCAAGGACTCGAAGATGTCCTGGAGGCTCTACCGGCTCGTGCCCGCACTCATGGACAAGCTCATGGCCAAGTCCGTTTCAGAGTTCCGTGAAAAACGCAGCGCCGGCGCATAGACGCCACCCACCAGTTCGTTGTATCAGGTCAGACCAGAAAAAGAACTGACGAAAAGCAGAACAGAGTTGACAAGGGTAGATTCCTTCGCCTATCCTGCCCCGGTGAAGAGATGGGCTCGTGACGAACGATTACACGAAGGAGAAGAAATGAAGAGAGGCATATCGGGAAGAACCGCGTTCCTGGGTCTGTTGGCCCTGTCCATGCTCGTCCTGTTTCCCGCCTGCAACGGGGAAGGCCCCCCTCCTCCCCCGCTCGACACCCTGGGGCCCGGCGCCTACGACGTGGTGGTCATCGGCGCGGGCGGAGGCGGAATCTCCGCAGCGGCAAAGCTGGCCATGGAGGGGATGAAGGTTCTTGTCATCGAGCAGCACGACAAGGTCGGCGGCTACATGACCACCTTCGAGCGCGAGGACTACACCTTCGAGGTGTCCCTCCACGCCATGGACGGAATGGGGCGGGAGTATTTCCCCAGGCTGGGCATCGAGGACAAGGTCAAGGTGGTCAAGCTCGATCCGGCCTACCGGTCGATCTTCCCGGATTTCACCTTCGACGTGC
>Ga0180434_10005286_pt1 | contig 15270 bp, 8 predicted proteins | sample SS_ome_7_FD_132453 | JGI IMG/M metagenome (GOLD analysis project Ga0180434, IMG submission 132453) | Hypersaline lake sediment archaeal communities from the Salton Sea, California, USA - SS_1_D_2 metaG | ecosystem: Environmental > Aquatic > Non-marine Saline and Alkaline > Hypersaline > Sediment...
CGGCGATCATGCCCTCCTCGGCCAGCAGCTTGCGGAGAAGCTCGTCGTCGGCCTTCTTGTCGGCCTTGTCCTTCTTCTCGGCCTTCTCCTCGGCCTCCTCCTGGACGGTCTCGGCGGCTTCCTCCTCGCCCTTGGCCTCGTCCTTCTCCTTCTTCTCCTCCGACTCGGCGTCGCGGCGAAGCTGGGCGAGGCGGTTGAGGGTGGAGTGGATGGCGTCGTCGGACAGCCCCATCAGGTCCAGGGCCTGGTCCTCGATGATGTCGGCGTCGCGGGTGAGGTGTGCCAGGAGCGGGGTGGCGATGCGGATGCACTTCGCCGCCTTCTTCTCCGTCGCCAGCTTGATCTCCTCGGCTGCGGCCTTGGAGACGCCCAGGTCCTCGTTGGTGACCTGATCACCCTCGTTGGGCGGAAGCTCGCCCTCGCTGCGGTACGCCGGGCTGGCCGGACCCTCGTCGGGGGTCGCGGGGTGGGCGCTGTCCGGGTACGGACCCGTGGTCGGGTCCTCGGCCCAGGACGACGTGTCGCCGTTCTCGTACTTGTCCGCATCCGGGTCCGGCTCGTAGGCCGGGCTCGCCGGTCCCTCATCGGGGTAGGCCGGGTGAGCCGAAGCGGCACGCTCGACGGGGAGGACCCGCTGGTCCCCGCCGTCCTTCTCCCAAGTCATTCGCTGACGTGACATGAAGGTCATCTCCTCGTGGGCGGGTTGCTGCTCCCCATCTGGGTGAGCATCTTGCCGATTCGGATCATCACCCGGAGATCGGCGGGGTTGAGTGGCCGTTGCAGGGTGCGCTGACACGCACCCACGAAACGTTCCATGGTTCCGTACTGGTCGAGAGCGCCGACCTTGATGGAGGCCCGGTAGACCTCCCTCGGGACCGACACCCCGAAGGACTCGTTCAGGGTCGCCAGCGAATCCACGAACTCGATGTCCGTGGATGCTGTCCGCATGAGGGCGATGACCGCCCCCTTGTACGCCTTCGCTGCCGCCTTGCGGTAGCGGGCTTCCTTGATGACCGTGTCGTTGGGAGCCGCCGTGGAGTCCTCGGGATTGAGGGCATCCTCGACTTCCTCCTGCTTGAGGTCCTCGACGACCTTCTTGCGGACGCGATCCACGATGGCCTCGTAGATGTCGTCCTGAAGGGTATCGAGGGGTCCCCCTTCCGGCGCGGCCTCGTCACCACCCTCTTCCTCTTCCTCGTCACCCCATCCCGCGATCTGGTCACGGGTGGCGAGAGCCGCCGCCTTCTGCTGGGCGTTGGCGTCCCACTCGGCGGGAGGCTCGTTGAGGACCGCCTGAACACGGCGTGCCAACGAAGGAGGCATCGCAGTCGGCTCGAGGATGTTCCGGAGGACCGCCCCTGCGAACGCGGGGGAAGCGACCCAGGAAGCCTCGATGAACTGCACACCACCGTCGTCCCCGAGGGTCGGATGGCCGCAGAGTTCCGCGATGACCCGGCGCTGGCCGGACTCATCGAAGAAGTGGTCGAGCTTGGCGTACTTGATGCAGTCGCACAGTTCGGTCTCGTCGACCGCGACGTTGCCGCACTTGGTGCAGATGGTCTCGTCGACCGTACACCCCATGCTCAGGGTGGCGATCTTGCCGGACTCGATGTCCTTGACCAGTTGCTCGTGCTTGCGGTCGGTGGCGACGAGGATGTCGACGTAGACGCTGTCTCCGATGTCTCGGGCGACGGCGTCGATGATGCGACCCTTGGACTGTTCCTCGATCTGGACGTGCTCGAGGAAGTTGTGGGACCCGACGAAGCTCTGGTACGCCATCAGAAGGACGTTCCGGCTCCACGAGTCCCCGTTGTTGTTCACGTACTGGCTGCACTCGGGCTTGATGTAGTAGTCCGAGTACTTCCGGTTGATCGTCCTCGACCCGACCTTGACTCGACCCAGCTTGACGTTCGGCACCTCGTCCACGTCCACGGAGGCGACGATCGTGCAGTGGGTCAGGAGGAAGTTGTCGGGGGAGAACGGCTTGCCGAGGATCTCCGAGGCTTGCGCCACCAGATTCCGAGTTGGACTCGCTGCAGCCTTCCGGACCTTGCCCCACCCCTTCTGGGACACGTCCCGCTGGGTGACGACCGCCGCCGCGTACCGTGTGAACGCCATCAGGAAACCCTCCTGTCAGCGAACGGCTCCGGTTTCGCGGTGGTGTCGACGTAGTCCGGATGGCCGATGATGTCCGCCTTCTTCACGAGGAAGAGGCACTCGGGACAACCCAGGAGCTTCTCGCTCACCCCACCGGACCTCTTGTAGACGGCAGGCCGTAGCGTGCTGTCCGTGCCCTTGTTCTTGCAGGCGGGGCACTTGTAGTGGCCGGTGGCGATCTCTTCCCGTGTGGCGCGGAACTGGCGGTCAGCCTGGTGCCAGTAGAGGGCCCTCTTGACGAAGGCTTCCGCGACGCGACGGGTTGAGGGTTCACGAGAGGGCTCGGAGGCCATGCGCTGAACCTCTTTCGCGGCGTCTGTCCTGGCCTCGTCCGTCAGCGGGGGGTAGGGGCCTCCGGGAACGGAGACGGTCGGCTGACCCCCTGGAGCGGAGTTGGTGACAGGAGGAACGACATCGCGGTAGCGGTTCAGGAGTTGGAGGTCCTCGACAGGGTATCTCTTGTTCCCTGTGGGGGTCTCGACGTCGATCATGCCGATGCCGGGCCACACGGCGGTGACCCGGCCAGCAAGAGCGGAGTCATGGCCATAGGGAACGACGAGATCGTCTACCCGGAACTCGGCTGCCCGAGCCTGATAGTTGACGAAGTTCTCTGCCGTCTTCCTTGGCACGAGTCTCCCCTACGCGGTGAAGTTGAAGCCCTCGTCGTCGGAGACCGAGGCCATCTTCTCGATGGCCTTGACCTCCTTCATGAACTTGCCGTGGACCTTGTCGACGTTCTTGCCCGCGCCCGTGATCATCCGGGTGGCCGTGCTGAAGAACCGGAGGAGGTTGCCGACCCCCTTGACGAGCCAGTCCCGGAACTTGGACAGGGCGTCGAGCAGGCCACCGGTCTTGGTGGACGCGCTCAGGGTGCGATCCTCGAGGTTGAAGCCCTCGAAGACGACCGACATCTTCTTGTTCTGGTCCCGGAGGGCCGACGATGTGGTCTTGATGAACTTGGCGACCTCGTCGCCGTACTCGTCCGCGACCGCCTGCAGAAGCTCGGCCTGCACTTCGTTGAGACTGCGCTTGGACCGCTTGACCTGCATGATGGCCTGGGCCTCCACGAGGGCGGTCTTGCGCTCCATGACGATGCGGCCCTGGGCGTCGATGTCGCGGGGCACTGCGTCGCGGAGCTTCTTGACGGCGGCGCTGTACTCCTTGTCGAGATCCTTCTCCTTGCGGAGGAGGTCCCCGGCGACGGCCTCGAGCTTGGCCTTGGTCTCCTCGAGTTCCGTCCCGAGTTCGTCGAGACTCCGGATGTGCTCCGTGAACCCCCGGAAGCCGAGGAGAATCGGCACGTCAGCGGTCTTGTCCAGGTTCCGGGAGAGGCTCATGAACTCGGAGGCGAGCTTGGCGTCGACGCCCGGAAGGGCTCCCGCCTGCTGCTTGTCCCGAAGCTGCTGGAACTCCTCCTGCGTGAACTCGCCCGCCATGAAGGACTCGTCGGAGTCCATCTTGAAGGGCCCCGGACGCTCGTCACCGATGGCGTTGGCGTTCCAGTGCGGGGGAGCGCTCCCGGCGGGCTCCACGGAGTCCCCGGTCTCGTTCTTGCCCGGCTGGAGAGGCCACTCGGGAGCAGCCTTCTTGTCGGCGGCTTCCTTGTCGGTGGCCTCCTCGTCGGTGGCCTCCTCGTCCTCGGCCTTCTTGCCTTCGTAGAAGTGCTCCGGCTGGTTCTGATCCTTGGACTTCGGATCGTCGTCGGTCTCCGTCAACGGCTCGTTGGCCGCTGCCGTCAACTCGACCGCGTCGGAGATGAGATCGCACCGGAGCGCGAAATCGGAAGCCACGTCCTGGGGAATCCCCAAGAGGCCGTACTTGTTCTGTACGGCAGAGGCCACCCGATCCACGGTCTCCGTGAAGTTCCGCGCTCCCTTTCGGGTGAGAACGTCTGGCATCAGGGACTCCTCAAGACAGGTGTACGAAGATCAGCCTTTCAGTTAGATGGGGGTCTTATAGAAAACATACCGACCCACAAACGGAACATGGGAGACCGCTGACCGAAACTCAGAAACTAGCGGGCGGCGGCAGGAGCCTGAACGAAACGCTGGGTGAGGACGGACAAATCCCCGTCTTTGTTGATCATGTCCACCTTGGCGAGGGGGATGCTCTGTTTCGGGACCTTCGGGAACTTCTTCTTGAGGAACTCTGCAAATCCCGTCGACCGGAACTTCCGCAATTCTTCGGCCACGAGTTCCAGGGCCGAGACACCCTTCGGATCGTCCGGCTCATCCTCGTCCTCCTCGAGGAAGTCCATGACGCTCTTGTTCTGCGCCTTGTACGCCTTCGAGGACTCGAACTCCTTGCGGGCCTTCTCCGCCGCCTTGACGGGATCCTTCTCCCCACTGGCCTCCGCGAACTCCATCGCCATCGGGTTCAGGAGGGACACGTTGTCGACCACCGCGTCCTCGATCATCTTGCGGAGTTTGTTCCGCTGCTTGGGGCCCAGACGCTTCGACTTCTCCGGGTCCGTCAGGGTTTCCACAAGGCCGTACATTGGACTGTCCGACCCGCCGATGAGTTCCCCTAGCTCCTCATCGGTCATCGTGGCCATCGCCGTCCTGATGGTCTCTTGGGACTCCGGTGTCGTGAAGTCCTCAACAGAGCCCAGGAGCTTCTTCTCTTCCCCCACCGTCCGCATGGCGGAAAACAGCGTCTGGAACGAGTCCGAGACTCGCGGAGTCGAGAGATTGCTGACGCTGCCGGAGGAAGGGGGATCCTCGCCCTTGGCTTGTGCAGCCATGCAGAGCCCGTTGTAGATGGCCTGAACCTCCCGGAACCGAGGCGAGTTCTCGTCGAGCCCGTAGGAAGCCTCCCCCAAACGCTCCCCCATCAGGTCCCGTTCGTCGGCATTCATCTCCTGGAAGTAGTCGTAGGCCGCTTCCGCCTTCGCCCGACGAGAAGCCTCCTCTTCCTTCTTCTCCTTGTCAGAGGCGGGCTTGTCGTCGGTCGACAGGGGGGTGTCCCCCACCAAGAGGGGGTTGTACGTGACCAGATCGGCGTAGACCGCCTTCGCCATCGCTTCCCCGACCTGATCGGGGGTCAGCTTGTCGAGGTCCTTGCCGACATCCTCCCGTGCGTCCTTGATCGAGGAGGTGTCCGGGATCTTCTTCTTGAGACCCTCGATGGCCTTGGAGTAGGACGCCGCGAACTCCTCGCGTTCATCGGAGGACATGGCGTCGACCTTCTTCTCGAGATCGGCCTGGAAGTCCCCTCGCGGGTCGTCCGATGAGGAAGGAGCGAGAACCCGACCCTCCAGAAGGGCGTCGTAGGTGTTCATCGTGTCGTCCACGATCTCCTGCCGACGTTCCTCCGCCTGAGCCGCCTCTTCCTCTTCCCTTTGCTGACGCTCCTCGTCAGTCTCCTTCGGGGCCTTGTCGTCCTCGGCCTTGTCCTCCTTGGCCTTGTCTTCCTTCTTCTCGCCCTTGGCGAACGCCTTGGCCCCGTCCTCGGTGTCGAAGGACTGGGTCTCCCCGTCGGGGTTCTTCCCCACGAACTTGTCCTTGGACTTCCAGGTGTCGCCCGGCTTGTGCTCTTCCTCTGCCGCCTCGAGGAACTGGCCCAGGATCTGACGCGTCCGCCACCGGGACGCGACGACCGACGCCTCCTTCTCGAGGTCCTCATCCTCACGTTCCTGCATCCGACGGCGTCGAAGGTCCGTGCGAGGGGGCTTCTTCTTGGGGTCCTGGCGGACGAGCCGTTCGGCTTCCTCGTCCTCGATCTCGAGGGGGGTCTTGGTCGCCACCTTCGCCATGTTCGGCTCTGCGTTTTCGAGCCAGCAGACGCAGTTCTTGGGGCGTGGGATGCGGAGCGAGATCTCTTCCGCGTGAGTGTTGACCCCCTCCGGGATGATCACGTTGCGCTCGTGAACGGGGCACCAGACCCAGTGGTGGCCGTTCGGACACCTCCGGTCTCCGATGTGACACCGGCACCCCGTCACGTCCGTGCTGCCGCACACGGGGCAGACGTTCCACGGCTCCGTGGTTTCGGGGACACGGCCCTGGACTGCGTCCTGGATGGGCTGCAGGAGGGCGTCGAACGCCTCGGAAAGCTGAACCCCGATGTCCTTCTGCGACGCCGTGTAGAGGCGCTTCTTCGCCTGGAACATATCGGAGAGGAGGATGGGGGCATCCCCCTCTACGTCCTGCAGGTAGCCCGCGCCGATGAGTTCGGTCACCGCGTCGGGCTGCACCTTGTGGCCTCGGAGGGTGTAGCCCTCCGGGCCCTGTTCGATCCCCACATCGTGGATGAGCATGTCCTGGACGATGGCCTGCTCGTACAGGGTGAGACTCGAGATCAGCCCCGCGAGTCCCCGGAGTTCGTCAGAGTCCCCGTCCGTGGCGTTGTTGATGTTGATGATCGCCCTCTTGTCGAAGGGCAGATTGAAGAAGCGGAACGCCACTCGGGTCGCAGGAGGGTGGACAACGTCGGTGTAGCCGGGAGGGACGTAGCCCTTCTTGTCCAGCTTCTCGTTGACCTTGCCGTCCTTGAGGTAGTTCTCCTCAAGGCCCGGCACGAGGTACTGGGACTTCAAGGTGGACGGCTCATGGCCGACCGCCTTCGCGGTTCCCTCGAGCGCCTCCTTGAACTCGTCCTTGAGCTTCTTCTCGCGCTCCTTCTTGTCCTCCGGCAACTTGCCGCCCTTGGACCGGATGCTCTTGAGGAGTCGCTGCATCTCCCGGTTCGCATGCAGCCCCCGGATGTCCTTGGCGGTGATGTCGAAGGGCTCGAGGTACTCGTTGACCACCGACGAGTCGATGCGGACGTCGCCGCCGAACACGTCGTCGTCCTTCCCCTTCCCCTTGATCGCCTCCTTGAGGACGCGGACGAGATCGGCGTCCGTGGTCTCCTTCTTCTGGTCGACCCCGGACTTGCCCACGTACTTGAAGGTCGCCTTGTTGCCGCTCACCGTGACGTGCTTGACCTTCCATCCGGTGACGCCGAAGTGGCCGTCCTTGGCAGAGCCGGGGTTGCCGACCCGTTCGAAGGTGTCGTTGATGAGGCCCACGGCGAGGGCCGTCATCCGGGTCTTGTCGTCCTTGGACTTCAGGTCCTTCTTGATCTGGTCCCGCAGCTTGCCGAGGTCCTTGCGGAGCTTCTCGACGCGCTTGGCCTTCTCACGGTCCCGGTGCTGGACCTGCTTCTCGCTGTACTCGTAGACGGTGGTCTTGCCGGACCCATCCGCCTTGTCGACCTGCTTCTTCTTCTTGTACTTGGCGGCGACCTTGGCCGCGTCGGGAGGCATCGTCACCCCAGCCTTGTTGACGCCCTTGACGAACTCGGCCACGGCCTTCTCCCACTTCCCACGCTGCTTCCGCTTGAGCTGACTGAAGAAGTCCGCCGTGGGCACGAACCCCGGCATCCCCTCGATGGTCAGGGGACCCGGCTTCGCCGCAACCCACACCTGGAGAGCGTCCCGACGGGCGTTGAGGGGATACCGGCGGACCTTCTTGACGAACTTGGAGATCTCGTCCTCGATCCGCGTGTAGAACTCCACGTCCTGAAGGGCGTGGGGGTCCCGTAGCATGTTCGTGTACGGGTTCCGGGGGTCCGCGTCCGCCGGGAGACCGAGCGGAGTCTTGGTCTTGTCCCGGATGCTTGGGGCCGGGAGTCCTCCCGCCACCTCGGAAGGGGTCAGCGCCTTGATCAGATCCTGACCAATGTGCTGACACTCGTGCCGAGCGACCCGGATGATCTCATCGATGCCCTCCTTGAACGCCTCCACGGAGCGGGGATTGGGGGCGAGGACATCGATCTGGAGTTCCCGGTCCTTCGGGCTCCACTGACCCCCACGGTGCGAGTGCCCCTTGAAGTCGAGGACGACCTTGATCTTGTCGAACCGGATGCCGGGGAGCATCACCTCGAAGGTGGACTCCGTCACCGGGTCCAGGAAGTTCCTCTTGGCCTCGTTGAGGGGCATGTACTCGGGGAAATCGAACCCCATCAACTTGAGGGGTCTCGTGTAGACCTCCTGGTCGTAATCCTCGGCGGGGATGATCTGCAGCTTGAGTTGCTCGTTCGCCTTCTCGATTCGTTCGTTCGCCTCATCGACGAGGCGGTCCATGTACTTCCATCCTGTGAGGTCCACCGGAATGGTCGTCGAGGTCTTTGTCGCGTAGTGCTTGGCCTTGGCCGTGTACTTCGACGCCGCCCTGGCGAGAAGCGTGTTCTCGACGAGCCCCTCCTCGTCCGGGGTTCCGTCCTTGAGGTCCTTCAGCTTGCGCTCGAGGAGGACCATCGAGGTCTGCAAGGCGTCATCGATGTAGTATGCGGCCCCGTCCAGGTTGCGGGGGTAGCGGTTCTTGCGGAAAGGGAGGTTCTTCTTGCCGTGGTCCGTGTAGAAACCGGGGCCCCCGTCCCTCGTGTTGAAGGGCTGACGCTTGGCTCCCACGTGGCTGATCACGAGACCGCCGCTGGGACTCGGGCGTAGAAGCTGGATCTTGAGGACCTCTCCCACTTCCAGGCCCTGGAGATCCCGCTTCACGTTGCGGAAGGACTCCCGCATCTGGTTGAGGGCACGCTCGAACATGCCCTTCTCGTCACGGAGGACTTCCAGACGATGTTGGGCGTGGAACAGGACGTGTCCGGCGTAGACGGGGAGGGCCCACGCGACGATGTCCTTGAGGAGTTGCGGGGGAGCCTCGAAAGTGCCCCCGGTCAGGAAGCGCTCCGCAACGCGGGACGCGGACGAGGCTCCTCGACCCACCGGCGTGTAGAACCACTCGTTCATGTCCGTCCCTGCCCAGTAGACGTGCCCAACAGGCACCTTCATCGATAGGACCTTGCCGCGACCGTGGAACTTGGCGTAGGAACGAGTCAACGTGACCCAGTCGCCGGGGCGAATCTCATCGATCCCTTCCGGAACGCTCCGGTAGACCGTGATCATCTTCTGTCCAGGCCGATACGGCACCTTCCGCAAGTAGCTCGCGGGGACGACTTCGTGGAGATTCGGCAGAAGGTTCTGCGGAAAGTGCTCCGCCGCCCTGATACGGCTCCGGCGATCCGACGCGTCCGCCTTCTTTTTCATCTCGTCTGCCCGCTGCTTGTCGTAGCGGATCTTGAACAGCTTGAGTTCCTTCGGCTGCTTGCGTCCCGACTCGTTCGGAACCTGATCGACGATGACGATGGGGTCGCCCTTGGGTCCGGTTTTGAACCCCTTGATGATGCCCTTCTTATTTTTGTATTTGCCGTAGAGGATCGGGTCCCCGACGTTGAGTCTGAACGTCTTGGCCTCGAGGTAGCGTTCGGCCACCCGTGCGGCCCGACCCTTCCCGTAGACCACCATGTCACCGTCCTCGATCTGTTCCGGGGTCCGCTTCAGCATCGAGATCGCCTTGTTCGCCGGGATGACCTTGGGGTTCCGCAACACGACGTCACGGTCCCAGACCACCTCCTCGAGGTACCCGTACTTCGGAACGGTGCTCGTCTGAAACACGATGGCAACGAGTGGACCCTTGCTGTGGGTCGTCTGGACACCGGGAACGTAGCCGCCCCAGACCGCCGACACGGCGTTGACGGCGTCGATGCCGAACTTGGGGTAGGGAGGCCGCATGAGCAGCTTGCCTGCCGCCAGGATTTGCTCGGCACGGTCGGGGAGCGTGAAGTGGACGAAGCGGTCCTTGCTGAGATCAGCCCGGTACTCCTTGCCGTCCCACGTCTCTTCCCCGGTTGGCGTCAACACCGTCACTTGATGAATGATCCCCACTTCTTCCGAAGGTCCGCCTGCCGCTCCTTGAGCCACGGGTCGGGCTTCTTGCCGTTGTAGTCCTCGACGTCCTCGGGACTCATGTCCGAGGCGATGTAGGACCCCAGTGGGATGTCGTAGAGATTCGGCAGACCCCAGATCTGAACGCTGTCGAACTCCCACGCTCCGTCGGGAGCGGGCTTGTCGTACCCGTGCTCGTGGAACAGACCGGGCCTGTACTCCAGCGTCGCGTGCGGGAAGTAGGCCATCGGGGACTTGTCCCGGATCTCGAACTTCGCTGCCTCCAGGGCGACCCACAGGCGGTCCTTGATCTCCCCGATGTCCCGGCTGAAGTGGATGGGCGTGTAGTAGACGGTCTCGTCCTTGCCCGTCTGCCGGAAGCAGTCGACCCCCTGGGTCCACGCCTGGATGGGCCCCGGCTCCTTGCCCAGGATGTCCCGGATGATCTCGACGAACTCCTCCTCACGTTCGGGAGGAACTTCCCCCGCGTAGAGGAGCGTGACGTGGGATGGGCTCCCGTCCTGATCGAGATCCGGGTACTGCTCCGCGAGCCAGTTGGGGAGGGGGATGAACAGTCCGGCGCTCTTGCCGTCACCCGTCACGGGCTCCCGTCCGAGACCTGCCTCCTTCTTGCCCTCGGCCTCGGCCTCCATCGCCTTGAGCCGGGTGTAGTAGTCCTTGATCTCCGCGAGGTGATCGAGAGCGATCTCCTGCGCCATGTCGTGCATCTCTTGTTCGGAGTAACCGCCCCCGACGAGATGCTCCCTCTCGACCTCGATCCCCATCGCCAGTTCCTTGGGATCGACGTCCTCGGGCTTGATCTTCTCCTTCTCCGCGAACCCGCCAGGGATCTTGCCCTTCGCATCGGCCTGTTTGCCGAACCATGCTTCACGGAGATTCGCGGTACGGGCCTTCTCGTCAGCCGCTTGCATCTGCTTCATGATCTTGTCCACCCACGCCTTCCCCGCGTCCCCGCCCCACAGGAGCCACGCGACGTGACCCTTGTCGTTCCACGGGGTGTCCTTGTTCTCGGGCGACACGGCCTTGTTCTTCTCGTGACGGGCGAAGAACCCGTGCATCTTCTTGATGGTCTCGGGCGAGACCGTGTCCCGGTTCTTGAGGTTCACGGCACGCTGCACGCCGGAACCGATCCCCTCCTTGCCCGCTTCCTCCGTCGTCAGACCCCCACGATTCGAAGGGCTCGCCTTCTGACGGTACTCGAGCCCCTTCGCTGCGGCATCCGCCACACTCTGAGGAGGCTTGAAGTCGATGTGGTCGTACTTGGATGCGGCGTGGCGGCGGGTCGATGGCCGCATCATGCCGTCATTGGCCCACGTGAAGCTCCGACGCTCACCATCGATGTCCACCCAGACCCGCTTGGAGGTCATGTCCTTGATCTGGTAGGACTCCCACCCCCGCGAGTGCCTCAGGTCGACCCAGTCACCGACGGACAGGGACTTCCACCACTTCCCTTTCGGGGGAGCCGCCGACTTGTACATCCTGCCCAACTCCTTCACCACAGCCCGGAACAGCGATGTGGAGTTCCACGCCAGTTCCGGGTTCGCCAGCATCACATCCTGGGCGATGGTCTTGATCGACCCGCGCTCCCTCGGAGGGATGTTGAATCTCTCGATGATCGCCATGTTGTCCAGGGGTGGCTTCGTGAGGACCTTGAGGAACTCCTCCGCCTTCCCCTCGGGCATCGGGGTCGTGATCTCCCTCAGACGGGCCTGCTGTGGCCGCGACAGGAACGACACAGGCGACTTCACGCGAAGCCCCAGGTCCAAGAGGTCCAGAAGGAGGTCGACCTTGCGGTCCTTCGCCAGTTGCCGCGACAGGTAGGAGGAGAAACCCGTGTCCTCCTGCACCATCTCCGAGATCACATCCAGGAGCCCCAGGCTCTTCATCAGCTTGACCGCTGACTTGGCCGTTGGCTGGTTCAGGACGTCCCGGACGAGGATGGTGGCGATGGCCTCATAGGGAGCCCGCTTCATCTTCGGGGCGTTCTTCCGAATCGCCGCTGCAAGGTCCGGGGGGATCTTGAATCCGTACTTGGCGACGAACTTGATCGCCCTCAGGAGCCTTGTGGGGTCATCCGCGAACACCACGTCGGGGTCACGGGGGCAGCGGGTCTCTCGGTTCTGGAGATCCCGCATGCCGCACCCGGTGAGGTCGATGATCTCCGCCTTGTCGGGGCCGTTGGCGAGATCGAGGAGCCTCCACATCAATGTGTTGTAGGTGAATTCACGCCTGATGACGTCTTCCTCGATCGTCGAGGGTTCCACCATGTGGGGCTTGTACCCCTTGCCGGTCTCTCCCCCGTAGGACTCCTGGCGAGCGTTGGCGATCTCGATGACCTCTCCCGCGAGGTTCTGGCCGTCGACCTCCCAGTCACCCTTCACCGTGAGGATCGCCACCCCGTACTGGTTGGTCGTCAGGTTCGTCGGAACAGGAATGACCTTCGCCACCTGCTTGGCGAACCACTCGGAGTCCTTCCCGGCCCGGACGGAGTCGATGACCACATCGACGTCCTTGATCGGGCGGTCGATGAGGAAGTTCCGGACGGCCCCACCGACCACGTAGACGTCCTTGGCGACACCCAGACGCCGGGCGACCCCCGAGAGGAACTTCATCAGGGCGATGGAACGATCGCTGGCGGCGTCACGGCGCATCTGTGAGCCTCCGCTTCACCCAGTCGGGCAGTTTGTCCACCGGGGTGTCCCGGACGAACTTCCAAGCGTCCGCGAAGTGAAGGGAGAAGGACGCCTCGATGTGGTCGAAGAAGTGCTGCAACGCCACATCGGGCTCCTCGGGGGGAGGGAACTCGGGGCCGTACTGCTCGGGGTGTTCACTCTGGTGGAGAGCATCCTCGTACTCTCGCCACAGGCGCTCGGCATCGTCGATGCTGTCCTGGGGAAGGGAAAGCACGACGCTGTTGGGAACACCCATGCGGTCGGAGGCTCGGTCGACCCACCCGTTCATGGGCCAGTTCTTCTCACCTTCATGTGCCCAGACGGGCACCTTGAGGATGGCCGCGAGTTCAACGTCGGTCACGGGACGGTCCCACGTCCGCCGGTACATGAGGTCCAGCTTCCGGATGAAGTCGATGCGGGCGTCGAGCGGTCCGTCGCCGTTGTAGTAGGCCGCGTCGCTGGGATCTTCTCCTGGGATGGCGTTCAGGAGTCCACCCTTGTCGACGGGAGGATTCGCCATCCCCCCACACTCGGTGTCGATGGCCCACCACCCCGCCTGCTTCATCCGGGAGATGACGACCCACCTCTCGAAGCGACGGGCAACATGGGATGCGGATGTTCGACGCACAGAAGCCTCCTACTCGGGGGGTTCGGATAGACAGGCTACCGGCGGAAGGTTGCAGAGGGTGCTGCGAGGCGTAGTAGAGGAAAGGAGGAGGCTATGCCCCGACCCCCGTGGCCCAAGGAAGCCTACATCTACGCCGCTCTCATCGTCATCGTGGGGTGCCTCGTGAGCGCCTTTTGTGCGGTGATCGCCAAGAGCCCCCTGTGGGGAGCCATCGCGGTGGTGGAGTTCCTCGCGGTGATCGCGCTCTTCAACACGGCGAAGATGGCTCGGTAGGAGGAAGCCATGACGTGGATGAGCCTGTTCCTGGTGACTCGTAACGACGGCGCTGGCTACGACGAGGCGAACGCCTTCGTGGTGGCGGCGCTCTCCGAGGACCAGGCTCGAGCCCTCCTGTCCGCTCCCTTGGACGTTGATGAGATGTTCGATGGAGGTCGCGGTGTGTACGCTGGGGACGAGGGGACCCGGATCTGGGCCGACCCCACCACCTCGACCTGCGAGATGATCTCCGAGTTCTCGTGTTACGAGGAGCCGACGGTCGTCCTCCGCGACTTCCACCACGGCTAGAACCGGCCACCCTCCTCGGCGGGCGGGTTGTAGTCCAGCTTGAGGTACTCCGCGATCTTCTCCGCCGCGTTGCTGTTCTCCGCGATGGCACGTCCGACATCCCCGTAGATGCCCCTCATGACCTCGTTGAACGTCGGGTCGTTCACGGTGAACATGTCGTGCTCGAGCTTCTCCTTCGTCGCCACGGGGTCGATGTTGAGCAGTTCGAGGATCACGTCCACGTCGAGCGAACCCTTCTGGTAGAGGTTGAAGAGCGCGTCGAAGGTGTCGTTGTTGTCGCGGAGTGCGAGGCGCGTGAAGGAGAGCCTCGGGTAGATGACGACCTCTTCGCCGTCCTCGTCCTCTTCGATGAAGCCCATCCGGGCACACATTGGCTTGAACCACTGCTCCTCGACGAAGTCCTGCAGGACCTCCCTGAGCAGCATGTACCGGGTGTTGATGACCTCGAGGTTGATGCGGTCCCCGCTGTAGGCGGACTCACCGGACAAGAGACCCTCGGTGACGCCCAGACCCGCGTAGAGCTGGCGGTCGGTGAGGTCGTACTCGCCGGAGAGATCGAGGAGCCGCTGGTCGGACCCCATCTCCTCCCACCGGACTTCGAAGTTGGCGATGATCGAGTAGTCGGGGTCCTGGAGCGCGATGTCGACCTGCTCCCGCAGGGACTCCACGTCCATCACGTCCATGTCCTCGGCCCAGACGATCCGGATGGGCGTCATGTGCCGGGACGCGATCGAGGTGTTCGCCTGCCGCAGCTTGTCCCTGAAGACCAGCACGCGGATGCACCGCTCCAGGATGCTGTGACCACGGGGCTCGTAATCGCTCTTCTTGTTCGCCATGTAGTAGACGAAGCTGCCCGCATCCGGGTCCGTGTTGAGCGGGAGATTCTTGCCGCTCATCGCCGCTGCCAGGACCTCCTCCGGCATCGACTTGGCGACCCGCATCGCTTCACGGTCGCCCTGTTGGGCCCGGTTGATGAGGTCCTTGGTCTTGGAGTCGAGGATCAGTTCGAAGATCTTCTCGTCGGTGAAGTTGAACGACTCCATCCGAACCTGCTCGGGCGGCAAAACCCGGATGGCAGTCCATCCCTTGTAGTTCTTCTTGAGCCACTCGACGGCCCGGTCGTCGGCGTCTTCCCGCTCGACCCATCGCTCGATCGGGTCGCCCTCCTCGGGCAGCTCCCGGATGACCTCTTCACGGGTCTCTCGCGGCATGTCGGGGTTCGTGTCCTCGGACCAGACGAACACCTCCCCGATGAGGTGATAGTCGTGGACGATCGAGATCAATCGGTGCAGCAGCCCGACGCGACGCCCCCACTTCTCACAGAAGCGCGTCGCCGCCTCGGCCATGTCCCGATCTCGGGCCTTGGGGGTGGCGAGCCGGATCTTGGAGAGCGGGAGTTCCGTGTGGAGATCCACCGCCTGCCCGACGAACGGCTCCGTCCTGTAGAAGAAGCGGTAGTAGTTCCACGCCTCGTGGAGGCTCTGGGGGAGTTCCAGGAAGTCGGTCGAGAGTTCCGGCGAGTA
>Ga0180434_10005287_pt1 | contig 15270 bp, 26 predicted proteins | sample SS_ome_7_FD_132453 | JGI IMG/M metagenome (GOLD analysis project Ga0180434, IMG submission 132453) | Hypersaline lake sediment archaeal communities from the Salton Sea, California, USA - SS_1_D_2 metaG | ecosystem: Environmental > Aquatic > Non-marine Saline and Alkaline > Hypersaline >...
ACCACCATACTTGGGAAAGGTGCTGAATTTTGTTTACCTTCAAACTTCAAACGACCTTTAATAAATCTAATCTCCTTTGCTTTAGGTAATATTATTTCGTGAAACAATTTAGTATCTGTTCTACTAGGAATCAAAAATACAGCTTTCTTAATATTACCTCTTTCCAGTTGATCTATTGCTTTAACAATAAATGCTTTTTGATTATTGTAAGGTGGATTACAATAAATATTACCATGCCAATTCTGATCTAACATATCAAGTAATGAATGATTAGGTGCAACATCAAGATTAAAATTAAACTCATTATCTAACTTATCAAAATATGCTTTTGGTGTTCTTGTATGATGGTCTATTGATTTAAATAAAGAATCATTTAACATTCTATCTTATCCCTCTTTAATTATTACATCGTCAGAAGAAACAGCAAATATATCTTCCATAGCCCAACAAATTAATTTTTCTGGATTCATATCTTTAAGTTCCACAGCAATATTTTTTATTTCAATTTGATACTTTTTTGTTGTCATTTATATCCCTTCTTCCCTTTAAAGCAAATATCACAATCATCTTTACTCCAGAATACTACCTGTCTATAAGTTGCATCATAAACCGTTATACATTTACCATCCTTGAATTTCATAACTGAAAATTCCATATCCGGATATTGTTCATCTTCATTATCATACAAACTCAAAACAACATTCGCACCAAGTTCTTTTGCTTTCTTTTCCCAATCTTTAGTATCTCTATATTTAAAATCTTCAATACCTTTAGTAACTTCCAATTCTAGTAATATCCATTCTGATTTTGTTATCTTTAACCACTTATTACGGTACATTTTTTTCCCTCGTTCCAATTTTCAAAATCTCTAAATAATTGATGTTCATGCTCATCTTCAGTTGGATATTCATTGAATAACGTACCGCCTTTTGCTCTCCAGACTCTCTTATTACATTTAGGACAATTCATCCACATTTCGATTAACTCCTATCCCTTCTTAGATACAAAGACCAACTACAGTTGATGCAATACCCAAAGCACCACCAAGTAATAGACCTACTACAAATTTATTCATCCATATACCTCCAGTTCTTCTTTTAATAATTTAGTTATATTTTGTATCGATTTTTCAAAATCTTTATGTTTAACATTTGTAAAGTCTAATTCTATATTTTTAGCACCTTCTTTTTTAAGTATATAAAAGATGTCATCAACTGCCTTTTTAGATAATGCTTTATCTAAATCAAACTCCAATATCTGATATTCATTCATTTCTATCCCTCATCTTTATCAAATCGTTCTGGATTGATTTTAAGATTTATTTTCATTTTGTTATAGCAATCAAGACAAACCATCTTACCACAATTTCCACAACCACAAACTTCACATTCTGGATACCAACCATCTTCACCTTGATGCGACATTTTCATTAACTCCTATCCCTGTTTATAAATTTCATAATATTTGATTGTATCATTTAATAGCACTATCATCTGTTCTATTGACAGATTGTTTTTTGTTTGATATTCATCACAATAATCTGCAAAGTCAACTGCTTGTTCGGCATGGTCTTCTTCTGCCTTTGTATATTGACTAAAACTCATTGGCATTTCGATGTACTCCTATCCCTTACCATCATGTTTTTTTCTTTTATAATAATAGATTCCAATTATGAAACAGATAATACCAAAGATTAACATAGGAGCAATATTACGCTCAGTCTCTTCACACTCAGGACACTCAGGACACTCAGTAACAGAAACACTACTATTCGCAGTACTAAAATAAAACGTCTCATTCGACCAGCCTCCGACACCATCAGAGACATTAACACTCCACCAAAAGCTAGTATTATAAAATGATCCATTCCCAAAAAATTGAGATATATTCGTACCAGAAACAACACTAACATTCCAACCATAACACACCCAACTACCAGTAGCATTACTCCACCAGGATACATTAAGCGTATTATCATCAGCATCAGAGACATTCACCCAAGTACGCAGATACTCAATAGAATCATTAACAGACTCATTAACCGGAGATTCACAACAGATCACAGGAAGATTATTCGGACATGCTTCAGTAGTAAAACTAAAAGTCGTATTCGTATACGCACCATGCTCATCAGTTGCATTAATCCACCAGTAATAAACCGTACCACAAAGAAGATCGCCATGATCAAACATAAGAATCTTAGTACCATTGGTATTACCTATCGCACTATTACTACTCCCATCAGTACACGCCCATTTAAAACTAAACGTGTCACCCTCAGGATCATTAATATCAACCCAAATAGCACCAACATCAACAGCGACACCAGTCTCCTCATCAGCAGGATCAAGATTACTAAACTCAGGTGGGATATTAATCTCTGTCTCATACCAAAACCGTTTAGAAATATTATCAGTACCATCATCACAATATATCTCCCACCAATACTGAGCATTATACTCGTTAAAATCAGGATAATAAAAATAATATGTTGCATTTGGTGAAACACTTGCATTATTAGCAACCGTATTCCAACTCCCTGATACATTAGTCCTCCAAGTAATATTTAACAAATTCCCATCAGTATCATTCACCCAAATACCACAATAACCAGATAGATTATAACCAACCGATTCATTTTCAGGAATCACACAATCAACAGTAGGAATATTATTTGCAGCACCACCACCAGGAGTATACGTACAATAAATAGAAATTGATTTATCACTATCTGTAACACCAATAACCAAAGGGTCAGGGAATGTTGGATAACCAACATTATAATCTCTATAAGAGTCAATATCTGGAGTATTTGCATATGAAATACTTATATAATCACCAGATGGAGCACCAACGTCATATGCTCCAAAAATTGTTATATAATATGTTTTTGTACTATAGACATTTTGTGGAGTTGAAAAGGGATACCATTGCCAATAATAAGATGAATTACTACCACTTATTGAACGTGCATTTGTTGTGGCAATAAGAGAATTATCATCAGTATCATATAATGCACATGATGTAAAAGCAGTGTAACCACTTAATGACTTAACTCTTGCATATATACCTGTAGAAGTTCCATCATTATCAGGAGAAACAATGGGAGAAACCATTACAATACCTGTGTATCTACCACAAAAATAGATATCCCCGTCATCACTTTCATCAAGTGAACCGAAAGTCTCAGCAGATACAGAATCAATAACTAATAAAAATAAAAAAAAGATCAACAACATCAGCCCAAACCAGAGTGTTTTCTTCATAGATAAAATCCTCCAAATATCAAATAAGAATCAATACCAAGCATAATAAAACTACGGCTGAGTACTGAACCCTTATCCATCATCATCATCATCTTCAAGCTCAACTGGATCATCACGATCAAAATGATGATAATCATCAAACCCTTTCACCTGATCATCACGAAAAGCCTCAATACCACGCCGTAGAAGCCATTTAACACCTTTAGACCTATTACTCAGGCTCTTATCCTTCTCACTTCTTTTAAGCCAGGCTGCATCGATCTCATGTAACAATATAGGCGATACACGGATTGATATACGTGGATACATCTCAGGATCATTATTATTACTCATTATTACCTCCTAAAAAATAAAACATAACAGTTCCCATCCTAACCAAATAACTAAAACAAAAAACAACGAGATCAATGAAACCTCAAAGAACAACCGAAGAAATCGCACGATCCGCATTCTTATACCCTCCTAAAAAATAAAAAATGGGAGCGACAGGGATTTGAACCCTGCTCTACGATAAGGTATATGGAGAAGGTATGGAACAAAAGCATAGAGGAACTCATTGTTTCTCACTCCCACTACAATAAATATGTATCTTTGCACCATGCTCATTAAACGTATAAGAATACCCACCAACAGGTTTATGACACACCGGACAAACACGATTCTTATACTGAAACACAGGATTCCTTCTCATATTCCTGATCCTCCATATCACAGACACGCTCATAACAACCCTGACACAACGGCCTACCAAGATACACAACAGCGACTTCACCACGACAATACTTCGTACTACAACGATCCATATCAACCCTACTCATTCTTTCTCAACCTCCGTTTCCTACGATTCCTATTTTTCTTTTCATCATCCTCATGACAACGGATACTTCCTCACACCCAAGAAATAAGTAATAGGTAGGGAGACTATCCTATTAAAAAAGCTGAATGGATAGTTCGAGCTATTTTTATTGAAGGAATCGTCTCCCATCATTTGATGAAAACCTCCAATATTGGAAAAATCTTGTTGTTTTTATATTGATACCAAAATTCCACGAACTCTTTAACTATCTCTCTTCTATTTGATTTATTACAAAAAATAATAATAGTACCTATGGTAGTTGGGATTAGTAATATATACCACAATAATGAAAGAGTAAATATTTTTAAGGTAAGATAGTAGAATATTCCTCCAATGTAGCAAAATAGTTGGCAAAAGATAATGAGAATTGTAACAATAAAAGTATCAATTGAAGAAATAGGATTAGTATCTCTATCGTTGATTTTTTTTGTTGAATGTTTAATAACTTTCTTCATGATCATTCACTCCCAAAAAAAAAGAAAGAGAAGAGTTTTACTGTAACTCTTCAACCTCAACCTCCATGAGCCTCGTTCCAAGCTTCTCAAGCTCGATCTGACGATCATAATTAGTCTCATTCTTAGCAACAGCAGTCACCGCATTACACAAACCCCACTGTGTAAAGCCTTCCTGGCTAAACTGAGACAATAACTCTTCAGCCTTAGACTTAGGGAGATCATAGTTTTTAACGACATTATTCACCGCTAGAATAGGCTTCTCAATGACCGTAGATGCTTTATCATTAATCCGATCAACCCATTTCATAAAAATCTCAGGATCAAACGTACCCTTAATCATATCACTGATTTTACTCCATAACGCAGCATCTTCCAGGCTTAATGTCTCATCAGACCAGTCAATCTGTCCGATTGATTTAGATCGGCCTAGATGCACCTTTGTAAAGCTTTCTTCGCTGATCATCCCATTCTGACATTTCAACACATTCATAAACGGCATGACTTTATATGCACCAGCACCGACCTCACTATTCATAATGATGATCCCTCCTTCAACCATATCTCCGACTTCAGGTTTTTCTTTATTAGTGAAAATAGTATCTTTCAACCGATCAGAGATCGCTTTAACATATAACCGAGTCTCAGAAAGATCAGCACGTTTAACAAATATCCTGGCATCATTCTCAGTATTCAATGTTTTAAATTGATCCATCGCATTAAACAACACATCATAATTATCGATGATCCGATAACGATCACTGAGTAATGCTCGTACATTCCCATCAAGTACACGGACAAGACGTTTATCTTTCTCCTGGATCAATTCATTGATATTTCTTACAAGAAGCTCAGGATGATCCTCTTTCAGCCTTCGATAAAACTGAGTAGGTATCTTTGTTTTTTGAGCGAGTTGATCATGACATGTATCAGTGATCCCAAAAAGCTCAACATCATGAGGATCATTATTCGCAGTCGGTAATGACAAACGAATTGTTTTTTTTCCAATATCATACATAGTTCTTATCTGCTCAGAAGGTACAATAAAATCCTTCTTAGATTGTTTTTGTCGTTCTAACTCCCTGGCAAGTTCCACTAGCTTTCGCATTTCATATTCTTTTTCCATTTTTCAAAACACTCCATATATTATACAAAAAGAGAATTGTCAGACATATATAAAGCTTTGTTAATGTTCGACCTTTACAAAGACAACGTTAATAGTAAAATATAAATAATTGATCATTCTATAGTATGTATTGATACCAACACCATACGGGGGATTACAATAACACTGACAACCCCATTCTCAATAAGTGTTATTGTAATTGCCCATACAACCAGACAACAGCAACCACTCTAAAAACTTTTACCAGAAAACAACAACACCAACATAAAAATAATGATCAATACCTCAATTAAACACATTATGATAGCGAACAATACAGCGAAATGTCGATCAACCTTCTCGATTAATCGTGACAAAAACATAATCTCCGACCATATATTTTTCTTTCAAATACTCTTTTCTACTAATGCTGAAACTATCCCGTATGATCTGAGACATCTGTTTTCCCATCAACTTCTGAGCCATCCCCATCGGATTCTTTAAAATACTATCCGTATCAAAAGACATATCATCTTTTGATTTAACAAGCGGAGCATCCTCTAATAAAACACGTATCTTTGTTTGATCATCACGGAAACCTACGATCTTATATCTTCTGACTTCCTTATCATCTATCATAATAAACCCCCTCTTATAAACGGAATTGTTGTACGTGGTGGCATGATCTTACTCCCAGATTCTAAAAACGCAGGGAGAAACAGCATCATAATAACAATGATCATCAGCACAACCAGACCAATCAATATATATTTAATGATCGGGTTGGCAAAAATCCCTTTTTTCTCAGGTTTAAGTAACTCACCTGTATACCTAGCGAAATTCCTGAAGTTAACATCGATCTCCTGAACCTTTCTTAGGATATTCAACGCATTATGCTTCAGCATCAAATCTTTTTCAAATTTAGCTAACCCATCCCTAGACATAAACTTACCAATTACTTTATTATAGATAAACGTAGGCCTATTCTCTAAACTGAATAAATGATCATACTTCTCATCCCCTGTAGGCAAAACAAGAACATCAACATATCGATCAACAACAACATTCCCGTTATCATCATGTTTAAAACTTACTGCTTTAGTAAGCTTCGCATCCCTGGGAACAAAAAGACGATGCATCAGATCAGTATTATAGGTATCCTCAACCTCTTCAACACCTTTCACCGGAAAAATCCCTTTCATACGTGGTGCATCAACAACAACATTAAACAACCCAACAAGACCAGTACTATCAAGGATCATACTCAATAACCCTTTACCTTCCAACATAGAAATAAATGGATGACGCAGCATCCGGCCTCCCATAATGATAAGAATAACTGCAACAAGTAAACTAGCCATCAATGCAATAACAAGATAAATAGGATCAACAATAATGAACTCTACCGATGAAAGAAAAATCATAATAAAAATCAATACTGGTAATGTTCCCAACAGTGTAAACACACCCAATCGTTTCCATTTATAAAAACTGATCATATTAACAACTCCCCTTTAACCCATTTTGTACGGCAATCATTACATAACCATCTACTTCTTTTTGTGAATAATGTCTTTATCGTCAACAATGCCACTGGTTTTTTATTACAAAACGAACAAGTATTCGGGATAACATCAGCACAGTATGTTATTACATCATCGATATTCAACCTAATTTTTTTCATACAAATACCTCAATCTATTTTTTCTTATTGAAGAAATTGAAACCAGCTCTACGATCCTGTGGCAACGGCATCGACATACTCGGATAACTATACTCGAATTTACTCGTAGTTAATGTTTCAAACGCTGCACCATTAATACTTAATGTACTATTACAGATCAATAAAAACACACTGATCAGAAATTTTAGATTATGCTGAAGATACTTATTGATTTCTTTAATGATCTCCAATGTTTCTAACAAGACAGTTGTATCATTAAACTCTTTCGTAAATTTATGATCTACATACTGCTCTTCATATAACAACATGGTTTTACAAGCAGTACTAAAATCCTTCACCCAGGGAAACAATTTAACAATAACATAACGATCCCATTCATTATAATTAACGATCTTCTGATCAATACTCGTCATCAAAAACAATATCTCTTCAACATCTCCCCTAGTCAATGGCTCTTTTTTTACTAAATCATGTAATTTATCTGCATCCTGACGGCCAAGAAGCTTATCAACAAAACTCTTTTCACTTTCCCCATGAAATAAATTATTATTAAGACTTCTATAAAACTCAGGTTTATACATCATATTTGTATCAGGTGGCCTGGTAGTTGTATCATCATCCATCACATACGATATATTGCAATACCTATTTATATATGTTGTCTAATTTCAATACTGGAATGCATATGAAACAAACTACAGTTTACCTCACTGAAGATCAACAACATTTTTTTGAAGAAAGAAAAAACAAAACAGGTTTAACCGTTGCCTATCAAATGAGGGATGCATTCAACGAATATATAAAAAAATATACAATAAGGAAGTAAATAACATGAATTATAAACTAAGAGTAATATTAACAAGGCTGATCATAAACTTTGTTATTATCAATACCACACTGATCACAGCAACCTATCTCATCTACAATAATATTAATGATCCGGTTGTCATCGCATTAAAAGATAGTCTCTTCCCATTCAAAGGTGCAATAATGATTATTTTCTTCTTCGGGCTTATATTCTCAATAATCAACGAAATCATAAGCTACGCACTCATACGACAAATACAAAACAAAACAAGAGGTAACCAATGAAAGAAGATCAAGAGGCCTTAGCGGCTATAGAAAAGACGTTGAAACAGCGAGAAGAGAAGATCAAAGAAAAAGAAGAAGAAAAAAGACCACTAACAAAAAAAGATGTCGAACAACTCATTAAACAAATTACATCACAGCAGCCGCCAGGAGAGCCAAAAATACCGGTAACAACAGTACAACCAACAAAATTACAACCCTCTGAAAAACAAAAAATGGCATACCATTCAATGACTGAACAAAAAAACATATGTATCCTAGCACTACTAATCATCATAACACCGTTCATCATGATATTTGTAACCATGATGGATTTAGAGATCATCGCAACACTCATCGCCATGCTCATCATGATATACCCTGCATTTCTTTTATCAAAAAGCGTAGGCTATCAACGATACCTCAGTCAAAAATATGGTATTAAACCATTACTCATGTTCAGATCACAACAGCAGATCACTAAACAACAGCAACCACCAAAACAACAAGATCAAGAGATGATATAATATGAATGAACCTGAAACCGATCTCGTTTCAAGAGGATACTTGACAACATTATTCATCGATATGGATAACCTGAAGAACGGACTTACAGGATATAGAGGCATGATCCTCCGGTATTCCTCAATCATAAATACAAGTGATAACCGTGATAAAAAATTTGAAGAAAGCATCAAAGCAATTAAAGATGAAAAAATGAAAGATGCTATTGTCTCCTGGTGTGATAACATACGGCATAATGTAGAACGATGTCATATATCCATAGATGCACTATCAGACTCCATAATTGAAATAAAAGAAGATGCACCTAACCTCACTGATCTCTATGAAAAAATAGTGAATAGTTTTGCTCCAAACCTAGCAGATGTCAAAGAATACACCTTCCAGATAAATAAAACATTCATCAGAGGAACATTAGAGAAACATCTTAACAAAATGGAGACATTCTACAATCAATTCACAAAATAAAAAAAAAGGTAGATGATCGATATGAGAAGCAATATCGTAATGCATTGTCCATACTGCCAAGCTAAAACTATTGTACAAATACCGATCATCGATTTTTATATCTACATTGATCACAAAAAACAGACACCTAACATTATTATAAAAAAAACATTCACCGGATTCGATGATAACAGAGAATACATCAAAGACATATTGATCAATAGCTTACAAAAGAAACCTTTCTACAGCCGGATACTTATAACAAAAAATTATACTACAGCATTACAAGAACTAACAAGATCAGGCTTCATCAACCCAAAAGATTTAGAAGGGATCAACCTCTTTTAAAGATATTACTAAAATTCTGATACCGCTCATTCTTTCTTTTATCCATCCGAGTAAACGGCTCTACAACAGAAATAGCAGCATACATCAATATCTCAGCGAACCATAACACCACAAGAAGCAATATGAAGATACGTGAGATCAAGAAATAAACATTATACTCAATAGTAAGATTAAGAAACAACCCCATCTCAATAAAAAGATAACAGACAACGCCAATACAAAGAATGATCACACTTTCAGCTTTATCATAGAGATCGCAGAACTTCATCACATTATATAATTTTATCATAACAGTAGCTATTAACCCAAACAACGCAAAGAACGTCAGATCATCGATCACAGCCATATGATCACTCAGAATGAATGTTCTCCCCATTATTAAAATCTTTTTAAAGAAAAAAAAGAGGGTGGGGAAAGATACTACAAGACTCCGCCGCCGTATCCGCCGTATCCACCGAATCCCATCGCTGGTGTCATAAACTTAGAGGCAATTCCACCAATTATGAGACTGATCACGATCGTAATTATGATAGCCAATGCTATGATCGGCATATAATCCCCGATCTGTTGTTGAGCCTCAAAATTACTATGAATCCCTGTTTTCACAGCATCTCGTATCGTACCATCATCATACATATATAATGCATAGATCGCAGAATTATTAAGGGCGTCATCTTTGTTCTCAGAATCCTCATTTAATCTAATATAACCCGTAGTATCATTTACTGAGAATGCTGAAGTATTATCAGAGAATGTACTAGAATTATAAAAATGATAATCCTTTATCGTAGCATTCCCTAACGACACCCATGTTGCATTATACACTACAACTGTTTGATTATTATCAGTGTATGATGTAATTGCATCGATATCGGCTTCTACTATATTGTATGTTTCCCCTGAAAGCACAGACGTAAATGTGTACATAAGACCAGCAATCGCAAACCCGATAACAAGCAGGATCACGGAAAAAATTGCTTTTCCAGTATCATCCATTTTTTCACATCCATTTAAGTCTAATGTTTTAGGAGAAAAAAAGAAAGAAGGGAGATTGAGAGTAGCTTCACGCTACTTACAGAACTCCGCCGCCGTATCCGCCGTATCCGCCGAATCCCATCGCTGGTGTCATAAACTTAGAGGCAATTCCACCAATTATGAGACTGATCACGATTGTAATTATGATAGCCAATGCTATGATCGGCATATAATCCCCGATCTGTTGTTGAGCCTCAAAATTACTCACTATACCAGCTTTAATACTATCTGATATAGTAGTATTTGTTATTGCATCGATGTCATCTTCAACAAGCTCGTAAGTTTGACCTCCGAGTACTTGAGTGAAGGTAAACAACAGACCAGCTACAGCAAATCCGACAATCAAAAGAATGACGGACATCACAGCAGCCGCAGTATTAGCTTTCTCATTTTTTAAGAATTTTCGCATTTTACCTACCTCATTTTATTATGATCAATCAATCTAAGTATTAATAAAACAACTATAAATCGTACAGCGTACCATTGAATAATCTTTAAATAAGATAATAAGAACATTATTCAAAATGTACCATATGCACTTTGATTACCAGATTTACCACTTGATAACACCAGCAACGCCAGGATCACAATACAAAATACAACGATCACACCAGCTTTAAACGGCTCAAAACCACTATAACCCATTACTGTAGCTTGATAAAAAACAACGAAACAGATACTATACAGTAACGTTCCGAACATCGCTGCAACACGGATATCAAACGCTCCAAGAAGAAGTAAACCGCAGAAGATCATCAGCAGAATGACATCACTCAAACTCATCCCGAGATTAGATGATATTCTTTCTTCAGGTAAAACAAACTCATCCCAACTCTTATAGATACTAAAATTTCTATAACTGCAATCAAAATAATCAAAAACAAGATGACCATCAGACGAACTATTCAACCGTTCAATATACCAGCCATCAATATATAGATCATAACTAATGTTTTCCCCGAAACCACTGATATTAAAATCAATCGTATCAGCACTACTCAATACTTCAAAACTCAGTACTTTACTCCCATTTATATTATCAGAGAAATCATCATCAGCATATGTTAACCGGATAAGATACTCATCCCCTGCACTTGTATTAAACCCTATGATATCAAAAAGAAAAAAGACAGCATCGAAATTCAAATAATCACAGCTAAACCCTGGATTAAAGATAAACTGAGCATCATCATAAATTATTCGTAATGATTCATCCTCAATGATTAATGAAGCATCGGACATCGATACAGCTAATAATAAAAAAAAGAAACAGAATAATAATACGATTTTCATTACTTTTTTCATATCAATCAGATAAACGTACCCATATTAGCCGTTGCATTATAATCTGCTGAATTCATATCATACCCATTTGTACAATGATGAGCTTTATTCCCTACCAATATATGTTTATTCCCAGAAAGACCACCGGCGAGAGTTGGCATATCAAGACCATCAGTAAAACCAACAATGTTATTATGAGAGATATCAACATCGTAACAATCATACATATAAATCCCGTCACCAGATACAGTACTATTCTCAAGATCATTGAAACAGATCGAGATATTATCTGCCCATACTGCATAGATCGCAGAATACGTATTAGTTGCCATCCGGCCGCCACTATTAATAACAGAATTATGACTCACATCAGTATGGGATTGACGTACAAAGATACCGCCTCCTTTTACACAATCCTCAATACGATTATATGAAATAATACTCCCTCGAGAGTCATCCGGATCACCACCAGCGAAATAATTCTGTTCAATAGCGATACAAGTAGAGACAATACCAGGAGTTGATTTTCCAGCATCTTTAACAAAATTATGACTCACATCAGTACCAAAAGAAGAAGTAAAGATACCAGATCGCCAGGCTTCAATGATATTATTATACACGATCTTATTATTATATCCACTTCCATCATAGATACCGAAACCAGGGGAATCATAAATTTGATTATATGAAAATGTATTATGACTTCCTTCAGAATAAATCTGATATCCATCTTTCGCAGAAACATTCCCATTATGGATAAGGATATTATGACTTACAAGAGTAGAATTACTATTATAGATCGCTGAACCACTTCCTAGACGAATACCACCAGCATCAACACCATGATACGACTCAAACCCATTATTATCATGAATAAAATTATTTGTAATTGTATGATTCTCAGTATGCTCGATATATATCCCATAGAAACAACCAGAGACATGATTCCCATCGATCTCTATATTCTCAGAACAATCCTTCGATCCACCCCAGGCATCACTATCTTTTGTCTCCGTTGTAATACCATTACCATAACAATGAGCGATCGTATTATCATTAATACTAGAATCCAACTCAGAGAAACAAAGAATACCACAAGGCAGCCAATCCTCATTATGACTCCCGAATTGATGGCCACCAGCATTTAGAATATAATTATCATCGAATGAATTATTTCTACCATACCAGCTTAATACACCAGCAGCCGAAGTATTATCGATAGTCACCCGTTCAACCCTACTATTCTCAACATGTTTAAAATAAATACCATTCGCCCGATTCTGAGCAACCTGATTATCAGTATCTATAGGCTGATTGATATTATTCCCATCGATCTTAAAATCATGGAGATAAATACCAGTATTCCCATTTGTCTGATCACTATTAATAAATACATTCTCATCAGCAGAAGCATTAAGAAAGATTGTTGAAGAATTACTACTCCCACATATCTCCATATAACTAGGTATTTCAATATTCCCATCAGTCGTTATATTACAATAAGCTGGAAGAATCACCTTAGTACACCCAGGATCATTAATAGCATCCTGTAAACTTCCCTCATGATCAGCCGTATAATAATGACCGTTACTATTATAGATCAATGTAGAAAGATTATGAAGCTCATTCAACGTATCGAACATCGAACATCGAAGATCAGTAAAAAATGTACCATTACCAGAATTCAAATTCTTTTCTACAATAATATTATCTTCAAATTCAACATCATCATCAAAAGTCCATGTGTTAGAAGGAGCATAATAACTCAAAATATATTTTGAATTCGGAAAACTATAGAATAATAAGCCATCATATGTATCATCCGGAACGCTAATAGTAAATCTTTGATTTTCCTCTTCATCACAAAAATCAATAGCAGAGGAATAAATATCTGATTTAGGAATAATTTCTAACCGATGAAATATTACTACATCAGTCGTATTTAAATCCTGATCAAAAGGATTACTCTCTGTCAAATTCCAACCATCAGCCATCTCCCACGAAAAACCATATGCATCATGACTATCATCAATATCATCTGTATAATCCGTATCAGCATTCGGATATATATCAAGATCAAGATAATTCGCAGAAGCATGATCCCCCCAACCATAACTCGTATTCCAATTATTAAGCCAGGATTGCTCCAACGTCGCAGCAATAGAATTATTATACCAATAATCCCCACCCATACCACCTTCAAAATCATCAAGTAACGTATCAGAATCCTCAGTCAACGTACGACTCCCGATCAATATTTCATCTTCAAACGTTGCATTATCAAAATGGATAAAACTATCATCAAGATCAACAATAGCATCCGTATCACTACTATAAAACCGATTAGTTTTATAATATGTATTTGCCATCGCTGAAGATACAATAAACAAGCAAAAAACTCCGATGATCAATAGCTTCCTTCTATATTTTGAATGATTATTCATAGATGTACCCACCTTTTTAATTATTATGGAATATAATATCTATATTTAGCTTTCCCTGACGATAACACCAGCAACGCCAGGATCACAATACTAATAATAACAAGAATACCAACACGATCGCAATTAAAGCCTACATAACCGAACGATGTTGCTTGATAATATAAAATATAGGTAATACTATACATCAAGCTCCCAAACATCGCACCGATCCGTATATCAAACGCTCCAACGACAAAAAGACTACATGTCACAATCAGCAAGATAATATCTCCCAGGCTCATCCCGAGATTAGATACAATCTGCTCCTGCGGAGTCTCCCATCCCATACTAGCATTATAATATAACAAGATATCCCCATATTCTTCATTCACATCTTCAACATTCCCAGGCTCATCCGTGCAAACACTACTAAAATAATAATACCCAACACCATCCGGAAAATCAAATGTTATACTATAAGGATCGCTGAAATCAACTTTGAAAAAAGAAAACTCAGAAAACGTCACATTATCAAAACTATATTTATAATACAATCTTATGCTATACACTGGAACACTCCAATTATTCACCGGAACAGTAATTACAATATCCGTATTAGAACTCCGATAAAAGCTCATAGGAGTAATACCACTTCTCAACGCATCTGTCACATAACAAATCCTCTGATCTTCACTCACCGGAGCAGCTTCAGAATTACCAGCTTTATCCCAACCGACACAATATACTTTATAGAACCCCTGGCCATTTGGATGATTAAAC
>Ga0180434_10005288_pt1 | contig 15266 bp, 21 predicted proteins | sample SS_ome_7_FD_132453 | JGI IMG/M metagenome (GOLD analysis project Ga0180434, IMG submission 132453) | Hypersaline lake sediment archaeal communities from the Salton Sea, California, USA - SS_1_D_2 metaG | ecosystem: Environmental > Aquatic > Non-marine Saline and Alkaline > Hypersaline >...
TTAGTGAATGGATGTTATTAGTATTTAGTATTTGGTACTACTTAAACTTAGGCGTTCTGTTTAATTCCGCGTGTTTTTCGACGCGAGTACTTAAGTATTACTCAAGTACTGAAATATTACTCGAATAAACAATAATTAAAACAAATAGTTCTACTTAAGTACTACTCAAGTATGATAAAAAAGAACAGTGGGATGGATCTATAGCCCCACTGAGTCACGCTGAGATAAAGGCGGTGAATAGGTAGTTTTCAATTACCTCGCACTCCCTCAACACCAACACTAGCATTTTTTGATTTTAAAGCCGGATTTGGGCGCACCCATTGGCCGAAGCTTGCACGCGCCGCCGGTTCCGGCGAGACCGGGAGAGGTTTGCGAAGGATGTGCCGGATCGCACGATATGACATAAACAACGCGAGTTTATAAGTGTTTGTCTTTCACGGTGAGATAGATCGGAACGAGGATAGATAATCGCGTCCACGCGAACAACAGGTTCCCGTCGGTTGCCGCGCGTATCGGAGCGTCTATGTTGACGAGAACCGCGAGGAGGAAGAGGGAGAGGGGAAATAATAATACCTTCTTGCGCGTCACGATCAAATCAAACAAAACCGGGAGACCGGTCGAGGGGTTAAACATCGAGAGCGAGTAACCAGCCCACGTCGCTCCTCGTGCCCTGAAAAACAATATCACGGCAAGGAGTACCACATTAATATTTCCAACGAAAATCGTGAGCGCTATACCGGAGTAAATCAAGAAACTCCTCTCGCGTCTCAAAACCCAAGCGCAATATATTCCTGCTAATAATAATGCTGGTAGGAAAATAAAGATAGGAATGGAAGGAAAGGGCAACGCGTAGTAATACTTATCATGCTCGATGCTTCCCATGTATACCTCGTAGTCACAGAGCGGATATTTATAAATTTGTTTAACGATCAAATGGTACAACATCACGAAATACACCGAGCACTTGACCGAGAAGAGGAAAGAATTACTCTCTATTTCCTCCGCCTCCAACAAAGCCGGACTGGTGCAACAAATCTCTCTCCCTTTTTCCAAGTCCCCGGAGGACCGTCCTCGTGGGCAATGTACAATGCTTTCTTCACGCAATCCATTCCAGATAACCGCTCGATTTCGTGTACACCCTTGTAATATCGAATCCACTTGGGTAACTTCACTATTTCAATCAATCCTCTGGTCTGGTAGTATATCGTCTACTTTATACTTAATTTTCTTCAGCGTCAGGAGAATCCCATCGAGTTGCGTGTTGTCGAGACTGTCGAGGTGCTCCCGTAAATTCCGTCTCTCGTTCTGGTGCGTGGGCGAGATTCTCTTGAGTACCCTCTCGACCAGTTCCGTCTTCTCGATACCGGTCTCGATCTTCCTCATTAACCGGGATTTCCACCCAGAGCTATCAAACATCTTTACACGACCTCCGCGCGAAAAACCTCCCAACCCAGAACAAACATAACGCTAAAAATAAAAAGGGGGAGAAAATATAAATGATCCACTTGCGTAACTTCACGTTTTGCCTCATCTCAACCCGTCCCAGAATTTCTCCCATCTCTCTCGTGCTTCCTCGATGCCTTTTCTGAGGTGCTCTTGTATTTGTTTCAACCCGTTGTCCAGTGGTTCGAAACAACCGCCGCGTCCCCTGTTTGCTCGCGTCCCCATACCACTCCCGTCGCGTTTTGGTTTACCCTTCATCATTACTCGACTCGTTGTTTTTATACTCTATCTACAATGTCGTGATATAGCCCGCGCCCCTTTTCTTCTTTTCGCATAGTCGAGTCGATCCAGTGGAGCACATTCAATCCACCTCCACCACGACAACAAACTGCCCACCTATAAAATGAACGTGTAACCCTGCGGGGAACTCCCCCAGCGTGTCCTCCACGCACGATTGTACTATAGCGCCCTCGGACATTCATTCCGCCTCCAAGTTCTTGAGCGCGTCCTCGTATTTCTTTACGGTCGCCTCGCATTTAATAACATCCTCTCCCGCTCCCGCCAGCTCGCGCTCGATTGCCCTGACTCTCAACTTCGCTATATCCAAGTGGTGCTTCGCGGCATACAAACCGAGTTTCAATCGCTGTAACCTATTGATCCCGCTCATTGTTTTCCCTCCTCGAGCCAATCACGCAGGAATTTCAGTGCGTCCCGGTATACACGTAGAAATTCGTCTCTGTTCAATAGAATCCATCCTCGAATAATTTTGCCTTCCTCGCCTTCCGCATTTTCTTGACTTCCAGTTCCCGCGCCATCGCCTCCGCGCGGGTCTCGAACTCGTTCACGACTCGCATCTCGAGGTTGACGCGTCCCTTGAGAAACCTCGCGCCTCGCCCCGACTCGTGCTCCTTGAACCGCCGCCACGGGTCGGACGAGATGCCCGTGTAGAACGAGACCACGCCCGAACGCGTTTCCGACCTCACGATATACACGCACACTCCCTTTCTTTTACTCGTACTCATTCACATCACTCCGTTTTTTTTGTTTTGTTTTCCTATACTTTCCTATACTTTCAATATTTTAATGGCGCGTACTCGACGCGCGGGGTCGATATGACGAAATTCAATAGGCTCTTCAACTTGTCGCGCGTCAACCCAAAACAATACACCTCCGAGGGAGAGCGCGCGTTCGGATCCTTTACCCGCGAGATGGCTTGAAAGAAGGTGTTCTTCGCGTTGTAATACTCGAGTTTCTTCCCGAGCTCGATCAACTCCATGTCAACGAGACCCTCCTTGCGGTACAGGTCCGCGAGCCACATGTAACAATTCTTCGGGGGGTGTGGGGAGCCGACGGTGATCATCCGCCTCAAGTCGCTGGCAACGCCTATGGTGTGTGGCGACCGGAAGTACGTCAACACGCGCTTGCGGATCTTGCGCTTCCGCATTAACTTCCTCACCTCCGCCGCCACGACCATCGATTGCGCGACAACGAAGGTCTGGTCGTTGCAATATGACGTCAGGAAGCGCTCCAAGTCCGGGAGGTGCGCTCTGGCGTGCGACATCGACCTGTGCTTGAAGTCACAGAACACGGTCTGCTTGCGCGAGGTTCCCATCGGGTCGTCTATGAACACCCGATCCAGATTCGAGAACAGGTTCTCCGGGGGTATCGGGGGTTCGGTCGCGTCCGTACAGAAAAAAGTTTTCCGCTCGGACAGCCGCTCCACGAAGTCGAGGAGTCGCTTCACGGGCACCGCCGGGTAGATGTCTACCTTCCGCTCGTATTTCAATGGCGTCGTCGCTTGGACGTAATAATGCTCGTATTTCCCGACGAGGAGCACGCGCACGAGTATCGCAGGATAACGCCCAGTCTCCGAGGCATAATCCTGCAACGCCTTGTATGCCTTCAGCCAGTCTATCACGCCAGACCCGTAGTGTCTCGCATTTTCCTCCTTCTCCGACTCGTGGTAGGCGTCGTTCTCCAATAATTGCGCGTGCACCTCCGACGCACACTTGACGAATCGCGCCTCGCTCACGAACCCGGTCTCGAGCCGCTTCGACACGTTGCGTATCATCGAGCGACACGCCTTGAAGATGTTCCGGACTAGTCCCCGTCCCACCTCGAGTCGGTTGAGGATCCCGGAGTCGAGGAAGTCCCGGTATTGTTTCTCGAACTCCCTCGACGCGGAGACCGAGGGTAGTTTCCTCGTGTATATCCCGTCCGCAACGCTGAGGAACTCGAACCCCTCGCTCCCCACCTCGATGATGTGGCTCACCTCGTCCACGAAGATCAGGTCGATGTGCTCGAGGATCCCGTCGAGGATCTTCTTGTTCACCTCGTCCTTCGTCTTGATGAACGCGTTGAGCTTCGCTATCGTGGTGTATATCACGTCGTAATGCTTGATGTTTTCCTCCGCCTCCCTCATCAAGCAGTTCTCCCCGCATTCCCTGCAGTTCCCCTTCACGAAGAACGGGAAGTTCGCCAAGACCGGCACGTCCACGATCTTGCGAGACACGAGGTTGCACAACTCCTGTATGCTCCCGAACCGGAACAACCTCGCCTCCACCCCGCTCTTCGCCATTGCCTCCGTGACCATCTCCTCCGCCATGCGAATGGTCGGCCCGACGATCAGCATCTTCTTCCCGCGCTTCAACCCCTCGGTGATCACCGTCCACGAGACTCCCGCGCGGGTGGTCTTCTCGAAGTAGACTTTCTTGGCCTCGTCCATGCACTTCCCGACCACCCGTTGTAGCTCGTCCCACCCCCCGGTCACCCCATTCCTCCTCTCCTTCTTCTCCGATAGGAACTTCTGCTTGCTCACGGTGACGCCCCGCTTGTAACACCACGGGACGCAGTAGCCCTGTTTCTGTATCGTGCTACACCGCGCGAGGAAGAACCTGTTCTTCGCCCTGCACCTGCGCTCGAGATCCTCGCACTGGTATCGCGTGACGCCCGGGTCGAAATCTTTCTGCGCCGCGAAGGCGCGAACCCTCACCTCGAGCGGGGCGTGTAACTTGAACAACTCGTTCGCCACCTGTATTCGCATCTGGTGACCGTAACTCCCCGTCGCGTCCTTTCCGAGAACTATCTCGCGGGTACACGGTCTCATTTTCCGGTAAAACTCTTCCGCCTCCCCGTAATTCCACGCGCGCCACTTGGTCAGGTCTACCTTTGCCTCGCTCCCCCGCTCGTGCCTCTTCCGCTCGGTGTCCCGCTCCTTCCGGTCTTGCCTCCGCAAGCGGGAGACGAGTGGCTTGATGTCGAACCGCACTGCCTTGAACGCGTCGAACGGAAACACCGGGACGCTCACCATCTCCCGCGCCCTCACGAACGAGGCGCAAATTCTCGCCTCCGGTTCCGGGTATGGTTTCCCCTGCTCGTCCCTCCTCGCCTTGACTGCCGGGTCGAGCCGGTAATGCGGGCAACTCGGCGCGTCGTCACCGCCCCAAGCGGAACACGCCGCGCAGTATGGCTTCCGGTTCAACGAGAAGGGTAACTTGACGAAGTTCCCGAAGCCGCGCGTCCCCTCGAGAGAGTCTTGCTTGGGGAACACCTCGCAGGCGATCCCGAACTTCTCCTTCAACCTCCACTCGACGTCCTCCTTGAGCGAGAACGCGCGCTTGAGGGTGGTCTTCGGGGAGAGGAACAACCAGACGTGGTAACCCCCGCCGCTATCCTCCACCAGCACCGATTCTTCCGGGAGCGAGTATATCGCTATCAAGTAGGCCGCCACCTCCGGGACGATCTCGTCCGCGTTCGCTACAGCGTCTCCCCCGTGCTTGTCAATATCCACGCACAACCACGAGCAGTACTCCAGCCCGTTCGCCTTGTGCACGTTGTAGCTCCCGATAGTCAACTCCCTCTTCAAGTGCCGGACGATCAGGTCGAGGGTCACGCGCTTCTTGATACTATGCCACTTCCCGTTCTCGTCTTGTAAACCATACGCCGCGCTGTTCCCAACGAACAGCGTCTTGAAGACCCGCGCCACCTCGCGCGGTTCCCTGAGTTCCAGTTTCCATCGCTCCGCATTTTTTTTATGTTTATCGAAAAAATTTTTATGTTTCGGCACGTCGGCGTGCCAGAACCGGGTAAAAAAAACCGGTCGGGACTATTAATCATTGGGCGGGGACTATAAAAACTTATCCAAGATCGGGAAAAAAACGAGTAAGTCGCCCCTCTAATTTTTCGGATTCTTGGGACGAGACCGCAAGAACTTACCCATTTTTGACCCTTTCGCGCGTTAGTTCACGTGCAAAGCATATATATAATTACTATATGCTTTGCCCGGAAACTTACTCGATCCCCTCCCGACGAAACCCCCCCCGGTCGTTTCCCGGAAATTTTTTATGTTTCCTTTTAAAACCCCGGACTTGTCCTTTATATACCCCACCTCGAGGAATCCCATTCCCCCCCGTGGCGTTGCCACCACGGGACGCCACGCCACGCGACCAAGGGGAAGGTTCATATACCCCCCGCCATTACCATATCCTTGCATACCCATGTCGGCCACCAACCCCCAACCCCCCCCAAAAAAACGAGACCCCAAGAAACACATCCCCGCACACTCCTATTTCCTCCTCGCAAAATTCAACAACGACGCCACCAGACAACAATTCCTCGCCGATCCCGACCTCGCCACTGGCGTCCAGAAAATCTTGCTCGCGGTCGCCCGGCACCACGGGGAACTCCAGCAGGAAGCCCGGTCCTATCTTTGACCGTCCCCCCACCCCCCTCCCCTTTTTTTCCCATCCCCCCACACCCCTATATATCTGGGTATGGATGGGGATATATCGGTATGGACTATTGATCCCCCCCCTCCCCCCCCGGGATGGTATTGTTCAATGCGGCGGCCAAACCCGCTGGGAGTTCGTGCTGGGCGGGGTGACTCGAGGCCGCCCAGACTTGTCTAAATTACTTCTCCTGCGCGTAATAGTTATATTACATCCTTCATTCACAATCTCAGCCCCCGGCCGGGGGCGACAGGTGACCGATAAAATGCAAAAATTCGATTCTCAATTGGATTTCGCGGTATGGTTGTACGAGCAATACTGTATCGTGAATAACGAGCACGCCGTCGGCGCGAGGAGACTTTTTTATTTCTCGAACACAATTATAGACGGCGAGAAGTTGATCCCGACGAACTCCCCGGAGAAGTGCACATTCCGGGACGGGGAGTTAATGTACCGCCCGTTCGCGCTCACGAGTTACAATTACCAGCGATTATGTAACTTGCTTGTGGACGCGCGATTGGCCGGGCGCGTCTCGTGGGACGGGATACTGGACGACAAGAACGACGATCCCTCGCCTTGTTTGTTGAGGCGAGAGGGGAGCGGGGGGATCGCCTTTTCCGAGTTCTCCCCGGATGGTTTCCCCTCCCTGCTCGAGGTATACGAGGAGGGTTTCGGGGAGTTACTCGAGGAAGTCCACGCGTCCGCGCTGGTGACCGCGCCACGGTTCACCAACGCCACGCACCATTTGCTTGTGGTGTTCGAGAAAGACACCGGATCACAGCGCGTGAAAGCGCTGTGTGACCAGTACGGGGCAGACCAGCAAGTGTTCAAGGGCCAGCCCTCGGTAACCCGCGTCTATGAATGTTGCGAGGCCGCCAAGTCGCGCGGCCTCCCACTCGCGGTGTTCTACTTCTCTGATCTCGACCCGGCCGGCTGGGACATGCCTACCGCGTTCATGAAGCGCGTGCACCAGATCTATCCCCATCCCGAGCACGCCCTGATTCGCGTGGGGCTGTCCCGGGAGCAAGTGTCGACCTACAGCCTTCCCGAGGCGGTTAATGTCAAGAAGATCTCGAAGAAACAAATGGAACGCTTCTCCAGCGAGACGGGAGGGGATACCCTCGTGGAACTCGACGCCCTCCCGATTCCCGTTATCCTCGCCCTGCTCGAGGAGGAACTAACGAGATTCGCCGGCCTCGAGGACGATCAGGTCGAGGGTCACGCGCTCCGCGAGATATGGGAGAAACGCGTCGAGGAAATCAACGCCGCCACCCGCGCACTGGACTTCTCCGCCCTCGAGGAAGGCTGGGAACGATACCAGCGACGCGTCGCGCGCTTCAACGCCCTCCTCGGTGCCCTCCGCGATCTCGCCGCGGAACTCGAGGACGAACGAGACGCGATTACCTCGAATATAAACTCCGCCCTCGCCTCCCTCGTGGATAACCTCCTCGAGCAATACGCGGGGGAAGATACCGCGTCCCCGTAGCCTCCCTCCCCCTCCCCTCCCCCCTCTTTCTTTTCACTCATACTTGTTATACTCCCCCCTCGCCTCCCCCTCACTAAGCCGCGATCCGAGCGCATTGAACAATCCCCCTCCCTTTTGGCGGGGATGGATCAATAGTGTGGGGGTGAGGGGGGTGAGGGGGGGCGTGGTGTGGTGTCACGGGGCGAGTTACTCACGGGGCGGTATGTTTATATATAACCACTCATTACTGACGCGTGGTGACTGAAATTTTCGAGAATCGAAAAATTAAAAAACGAGCGCGCGTTTCGTGTATCGCGCGTGTTAGAGACCCGCGAGCAGTCACCTGTTTTTTTTGTAACGCCAAACGCGGCGGGTCTCGCGCGTTTTTTATTTTTTTCGAATCATGCAAGAGGACTGTGAAAAAATGAGTAATCAAGTAGTAGACCTGAGCAGGTTGGAGCAAATCCCCGTCCGGTCGCTCGACCAAGCGATTGATTTATTTGACAAGAGGGATCTGCAGGACGAGATCATCGACGCTCGATACCAGGAGGTCGAGTTCGTTGACATGAAGAACGCCGTGCCCCTCGTGGGGCTAACGGACAAGAACCCGTACGCCAAGAACCACCACCGGGTGGTGTACGGGAAGCACGCGATAGGGCAGTTATTTGAGCGCGCGTGGAACACGAGTAAATTCTGGAACCTGTTCCGCGAGGAACCTGAATTCGTGCAGGACGGGATGAACATACTCCTGAAACACATGGAATCGGACAAGCACAGGAGCAAGATGCTCGCGCGAGAGATTCGACCCCCCGGCCAAGACCACTACCTGACGAGGGCGATCCTCTCGTCACAGTACGGGAAGCTGAACCACGAGGACGTCCTGCGCGGCCTCTATCCCTATTACGAGAAGGGACTGTTAGGGGACGTCAACCCGGCGGGGAGTTACGTGGGCTGGAACGACATGTTCCTGAACCTCGAGGTTCCCCAATTCGCGCGCCCGGTCGAGATGAGGCCGGGGGACGACATCTCGCTCGGCGTCGAGGTGTTCAACGGGGAGACCGGGAACCGCTCCGTGGGGCTGATCCACTGGGTGGAGCGGGAGGTCTGTTCGAACGGGATGCGTGGGCGCGTCCCGGGGGAGAAGACAGAGTTCCAGCACCGGGGCGGGTTCGTGGCGCAGAAAATCGACCACGCGATCCAGATGACCGTCAATGCGCTCGCCCGGGTTCCCGAAACTCTCTCGCGGAACTACGACCGGCGGGTGACCGCGCCCGAGGGGAAGATCGAGACCGTGTACGCGAGCCTAACGAAGGCGCTACGCACCGGGCAGAAAGACAGCTTGAAGTTCGCGCAGGCATTCCGCGAGGACGAGCTGGGGCCGGACTCATCCGTGATGGGGATTGTGAACGGGATCACCCGCGTGGCCCGGGACGAGCCGCGTCTCGAGAAGCGGGTGAAATACGAGGAACTCGCGGGGAAGATCGTGCAAGCGACCGACAAGCAGCTCGAGGGATGGTTCGGGGCGAAGGTTGTTGACCTACGGAACCTCTCCCCCGGGGATATTTCTCTGGCCGGTAGCGGGGCGTAATCGAGGGGTGGATTGTGACGAAGGCGATATTTAGCAATAGGCACGCCGTGTGCGTTCCGGACGAGTTAGCCGAGAAGCTCGAGGGATTGCGCGACGCCCTCGACTTGGAGATCGAGGAGGACAGGGAGGAATACGATTACGTTTTCGAGCGTAATATCGACGCAGCAATAAGCGCGCTATTCACCACATCCGAGATCTATGTCATGTCTGATCGTCTGCTCGCCGAGACCGAGATCGGCGGGTATGTGGACGAGAACAAGTGGATATACCGCTGTCCAATCTGCAGGAAGGTGATGGATTGGGAGTTGACCTGCGCCAGTACCCTCGTCGCGCTGGCGGCGAAGTGGTGCTTCCCGGAAACGGTGCTTGCTTGTAACGATCATTGTCACAAGTACAGGAGGAAAACGAAGGAAGACGCTTGCTTTTGCCCATCCGCCACGAGTTGCGTCTCCGAATTTATGATCCGCGTGTTTTAATTTTTTTTTCCTTTTTTTTCCCCTTCCACACCCTGTCTCGTCTCGGGACAGCGGGAACGGGACCAATGATGAAAAAAACACAAAACAAAGATGAATGAAAATGAGAAGAAAACGGTTCATGATTAATTTTTCCCACGCTCTCCCCGAGAGCGAGGAAAAGAAGTACAGAATTATCAGCGTGCCCTTTCAAGTGCCGCTGGAGATCGCCTCGAGCAAGAATCCCAACGATCTGCGCGATTGGGTGGTGGAACTTGTCCTCAAGACCATCGAATCCGTCCCGGGTCTCTTGGGGGCAGTACAGACGGGGAAAGTGACGCTCTATTTCCCCGGGCTGAGCCACGCCACTTACATAGCGGCCGGCGTGTTACACGGGTTGGCCGGCCATTTTCTCCCGTTCAAGTGGCAGGTGCGCGGTGAGGGAGGCTTCGAGCCAATTGACTCGGAGTGTGACGTGCAGGCGGTCCGCGAGCAGGCGCGTGCCGGCCGGAATTTCGGGCGTGCAGTGGAATCCGCGAGGTCGTTTGGAAAATGACCCTCGACAGCGTGTTTGAGGGGAGAGACGGGGAAACGCTGGAGATATTACGCGAGATTGCGCTCGCGGCGCACGGGAAAACGCTCGAGCAGGCGTTCGAATTGCGCCAGTGTTGTTGTTGCGGCGAGAATGTTGAACTCGAGTCGCTCGAGGACGACGCAATCGCTGAAAAATACAAGCGTTTCGTGTTATGTGAAGCGTGCCAGCTCGCGGTTCTACCGACCCTCTAACCAAATTTTTTTCTTTTTTTTTTAATCGGGATACGAGTACATGGTGTTCGAGGAACACGATTTTCGATTTTGCGAAATAGATTATGAGATTGAAAAATGTGATGTGATGTAAAAATGAAAATGCTACGTAAAAAAAGAGAGCACGATATCGTGAATGATCTCGACGTCAACTTTCTCTTGTTGTGTTCACGCGTTTAATGTGAAATTTACAAACGCGACAACAAATAATATAACCCTCGTCGTGGAGGATCCTGACGGGGGTAACGAACTCGGAGCCGCACGCTGGACATTTCATCTCTCTTGACCCACTTGTCTAATGTGCGTTGCATCTCTCTTGACCCGCTTGTCTAATGTGCGTTGCACTTCATCTCTCTTGACCCACTCGTCTAATATGCGTTGCCACGGGTGTATCGTGACGAGTTTTTTCCCCGCGTGTCTCTCGACATGGCAGTCGTGGCACAGCGCGATCAGGTTCGCGTGGTCGAACACCAGCTTGATTTCGGAGGGTGTGAGGGATGCGACGGGACGCTTGTGGTGCACCTCGACCCCTTCCCAGAACGGCATGACCTGCTCGCACTGCTCGCACTTGAGCGCCCACTTCCCGCGCGCGTCCTTGAACGCCTTCCCTTGCAGATATGCCTCTCTCGTTAGTCCCCAGTCCCATTGTTTCATGAAACCGCTCCAAGTGTGCCTGTTACAAAAACGGGCGCGTTTCGGCTTGGAACCGTCGCGGTTTTGGAGCACCTTGCCACACTGCCTACAGAGGGGATACCCACGATAATCCCAGACGTCGAAGTAGTTGGATGGGACGTAGCGCTGTCTGATGATCGTGATCGCCCGGCGGTTCCAATCATACTGGTGTTTCGCGCAGTACGAGTTTGGGTTGTTTATCGTGGAGCTAAACATGTCCCCGCAGGTGAGACATCTCTTGAAGACGAACTCATCTCCCATTCTTCATCCTCGCCATTTTTCTCAGTGCCGCGAGGGTGTTCTTGATCGCGCCAGACCACCCGCCTCCCCCGCGCTTCTTCCCGTGCTTGGCCATGTAAAGGGTCGAGGGCGCGGAGTGATCGAAGAACGAGGCGAGTTCCGGGTCGTCGTCGTAGTGGCTCGCGGCGAAATTGAGTAGTTCGCCAAATTCAGGTACTTTCATTCCTCGCGCGCCGCCGTGGTTGCCCTGTAGTTTAGCTACAACCCTCTCGAGTGAGTCGATCCGTGCTGTCATTCGCTTCAGTCTATCGTCGTTATCTCCAGCGCTTCCTCTGGATAGTTCCTTGTTCTTTTTCCTTCGTTTCCGCTCGGTCTCGGCGCAGGATGGACACAGGAACTCCCCGTATCGTTTTGAAACAAGAGCCTCGCGCGAGCCACACCTCGCGCACTCGTGTTGCATCTCGCGCTCGATCTGTTTTGCTGGGGCGTCCTCTGGTTCAGGAGCGCCGATATCAAAGAAACTCATTTCACTATGTCCTCCTCTATTTTTTTTATGAGGTTCAAGTCAACTTCCTTCGCTATACTCATCCAATCGCGTGCGGTAAGACTTCTTTCAGCGCGTATAATCTCCCCGACGCGTGAGAAAATCTTGAAGAACTCTTGTATACAGTCGCGCAAGTCCTTCCCGGTTGTGGTCGCGGTTTCCGATACGCATAGACCGATTGTTTTTTTTCCCTTCGGGTTCATTTTTCATCAATCTCGTTACTCGAGTAGTACTTGAGTATATATAAATATTACTTGAGTACTACTCGAGTAGGGTCGAAAAAAGACGGGGAGTCTTAGAGGAAGTTATCTTTAATGTTCTTCCGGAAATACGACGTGAGGTCGTAGTGTACCGAATCAAACACGGAACATGCCGCGCAGGAATCTTCTTGGCTCAATTCATGTACCTTTCGCATTAAACGAGCCTGAGACACGGGGTTGGAAAAATCAGGTCGTCCTACCTCTCGAGCGAGGTTCTGGACCTTGCGTATCGAGTCCCTGCTCCCGCCCTCGCGCTCTATTTTCAACGCCTTGCGCATTGCGAGAGCTAAATATTGCTGTGGGTTCATTATTGTCATTATAAAAAGGAGAAAAAAAAACTTATTGGTCGGGAAACTTACATTGAAAGTTTCTTCCCTTTCGCGCTTTTCGCGCAGTCCGTAACGACTTTACGGATCTCTGCCCCGGACATCCCGGGCTTCACGCCAGACCGGACACACGAGCCAACGGTCTTTCCAATCTGGTTAGCGAATGCCTTCTGGACCTTCCCGTCGCGCACGACGCGGGAGACGAACGGGCGGAGGTTTTTCGAGAGTTTGATTTTACGTGAGGGTTTAGCCATTTGTTTTTCACTAGTTTTTTGTTCGTGGAATACTACTCGTCTGTAAATATAAAGATTAATTAAATTACTATCAATGGTTTGTCGAATTTAACTAAAAATTTCGAAGCGAGCGGGACGACAACCAGCGTTTCGCGTTCGACAAGAACTTGAAGTTGTTCTTGTTCTTGTCGAACGCGGCGAGTTGCGCGGCGTGTTCCTTCTTGTTTATTCTCTTGTCAGCAAGCTCAGCGTCGAGGCTACTCTTGAACTGGCTACGGGTTGTTAGTGCCATTCCAAGATCGAGATCGAACAACGAGCCGGTCTTGAACAGTAACCTAATCGGCGCGTCCTTCGTTTCTATTAACGTCATCATGTCGGTAGTGACGACCTTGTTAACAACGTCGTCGGGGGTTAATATGGCGTTGACGCCGAAATATTTGAATATCTCGCCGGCACTCGTCGTGATCTCACACTCGTCCCACCCCTCAACCGCGCCCTCTGTCTCCCTGCACTTTATCTTTACGACGCTCGGTATTTTCACTTTAGTTGGTTTTATCGTGCTTCTCGTGCTCGTCGCCTTCCCGGGGATCATCTCGGGGAGTTCCAATCTCTGCTCGTTGGCCAACTCGATCCTGTACTCGTTGAATTTTTCCCGGCGCTCGACGCTGTTCTTTGGTAGTTTCGCAACCTCGTCCCACAATTCATCAAGTCTCTCGCTCATTCCTCGTCCCCTCCCATTTCGCATTCGTCGGTGAACGGGACGACCTCGCATAATAGTTTTTCGGTTTCAGTAAGTTCCGTGTTCTTTTGCTTGGCCTCGCAGGCTTCCAACACCTTTTCCCGTGCCTCTTTATCGGCACAACTAATCTTGATCTTCGTCTTCCTCGACCTCTATTGTTAGTAACGCGAGCATATATCCTATGATGCTCGTGATTGAATCCTCATCAAAGTTGGCGTTATGATGTACTATAGACTCGATGAACTCTTGTAGTAGAATGATGTGATCCTCGAGGTGGTCGAAACACGCGTTTACTTTATATTTATTTCCGATTTTCTCGATGATCCCCTGCTCGATGAGCGTCTTGAAGTGGTGATACAACAGGGGCGTGGAGTATCCCATGTCTTTCGCAACCCTGTACATCGAGACGGTTTGGGGGTAGCGCGTCATTTGTTTAATGATCAATAATTTCTTGTCGAGATCGTCGGTCATTGTTTTAACGCGTACTTCTACCATCATATTTCACCGTTTTCTTTTCTTTGTTTATAATCCCCCGCGCAAAGACTGAAAACTTCAGTATGCTCAACCCCGGGATTATCCTGTTTTTTCTGCGGGATACACTCTTTCATAAAGAGATTGTAGGCGCTTGGTTTACGCTTCTTCCTCGGTTCGTTTTTCTTCGTCTCTTTCGCTTTCGCCTCCCCGTCCTCGCCTCCGACCACGCATTTATCAAGGTACATCAACGTGTACTGCCGGAGGATCTCGAGGTTGGGTGCGCGTTTAACTTTACTCTTGATATCCCTCAGGTTGCACATCTTTGCTATTTTCATCACCAAAATTTAATACTCTACCAGATTTACACAGCGCCTTCCCAGTGGTGGTAATTTGACACACGTCTATCTCGCCGCCTTCCTCGTGAAGCAACCGCGGGACTGCTCTCAATTCGAGCTTGCTAGCAAGCTCGATCCCCCGTTCCGTATCAGTACTCATAACTTCGATCTCGCCGCTCTCTATCTTGGATCGTAGGATTCTCTTTGCCTGCTCGCAGTGTGGACAGGTCGGGGATGTTAGTAAAATATCTTTCTCTCGTTTCTCGTCTGGAGAACACTCATTTTCTCCAGTTCCAGTCAAGTCGCACGATTTCTCATTTCCCATTGTAAACCACCAGCGGGAAGGCCACCCTTCCCACTTTTCTCGTGAAGATCGAGTATATCTTGAAGCTCAGGGGGAGTTTCATCAATATAAATATAACTTTCCTGAACGAATGCGAACTAATGTATTTCAGCGTTAAATTATCCACGAGTCTCTGCGCGAGTGACATTTAGAAAATCGCCCTCTGTAACTCCACCTGCATCGACATCGAGCGGTTAACTCGCGTCGAGTATGGGCGATGAATTGGGCTACGAACCCGGAGAGTGTGGATTCCATCCGGGAGTTGTAACTTGAAGTTTCCAGACGCGTCCGTGGATGTGTTGTAACCACCCGCAGAAACGCTTATGAATTGAATGGGGACGTTGCTGTCTTTTTCAACTACTCTGCCTTGAATGATCATTTTTTGCTCAACTTTTTATATGTACCTGCGAATTTTTAATACTTGAGGTCGTATAAATATATGTATGCGATGGTAAAAAAATATACTTTGTTGTTGTATTATAGTGCCTGAGACCACGTTTGAGACGGGGAAAAAAACAATGAATCACGACTATCGACCAAAAATTAATATTCAAAAAAAAGGCCAAGAAATCGATCTCGGGTATGTTAAATTAGAAAAATTATAGAGTTGACAGAGAGGAA
>Ga0180434_10005289_pt1 | contig 15265 bp, 14 predicted proteins | sample SS_ome_7_FD_132453 | JGI IMG/M metagenome (GOLD analysis project Ga0180434, IMG submission 132453) | Hypersaline lake sediment archaeal communities from the Salton Sea, California, USA - SS_1_D_2 metaG | ecosystem: Environmental > Aquatic > Non-marine Saline and Alkaline > Hypersaline >...
GCCAGGAAGGGGGCCGCACCCTCCCTATTTCCATTCTTCTTGATACCATCGGCAAAGAAGTGCCCTGGACTAAGGCGCGCCCTTCGATAGCCCCTCTCAAAATATCCTCTCGATACAAAAACGAGTTTGCGCCAAAAAAAAGGAAAGAGGACATTTCTATGAAAAAACTTGCATGCTTACTATTGCTCATGTTGGCAGTCTATGCCAATCAAGGAGAGCTTTCCCATATTATCACCCCTCGTGGAGGCTCGGATCCTTACACCGATAATAAAGCCCTGGTTGAAAAATTCTATGAGGCTTTTGAAGCTAACAATCCACGCACAATGAATGAACTTCTAGCTTCAAAGTATGGTGTTCAAGATTCAACAGTCGTGTTTGATTCCTCTTATAGTAAGTATGATGCATTTAGCAAAAACCTAAGTGTTCGGGTTCGCTCCCTGCACGAAGCGCTTCCTAAATTTAAGCTAAAAATCATCGAAATGCTTGCTGATGGAAATAAAGTCCTTGCACGGATACAGATTCAGGGGGTGCAGCGCGGCTCTTTTCTAGGTGTTGAGCCAACGGATAAACCTGTCGTTATCAAAGAGTTCGCCATCTTTACCATTGAAGGGGGAAAAATCACCCATCTCAATGAAGTGTGGAATGAACTGGGAGTGATGAAACAGATCGGCTATATCGTTTTGTAAATGGTAAAAATCTCCCCAACAAAACAGATCTTAATTGCAATCGTTGTTGGGTCCTTTCTAGGAATATTGCTTGGCCCATTTTGTTCGATCTTCGAACCTATTGGACGGGCCTTTGTAATGTTCATTCAGATGGTCATTCTCCTTTATATTCCTTCATCGATTATCCATGGACTTGGATCTACCCGCCCCACCGTTGCCCGTACTCTTTTTAAAAAGGGCTGGGTTTTCCTTTTTTTTATCTGGATTCTGATTCTCTGCGTAGTTTATATGATGAACCTTCTCTTTCCTCGAATGAGCATCCTATTTCCAGGAACCGGTTCTCATAGCTCCTTTGAAATGAACTTCTTAAATTACCTCGTCCCTGAAAACCCTGTCTATGATTTGGTGAATAACATTGTACCTGCTATTGCAATATTTGCTATTATTGTTGGGGTGGCAGTCATGCATCTCACCCATAAGGAACCCCTTATTTCTCTACTTGAACGGGTGAATAATACGATGGAACAAATCTTAAAAGGGATTATGATCATTTCCCCTATTGGGGTTTTTGCAATCTTTGCCAATTTCATTGGAAATGTCCGTTTAGAGGACATTCTCAAGCTTGATTTTTATATCATCCCCATGATTTTGATCTCTCTAGCTCTCACCTTTTGGGTTCTTCCAGCCTTAGTAGTTAGCTGCACTCCACTAAAATATAGAGAAGTTGTTCGAGATATTCGTTCCTCATGCTTCCTTGCATTTATCATTGGATCACCTAGCATTGCGATCCCTCTCCTCTATAGAACTGTTCGAAACTATGCTGAACGCTTTGAGATTAAGGACAAAGAGCTCCGCAGCACTTCGCAAATGATTGTCCCGATTGCCTATACCTTCACTCAAGTGGGAAATCTCTTTATTCTCTTCTTTATCATGTTTTTATCTTACTACTTCCGCCACCAATTGGAAGGAGGAGAGGAGATACTTGTCGGGTTCATGTCTATTTTGATGTCCTTTGGAGGACCGGAGCTAGCAATCAATTCCATTTCCTTCCTATCGACTAATCTTGACTTTCCTGATACAGCGATGGACATATATAGTAACGCATCAATCATTACACAAAACTTTCAGATTTTGATCAGTGTTGCCTCAATGGTCACCTTTGTGATCCTTCTTCTTTTAGGGTACTACAAAAGACTCACTTTCCGTGCAGGAATGTTTTTTCGCCATTTCTTTCTCTTCTTCTTCATCGTAACGGCCTCTGTCTTGGGAACGAAGTATGTTGTTCAACGTAATATACCAACAAGCGACATTATGAGCTCATTGACACACCAGACAAACTTTCCAGTCGTTTCTCAAGCAAAAGTCTATAAAGTGGGGGATGTAATTCCCGAGAATACGCCAAGACAGGCGATCCAGGACACCATGGAGCGCATCTACAAATCTCAAGAGCTGTACGTGGGGTACCACCCCACTCTTCCCCCTTTCAGTTACTTCAACAACAACGGAGAGCTTGTCGGGTATGACATTGCCTTCGCCTACAAATTAGCCCATGATATGCAGGTCAACCTTATTTTTGTCCCTTTTTACTACCATGATTTGGGATATGATCTCCGAAATAATTTCTTCGATATCGCTATGTCACCAGTACTCCTAGCTGAAGCAACTGCCCAAAATATGAACTTCCCCCACTACTATCTGAAAACTCCCAATGTCATGATTGTCCCTCGCTCCAGAAGAAAAGAATTCCAGAATTTTGATAAGCTTAAAAAGAACCCCTACCTTGTTATTGGGGTTTTAGGATTTTATAAGGAAATCCTTAATCGGGTACTTCCAATGGCTCAATCAATTCAGATTGATCATATTGATAATATCGGGACTTACCTAACAACAGGAGAAATCGACGGCCTGTTTTGGACAAAAGACCAAGGAATGGAATATTGTCGCGCGAATCCTGATTATGTTGTCATAGAATATGGGTCTGAGGCTGGGAACTCCTTCCTAGCTTATCCTGTTAAATACAATGCATTTGCATTCATATTTTTCCTGGATCGGTGGATGACAATTCAAGATCATATCGGCTTCAAAAAAGAACAATATCAATATTGGATGCAAGGACAGCCCCCTGAAAAAAAGGAGCCTCGCTGGAGCCTTATCCGCAATGTTTTCCACCTTATAAATTAAGTTTTTTGGTACCCTATTCTGTATGAGGAAAAAACTTCTTATTACAATTTCTTCCTGTTTGATCTTGGCAGTGGCTGCAATTGGTCACATCTACTACCACCAGGAAGATATGCTATTCCAAAAAGCCACGCTTTCGGAGGATTATGTCTTCAACTTCGAAGAGCCTTTTGAAGAATTATTTCTTGATACTGCTGAAGGCGCTCGTATCAATGCCCTCTATTTTAAAACCGAAAACCCGAAAGGGGTTGTCCTTTACTTCCATGGACGTGGAGGCAACCTTTCCGGAAACTGGGGTAAGGTCTCACAAGAATTCACCTCACGTGGCTATGACCTCTTCGTAATGGATTACCGTGGTTTTGGAAAAAGCAAGGGAAAACTAAGCGAAAAGGCCCTCTGTCATGACGCAGATTATTGCTATAACTATCTCAATAATCTCTATCGAGAAGACCAAATCATCATTTATGGGCGCTCGCTTGGCACTGGAATTGCTACCTATGTCGCTTCTCATCACGACCCCAAAACCCTTGTTCTTGAGGCTCCCTATTTCAGTATTCTTGATCTTACACCGCGGCAAATTCCCTATGTCCCTAGGTTCCTTATCCCACCGCTTCTGAAATATCACTTCAGAACCGATCAGTGGATTGTCCGTGTTGATGCACCTATTCTTATTTTCCACGGTACAAAGGATGAACTTATCCCCTATGACTCGAGCATCCGACTCCTTCGGCTTATTAAAGATAAACGGGATACCTCACTTATCTCCATTGAAAACGGAACACATAACCACCTCCGTTTCCACCCTAAATACCAAAATGCGCTTTCTATCGCCCTAGAGTGATTGTGCAAAATCCCTACTTATTGTAGACTTCTCCCCAATGCAAGATCTACCACAACAACCACCAGACTATGAAGTTGTGATTCCCTTAGAGCAAGGCGATCATGGCGGTGTCACACAGGATGATTTGGAGTTTCAGGTTTTAGAACCACCTACTCCCCCCACGGCAAAACTAGAAGAGAAAGATCTCTTCAATCTGACCCATTTCCTACACCGAAAATACGAAAAAGGGTTCACATGGGCAGAACTTCCTCATATCATAGAGTCTATCCGAGTATTTGTGGGATCTAACCCTGAAATGTGTTTGAAAGACAAGCGAAAGGCCGCAGTAGATACTGTTCATTATTTGATGGTAAGCCTGGATACGCTCTACCTTCCTGAAAAAGCAACAGACCCTTTCTTTGAAGAACTCTTAGTCCCTTACATAGAAGTAGCTCTTGCTTTCCCTACAGAGAAAGCTCTTATTAAACCTTCCCGCCGCGAAGCTCTCACAAAAGAACTTTTAGTGGATTACGCGCAGCAGATCAAAATGCGGTTTGAAGAAGCAGGATTAACATGGAAAAACCTTTCACAAGCAACCCGCTATGCCCTCACCTATGTCTTGTCCTATGAAGACTTAGGTAAGGAAGAGCAAGTCGAGGGAGCCTTCAATATTGTAGAAACAATCCTGACCGAAACCGACCTGTCTCGTTTTCCCGCTTACTATGATGAGAAACTCTATAAAACCTTCTTGCATAGCTTTATTGTGACGCAGCTCTCCACTCCATATGCCTAAATGTCTTCTCTATCTCCGGAGTAGTCAATTCAACTGAGTCCAAATTGCTCTGAAGATTGGATAAACATCCACCCTTGGGATATTGCCCAGCACGGGGAAGAGGAATATCACCTGTATCATGAATTGCAATCCCTAAGCTTAATTCATCATCACCCGAAACTCTAAAGCTATTGACTGTGGTTGCTAAATGCATCGGATGATTCAAAGATCCAAGAATTGACATATAGCCATGATATTTTAAGAATGTCGATAAAGCTGCCCCTTCCACAGAGCTCATTTTGTTGTACAAGAAACTGAAATCTTCCAAATGAAGCCCCATCTGAAATCCACCCTTTGGAAAACTCATCAAATTCTTAAGCGGGTTAAAGCATACTGTAAGCTTCTTTCCCATAAACATTCTCGAATGGGCCATATCTCTCCAGCCTCCTTTAGTAACCGAATCTGTTGAACCAACTAAAGGACTTTTGAATGTAATTTCATAGGTGTATGGACTATCCATATGCTGTTCCACTACTGCAATCTGATCGAGAGGAATCAGCTTTGTGTTCACAACATTTGCAAGCTTCTCGTTCATCAACGTTGCTCTAGTGATCATCTCGATTACCATTGCACCTTCTGCTCCAGCCCATTGGGTCACAAGCTCAGTATGAACCTTTTTTGTTCCAAGATCCCCTGTATCTTCAATCACCGGTTCAAAGACTCTAACAGGCGCTGTCAGCTCTCTCCCTAAAAGGTGTCCAAGATTAGGGTTCACATAAAACATAAGATGATTTTCAAACCAATTCCGTCTTTCTTCAAGTTCTGCGTTTCCTGAGCAAAGTTCTAGCAAATGATTAATTTGTCCAAGAGAAGTGAGGGGTTTTGAGGTCGCAAAAAATCTTGGAAATAGGTCTAAAACCTTCTGAGTTTCTTGCTCTTTCTTTTGCGCGGCTCCTAATATAGTCACTCTTCCTATATAGCGATCAATCTTTGCACCACTTGTTGCTAGCCGAACAATCTCATAGAATACCGTTTTAAGACATTTTGTGATCCACCCATCATCAGAACTGTATCTTTCTTCATTGACAAGATGGGGGTCAATCCTTCTAAGTTCCTCAATGGTTGATTCTAAATTCTGATCTTTGATCATGCCCTGATATTCATGAAAAGTCTGTCGATAATCCTCAAATTGAGTCCAAATTTTCTTCTGATCAGAAAACTCTAGATCTCCTCGCTCTTTTTCAAATCCATACATAAAAGAAAGAATTTCAGAGTCTGAACCTATAGTTATTTTTTCAACCCCGTAGATATCGTTAACTATTTTTTTGAATTCTAGACGAGATTGATTCAAGCAGGTTAGGGCCAAATCTTCTTGGATTGGCTTAACCTCAGTTATTAATGTTCCTAATTGCACAGAAGTGCTCATAAATATACCTCACCCTAACAGAGGTATTATAGCAAATAATTGATTATAAATGAATTATAAAGTTAATTTTAATTATAATTATAAATTGTATTTTTAAATTATTAATAATAACTCAATTGTGGAGTAAATAGACGGCCAAGAATAATCCTTGTGAATTTACTTTAAAACAAGGTAGAATGCCTTTTTTTAACAACAATTTAAGGAGAGCAACGCAATGGAAAAAGCACCAGGTTTCACACAAAAGCCTTTAACTTATCTTTATCAGGTAACTTCAGATACCCGAAGACTTTCTCACCTAGCTACCACAGTCACCGCGGCAAATGGAGCACGTGAATTTTATAATGGAAACATGGCCAATTCAGCAATGAGCCTTTTATGCGCCTCATTTTTTCAAGTTATATCCGTTGCAGCGCAAACCACTACACGAAATATTTCTATCGGAAAATCTCAAAATGCTGAGGTTCTTTGTAAGCTTGCTATCATTCCACTTGTAGGGTTGGGACTGTCGTTCCTTTATCATTTTAGTTTCATCCACGCAGTTTTGACTTTCCTTGGCGCAGCTTTCGTCAGCAATGTTGGAAATGTTCTAAACAACCGTGATATTCGAAAAATTTAGTCCAACAGCTAAAAACGGGAAGGGCAATTGGAGCCCTTTCCGTGCTTCTATCAAAGTTTGAAAAACACACTAAATTTTAATATTAATGACAGGAGCGATTTGACGGAGGTCCTCCATCATTTTTTTGAACTCCTCAGGACTGATCGTCTGCTGCTTATCAGAAAGAGCCTTCTCAGGTTCTGGATGCATTTCAACCATAACTCCATCAGCTCCTGCGGCCACTCCAGCGCGGGCCATTGGGGGAACCATCTTGCGAATCCCCACTCCATGAGCAGGGTCCACAATAATCGGAAGGTGGGTTAGATCTTGAAGAATCGGGACAGCTGCTAGATCTAGAGTGTTTCGGCTATATGTTTCAAAGGTACGGATTCCTCTTTCACAAAGCATTACATCGGGATTTCCCTTATCGAGAATGTACTCTGCAGACATAAGCAAGTCTTTATAGGTCGCTGAAAGACCTCTCTTTAAGAAGATTGCTCGCTTGCATTTTCCGAGTTTTTTAAGCAGGGTAAAGTTTTGCATGTTGCGCGCACCAATCTGCAGAATATCAATATAATCAGCCACGAGATCGATCTGATCTCCATCCATTACTTCTGTGATAGTGACAAGACCATATTTATCCGCAGCGTCCTTCATGTAGCGCAGCCCTTTCTCTTCAAGCCCTTGGAAAGAATACGGGGAAGTGCGAGGTTTAAATGCACCGCCACGGAGGATCTTCACCCCATTTTCCGCAACAATTCTTGCGCTCTCTTCGATTTGCTCCTTAGATTCAATTGAACATGGCCCAGCCATGACGGCAAGAACTCCCCCGCCAATGGTAATGTCCTTCACTTTAATGACTGTCTTTTTTGGCTGAAACTCTCTTGCCGCAAGCTTAAAAGGGTGCCTAAAATCACTCACTTCTTCAACAAGAGGAAGACGTTTAAATTGCTCAATATCGGTCAGATCATCCACTCCTTTAATCAGCGCGATAGTATACCGCCCTTCTTCGCCTGAACCACGCGCTTCAAAACCCATCCACTGCAGTTTCTCTATGAGGCGTTCGAGGTCATCTTGGCTAGCATTTTTCATTAATGTCAAAATCATGGAACTAATCCTCGTGTCAATTGCGTAAGTTCTTTAGCAGATTTTCCTGAGCCAATTGCATTCACAAGATAGGATCCTACAACAAATCCATCCGCAACTTGGAGAATTTTTCGGGTCATATCATTGCTTGAGATTCCAAATCCCACAACAACAGGAAGGGAGGTATGTAATTTTATTGTTTGAACCTTTTCTCCGAGATCTTCTGGAAGATCATTTTTCGTCCCCGTTGTACCCTTTCTGGAGACATAATAGATAAAGCCTGAAGAAGCCTTGGCAATTTTTTGGATCCGTTTTTCGGGGGTAGAGGGAGCAACTAAAAAAATGGTATCAAGGCCCATCTCTTTTGCGTGCTTTTGAAAGTCTGCGCCTTCCTCTAAGGAAAGATCAACGATCAGAATCCCATCAACACCTGCCTTAGCAGCTTTTTTGAGAAACTCCTTTCCCCCTTTGAAGATCGGGTTGTAATAAGAAAAAAGAACGATGGGAACTTCACTAGATTTCCGGAAGTCTGAAACAAATGTAAGAACTGACTCTGGGGTTGTCCCTGCATGCAAAGCCCGCTCCATAGCATCTTGAATCACAGGGCCATCTGCAATAGGATCTGTAAAAGGAATCCCCACTTCAAGAAGGTCAACTTCCCCAGCAACGAGAGCCTGTGCAGCTTCTAAAGTTCTTTGCATCCCTCCGTCTCCTGCGGTAAGGTATCCGATGTAAGGCTTTTTCTCTTTAAAGAGCTTTTCGATACGCCTCATGGAATAAGCCCCTTTGCAAAAAGTTCCGGAAGATCTTTATCGCCTCTGCCTGAGAGATTCATTACAACGATACTATCCTTAGAAAAGTGCTTAGCCTCCCGTACAAGATAGGCCAATGCATGAGCGCACTCTAGAGCTGGAATGATCCCTTCTGTTTTGGAAAGGAGTTTGAAGGCATCTAGGGCTTCGCTGTCGCTTGCAGAAGGGTATTCTGCTTTCTTTTCATCGTGAAGCTCTGCATGCATTGGTCCAATTGCTGGATAGTCTAAACCTGCAGAGATAGACGAGGTTTCGACTATTTGCCCATAGTCATCTTGCAAAAGATACGTGTAAGTTCCATGAAGAATCCCAGGGCTTCCTCCCTCAAATCGAGCAGCATGGTCCCCAAGTCTCTTGGATTTCCCCCCTCCTTCTACGCCAATAAGTTTTGCTTTTCCAATAAAGGGCGTAAAAATCCCAATCGCATTCGACCCACCACCAACACAAGCAACAACAATGTCAGGTTTAATTTCTTTGGCAACTTCTTCTCCAATGACCTTCTGAAAAAAAGCAACCATTTCGGGATAGGGATGAGGCCCTAAGGCCGATCCCAAGCAATAGTGACTCTCCTCGTAGGATTTGGACCAGTCGCGCATCGCTTCATTAATCGCATCTTTTAGTGTTGCTGATCCCTTATCAACAGCAACAACCTCGGCACCAAGAAGCTCCATTCGCTTCACATTTGGCTCCTGCCGCATCGCATCTTTTTTACCCATATAGACAACACACTCCATCCCCATATAAGCGCAGGCTGTTGCAGTTGCCACTCCATGCTGACCTGCTCCTGTTTCCGCGATGATACGCTTTTTACCCATCCGCTTTGCAATGAGACACTGCCCAATCGTATTGTTGAGTTTGTGGGCTCCGGTATGAAGAAGATCTTCACGTTTAAGAAAGATACGAGGGCCATTAATCACTTTTGAAAATGAGGAGACTTCTGTTAGAGGTGTAGGTCTCCCTGCATAGGTTTTGAGGATATAGTCGAACTCCTCTAAGAATTTGGAATCCTCTCGGAGCTGATTCCACACTTCTTCAAGTTTTCGGATAGGTTCCACGAGCACTTCAGGAAGATAAGCGCCCCCATAAAGGCCATACCGTCTACTCACTCCGCCTCCAGAATAAATGCTTCGATGAGCTTTGGATCTTTTTTCAAGCGCGGGTTTTCAACACCACTTGCCACATCCACACCATCAGGCTGTTTTTTCTTAATTGCGACCTTAACATTCTTGGGGTTTAATCCTCCCCCTAAAATGAAGTTGAAATCGCGACGAGGTTCAAGAGCATCCCATTCGAATACCTTTCCACTTCCTGGATTGAGTCCATCGTAAAGAAGAAAATCCCGCTTCTTATTTAGAGCTGAGAACCCTTGATGCTTCTCTTCTCTAATAAATCCATCAGCAGAGACAGGACAAACGTAAATACGGATGAGATTCTCACTCAGCTCTCCATGAGTTTCCCTTGCCACTTCTCCATGAAGTTGCACAACATCGAGCCCAACCTTGTCAGCAATGCGTTGCATCGTCTCTGCATTTTGCTCAACAAAGACACCTACTACTTTTGCCCCCCCTTTTTTGGCCGCTTTAGCAATTGCAATCGCTCGATCAGAATCAACAACGCGCTCTGACTCCTTAGCAAAAATGATCCCTACAAAGCGCGCTCCTCTTGCCGCTGCATAGTATGCAGTTTCAGGGTCTCTTACCCCGCAAATCTTAACGAATGTCATTCATTTCCTCGATCATCTTTGTCGGAGACTCTGCTTTAACAAGTGTCTCTCCAATTAACATTGCATCAAAGCCTTCTCTATAGAGACGACGAGCCTCATCAACAGTTTTTACTCCGGATGCGGCAACTTTTACACATTCTTTGGGAAGACGCTTTGCTAGTCGTATCGAATGTTCTAAATCAACCTGAAACGTTCGAAGATCCCGGTTATTAATAGCAATGATTTTTGCCCCTGCTTCTGCAGCAATTTTAAGCTCCTCTTCTCCATGAATTTCTACGAGTGCGTCAATCCCCTGCTCCTCAGCCAATTGGATAAACTCTCCCGTTCTTTCTTTCAGAGCTCCAACAATCAGAAGAATCGCATCGGCCCCTGCTGCGATAGCTTCAGAGATTTGAATGGGATCGATAATAAAATCCTTTTGGAGAATAGGAACTTTTGACTCCTGTTTCACCAACTTTAAGTCACTAATTGTCCCTCCAAATCCCTCAAAATCAGTAAGAACAGAAATGGCTGCAGCGCCCCCTTTTTCATATTCTTTTGCAAGAGACTGCGGATCGAGATTTAGATTAATATTTCCTTTCGAGGGGGATTTTCGCTTAATTTCTGCAATCACAGAAAGACCCTCCCTCTGTAGGGCATAGAGAAAGGCATGGGTATTCTCTCTCTTTTGATAGGCAGCCTTTATTGATTTGACTTCTTCTTTTTTTCTCTTAAGAATTTTTTCTAACATGTTCATAAGGCTATTATAACTCTGCTGTGTTGTTGTTTTCTTTCCATTTTTCTAAGAGCTCTAGAGCTTTTTTCTCTTCCAAGATCTTTCGTGCCCGGTCAATCCCTTCTTGGATTGAAGTCACATGCTCAGAGACATAAAGGGCAACGCCTGCATTTAGGACGAGGGTATCAGCAATCGGTCCCGTCTTTCCACTAAAAGCTGCCAGAAGTAGTTTCGCATTTTCTTCTTTTGTATCTCCCCTTAGATCGTCTGCGCTGCATCGTGGAATTCCATAATCTTGGGGATCAATCTCAAAGCGCCTTTTTGTTGATGCAGTCACTTCAACTGCGGTGCAAGGTCCAAGAGGAGTGAGCTCATCCATTCCATTCCCATGAACAATGAGACTCTTATTTGCCCCAAGTTTTTGCTGTGCATCTGCGAAGACATCAAGGAGTTTTTCTTCAGCCACCCCAATCATGATAAATTCTGGACGCAAGGGGTTGAGAACAGGACCTAGAAGATTAAAAATTGTACGGATTTTCAAGGCACGTCGAATGGGAGTAACTGCCTTCATTGCTGGGTGGTAGTGGGGCGCAAAAAGGAAGCAAATCCCTGTTCTTTCTAAGCTTTCAAGAGGGTCTTGATTAAGCGAAATACCAAACGCTTCTAAAACATCAGCAGAACCACATTTTGAAGAGGAAGCCCTTCCACCATGCTTGGCAACAAGTGCTCCCGCTGCTGCTGCAAGGATAGCCGATCCTGTAGAAATATTCACCGAATGGGAACCATCCCCTCCAGTTCCGACAATATCGAGAAGCCCTTCAACCTTCGGCATAGACACCATTTTTTCTTGCATAGCTTTGGCAACACCATAAAGCTCTTCTGCAGTCTCTCCTTTCTCATGCAAAAGCCTTAGAAAAGACATACATTTATCTACATGCTTGCCTTCAATAATCTCTTCAACAACTCCTTTACAGATCGTTGCTTTCAAATCCTTATTTTTTGTAAGTGTATCTATTGCTTGCTCAACAAACATTGCATTCCTTCAGAAACCCTTCAATAAGGGTTTTTCCATCGGGGGTAAGGATCGACTCAGGATGAAATTGCACTCCATATAGAGGGTACTCAACATGTTTCATTCCCATGATCACTCCCTCTTCGGTTTCTGCTTCAATCATAAAACATTTGGGGAGAGAGCTTCTCTCAACGATTAGAGAGTGATACCTTGCTCCTTGAAAGGGAAGAGGCATTTTTTCAAAAAGATCTTTTCGACTGTGGAAAATAGTGGCAGGTTTCCCATGAATCACTTCCCCAGCATGAATCACCTTGCCACCAAAACTTTCAGCTAAGGCTTGATGCCCTAAACACACACCAAAAATGGGAATCTCCTCGTGAAGTTTTTCAATCAGTTCAAGGCATATTCCTGCATCTTTAGGAGTCTTTGGTCCAGGGGAGAGAACAATCCCCTTAGGTTTTAGTGAGCGAATCTCATCAACGGTAAGTGCGTCATTTCGAATCACTTCTACCGTTGTGTAAGGAGCTAGCATTTGGTAGAGGTTGTAGGTAAAGCTATCGTAATTATCAATCAAGACTATCATAATCTTCCCTCCTCTGCGGCTTGGATTGCTGTTAAGATCCCTCGAGCTTTATGGCGAGATTCTTCAAGTTCCTTTTCGGGATCAGAGTCGATGACAATCCCCATTCCTGTTTGAACAACTCCTTTTCCATCTTTTATTGTTGCCATCCGGATTCCAATACAGGATTCGAGGTTCCCTTGATGATCAAAAAAGCAAATCGCTCCTCCGTAGGGGCCGCGCCGTGTTCCTTCAAGTTCATCGATAATTTCCATAGCACGAATCTTTGGCGCTCCCGAAAGTGTTCCTGCAGGAAACGTGGCCTTCAAAGCATCAAAAGCATCAAGCTCATCTTTCAGCTCCCCTTGGACAAAACTTGCAATATGCATAACATGAGAGAACCTTTGAATCACTTTGAGTTGGTCTACCCTTACTGTCCCCGGTTTTGATACTTGCCCAAGATCATTTCTCCCAAGATCAACAAGCATCATATGCTCAGCAGTTTCCTTTGGATCAGCAAGAAGATTTTTAGCATTTTCCTCATCTTCCTCAGGAGTTTTCCCTCTTGGAAGAGTTCCTGCAAGAGGGATTGTTTCAAGAGAGCGCCCACGAACACTCACAAGCTTTTCTGGTGAAGCTCCAAGGATTGTATACTCAGGAAGAGAAATATAAAACATATAGGGAGAAGGAGTAATATGACGGATGGAACGGTAAATTTCTACTGGAGGAGCTGAGCATTTCATTTCGAAGCGGCGAGAAGGGACAATTTGAAATGCATCTCCAGCGTTGATATAGCCCTTAGCTTTTTGGATAATTGTTTTGAACGCTTCATCATCAGGAGTAACAGTGACATCCTTTTCTAAGTCAAAAGAAACAGTCTCTCTCTTCTTTTTTGGATGGATACTTGCAATGTTATTATAGATATTCTGAATCTCGTCCATAGCGCGATCATATGCACTTTTGGCATCTCCGCTAACCTCGACAATCCGGACAATAAGAACCCGATTTGTTTTATGATCGAAGGAAATTCCCCTGTCAAAAAACTGAAAAAAAACATCTGGAAATTCAAGTGTCTCGGCATTGCTATCGGGAATGTCTTCAAAAAAGCGAACACCATCATACGAGAGGTAACCAGCCGCTCCTCCAGAAAAACCAATAAGGCGACGGCTTGAACCGCAACTATATTTTAAGCGAAGCTTTCTAAGAAGGTGGAAGGGATCGCCTTCATGAGACGTTGTTTTCTCCCCTTCTTTGATTTTAATATCAAAGCCATAGGCTTCAATTTGCGCGATCGGAGCAAATCCAATATGAGAATAACGACCGACAGCGGATTCTGTTTCTCCCGATTCAAGGAGAACAACCTCTTTCTCTTTCTCCTGAAGCGCTTGTAGCGCCGACATTGGAGTAAGCATATCTGAGGAAAATTCCTGATAGACTGCCACTCTCTTGTGAGCAAGAGAAAGGTCATGAAAATCTTCAAAGTCTAATTTTTCAAACATATCTATTTTCTCATAACATTTTTTAGGAAATCTTTCATCTCTTCTGAAACTACCTTGAGAGCATTTGACCCTCGTGTAATTTTTGCGATGCTTACACCATATTTTTTAGCGATTTCCCGTTGGGTCATTTCTCCCTTCAACAGTTCCTCAATAATACGGATCCTACTCGCAAGCGACTCTCTCTCCTCAGCGGTAAAAAGGAGAGAAGAGAGCACCTCTAGTTTTTTCGGATCTTGCTCGTGAGCAAGAATCTGGAGAAAATTACGCCAACCATCTTTATCCATACTTGTAATGGTACAACATTACAACATTACAGGTCAATAGAAAAACTCAACCTTTTCATTATTAATGAAATAGAGACTTAAGTATTGGAGAAAGATGCTTTTTAATATCCTCTTTTTTCACCTCAAGAACCTGGCCAGATAGGTCTTTTGTTTCCCAAAGCTCTAGTGCATCACTCCCTTGAAACCGAAAGGTACACTTATGCTTATCATCAAGAATGAAGAACTCTTGAGGTGCACGTGGTCCATTAAACCGCGCTGATACGACGTAAGGTTTCCGCTCTTCTTTGAAAATAGACTCTCCATCGAATATATCAAAAGGTTGATCCCCTAATAAGTAGTCTAGAACTGTAGGCAGCATATCAACCTGAGAGACTTTCAATTGATCAAGATCGAGATCTGAAGCCCTCTGATTATTTCCAAGCTTCATATAAATAGGAGGCTCAGTCTGCATACTACTTAGGTGAGAGGCATGAAATAGTTGTCCTTCTTCGAAAAACTCCTCACCATGATCTCCAGTAAAAAGGATTACTCCTTCATCATAAAGATCCCGCTCTTTCAATTTTTCTATAACCCGACCGAAGAGAGAATCCATATAGTGAATTGAATTGCGATAACGATTTTTAATGAGTTCAATGTTCTTTATTGAATTCGACACCCTCAGGTGGGTTTTCTCTGAGCTGAATGGTGTAAAGGGGGTGGAGTAATCTTTTGGCCAGCTATAATTAAAGTGGGTGGATTCGATAAAGAAAATAAAGACATTCCCCTCTTTTGCCCATTTTTTATCAGAATCCACCAAAAACTTTTCTACAGCCTTCCGATCTGACTCACATGCTTCTACAGGATAGTAGTGAGGATAGACATTGTAGGAGTCCGCCAAGTAATGATTCTTTCCAAACATCACAGGAGCCATCCCATAATAGTTGAGTTGTGCGGCTGAATAGATATGGATGTCATATCCCAGTTTTTTCAATACCTGCAGAGGAATGCTCCCAGACTGCCGTGTTTCCTTTGCTTCCGCCCAATGGAAGGGATAATTTCCACTAAAAATCGAATACCAGGAATCTTGCGTACAATTGGCATTTGAATAGGTTTTTCCAAATACAATATTTTCTTTTCGAA
>Ga0180434_10005290_pt1 | contig 15265 bp, 17 predicted proteins | sample SS_ome_7_FD_132453 | JGI IMG/M metagenome (GOLD analysis project Ga0180434, IMG submission 132453) | Hypersaline lake sediment archaeal communities from the Salton Sea, California, USA - SS_1_D_2 metaG | ecosystem: Environmental > Aquatic > Non-marine Saline and Alkaline > Hypersaline >...
GCATAGCCGTCCATGGTATTTGCCGTTATAACGGATCGAACCATGGTCCTTGGACCATGTTTATCCAAAGGGAATGATCTAAACTGTCAAGACCGTGAAGCTATCTTAAATATAAACAAATAGATAAATTACGACGATGCTCAGGAGAGCGATCGACAAGATAGGCTCCTTCTTCAATCTGGAAAGGAACCTGCTTCTGCTTTTCTCCGCGGGCCTCTCCGCCGTCATAGCCCTCCAGCTAATACAGCCACTCTTCCCGGTTTACCTGCAGAGCCTCGACGCCTCTGAGATCGAGATCAGCTTGGTGATATCTCTTTCAAGCGTCGCCGGGACGATTCTCATGCTGCCTGCGGGCCATATAATGAACAAGATAGGGGGAAAGAGGATGTTTCTAGCAGGGTTTCTGCTCTGGAGTGTGTCCACGTTCTTCATCGCCCTGGCTAATAACTGGAGAACCGTCGCCGCACTGTACGTCTTCCACGGGATAGCCGAGGCTTTCGTTGGTCCAGCGAGGATGACTCTCATATCATCGTCTTCGACGCCGGCGACCGAGGCTACGGTCTTCGGTCTCATGAGTCTGGACTGGTCTATAGGCGGAACAGTGGCTCCCCCCCTCAGCGGGTACTTGGCCGAGATGGTGGGTTGGCAGGTGCCTTTGCTGGCTGCATCCGCCGCGTTCTTGATCGGCGTCATCCCCGTCCTTAGGTTGGAGGAGGGGGCTCCGAGGCAGGTACACGTGGAGAACTCTTGTGCCGTTGTCGCCGGAGGATTTGGACCCCGTTCATTGGCCGCGTTCCTTTACTTCATGTTCGGTTTATTAACAAACTCGGCTCAGTCCATGGTCGGCACCATGCTGCCTCTCTTCCTGAAGAACCAGCTGACCCTCTCTACCACCGTCATCGGCCTGTTCTTCACGGCGGCCAACCTGCTAGGGGTGCTCATACAGGTGCCCGGGGGGCTGCTGGCTGACAGATACGGTAAGAAGAGGCTCATCACGTTGCTATTGCTGCCTCTACCGTTGGTCTATGGGTTGTGGGGGGTGGTAGATGGCTGGCAGGCCTATCTTCTGATATACGTGGTTTCAAGAGGGCTGCTCAGCATGATGGGCCCCGCTGTTCTCGCGATAGTGTCTGAGGTCTTCTCCGATGAACAGAAAGGCTCAGCCTTCGGCGTGAGGATGGCAAGCGTGCGTCTAGGCTCAGCCGTCGGCCCTTTGATCGGGGGCTATCTCTACGGTTCGCTGGGACCCGTGAGCCCATTCACCGGCGCAGGGGTGATCCTCCTACTTAGCATCCCATTCATCTACCTACTGAAGTGAAAGGCTTACTCGGATAAGCTGGGCGAGAAAGGAAACTTGTTCAGACTTTTACTTCAGTATGGCTCCACACTTCCAGCAGACCACGAGGTTGTCCGGTATCTCGTAACCGCACCGCGGACAGCGAATGAAACCCTCCTTGGGTGCCCCTGTCTCCATCTCCACCGTCTCGATGGTCGCCTCGGCGCTCATGGAGTGAGAGAAGGGGAAACATGTTTCATATTTTATGGAGCAGGGATCGGTTAATCTTCCGCTGCGGCTTTCGGGTGCTCGCGTTCACTTATCTCCAGTTCCAACTCATGTATATCGACCACGTTTCTCATCCTCTTCAACAACACGATGAAGTGCTCGGCACCTCCTCGCCATTTTTCTATATTTTATGCTTGTCCAGCCATCTCTTGACCTCGACTATTGAAGCAGACCTCTTTGTGTGCTCGCAGTGAGACGCTTAGTATATCCCCCTCAGAGGGTCGAACCAGACATCGAAACCTCTGTGCCTCTCGACGACCTTGGGTAGATCAGCCTCCTCACCCAAAATGGTCACCATAGCAAAGAGACCAGCTCGCTCAAGGCCGCCGCGCCTACGCCCCTTAGGAGCATGTACAATAGCCTCGGGTTCCTAGCTGCCTCCCTTATGACGCCCGCCTGCATATCCATGTCGCCCCTCGAAACCAGTTCCTCTAGCACGCTCTCAAGGCCTGTTCTCTTTAAATCTGAGACAAGCCTGTTGAGCCTCTCGTCGGACAGCCTGTTCATCAGCCGCCGCGCCGTGTACATTGTCTTTAGCTCTCCCTCGTAGAGGCTCCTCCACCGCCTCTCGTACTCGGATAGCCGCCCCCAGCACGTGTCCCCGCAGCCGAGGGCGTCGGCCGCCGTCTCCCCCGCCAGCTTGGCGCACAAGCCGCCCATGACTACGCCTCCGCCTGTAGTTGCCTTCACCTGCCCCGCCACGTCACCAGCCAGCAGCAGCCCGCTGTACGCCGCCCTTTCCACGGGCGGCCCGGCGCAGACGAGGCCCGACGTGACCCGCCGTGGCTCCACGCCGAACCTCTTCTCCACGAAGCCTTTGAGTCGCTCGATGCCGTCCGCCCCGGCGGTGCCGAGTCCGCACCTGGCGGTGGATTCGTCGATGGGTGCCACCCACGCGTAGAAGCCTTCGGCGAGTTCGCTGCCGAGCCATACCTCGACGAGCTCCGGGTCTACGTCCACCTCGCCGACCTCAGCGTTGTATCCAATCAGGATGCCCTTCTGCCCCGTCTCTATCCCGCTGCGGCTGAGCAGCCTGCCTCCCGCGCCTTCAGCGTCCACCACCACCCATGACTCCTGCACGTCGTCGCCCACTCTGACGCCCATGCAGGTACCTTCGATGAACCGTAGGCCGTCAACCCTTGTGGAGAGCTCTATCTCCACCCCAGCGTCAACCGCCTCTCCCGCCAGGTGCCTGTCGAACTCGGCCCTGTCTACGACGTATGCCCTGGGCCTCCGGTCCCTTATCTCTATGAAACCCCCGTCCGGCGCGTATACGCGTCCACCGTAGACCCTGTTCTGCACGAACCCGTCAGATGGTTCGACCCCCAGCTCGGCGAGGCCGGTGACGCTAAGCACCCCTGCGCAGTGGTTGGGCTCCCCTACCTCGGGGTGCTCCTCGTAGATCTTCACGGCGTAGCCCCTCCCGGCGATGGCCGTGGCGGCTATGATGCCCGCAGGGCCTGCGCCCACAACGGCTGCCTCGGGCTTCAAGGACGCCGCCTAGCTGCGCTTTATGGTCTCGTAGAACTCTACTTCGTCTAGCTCCTCGAAGTATCGGAGAATGTCCAGGGCGACGCCCCTCTTGGCTATCTGTATGTTCTCGCCGAAGAACACCTCGTCGGGGACGCCGATCCGTAGCTTCTTCTTGGTCTTCTTGACGTTGAACTCGCCGGGGTCTATGCCCAGGAACCTTCTGCCGATGAGGGCTTCCATCTTCTTCTTGTCGTCGGTAATGTGCTCGGTGACCTTGAGGCTGTACACCACCTTCCTGCCGGCCAACGGGTGGTTGTAGTCCACCTGCACCCTGCCCGCGCCCACGCTTCTCACGATGGCGCGCCTGCCGTCGATCTCCAGCTCGCCGCCGACGACAGGGTTGACGCCCTTGCTGCGGAGAACCCTGTACGGTATCATCTGGACGTTCTCCGGGTCCCGATCGCCGAAGGCCTCCTCCGCCGGGATCTCTATCTCGGTCTCCTCGTCGAAGGGCACGCCGGGGAGCCTCTGGTCGAGGCCTCTCAGCACGTAGCCTTCGCCCACGATTACCAGCCTGGGGCCGTAGGCTCTGCCCTCCTCGTAGGCGCCCTCCTCGCGGGCCAGATCCTCGTCCGTGGTCTCTATGAGTTCGCCCGTCTCCGCGCGGCCCGTCATCTCCACCATTATGAAGTCGCCGTTGTTCACGGCGTCCTCGTAACGAACCTCCTCCTCGGCCTCTTCTTCAGCCTCTTCCTCGGCGCCTTCCTCTTCTGGAGCCTCCTCCGCTGCCTCCTCGGGGGCCTCAGCAGCCTCCTGCTCCTCGGCCTCCTCTTCCTCTTCTTCATCGAGGACGTCAGGCTTCTCTTCTTCGCTCATATTGTTTCACTGTTGAACGCGATTAAACCAAGTTTCCTTGGATTCTACGCTCTTAACGAGGCAAGGCATTTAAAGTCTTTCTCCTCCAACGCCGGAAAACCCGGTTTTCAGCAGAATCACCAAGCCACTAGAACCGCCTTTCTGGAGTCCTCCCGGAAACCGACCCTGTCAAGGCCGCCGTAGACCCGGCGGTTCTCCCACCCCGCCATCCCAGCCAACTCCATAAGCTCCGCGCCGGTGTACAGCCTGTTATCGAAACGGATGGATCCGACGTACTCTAGGTCCTGTCCATTCTGCCGGTACATCCTCCACACGGCTCTGAGCCTGGACGTCTCCTCGTCGAAGAGCGACTCCTCCAGCCTCACGTATTCCCCGACCCTGGATCGTCTTCTCCTGGAGAGGCTCTTCCCGTAGCCCCTGTTCATGGTCTCGACGACCAGGACTCCATGCTCGGCCAGCTCCCTCACCTGGGATAACACTTCTGCGTCCGTCTCGGCGTCGTAGTAGCCCAGGGACGTGTACATGGAGACGGCGGCGTCGAAACTGCAGCCGCCCACCGCGTCTCTCAGCCTCCTCATGTCGCCGGCGACGAAACTGCAGCTCCCGGAGACTCCCTCGGCGGCGGCGAGCTCCCGCGCCCTGGCGACGTACTCTGGGGAGATGTCTACGCCTACGCATCTGTATCCGAGCCTGGCCAAGGCTGTGGAGTGCCTTCCTATGCCGCACGCCAGATCCAGAACCAGTCCGTCACCCGGAACCCCGTGCTCGCTGAAGATCTCTCTCAGGCATGCGGCCTCCTCCTCGGCCTTCTCGATCCGCCCCAGGAGATCGGGCATGAACAGCATGGGTTTCTCTATGAAGGTCTCCTGGGTCCAGTGTTTAACCGGCGCCATAACCGAGTCATGGAGCGAGCCGGAGCTTATAGAGGTTGGTGGGCCTGGAGGGATTTGAACCCACGTCCACCTGGTTATGAGCCAGGTGCTCTAGGCCAAGCTGAGCTACAGGCCCAACCCTCTGTGATAACTGATAACCCAGATATAAAAACATCCCCGCACCGGCAACAAATATAAACCGCCTAAAGGCTAACAATGGTACGCGCTCCTGTGGTGTAGACCGGCCAAGCATTCCGGCCTTTCGAGCCGGAGAACCCGGGTTCGAATCCCGGCGGGAGCACCAACAAACCCTTAATTCACGTCTCCGAACCCTAAAGGTGAGTTGTATTGACGGTCGTAGACATAGTCAAGGAGCTCATCAGGTTCGACACCAGCGGGCCGCCCACCAAGGAACAGCCGTGCGCCCAGTGGATAAAGGACTTCCTCGAGGACATCGGTTTCGAGGCCGAGCTCCAGGTGGTCGACAAGGACCGCGCCAACGTCATAGGCAAGATGGGCCGGGGGAAAGGGCCGGGCCTCGTCCTCTCGGGCCACATGGACGTCGTCCTCGCCGGCGATTTGGGCCTCTGGAAGGTGACCGGCCCCTTCGAGCCGGTGGTGAGGGACGGCAGGCTCTACGGGCGCGGCGCATGCGACATGAAGGGCCCCGACGCCTGCATACTGCAGGCCGTGAAGGAGCTTGCCAAGGAAGACTACCGGAGACAGCTCAGCGTCGTGTTCACCGCGGGCGAGGACACCGGCGGCTGGTACGTCACCAGGGTCATCGAGGAGGAGAAGATAACCAAGGCCGACGCCTTGTACGGCGTCATACCCGAGCCCAGCTTGATGGAGATAATACCCGTCCACAAGGGCAGCGGCGGAGCCGAGGTCCTCATCAGCGGCAGGGCGGCCCACAGCAGCAAGCCCATGCTCGGGGTCAACGCCAACCAGAAGGCGGCCGACTTCCTAGTCGCCCTCAGGGGGCTCCAAGGCAGACTGAACGAGACCAGGCACCCCCTCCTGGGGCCCACCACCGTGGAGTGCACCATGATGACGGGCGGCTTCAAGACAAACATAATCCCCGACCAGGCCCGGCTGACCCTGAACCTCAGGCTCATACCGGAGCACAAGGAGCCGTCGGTGTCGAGGAAATGGTTCGAGGATCTGATAAACGAGTTATCCCTAAGGGACCCGGAGTTCAAGGCCGAGCTGACCAGCCACCGGGCGAGCCCGCCCCTGGACGTCCCGCTGGACAGCCGGATAGTGGCGACGCTCAGAGACATATTGGGCACCCGGGTGGTGGGGGCGCCCTACTATACAGAGGCGGTGAACTACACGGCTGCGGGGATTCCCACGGTTATATGCGGCCCGGGCAGCATAGACCAGGCCCACACACCCGACGAGTATATCACACTGGAGCAGCTTGAACTGGGCGTTTCTACCTTCAAGGAAACCGTGAAAAGTGTCTGCCTATAATCCGATTATTTTTCCAACTCCAGATGTGTGTTACGAGTGTAAACATTTGGGTGAGACACATACCTCAACTTCATTCTCAACGTGAGAGAGTAACTAATAACTTTAGAAAAACAACGTATAACAACTTATATATATAATAAATATAGAAATAAAACAGGCGAATAAATTGAGTGACGTAAAGTTCGACTTAAAACCTGTTGAAAAAAAGCCGTCAAGAAAGTATAGAAAAGGCAGCAAGTATGACCCTATCATCGACAGCTTCATGGAAAGTGAACACGATCTAGTGAAGGTAGAAGTGCCTGATAAAGACGCCAACTATCTGAGGACTCAACTCAAGAAGAGAATCGACGCCCGTGATCTTCAGAGCGAAGTAGAAGTCTCAGTAGTAAACAATATCGCCTATCTGGAAAAGAAGTAAGTCACTAACCTTTTTACTCCATTTTTTCCAATCCTTACAACCAAAAAGTAGTATATTGCCTACACCATAATGACGGGGCTTAGGGAAGAACGCCTGTGCCTAGGATCTAATCTCGACGGTGGGGCAGCCCAGCCTGGAGATTACCTCACCCTCTTCGCCTGGCTCCAGCTTTAGGGTGTACAGGTGTCTGGCTGTCCTTAGCTTGAGCTTGACGTCGTCTTGATTCCGCTTGATCCTGCACTCTGTGGCCTTGCCTGAGAGTTCAATGAACTCGTCCACGTCGTATACTTCGATGGGCAACGTTTTCTCTCCGCGTCCATGAAAGAAAGGGTGCTTGGTTTTAATGGTTTCGCTTAAACCCCGCCTGTCCTGGGCTCCTCCACATGCATCGCCACCTGAACGAGATGAGCCGAAGGGAGGACGCCGTTGATGCACCCGGGTAAACGGGGTGATCCGCGTATGGCCGCGTCAGCGTCTCCCCTGTGCTGGTGGTGTGGAGTGAAGTCTTGAGCGTAGCCACCGTTTTGAAGTTTATAAAAAACTAGACGGTGAACTCCTCTTCCTGGTCTGGGGCGACGCCGTTGAGGTCAAGCTCGTCCCGTATCCACTCAGCCAGGAAGTCGCAGCTCTCCTCCTCGCCGTGGATCACGTAGATGTCCGGCTTGCCTTTGAGCCTCTTGATGAACTGCTGGAGGGGCGTCCTGCCGCTGTGGCTGCTGAAGTCGAAGTGCTTCACCTTGGCGTTGACCTTGGTCTCTCGGTCCTTTATGGGGAACATGCCCGTCTCCATTAGCTTGGCGCCGTTCGTCCCGGGCACCTGGAAGCTGACTATGAAGATGGAGTTGTTGGGGTCCAGCGCCAGCTTTTCCATGTAGAACATCACTGTGCCTCCCTGGAGCGTACCTGAGGGCGCCACTATCACGTCCGCCTTCTTGACGGCCTGACGCCTGTCCCTCCAGCCCCTTATCATGTGGACCTTGGAGACGGCGTTGGAGTAGGTCTTGGGGGTCTTCACTGACTCGGGGATGTCGAGCATCACCTGGTTCACGGCTCTGGCCATGCCGTCCAGCAGCATGTAGCCGTCGAACTTGTGGGCGTGGAGTATGCTCAGCATCTCGTGGCTGCGGCCCACGGCGAAGGCCGGCACAAGCACCTTGCCGCCGTCGTTCACCGTCGCCTTGATGTCGTTCACGAAGTCCTTCTCAAGCTGCTTCCTGTCGGGGTGCTCGTGCATCGCGTAGGTCGACTCGATCACCACGGCGTCATACTTCTTCCTCGGCACCTTGGCGCCGCGGCAGATCCGCGTCGGCACGGTGTTGAAGTCGCTGGTGTACAGTATCTTCTTGCCGCCTATGGTGATGTCCACCATGCCGCTGCCGGGGATGTGCCCAGCGTCGAGGAGCCTGAACTCTGCGTCCTTGACCTTCACCTTCTGGCCGTAGACGATGTCTTTCCTGTACTTCTGCATGTTCTCGAGCTCGAGGTACTCGAAGGGCAGATAGTAGCTGTTGAGCTTGATCATGTCCTTTATGAGTATCTTCATGAGTTCGCTCGTGGTGCGAGTCGCGAAATACGGCATCTTCTCCGACAAGTAGAAGAGGGGGACGCCGCCGCTGTGGTCGAGGTGGGCGTGCCCCACCACGATGGCGTCCACGTCCCTGGCCCTTATGTGGCCCGGGAACTCGGGCGGTGTGCCGGGTTTGACGCCGTACTCCAGAAGCAGGCTCGTCTCGTCTGAATTTACCTGGACGGCGTTGCCTCCCACCCTGTGGGTGCCGCCCATGAAACTTAGTTTAACCATTCTCTATATTACCTAACCTAGTCGAAAGGCCCGCGTATCTGCACATGCGGGCCTTTTCAGTCCTTTCCCCGACAACCAGCCGACGCTGAGCCACCTAGGGGGACACAACATATCATCAACGCCCACTCTTATAGGTTACTTTTTTCCTAGACTTGTGGGTCCCCGTCCCATACGCTATCAGTTGAAGACCTTAAAAGCTCCAGGACCCGTTCCCCCGTCTCCCTCCTCCATACGTTCTCCGGCCTCAACACCTGGAGCGAGGGCGAGGTTTTCCGTAACGCCTCCTCCAGGGGGTCTTCCAGGGGGTCGTCTCCCCTCACGAGTACCACGTGATGGTGGCGGGAGGCCTCGACGTACTCCACGGTCTTCTCCACGGTGAACCTCCGGGTCTCGTGGTCCAGGGGCTCGGCTACCTCGTACTGGCTCAGGGGGTAGGTCTCGGCCAGATTTGCCGGCGCGGCGCCGTAGGGGGCGGCGACGAAACATACGTGTATCTCCCCGAGCCCCGGCTGCAGTCCCTCCCTTAGCCGCAGGTAGCCGGGGTACGTGTTGAACGGCTTCTCGGGTGGAGCCGGGATGAGCAGCAGCGTACGCTTCTCCTCCGGCCTGCCGTAGTTCTCGATGAGCCGTCTGGTGTACCGGGTGACCTCCGGCTTGGCAAGGCTGTGGTAGTCGTGGTAGAAGACGCCGCGGCCCTTGAACCCGTGGCTCCCCCTCTCCAGGTGCTCCCTGTAGGCGGAGAGCCGCTTGAGGGCGGCGGTCATCTGGGGGTGCCCCCTGGCCCTGGTCTCCACGAGGTCCCAGAGGCGGCCCTCCACCATCGCCTGTTTCACGATGTCCATCTCCGTCACGGTGGCGTACAGGTTGTGCTGGGCGAGGAGCCTCTGCCTCTCTCCCTGGGGCATGGATTTGAGGTCGTCGGCTGTGTGGCTCCTGCAGACGGGGCAGCCGCAGGGCAGGTACTGGAGGTCCCTTAGCTGTGTGGTTCCCCTGCTGGTCATGTACCGGTCGTCTTTCGCGTACAGGGCGTAGGCGGCGCTGTCGAAGAGGTCGCAGCCCATGGCGACGCTCATGGCGAAGACCATGGGGTGGCCCGCGCCGAAGAGGTGGAGGGGCCTCTCGGGGGGCAGGTTGAGCTTGGCGGTCATTGTCATGTCCACGAGCACCGGGTACATGTACCTCTCCATGACCTCGGTGGGGCTGCCCAGGGCGTGCACGTCGTAAGGCATCTCGCTGACGAGGTTGGCCGAGCGCGCCACGAGGTCCAGGTGGCGTCCCCCCTGGACGGGGCCCACCCACAGCGCCTCAGAGCCTTCTATCTGGGGTATGGCCGCCTCGGCCCTCCGCAGCGTCTCCTCCACCGTGTACTCCACGTCCCTCCTGGGAACGTCCCAGCCCGTGGGTATGTCCAGGATGACAGCGATGTCGGAGCCTATCCGTTTCTGGAACTCGATTATCTCGGTCTGGGTGACCTCGACGCCGCCGTAGACGAGTATCTGGTAGGCGCCGCTGTCCGTCATGACCACGCCGTCGTAGTCCAGCAGTCCGTGGACTTCGAGGCCGGGGACGTCGCCGAAGTGTCTCCTGATGATGTAGCTGTTGGTTATGACGATGTCGCATCCGAACTCGTCCCTCATCCGCCTCGGCGGCAGTGTCTGGAGCAAAGGGTTCACGACGGGCATGAAGGCGGGGGTCTCCACCTCCCCGCTCTTGGTGCGCAGCCTCCCGATGCGGCCCAGGAGGTCCCTGTCCCGAAGCTCGAACGACATGTGGACTCTATTCTGGTGTGTCGGCTTTAACTCTTGAGATCACAAATAATTGGGGTTAGGTGGTCTCCGATACGAAGCGGTTGTAGATGTCCTGGACTCTGTCGGCCGCCGGGCCCGTGCCCTCGATGACGCCGCTCTCGTTGAGCCTTATCTTGTTCATGACCACGAGGACGCCTGCCTCGGGGAAGAACTGGACCATGTTGGGGAAGACGCGCTCCAGCCGCTCCTTCAACCCGTCCAGGTTGAACGGCCTCTCCGTCGCCATCACCTTGGCCACTGTGTTGCCCGTGAGGAACAGCCTGTGGTAGAGCGTGCCCTTTGATCCTTTGACGTCCCCCATGGCGACGCTCATGCTCTGGCTGTCGAAGCCCAGGAGGATGCCCTCGTACGTCTTTCCTGAGGTGTCCTCCACGAATACCGGCTTGCCCACGAGCTGCCCCAGCTCCTCGAAGAATTTTCTACCTGTTATTGCCGCCATACTGGTTGCCTCTTACCCTACAGTATCCCCTACTCTAATATAAAAACCAGAAACTTTTCCCCGCGCCGGAACCCATGTTTTTAAGGATTTGCCGCTTTTTTAGGGCTTGAACCGCTTGAACCTTACCCCGGGGCGCGTCTCCGCCTCCTTCTCCTTGAGCCGCTGAATTATCCTGACGGCGTCCCTGCTGTTCTCCGCCCTCGCCAGCACCCTCAGGCTGAACAGCTCCGCCCTGTGGCCGCAGTGGGGGCAGGTGCGGGTCTTGTTCGCCGTGTTGGCCATCATGTGCTTCCCGCAGCTAGGGCATCTCGCTATAAGGTACACTTCTCTTTATCAGCTCCATGGTTCTGGGGTGGCTCAGCCAGTCGATGGGGCCGTCGCACATCGCCTTACCCCGGAGGCTTCGCAGCATCTTATCGAGGCACTCCTCGGGGGTGGACTTCGTGTCTATCTCACACACCTTCTTATGCGTCTCCGCGGCCTCGGCGGCGCAGACCCCCATGATCTCGGCCTCCACGTTCTCCCAGACCTTCGCCTCCCGGTAGCCGCGTCCGTGCAGCACCTCGGCAAGCACCCAGGGCGCCCTCCTCAACACGAACACCATCACCGTCATCCCCGGCGGCGCCACCTCGTGCGCGTAGTGTCCGCTCAGGACGACCGCCCCGTCCGTGGCCTTGAGCTCCGCGCCTATCTTCATCCTCAGGGCGTCAAGGTCTATCACCCCGGTGTCCATCTCCGTATCCTCGGACATGACGAGGCCGAGGCTCTCGGAGTAGTCCGAGAGCTCGATGTGCCTGGCGTCGATCTCGTCTGCCAGCAACCGGGAGAGGGTGGTCTTGCCCGTCCCCGGCGTGCCGGTTACAACTATGGCTCCGTTTATGGCTAGCCTTCCTCTTCGTCTTTGTCCTCGGGTTTCAGCTTTATCATGTCGCCGAGTGTGCGGGGCCCCATGGGCCTGGTGAGGACGGTTCCCGTGCCCACCTCGGCCTCTCCGATGAGGGTGACCCCCAGCTCCCTCTCCACCTTCCTGATGAGGGCCATGCTGGGGTTCAGCTGCTCCTTCTCGAGTTTCTTTATGACGGACTCCTTCTCGCTGAGCTTCTTCGCGAAGTCCTCGACGGTGAGCCCCTTCCTCTGCCTGGTCCTCCGTATGAGCGACCCGTAGTTCTCCACAAGCTCCGTGGACTCGGCGATCTCGATGTCGCTCCTGCGCCTCGGCCGGCTGCGCGCCGCCGACCGTCTTCTCCTGGGCTGGGCCTTCGGCTTCCTGGGGTCCCACTCCTTGTCGCTGAACTTGGCGCATCTCCCGCAGACGGTCATCCGGCCGCCCTCAATGATGCGGTAGTATGGCTCACCGTGTATCTCCTGTCCACATACCTCGCAGCGCAAATCGAAACCTCATAGCATCATGTGTGAATCGTCTTATAAATCCTCAGCGAGTCTAGTTCAGCGATGAACAACGACTTGGCCCGGCTGAGGGCGGTGGCGGACTACCAGTTTGGGAGGGGCGCGGGGGAGGCGCTCTTCCCCCCCGGCACCAGGGTGGAGTATTCAAGGAACACGGGGAAGCCGCGCCACCTCTACGCCGGCGGGGAGATGGTGGCCAACTACAGGCCCAACGACGCGTTGTACACGGTCACCATCGCCGGGGCCAGGAGGCTCGCCGCCCTCGACGGTTTCAGGTACATCGTCAGGGTGCGTGACGACGTCGTCGAGTACGTGGAGCAGGGCAGGAACGTCTTCGCCAAGCACGTGGTGGACGCGGGGCCGGCCATCCGCCCCGGGGACGAGGTCGTGGTCGTCGACGGCCTCGGCGAGGTCGTCGCCGTCGGCAAGGCCAAGATGAACCGCGCGGACATGCTGTCCTTTGAGACCGGGGCCGCCGTGCGCGTGAGAAGGGGAAGAAAAAGAGATAGGTAGGGCTAGTACTTGTCGTAGAGCTTGACCTTTCTGCGGCGGTTGCCCTTGCTGAAGTGGGCTACTCGGACGGCAGTGTCGTTGGCCTTCTCTATCTCACGGGCCTCGTCGGCGAGCTTCGCCGCCTGGCGGATTGCCTCGTGTGCGGCCGTGAGCACCGGGATGGCATCCTCCCGCTCATTCAGCTTGAAGACCCCCTCGGTGGAGAGGCCGGCGACGCCCCTGGCTATCTCGTACGCCGCCATGGCCTTGCCTTGTGCGTAGGGGTTCTGTATCTCGCTGGCCGCCAGCGCCCTGGACTTGGTTATTACTATCCTCGGCAGCTCGGGCTTCTTGCCCTCCTTTATCTCGTCGATGACCCTGTCGAGCTCCGATTGGATGAGTCTGAAGGCGCCTGTGACGGCTAGGACCTTTAGGACGTCGCCGTTGAAGCTCGCCATCTCCACGGGGTCCAGGAATGCGCTCTTGGCGCTTATCATGGGGTCGCCGTATATGACGAAGTACCCCATGTTCTCAGGGAGGTCCTTCACGGTCTTCCTGGAGGGCTCGTCGGAGACCACTATGACTGGTTTGCCGGTCTCGGCGAGGATGTCCCGGGCCGCCTTGGGTCCCTTGAGGGCGGCGTTGGGGGAGACCACGACGTATAGCTCGCTGTCGATCCCCGCGGCGATCCGCGCCACCTCCTCCGAGTCCTCTACTTCCATGCTGACGGCGCAGGAGACCACCCTCATCTTGATGTCCTTCCTGGCGCTTCTCTCGTCGAGGAGGGCCTCGATGATTATCGTTGTTCCTATGTATCCTATCTTCACGAAGGTTACTGTTACCATTCTCGTTCACCTGTCGATTGTCTATTTTTCCCTCGATACTAAGATAAGCTTTGGGTGAGGAGCCGCTTCGTGCAGGTAAAGATTCTATATACTGGGGGTCTACTCTCTGTTGGTGTCTGTTTTGAGTAAGATTCAGAGAGAGAAGCAGACTGCGCTGGACTATGTGGACGAGAACAGGCAGTGGCTCTCGGACTTCCACATGGAGATATGGCGATTCGCCGAGCCGGCGTTCAGGGAGGACAGGTCGGCGGCGGCGTACGTCAAGCTGCTGAGGGACGAAGGCTGGACGGTGGAGGAGGGCAGCGGCGGGATGCCCACGGCGTTCTGCGCCGTCTGGGGCGAGGGGAAGCCGGTGGTCGGGGGCTTCGCCGAGTACGACGCGGTCCCCGGGATGAGCCAGGCCCCGGTGCCCTACCAGAAGCCCAGGGACGAGGGGCTTCACCCCTACGCGGCGGGCCACACCGACCCCCACTCGGGGCTGGGCACTGGCGCCCTCTTCGGGTTCCTCGCCGCCAAGCACGCCATGGAGAAGTACAGGCTGAAGGGGACGTTGAAGCTATTCGGGGAGCCCGCGGAGAAGGTGTGCGGCTCCAAGCCCGTGCACGCCGCCAAGGGGTACTTCGACGACTTCGACGCCTCGATCCCCTACCACCCGGCCGGCTACAACACGGTCCGGTACGAGATCAACGCGGCGAGCTACTGGAACACCCTCTACACGTTCGAGACGCTGCACCCCGAGAACTGGTTCAGGCCCAGGGACGTGCCATTCAACATCTTGGGGCACGCCGGCGGCAGGATACCTGCGGCGCTGGACGCCGTGTGCCTCATGTACACCGCCACCAAGTACGTCGAGGACTCCATGCTGCCTTACACGGCGTACTGGACGCTGAACGAGTACATCATGGTGGGCGGCCAGGCGACGAGCGACAACCTGCCGCCCAAGATAGCCCAGATACAGTACGCCCACAGGGCGCCGCTGCTGGAGATGCAGGAACAGATCTCCAACGTCCTGGACAACACCGCCAGGGGAGTGGCCCAGATCACGGGCACCCGGGTGACCAAACGCATCATAGCCCGGACCCGGGTGGGGCTCAGCAACAAGAAGCTCTCAGAGGTGCTTTACAGGAACCTCCAGACCGTGGGGCCGCCCGTGTTCGGCGAGGAGGCCCGGGAGTTCGCACGCAAGATCCAGGAGAACCTTGGCTTCGAGGCCATGGAGGAGCCGCTGACGGAGGAGTGCCAGACCATCGCGCCCATCGACCACATCGACAGGGACATCAGGTACAAGTTCCCGGCGTGGGTCACCACCCAGGGCTCAGACGACTACGTGGACTACCAGTGGACCGCTCCGTCGACGCGGCTACACACCGCAAACGCGGTGCTCAGGAACCCGGACCCCGACAAGCCGTTGCCCTCGTGGACCAGGCTCGCCATGAACGGGTACTCTCCTTGCATAGACCCCGGCATAGTGACCGCGGCGAAGACCATAGGCGTCACCATCGTGGACCTGCTCACCCACCCCGATGAGCTGGCTGAGGCGCAGGAGGAGTTCAACGAGAGGACCGGGGGAGGCGTCGGGGGCTCCAAGTGGGTGGCGCCGCTGCTCCCAGAAGACTTCTACCCGCCCATAGACCTCCCTTGGCCCGAATACGTCACCACTCAGCGCGGCTTCGAGTGGTCGCTTACCAAGCCTGGGCCGGAGAAGGAGTACAAGGTGCTCCACGAAGGCGTCTAACCCCATTTTTATGCATAGTTTTGGTTCGAACAGGGTTAACTTATTAAAAGGCTTCATCA
>Ga0180434_10005293_pt1 | contig 15262 bp, 13 predicted proteins | sample SS_ome_7_FD_132453 | JGI IMG/M metagenome (GOLD analysis project Ga0180434, IMG submission 132453) | Hypersaline lake sediment archaeal communities from the Salton Sea, California, USA - SS_1_D_2 metaG | ecosystem: Environmental > Aquatic > Non-marine Saline and Alkaline > Hypersaline >...
CTATAGTCATCACTGGCGATCCAGAACGTATAATCGCCTGAGGTCGCCGGAAGCAGCCAGCCATGAATCCGGCTGCCAAAATTGTCGGCAAAGTCATCCACATTGAACGAAGTTATCTCATCGCTCCAGGACGGGTTGGCCGGGTAGTCGGCACTGTTCGTCAGGTCTGAAACGACCGTTCCGCCGATACCTTCCCAGACCTCACGCAGAATCGTACCGGTGCCGGCACGCTTCGTGTTGAAGCTCCGCTCCTGGCCTTCGTGTATGGTCGTGCCGTCGGCTTCAACCTCATCGATTCGGTAGTAGTACGTGACACCGGCTTCAAGGGCTCCGGTATCATAGCTCGTCTCTGCCTGGTTGACTACGAGATCCGGCGGACTGGTGGTGCCTAAGTACACATTGTGCGAAGCAGCAGTATCACCGGGCATCCAACTGATTGTCACACCTCCGGCGTCAACAAGGGCGCCATCAGGCGGGCTCACGTTCCAGGCAAAAGGATACAGCGGAGCGGTGAGGTCCACGTTATCGAACACGGCCGTACACGCCGTACCAGCCTGGTGCGAACAGACGAACATGCCGATGTACACCGTCTCGTTCATCGGGACACTCAGCGTTTGCTGCGGTATCCAGAACGCCGGATCCCACGTCATGGCAGTCATAATCGTGTCGCCGGTGCGTGTTATCTTGAGCCACATGGGCAAGACAACGCCTGCGGTAGCGGCCCCTTGGCTACTGCCGCCGGTTTCCGGACGCCAAACGGTCTGCACACCATGCGTGCCGGTCATGCTTACCAGGACGTGCTTGGAATTGCCGGCGAGCGACTCGCGGATCATCACACCAACCTTTGACCATTCGTGTGCACAATCCATGCTGGCAACGCGGACAACTCCCTCTCCATCACCGACCAGCGGCCGGAACACGAAGTGGAATTGATCCGAACTGCCCCAGATGTCGCCGCCGGCGCCCGTGACGCTCCAACTGTCAGCAACGGGATCGTAGGCAAGACTGCCGGCTACCGCCGGATTGCCCACATCCTCGTTGGCCGGCACCTGGGCCCACGCGCTGCTCGTCAGGGTCACCACCAAGGAGAAAAGAATTAGAAGTAATGTCCTATGCATAATACTCCTCCCTTCTAAGCAAGAAAGGATTTATTCATTTTTCTGGCCACAAGCCAGAAACAGGAAACATGTGTTGCTGCGGACAAGCAGACGCACCTTCCACAACTGGTGTGCTTGTCGAGCAACCGTTAGACAACAAGCAACAAAGACGTCTTCACCAAATCCCGTGCTTGTTCATGGATAGAATTTTGAGTTTGGGTTTTCCTCCTCCTAAGAGGAAACCCCTCGTGGGCCATGCAACACCAACTAAAAAACTAATAACGGACACTCCTTCCCCGTCGTCACGTAGCCCACCTATTGATTCTGCAACTGATTCGCCATAGGATACATTAACCGCAAATCAGAAACAACCACGTTGGCGCGATCTGCCTCCTTCCAACACCTCATTTATACCAGATTCGCAACATTCGCGTCAAGAAATTTTAGCAAAATGCCGTCAAATTTTTGTCGGAAAAACGCAAAAGCGCATAAGTTGAGCTTTGAAGGCATCTTATACACGCTGACGGCAGCACAGACCGCCCAGAAGCCGCAATTTGGGCCATGTTTTCTGCACGGCCAACACGGTTTCGCACAAGATAATGCGTTCACGCGTCATACGGGTCCTATCCCGGCTCTTCCTCTTTTTCGCTGCTGTCTTCTGCCTGCTCAGCCACGTCGTCATCACTTGCCTGCGCTTGCTCGGCGGTATCTGGTTGCTGCTGTGTTTGTTGCCGTTTGGCTTTGCGCTGCTTTGGTGGGGCCTCTTCAGTTACGTCTGCCTCGCTTGGCTGCGCAGCCTCTTCAGATGCTTGAGCCTCTTGCGCTTCCTCATGCTTTTCTTGCTTCTTGGCCGCGTCTCGCGGCGTAGATTTGGTCTTTGCCGATTTCGGTTGGCCTTCCGATTCTGCAGCCTGTTCTTCAGCGGCCCACTTGACTCTTCGCAGACTTAAGCCAATCTTGCGGGACTCCGTGTCCACCTTCAGGATCTTGACCTCGATATGATCTCCGGGCTTGACCACATCCTGGGGCTTATCGACCTTGTGGTCGGCCAGCTCCGATATGTGCAGCAGGCCCTCCAAGTCCGGCTCAAGCTCAACAAAAGCTCCGAAGTTCGTGAGCTTTACCACCTTTCCTTTAATGATGTGACCGGGAATGTACTTTTCAGGAATGGCCCGGAGCCACGGATCCTCGCTCATTTGCTTCATACCCAGAGAGATGCGCTGCTTATCTTGATCGACTTCCAGAACGACACACTTGATCTCCTGGCCTTTTTGCAGAGCCTCGCTGGGATGACTATACTTCTTCGTCCAGCTCAGGTCGGAGATGTGGATCATCCCATCGATACCAGGCTCCACTTCCACGAATGCCCCGAAGTTCGTCATGCTGCGGACCTTGGCGCCGACAATCGTGCCGGGCGGATATTTCTGTGCAGCGACCTCCCACGGATTGGTTTCGGTCTGCTTGAGGCCCAGCGAGATCTCCTGCTTTTCCTTGTTCGCGCTCAAGACGACCACCTCGATCTCATCTCCGAGGTTGACCATCTCGCCGGGATGGGCCAGACGTCTGGTCCAACTCATCTCGCTAATATGGACGAGCCCTTCGATCCCGTCCTCCAGTCGAACAAACACACCGTAATTCATCACGTTGACGACTTTACCTTTGACTTTCGCCCCGACAGGATAACGCTCTTCGACATCTTCCCAGGGGCTGGGTGTTTTCTGCTTCAAGCCCAGCGAGATCTTCTCGTTGTCCTTATCTACACCGATCACGACACATTCGATCTCCTGGTCAAGTTGAACCACCTCTGAGGGGTGGGATATTCTGCCCCAGCTTAAGTCGGAGATGTGCAGCAGGCCGTCCAGGCCGCCCAGATCCACAAAGACGCCGAAGTCCGCGATGTTCTTGACCACGCCCTTACGCAACTGACCGGCTTCGATCTCCGAAAGAATCTTCTCTTTGCTGCTGCGGCGTTCCTCCTCGATGAGTTTGCGCCTGGACACAACGATATTTCGTCCTTCGACGTCGATTTTCAGAATCTTGCATCGTACCTCCTTCCCGATGAATCTGCTGATATCGCCCGGTTTTCGAATGTCCACCTGTGAGGCAGGCAAGAATACGGGCACGCCGATATCAACAAGCAGGCCACCTTTAATACGCCTGATCACCCTGCCGGTAACGACATCTCCTTCCTTCTTCGTATTGATAATTGTCTCCCATCCCCTGATAACATCGGCTTTACGCTTGCTCAAGAGGATGAGTCCGCTTTCGGAATCGGTGTCCTCGAGGAGCACCTCGATTTCTTTGCCCGGGGTGATTTCATCGGGGCTGCCGAACTCACCGGCGTCGACGACGCCTTCACTCTTTAGGCCGACTTCTACAATGACGTCGTTGCCCAACTGCGACACGATGGTCCCCTTGAGAATCGTGCCCGGCAGACGTGAATCCACCTTCGTCTGTAGCACCTGTTCCAGGTACTGGCGTTCCTCCTGGCCGAACATCTCTTGAATCTGCTGATTCAGCTTTTCCTCTGACAACCCTAATCTGTTGGTGATATTTCTGTCTACCATAAATTGAAGTTCCTTTGTGGAGCCTACATAAGACCTAAGGGCGCCCCACATTCACGCCGAAAGGCCTTGTGCACCGCGGCACATCACGAACACTTTGTCAAACCCGAATCTGAAAACGCATTTGCCCACACAGCAAATGCAGATTGTACACGCCCGTCACTTTCAGCGAACTGCAGTCAGCCGCCGCCGCTGTCAAAGGCTTCCAAGTTCCTTAGAAACTCTTCTATTATCCAGTCAGGTGTCGACGCCCCTGCTGTCACGCCTGCCACATTGTTACCGATAAGCTTCTTCTTATCAAGTCCATTCCAATTTTCCAAGTGAAATGTCTGGCGGTTGTGTTCTCTGCAGATTTCAGCCAGCTTCCGGGTGTTGGCGCTTTGCAGGCCGCCGAGTACGAACATGATATCCACTTGCTTACACAATCTGACCGCAGATTCTTGCCTTTTCACCGCCTCTTTGCACAGAGTGTTGATCACTCGCAGCTCGCTGAAACTGCCCTGTGCGATGGCACCGACCACCCTGCCAAAGTGCTGCGGACTCTGGGTAGTCTGACATACGACACCTAACGTACCGTTTTTCGGCAACTTGGACAAATCTGATTCATCGGCAATCACCAGGACTCCTTCGGCACAGCCCGTCACTGCTTGAATTTCTGGGTGATTTTCATCTCCAATAATGACGACCGTATAGCCTTGTCGGGCGAGGTCCTGCGCTATATGCTGGACCCTCTTGACCAGGACACAGGTTGCATCGATAATGTTGAGCCCTTTTTCTCTGAGCTTCGCTATCTGGTCGGGGGCCGCACCGTGCGAACGGATAAGAACCGAGCCGCGCTGAATCTCTTCTATGTCGTGTACGGTCTTCAGCCCGGCCTCCGCCAAACGCTGCACCACATCTCGGTTGTGGATAATAGGCCCGAGACTATATACGGTCTTCTCGTGTTTGAGAACCTTCTCAGCCAGACTGATGGCATTCCTCACGCCGGGACAAAAACCGCAGTTCTGTGCAACCAGTACTTTCATGCAGGGCACAACATGTATTCCATATCGGCATATCGAACTTCATTGGCCGCACGCGAGGCACGTCACTGCTCTGGCAACAACATCTCAATATCTTTGAACATCACGTGCACATCCTGGCTGCCGTGCGATTGGAGGGCCAGATGCCCTTGCAGTCGCCCAGGGTCGTCTTTCCGCTCAGCCGACTTTCGGCCGTTCACATGCACGACGATGCGCCGGCCGTGCGCCGAGACCGTCATCTGGTTCCACTGCTGCGGCTTGAACCACTCTTGGACGTCTTGCGGGTCGGGCTGGAGGACCCAGGCTCTACCGCCGGTCTCATAGAGTCCGCCGACATCGTTGCTGACGTCGATTTCCGCCTGGAAGCCATGCGCTCCAACAGAACCGTCCACTTCATCGGCCCGGAAATAAAGGCCGCTATTGCCCTGTAGCGCCTTAAATTTCAGCCGCACAGTGAAGTCGCTATAGCGTTTATCAGTCACCAACAGGCCATGACGGCTGTCACTTTTGGAATGTGTCGCTTCGATCATGCCATCGTGCACGTTCCATTGCCCTCCCGGAACAATATGCCATCCCTCGAGGCTCTTGCCGTCGAATACCGGCTTCCAGACGTGCCGGCCAAGGTCCCTGATCCGGATATTGCGCCAACGCACTTGCGCAGGCTTCTCGCCGCGGAAGCCGTGCACCTGCAAACCGATGAAGCCAATCTGGTCGACAGGGTCTCTTAAATCTGTGCAGGGCACACCGTTGACCCAGGTTCTGATCCAGTCGCCTATGCAGCTTATGCGGTATTTATTCCACTGATTGTCCTTGAAGGCCTTGCGGGCAACAGGGTCCTGCGAGACATCGTACAGCCACGCACCTTTTCGCGCCTCATCGTAGATGCCGCCCGATGAGCCGGTCCGCTCATTGGATATCTCCACCTGGTATCCATAGACTCTGCCTGCCGGATGGACTCTCTTTCGTTCCCGGCCGGCTCTGCGCACGAGTATCGTTGTATCCTTTTCGTAAACATGGCTGCGGAATTGGACGCCGGAGTTGAGCGCAGGGTCTACCTTAACTTCAAACTCAAGGATGAAATCGCCGTAGTGCTTTGTGGTGCAGAGAAACGTGTTGGGACTGCCCTCTACTGTCGTACCGACGATCATACCGTCCTCAACCTGGTACTTGGCAAAACCGCTGCGAACCTGCCATCCTTCCAAGCTCCTGCCGTCAAATAAAGCCTTCCAATCGCCGTTCTGTTCGGCATCCAGCGCAGGAGCAAAGGCCAATACCATAGGAACCAGCCAAACCACATTTCTTAAGAATGTGCTCATGACCGCACCTTCCTTTCTAAAGTTGCTTTCCCAGCAAAGCATCCTGTAACGAAGTCAGGCACCGAGTCAATCAAGGGGCTCGATATAGATATTGCGGTACTCGATGGGTGTGCCTTCGCTTTGCAGACAAATCTTGCCGGACGTCACCGAACACTTGGAAGCAACGTTCTGCAGAACGCCGTTGACGAGCACCACGACCCAGTCGTCCTTGCAGATGATATCGTAGTTGTTCCATTGGCCCAGCGGCTTTTCACTGCTATCTTTGAGTTTCTTGACGTTGCGGCCTCTGACCCGCTGGTCCTTTTGGGCGTGCTCTGCGAACTCGATTCCGCCGATCTCCCAGAAGTCACCGGCATTGCCCGCGTGCAACTGACACTCCAGGCTCTTGGGCCAAACCCTGTCCGGGCCGCTCATGTGAACGAGCACCCCGTTGTTGCCTCCCTTGCCCGGCCAGCGCCACTCCACATGCAAAAGGTAGTCGGCATACTGCTTCTCGGTGCGCATGTAGCCGGCCGGCTGACCTTCGCAACGAAGAATGCCATCCTTGATGGACCAGGTCTTCATAACATCGTGGTCCGCTCTGGGCACAAAGAGCTTCCAGCCGGTAAAGTCCTTGCCGTTCCAGAGAAGAGTTTTCTCCTTGGGCACAATGGGACCATTTCCTCTTTCAGCCGTAAAGGCCGGCAACGCAAACAAGACTGTCACAACTGTTGCCGCTATGATTGCACTAACCAGACGCTTCATACTCTGCTCCTTTCATCAAACTGGCTTGCTTATATGAGTCTTGTTTCTCCGGGAGTCGCCACCGGACGCATTGGTAAATCGCCGAATTCATGTTCTGCGGGGCTAAGATCAAGCTCCGATGCGTTCATCGCCCAGTCCCATTTCAGTGCCCTGCCGGTATATGCGCTCATCCGTCCCATGATGCACGTCATCGTACTTTCAGCAATGCGCTTACCCTCGTTCAGCCGCTCGCCGGCACGAATTGCTGCAATCTGGTCCGCATGTTGTTTTATGACCGGACTCGGACTCGGCCCGTCGTATCTGAACGGCTTGGCCCCTTCAATAATGAAATCGCCCTCATGCGCATATGCTCGACCTTTTGTCCCGACCACGCGTGCGTCCTGCCGAACGGTTGCTTTGTCGATCTGGGCACCCATGTATCCAATCCGTACCCCGTCAGGATACTCGTACTCGACGGCAATGTGGTCGTAAATGTTGCCGTATTCCGGACCGGTTCGCGCCTGCCGACCGCCGAGACCGATGCACTGCACTGGATGCGCATCCAGAGCCCAGTTCATTCTGTCTAAATTATGGACGTGCATCTCAACGATGAAGTCGCCGCTCAGCCAGGTCAGAAACAGCCAGCGCCGAAGTTGCCATTCCATATCAGACCAGCCCGGGTGCCGCTGTTTCGTTGCCTGCGACCACGTGAGCATTCCCCCTCCCATTCTGACGCACTGGCCGGCCAGAATTTCACCTATATCACCATTGTGAATCCTTTTCATGCCCTCCACGAGATGTGCCATACGCCGGCTCTGCGTTCCGGCCACAATGGTCAGCTTCTTCTGATCTGCAAGCTCCGAGGACGCAATCACCGAGCGGACCCCCACCGGATCCACCGCCACGGGCTTTTCCATAAAGACATGCTTACCGGCTTCCACAGCCGCTTTCAAATGTCCCGGCCGAAAGTACGGTGGCTCGGTCAGTATTACTAAGTCCACGTTATCACAGGCCACCACTTTCTTGTAGGCGTCCCAACCTTCAAAACAGGTGTCCTCGGTGACGCTCACTTTGTCCGGCAGTCTCTCGCGTAACATCCCGAGACAACGTCCCAGCCGGTCTTTGAAAAGGTCTCCCATGGCCACCAGCTCGACATTCTCGGCGGAGTTCAGGCAATTTGTGGTATCATACGTGCCGCGACCACCGCAGCCAATCAGGCCGACACGTATCTTCTCAGAGCCCGCAGCAAACAGCCGGCCCGTTCCGGATAGCACCGCCGCCATACCGGCCGCTCCCGACGATCTGAGAAATGTCCTGCGTGACAGTTCTTTTCGTTTTTGCGTCGGCTCAGCTTTCATAGGTCACCTCTTTGATACAAATCGTTACGCCAGAAAATCCATTAAATGAGCATTGTCTTGCCGGGGACAGCTACAGGTGGATCGGGCAGGTCGCCGAATTCGTATTTCGGCGGCTTCAGATCGAGTTTCGATGCGTTCATCGCCCAATCCCATTTCAATGCCCTGCCGGTATAGGCGCTCATCCGGCCCATAATGGCTGCCATGGTGCTCTCTGCCACGCGCTTGCCTTCGTTTAGCGGCTCGCCCTTGCGAATGCCGGCAATCAGGTCCGCATGTTCCTGCACATAAGGGTTCGGGTTAGGACCATCATATCTGTACGCGTTGGGGCCCTCGATATAGCCGATGGAACTATCGGTATATGATCGACCCTTGGTCCCCGCTACCCTTTCCGATACGTTGTTCGTGCAGCCTTCCATCTGCCGGCACATGCTCATTACTCTTACCCCATCCGGATACTCGAACTCCACGGCGAAATGGTCGAAAATATTACCGAGCTTTCGCACCTGTCGGCCGCCCATGCCGAGGCACTGGACAGGGTGCGCACCGATCGCCCAGTTCATTACGTCTATGTTGTGCACGTGCTGCTCGACAATGTGGTCTCCGCTAAGCCAGGTGAACCATGGCCAGTTACGACACTGCCATTGCATATCGGACATGCCCGGCTCACGCTCGTACCACGGCCAGTAGCCCAGCATCTTGCCGCCGTTCCAGTAGATTTGGCCGCCCACAATCCTGCCCACGTGGTCATCGTGTATACGCTTCAGAATCTCTATGTAGTGTGCCTGATGATGGCGCTGCGTGCCGGCGACAATCGCCAGGCCTTTTTGTCTCGCCAATGCGGATGAAGCGATCACCGAACGTATGCCTACCGGGTCTACGCCGACGGGCTTCTCCATGAACACATGTTTGCCGGCTTCGATAGCCGCTTTGAGCTGCATCGGCCGAAAGTGCGGAGGCGTAGCCAAAATCACCAGGTCGATGTCACTGGCGATGACTTTCTCATACGCGTCAAAGCCTGCAAAACAAGTGTCCCTCGTGACCTTTACGTTCTTTGGCACGTCCTTTCTCAGGTCTTTCAAAGAGTTTGCGACGCGATCCTCGAAAAGGTCGCCCATGGCCACAAGCTCGACTCCCCTGGACGAATTGATGCAGTCTTTCACGGCGCCGGTGCCTCGCCCCCCACAGCCACTGAGCCCTATCCGCAACCTGTCGGAACCGGCCGCAAACATCCGGCTCGTCCCCGGCGCCAAGGCCGTCAGCGACATCGCTACGGTTGTCTTCATAAACTGCCTGCGAGATGACATTCGATCATTTCTGTCTACTCTTGTCTTCATGCTCCAGCCCTTTCGCTTCCTGCCAATTCCGGTTATTTCCAGACTACTGCAGAGCACGCATTGTCGTAATTCCTACTCGCCGGTTGCGGGACTCAATTGCACTTCCGGTGTCTCGAACACAGCTTGACCTCTGGGCCGGACAGACGCAGCGAACTTGAAATCAGTGGCACGCCGCACAAGAGCGTCAATGACTCACGGGCAAGGATAGCTGCGATTATCGGCCTCGTCAAGCGCTATTCCTGTGTCACCAAACCGGCGAGTTCTTAGCTTTTCACCTGATGGGAATCGCTTTCTCGAACATCAGAATGTCGGCGACATCACCAATAATCCCGCGAATCAGCCGAATGGCGACCAACGCTTGATATGATCGCAGCAAATTGATATAATGAGGTGTGCAAAGGGGCCGAGAATAAGGCGATATCCACAAGGGAGGATAATGATGCGCTTGCAAAAGAGAACCCTTGATTTCTGCTGTGTACTTGTGGCTGCCGCTCTTCTACCGGTATCAGCTTACGGGAAGTACGGCGGAGGCAACGGCACCGTCCAGAGTCCGTATCTGGTCTACACAGCCGAGCAGATGAACCAGATCGGAACCAGCCCCGGCGACTGGGACGACCATTTCAAGCTGATGGCCGATATAGATCTGCACCCCGATGTGGCAGGCGAGTTTAACATTATTGGAACCAGCAGTTCCAGCTCCTTTAGTGGTGTTTTTGACGGCAATGGGCATAAGATCTTCAACTTCAGCCTTACCTCCACGCGCCCATCGCACACCGGGCTGTTCGGATATGTAAAGGGCGACGTTAAGAACCTGGGATTGATCGATCCGACGGTGTCTGTGCAAGGAGGATACGTCGGTACGCTGGTGGGCTTCCTGGACAACGGAACAGTCGCCAATTGTCATATTAGGGATGCCAACGTCTCCGGCGGCAACAGAGTTGGCGGGTTGGCAGGCTTCAGCTCGGGCGGCATTGCGGACTGTCGTTGTAGCGGGACGGTGTCGGGGGATTGGTATGTTGGCGGGCTGGCTGGTGACGTAGGCGCGGGAACCGTGGCCACATCTTACGCCACCGCGACCGTTTCAGGCAATCGGAGCGTCGGTGGTCTGGTCGGCAGAACGGCAGATGAAATGACCGTTGTGTCTAACTCTTATGCCACAGGACCCGTCACGGGCGGCACATACGCAGGCGGCCTGGCAGGGCAAGTTGAACGTGGCATTGTTCATAGGTGCTACTCGGCCGGCATGGTTTCCGGCTACCAAGGTGTGGGCGGCTTAGTGGGCCTTACGAGACCGTTAGGACAGGTGTTGCGATGCTTTTGGGACACCCAAACCAGTGGGCAATCCACAAGCAGTGGCGGGACCGGCAAGACCACCGCTGAGCTGCAGATGCAGAGCACGTTCATTGCTGCAAACTGGGACTTCTTCTCCACCTGGACCATCTGTGAGGGAACGAACTACCCGGTATTGTGGTCGCAGATTCCTGTCGGAGACTTCCGGTGTCCGGACGGCGTAGAAATGATGGACCTGTTAAGGCTCACGCAGCACTGGTTGGAGGACCACTGCGACGCCGGCAATTCCTACTGCGACGGCGTCGACCTGAACAAATCTGGGTCAGTCGATTTCCTTGACTTTGCCGTCTTTGCCAACAATTGGTGGCTAGGTGTGCCGTAGCCGAGCATGGGCGTCTAATCGTATCTATCCGATCATCCGTAATTATGCGATTTCCTGCCCTGCTTCTGTCGCCAGATGTTTTGCATATTGCGCAGTCGACGTGTGACAAGTTCGGCTAGTTCTTGGTCACCCACTCCCTCGATTTGCGCCGGCGTAATGGCCTGGCCGTAACAGACGGTGACTCGTCCGGCTGAGAAAACCTTCTTATGTCGCGGCCAGCATTCAAAAGCGCCATCGAGCAGAACTGGTACCACCACAGCGTTTGCACGCCTGCATAAGAGCCCGAAGCCCGGCTTAAACAGCCGAATCCTACCGTCATGTGTGCGCGTTGCTTCCGGAAAAAGACAGACGCCGTGGTCTTGTTTCAGCGTCCGAATAACGGTCTTCATGGTGGATATGTCCGCTTGGCCCCGCTTGACCGGTATGGCATTGAGAGAGTAAATCAGCGAGGCGAAAAAACGGTTGTGAAACAGTGAATCGCGCGCAAGAAAGTGCAGCCGTCGCTTCAGAGCCAGCCCGCAAAACACGGGGTCCAGATAGCTCTGATGGTTGCTGGCCAATATGAACCCTCCCCGCGCAGGCACGTTCTCTGTGCCGTACGCGCGGAAACGAAACCACAGAATGCAGAACATCCTGCAGGCCCACTGCACAAGCCAATACCATACTACCTGGAGCTTTTCTTTGAACATCTCTCCCGCACATAGCCCAGAGCTTTTGTCACAACCTCTTCGACTGTCAAGCCAGTCGTATCGATCACAACGGCGTCGTTAGCCGGCCTTAAGGGTCCGACCGTTCTGTTGCGATCCATCTTGTCCCGGTCTTCTATGGCTCGTTGTATTTGTTCGAGGCTTTCCTTACGGCCTGCGGCCAGAAGCTCGGCCTGTCTTCTTTTTGCCCTCTCGGTCGCATCGGCCGTCAGATAGAACTTTACATCGGCATCAGGAAAGGCGACCGTGCCCTGGTCTCTGCCCTCAGTGATTACTCTGGCCTCCTTGACGGCAAATTCCCGCTGCATCTGGACCAGCTTTTCACGCACTCGAGGCGCACCGGCAGCAAAACGTGCATTGGCGGTAATTTGAGGCTCACGTATTTGCTCGGTGACATCAACACCATTGATGTGAACCATCATGGCATTGTCCCTGGCATCAAACTGAAAGCTGGTCGTTTTTATAACATGCAGCAGGCTCTTTTCGTCACGGATATCTACCCCCGCTTGCATCGCAGCGAGCGTCACCGCCCGGTACATCGCACCGGTATCCAGGAAGCTGGCCCCAAGCGCCTGCGCCAACCGCCGGGCGACGGTGCTCTTGCCGCTGGCTGCGGGACCATCGATGGTAATAATCAAGTTTTCCATCGACGAAAGTCAAAAAAGACCCCCAGTGGAACTGAGGGCTAAATATTACTGAGCCGCGGTCACTTTCACGGCAACCATGCTTGTATCGTCGCTTTGCGTAGCCAGGCCGACAAATCTTCTTCTGCAGGCAAGGATATTTCTGACCATTTGCTCGGCGGTGCCCGTGGTGAATTGCTTGGCGGCCTGGAGCATTTTGTCTTTGCCCCACAACTCCCCGTTAAAGCCGGCTGCGTCAATCAGCCCGTCGGTATAGAACAGCAAACAATCACCCTCTCTTAAGGCGACGCTTCCTGTCTTGTATTTTGCCTGCCCATCCACTCCGAGCACAAGCCCGCCGGTTTGCAGTTCCGTCATTTGGCCCTGTGTTATCAGCACCGGCGGCTCATGCCCGCAATTGCAGTAAGTCATACTCTTCTCTTTAGCATCAATCGTTGCATAAAACAACGTGACAAACTCGCCGTCTCTACACTCCGTGCAGGCCATCCTGTTGAAATTCTCGATCGTGTTTTTCGTTTGCATCGCGGTTATCAGGCCGCTATTCCTTGCACGTTTAGCATGGTCTCCACTGCGCAGAACCTCGCGAAAACCATCGGTATAAGCCCGCACAGCGCCTCGAAACCAACTCATCATGATCGCAGCAGGAACACCCTTGCCTATCACATCCGCTATGGTGACCGCAATACGGTTTTGACTTATTTGAAGAAAATCATAAAAATCGCCACCCACCTCAAAACAGGGAATATAAGTAGCTGCGATATCCAGGCCCTGTATCCGGGGAGCTTCCTGCGGAATCATCCTTCGCTGAATAAGTCCTGCCAGGCGCATCTGCTCGGCCATTCTGGCGCCTTCAATAGCTTCTGCGTAGAGCTTGGCGTTGGTTATGGCCACTGCACACTCCGAAGCAACAGCGCGAGCCAGATTAATGTCATCATCAAAGTGCTTGGGCCTGCTGCTATAGAGACGAAGCACGCCGACGGGCCTGTTTTTGAATCGCATCGCCACGGTAAGCTGACTGACCAAACCCTCCTCGATGGTAGCTTGCTTGTATTTGACACGGCCGTCCACCCGCATATCGTCCAGAACCACCGCTTCCCCGGCAAAGGCAGCTTTGACGACCACGTCATTCTTTGTAACCGTACCCTTGCTGCGGTATTGCTCGCTGAGTCCGTAGGTACTGCGCATCTTCAGATCCTCGGTCTCCTCGTCCAGCAGCCGTATCGAGCAAGCCTTGACGCCCACGATCTTTACCGCTGCTTCGGCCAGCTTGTCCAGCACCTCCTGAAGCGAGAAATCCCCCGCCACCAGCGAAGTAAGCTGGTAAATCTGCTCCTGTGTCTCTATCTGTCTCTTCGTCTTTCTCGGCATAATGTGCTCATGCGGCAATGCACGCGATTATACTTTACAAGCAGGTCTTGTGAACCTGAATCTGAATATAGTGGCGGCTCGCCAAAATTGTTCGCTTGCACAAACCGGCTTTGTCGAATATTATGCTGCCGATGAGGCCATCAAGTCATGGCAGGCTTCCGGCTGTTAAACATCGAAGCCTCAGAAATGGCCGTTACCGTATAGTAGAACGTGCAGACCAGAACTAGTGCCGTTTCTAAAAAGTAAATTTCGCATTTTGTCATTCCCGCCCCTGCTTTCGCAGGGGTAAACTTGTCCCCGCACAAGCGGGGAGCGGGAATCCAGGTTTTTGAATCTGGATTCCGGCTCAAGGCCGGAATGACATAAGAACAAAAGTTAAACTTATTCAATGGAAACGGCACTAGCTTTGTCTGGTTAGTGGCGGATTAGCTGGCTATAGACAGTCAATTAAGAGTGAAGCAGGTCGCCAAACACATCATCTTCGTTGGTCACGTGCAAGGTGTCGGGTTCAGATTCACCGCCTACCGGATAGCCAGTCGCCACCGGTTGACCGGCTTTGTCCGCAACCTGCCCGACGGCACGGTCGAAATGCTCGCCCAGGGAAGTGCCGACGACATCGAAGAATGCATCCAGGACATACAGGATTCTTTCGCCGGCTACATAAGAGACACCAAGATCACAGAGGCTCCCCCGGACCCGAACCACAGAGAGTTTAGAATAACATTCTGACCTCTGTCGAAATCCAGTACAGTCGAAGGTCCCACATCGGCCAGACTGAAATGACACCGGACCTTTCCGCTTGCTGCCGGATACATTTTCTACACCTGTGCCAGTAGCACCGTATAATTTTTGCCATAATACTCAGCACACTTCGGGCAGGTCGTATAGAAAAAGTACATCTTCTCCCGCTCCGGCCTCGGCCTTCGCCGAGACGAGTTGATGTCCTTGGTCTTTGCCTGGACGTAGTCCTTCATTTGCCCCGCCCACTTGCCGGCATTTTTGTAGGGACCCTCAAAAACCTTGGTCAGAAAAGTGCCCGATATTGTCGCCATTTCTGCACCCGGCACTTCCTTCGCCACGGCAATATAAATGTCTGCCCCCCAGAGAGAGCCTTCGTCGCAAAGCAGAAGCGGCTCCTCCATAAGGGCGTCCGCTTGCTTGATCCTTTCCATGTTCCGTACCATGACTTTGCCAAAGTTCAACGGAATGTGCAGAAAACTTCTGACGTGGTCCTTCAAAAATAGCTTATTTTCAAAAGTGATCTCTTTCTCGTCCCACGGTCCGGGATCAAACCTTGGGCAACAACCTGTCTCCGATTGCTCATAGAGCTTATTCATGACTTTGCCTCCTTTTACGGTCTCGTTTTCCAGGTGTGTACCGCCACGTGCGGATTGTATACCACTTTTGTGAGTCGGCGTCAAACTGAATCTTCAACAAACGTGGCCGTTCAATCCGAG
>Ga0180434_10005294_pt1 | contig 15259 bp, 10 predicted proteins | sample SS_ome_7_FD_132453 | JGI IMG/M metagenome (GOLD analysis project Ga0180434, IMG submission 132453) | Hypersaline lake sediment archaeal communities from the Salton Sea, California, USA - SS_1_D_2 metaG | ecosystem: Environmental > Aquatic > Non-marine Saline and Alkaline > Hypersaline >...
GCGACCGAGTTGAGCGAGACGACGCCGGGCGATTTGACGACGAATGCCTTCTATGGTTTGCAGGTCGCGTTCTCGGGTGATTATGCGGTGGTTGGTGCCGGCAATCGGCTTTCGACCGCACAAGGTACGAGTGCAGGTGCGGTGTATATCTACGAGATCACCGGCACGACCTGGTCGCAGATGGCGATGTTGGAGCCGACCGGTCCGGCCGGTGAGGCTGAAAAGTTTGGTCGAAGCGTTGACATCGACGGCACCACCATTGTAGCCGGTGCCTACAACGATGATGAGCAAGGTACCGATGCGGGTGCGGCGTATGTGTACACGCTCGAAAGTGGTGTTTGGACGCAACAAGCCCGGCTCTTGGCGACCGATTCGGATAGCCAATATGCCAGCGATCAGTTTGGTGTCCAAGTGTCGATTTCCGGCGATGTTATTGCGGCCAGTGCGAACAATGACGGTGAGCAGGCGGCCAACGCCGGTGCGGTTTATGTGTTCAGACGTAGTGGTACGACTTGGAGTCAAGAAGCCAAGCTTTTGGCGTACGATGGCGCCAATGCTGATAGGCTTGCTTCGTTCAATAGTATGGACATTGACGACAATACCATCGTTGCCGCCGCCCAGAACTACAGTACGTCGGACACGGGTAAGGCTTACGTGTTCTACTACAATGGCAGTAGCTGGTCCTTGCAAGCCGAACTGGAAGGTACCGATATCGCCGCCACGGACCGCTTTGGGTCGATCGTCTCTATCGACGGCAATCGGATCGTCGTTGGGACTCACCTGAAAGATGAGGATGTGGTTGGCGACAGTACGAAAGAAGCCGACGTGGGCCAGGCGTGGGTCTTTGAACGGACCGGCACGGTTTGGACGCAGATAGCGACGCTCCGGCCCACCGATGCGGACGAAGCGGATGCGAAGTTTGGCTATGGTATCGCGATGAACGGTGACACGATCGTGGTTGGTGCGTTCGCCAAGGACGATGCGACCAACGGCACGAACAGTGGTGCGGCCTACGTCTACCAAAAGATCGCTTCCGAGTGGGTGATGCAAACCAAGCTGACCGGAAGCACGGGCAGCGCGGATGATCGCTTTGGTGTCGCGTTGGCTTTGTCCGGCGATGCGTTGCTCGTCGGTGCGGACATGTACGGCACGACGACGCCAGGCGAAGGTGGCACCGCTTATCTGTTCCGCAATATCAATGACTGTGATTCCAACGGTTGGATCGACGAATGTGACGTCGGCTACGACCCCGGTCTGGATTCCGACAGCGACGGCATCATGGATTGCAATGACGATGAGGAATGTACCGATACGGATTCTGACGGTGTCTGTGATGATGTCGACAACTGTCCGAATGACGACAACGAGAATCAAGCGGACGCCGACGCCGATGATATCGGTGATGTTTGTGACACGTGTACGGATACGGATGGAGATGGCTACGGTGATCCGGGCTACAGCGCCAATACCTGTCAGGAAGACAGCTGCCCCAATACGCCGCCAGCGTGTGTTGAGACGGTAGATACGAATGGGTGTACGGATACTACCGACAGCGATAGCGATGGCTTGGTGGATTGTGAGGACGACTGTCCGTATGACAAATTCAACGATGTGGACAGCGACGGCGTTTGCGGCGATGTGGATCCATGTCCGTACATGGCCAATGTGACCGATTGCGACGATCCTTGCGAGACCAATGAAATCGACATCACCGCTATTGACCGTGTTTCTTATGGTCGTGCGGTGGATATCGATGGAACCGCATCGATTGTTGGTGAGTCCGGTTACGGTGGCTATGGTGCTGCTTATGTCTACCGATGGAGTGGTAGCGACTGGGCTCAGGAAGGTGGCATGCTACGAGCTGATGACCGTGAGTCCAATGATAACTTTGGAACTTCAGTCGCCATTTCGAGTGACTATGTCGTCGTTGGTGCCAACGGTGAAGATACCGGTGGTTCTGCTGCTGGTGCTGCGTATATCTTCTATAAGGACGGTAGTAGCTGGAGCCAACAGGCCAAGCTTATGGCAGGCGATGCGGACGATAAGTTTGGTGATAAAGTAGCCATTGATGAGAATTATGCACTTGTAGCAGCTACGGGTGCATTTGGCACCAAAGGCGCCGGATATGTGTTCGTTCGAAGTGGTGTTACGTGGACATTGCAGCAAACGCTAAATCCGGGTTCGACGGGAGACTATCTTGGTAGTGGTGTGTCTATTGTAGGTGACCGTCTGGTACTTGGTGCGAAGAACGATGACACGGAAGCCACCAACGCCGGTGCCGCCTATGTCTATGTCCGCAATGTTTCGACATGGACATTGGAACAGAAGCTGACCGCTGGCGCTGATGCTGAAGCCGATGCAGATTTCGGTGATAGTGTTGCGATTTACGGCGATGACTTGATCGTGGTCGGTGCTCCAGGTGCGGATACTCGTGGTTCGGCTTACGTTTTCCGTCGAAGTGGTTCGACGTGGAGCCAGGAGCAAGAACTGGCCCGTCCTGCAGGTCGGCCGAGCATGTATTTGTTCGGTGGCGCAGTGGGTATCACGGATGACTTGATTGTGATTGGCACTCCAAAGGCCTCCGAAGGTGGCGAGACCAGTAGCGGAGCGGTGTATGCTTATGCCCATAATGGTTCGAATTGGGTTTATACAGGCTTCCTTGCGCCAGATACGAGCGAGGACAATCATCGGTTCGCTCGCACGCTGGGCATTTCCGGCAACCGCCTTGTGGCTGGGCGATGGTATGGTACCACTGAGGCTGCGTGGTACTTCCAAGGTATCGCTGATTGCAACGGCAACGGCGTCTTGGATGCCTGCGACATCAGCAGCTACAGTCATCCGGACACCGACAGCGATGGCATACCGGACGACTGCGAGTGACCCAGTGCCTGGGAAATGAGTGCAATCGCCCGGTGGTCGTGATTGACAATGAGACCACCTTGGCTTGAACAACAAGAGGATGGCTTCTTTCGAAAGGGAGAAGCCATCCTTTGGGTTGTGGCAGGGACCAAAACAACAGACCTTGTCTTTCTATGTGTCAAATTCATAAACTCATAGGCAAATAATATGGGCTAGATGTAACCTACGTTCCTGGGTGGGTTTCGGGTTCCACATTTCGCAGTTCGTCGGCCAGCGTTGCCATTATTCGGTCTATTGCGGGTTTCAGCAGTTTGACTTGCCACCGCATCATGGAACTAAGGGCCATCGTTTCTTTTTCGGTTCGGGGGCGATTCCGCACCACGGCAGCCAACGTGGCACGCGAGGCAATTACCGCTGGATCAATACCCAGCTCACCGGCGATTCGAGCACACTCCTCTCGCAATAGTCTCATTTGAGGTTTGAAATCGGGCACGCTCTCGATCTGTGGCTTCGGCTTGCGGTGATCCGGCCATTCGCTTTCCGGAAGTGAAAGGGCTTTGTGAACGGCTTTCTCGAGTGCCTTGAAACGCTGGCCCGTGCAATGGCGAGGTAGCTTCGGCCCTCGTCTCAGCGAGGTTTTTCGATGCTCGGAAGCCCAAATCGCCAACTCCACGATTCGCTGATTCCCCATGATCTTGAAGGGCGGCCGATTGGCTTTGATCGCCTCCCTTTCGCGCCAATGCCACAGCTCGCGCACAAGTGCAAGTTGACGACGGTCCAAAAATCGCAACCCTTTGATGCGCCACGCCTCCTCAGGGTTTCGATTGCTTTGGTTTCCGGTCGATCGGACCATACGCTCGCATGATTCTCGATGCCATTCGTCCCGACCGAGTTTGTGCAACTCGGCATGGAGGCGGTTGGCCAACGGTTCCAGGTAACGCGTATCGTCGCTGGCGTACTGCAGTTGCTCCCCAGTGAGGGGACGCCGGGTCCAATCCGATTTTTGTCCGTGCTTGGTCAAAGGCACATCAAAAAAGTGCTCAACAAGCGAAACAAGCCCCAACTGCTCATAACCGAGAAGTTGGGCGGCCAACAACGTGTCGAAAACTTCGTTCTTGGGGCGGAATCCAAACGACAAACGCATCATTCGTAGGTCGTAGTCGCCGCCGTGAAGAATCAGGGATTTGTCCGCGAGGACACGCAGAAACGGCTCAAGATCCGTCCCCGAAAGCGGGTCCACGATATAGTTCTCGCCGTCGATTGTGAGCTGCAGCAGACATACCTTCTGGAAGTAGTGATGGAGACTGTCGGCTTCCGTGTCAAGAGCAACGCGGCGAGCGAGTTCCATTCGGCGGATCAAGCTCTCCACTGCAGCGTCGTTATCGACGTATTGGTAGGATGCACGAGGTCGGGGGCTCAAACGAACAGGATCCCTTCCTGCTAGTGTATTCTGACAGTCTTGCCCTTGTTTTCAGCCACCGCGGCCAACAGATCGAACCTTGCGAATATCTGGCGGGGCACAATGACATTAGTATCGTAACGTCCAGCCGTTGTTGACTCAAGAAGTCGGACTCAATCCCTCCACGATTCGCCTAATATTGTCCCGCGTCATCGTAGCGTCTTGTCACGGGGTGCCGATCGACAGCCGGCAGAAACACAATATGACGCGTACGCAGGACAACAGGCAACACAAGACTTTCTACGCCGGACCGAACGATGGGCCTCTTCCGTGGCATTCGGAACACACTGCTACTCCAACCCTCGCGTACGCCGCGGTTCGCGCCATCGACTATCACTGTGAGCGAAGGCATCACCGTCGAGCATGTCGGTTTTCTAATAATTTGGGACAGGTCATGACGCAGACAATGGGGCATAACCAAGATTTTTGGTGCACCCGGTCGTGAAAAATAGGCGATTAACGATTGACTCTTTCCGCTCGCAACGCTATATTATCAGTCCTACCATGAAAATCGCGATGCTCGCACCAATCAGTTGGGCGATACCACCCGCGGGCTACGGCCCGTGGGAACAGGTCGCATGCAATATCACCGAGGGCTTGGTCAAGCTAGGTCACGAAGTCACACTCTTTGCTGCCGGAGGTAGCAAGAGCTCGGCCAAGGTCGTCGAAACGACCCCCTACGCGATGAACACCTGGCCCGAAGCCGAACGAAATCGACCAAGAGCATTCGATCCGGCCAGCGGCTTACTCGAGGGCCCACCCGATGCCCGCGTTTGGGAGCAGTTGCACATTGCCCAATGCATGGAACGAGCCGCCACCGGCGAGTTCGACATTGTCCATAACCATTTACATGTGCATGCACTGGGTTTTAGTTCCTTTATCAAGTGCCCGCTCGTCTCCACGTTACATGGCGCAACGTGGGTACGCTCGGCTCATCCGCTCTATTTGGCCTACAAACACTTACCATTCGTGTCGCTGTCGGATGCCGAAAGACAACTGCTCCCTGAGCTCAACTACGTCGCCACCGTCCACAACGGCATTGCCCTGAAGGACTTCCCCTTCGAGCCGAAAAAGGACGACTACTTGCTGTTTGCCGGTCGCCTTTCGCCGGAGAAAGGCCCTGCCGAAGCGATTCAGGTCGCCAAGAAAGCCGGTAGGCGCCTGCTGATTGCTGGCATGATCGAGCCGCAATATCAGGACTACTACGACGCCAAGGTCAAACCCCACATCGACGGCCAACAAATCGAGTACCTCGGTTTACTTTCGCAAAAGGACCTCGCCCCCGTTTATCGTAAAGCCGCTGCCGTCCTCTTCATGATTAACTGGTGTGAACCCTGCGCCTTGGTCGGTAGCGAGGCACAAGCCAGCGGCACGCCGCTTATTGGTACACGGTTCGGCTACCTCCCGGAGATTATTATCGATGGCCAAACCGGTTTCCTGGTGGATACGGTGGACGAGGCTGCCGAAACCGTGGCAAAACTCCCGACGATCTCCCCTGCCGCCTGCCGTGAAAATGTCGAAAAACGGTTCAGCGTCTCCGTGATGGCCAAAGGCTACGAGGCCGTCTACCGCTCGCTCCTTGCGTAAGCCTTCTCGGGCACATATTCGAATGAGCGTTTACCAAATCGCCCCATGAGATCAAAGTGGGCTCAAACTGACCGGCTCGACTTGCGTCACTACGGTTTCAGGCGTACCGTCGCTGGTGTGGCGTAGTGAATTCGCTTCTAACGAACCGAGGGTTTCATGCCAAAGAAAACAAGAGACATTCCGTCACGAATCCTGGAGCATCTCAGCGCCAAGAGCTACCGTCCCGAGCGTCCCCGAAAGCTAGCCCGGTCGATGGGCATCGATGAAGGTGAGTACCACGCCTTTCGGGCGGCGGTGAAGGAACTCATGCGTGCGGGCCGGGTCGTCCAAGGCGGTGGCAATTGCATCATGTTGCCTCAGGCAGCCGGGCTGGTCATCGGGACGTTTCGCGGGCATGAGCGAGGTTTTGGCTTCGTCGTGCCCAGCTCCCCCACCGATCATGAGGACCTGTTCATCCCGCCGCCGGCTACGCTGGACGCGATTACCGGCGACACTGTCGCAGCCCAGGTCGTCCGTCGCGGCAAACGAGGTGATCTAAGCCGGGTCGAGGGTCGCGTGGTCGAGATCATCGCACGAGGTGAAAGCCGATTCGTTGGCGAACTCGTCAAGGACGGCCGGCAGTGGTTCTTGTTACCCGACGGAGCTGCCCTTCATGTGCCGGTTTTGGTCGGCGATGTGTCCTCATCGCGGGCGAAAACTGGGGACCAAGTCGTCGTGGAGCTCACGGAGTTCCCCTCGCTAGGCCGCCCGGCTCGCGGCGTCATCGTCGAAGTGCTTGGACGCCGTGGCGATCCGGAGATCGACACGATCAGCATCATCCGCGAACACCACCTTCGCGACGAATTCCCCGAGGATGTCCTGACGGCCGCACGAAAAGCGGTTCGCGAATACGATCTGGAGGCGGAAATAGCCCGTCGGGAGAACCTGCAGGACGAAGTCATCATCACCATCGATCCGGACGACGCCAAGGATTTCGATGACGCGATCTCGCTTCGCCCCGTCGGTCGTGGCGGTTTTGAGCTCGGCATCCATATTGCGGATGTGTCGCGTTTCGTAAGGCCCGGCAGCAAACTGGATGATGAGGCTCAACTTCGCAGCAACAGCGTCTACTTGTTACGACACGTCATTCCCATGTTGCCGGAGATCCTGAGTAACGGTCTTTGCAGCCTCCAGGAAAACGAACCGCGTCTCACCAAGAGCGTATTCATTCGTTACGACAGTAAAGGGAATCGTAAGGCAACACGCTTTGCGGAGGCGGTTATCCGGTCGCGGAAACGACTCACCTATCGTGAGGCGACGCGAATCCTTGAATCCAAGACAAACAACGATGACGATCCGGCGGTCGTCGCTCTTCTGAACGGCATGGATCGAGCAGCCCGGACGATTCAGAAGAGGCGTCTGGCTGATGGTATGCTTGTGTTGGATTTGCCCGACGTCGAAATCATCCTGAATGACGATGGCGAAGTTACCGGCGTCGAACCGGCCGACACAAGTTTCTCACATACGATCATCGAGATGTTCATGATCGAGGCAAACGACGTGGTCGCTGAGCTCCTGACGGAACTCGGCGTGCCGCATCTTCGCCGAATCCACCCCGACCCCCCTGCCGATGCCCAGCGGAACCTCGCGAAATTTCTTCGCGTCCTCGGCAAGCCGTTGCCGGAACAGCTGGGCCGGGAGGACATGATTCGACTTCTGACCAGTGTGCGTGGGAAGCCTGAGTCGTTCGCGGTAAACCTCGCTGTTCTGCGATCGATGGCGCGGGCGGAGTACTCGCCGAAAGGCTTGGGACATTTCGCCTTAGCCAGCAGGCATTACAGCCATTTCACCTCACCGATCAGGCGCTATCCGGATCTGACCGTCCATCGGCTCATCGAGGACTATTTGGCCGGTCGGCTCCGAACACGTAAGGGCCGGGCGTCGGCCCCCTCCGCGGAAACACTGGCGACCGTGGGCGGCAAGTGCAGTGTGACCGAACGGCGGGCGGAAGCCGCTGAACGAGAGCTGCGACAAGTCAAGGTTTTGCGACTCCTGGAAAAACAGTTGGGCAACGTGGAAGAAGGCGTTGTTACGGGCGTCACCAATGTCGGCGTTTTTGTTCAACTCCAAAAATATCTCATCGACGGATTGATTCGCTTCGAAGATCTCGCGGACGACTGGTGGGACATCAATACACGCGCCGGGTGCGTCATCGGGCAACAGAGCGGTAAACGCATCGCCATCGGGGATCAGCTTCGCGTCCAGATTGCCGCCGTCGATCTGGCGGCGCGCAAGCTCGATCTCGTCCTCGCGGATGGGGAACTCGAACCAACCGAAAACACCAAGCAAAGCACCCCCAAACAGTCCAAGCCCAAGCGATCGACGACAACCCGAACGGGCGGAAAAAAGGTCACCACAAAACAAACCACCCCACCCAAAAAGTCGCACCGGCAAGGAGGTAAAAGGCGGCGTCGGAGATAGGTTTGACAACGGTCCGAAGGAGGACTACGCTTGCCTCCACGTAGGCGTATTGACGCCTAGCACGTGGACAAAGGACGGATCGGTAGACTCCGAAAGCTAAGCGAAGGACACACCAAGACGTGCGAAGAACAGCGTTTTATAACTTTCATACCGAACATGGCGCCAGGATGGTCGATTTCGCGGGTTGGGAAATGCCTCTCCTATACACCAGCGTTGTCGAAGAACACCTACATACACGCCAAGCGGGATCGTTATTTGACGTGTCGCATATGGGACGTATCGAGTTTCGCGGTAAGGACGCCGAAAGGCTTCTGCAACGGATTTGTACACGCCAGCTTGGTGATATGGTACCGGGCCAGTCGCGCTACAGCCATGTTTGTAATGAACAAGGCGGGATACTCGACGATGTGATCGTCTCCCGTTACGACCATCATTGGATGATGGTCTGCAATGCGTCGAATCGCGAAAAGATTAACGCATGGCTGCAGCAACACAGTCAAGACCACGATGTCTCGATCGACGATAAGACAGAAGCCACCGTCATGGTCGCGGTTCAGGGGCCGATCGTCATCGAAACACTGAGTAAGAAGTTGCCCGTCCCAATCGCAGAACTCAAACGCTATCGGTTCCTCGCGGGCGAGATTGCCCAAATCCCCTATACGATCTTCCGAAGCGGCTACACTGGTGAAGATGGCGTGGAAGTCATTTTGCCGGCGCTTATTGCATCGCAAATCGGCAACTTCCTCGTCGGCATGGACGAAAACGCAATCGCCGTGAAACCGGCAGGCCTGGCGGCGCGAGACACCCTCCGGATGGAAGCCGCGATGCCATTATACGGTCACGAGCTGCATGAAGATATCGACACGATTTCAGCTGGACAAGCGTGGTGCGTCGATCTCGCGAAGGACTTCATCGGTGCGGAAGTCCTCCGTCGCGTCGCGGAACAAGGTCCCCGCAAGAAACTGGTTGGGCTGGAGCTGGAGGGTCGGCGCATCGCTCGTCAGCATGCGGCTGTACGGGCAGGTAACGACGTTGTTGGCGATGTCACGAGCGGAACCTTTGCCCCAACAGTGCAGAAAAGTATCGCCATGGCGTTTGTCGAGAGCGGCTTTGCGGAACCAGGCCAATCCCTGACAGTCGATCTAGGCGGAAAACGAGCGGACGCCCTTGTCGTCAAGCTACCCTTTTATAAACTAAAACGTTAAGAGCTACCTGCTGCGAAGCGAGTGGTTCGCTTTTTATCGCACTGGGTAGTTCGTGGCCCTAGCCGAAAGGGCCCGCTGGCTTTCTTCAAGGTTTACGTGCACCTAAGATCCTTGGCAAGGAGAGAGTACCGTGAGCGAGAATCCAACAGATCGTAAGTACAGCAAGACGCAAGAATGGTTCAAGGCAGATGGCGACATCGTCACTATCGGTATCACGCAATATGCCGCCGACGCCCTGACGGATATTACCTTCGTGGACTTGCCCGAAACGGGTACGACCATTAAAGCAGCATCGACATTCGGTGAAATCGAATCCGTCAAGGCCACCAGCGACCTGTATTCGGCCGTGGGCGGTGAGATCGTTGAGATAAACGGTGCTTTGGCCGATCAACCCGAGTTAGTCAACAACGATGCGTTTGGCGAGGGCTGGATGGTCAAAGTGCGCGTGGCGGACATGTCACCGCTTGACGGCCTCATGGATGCTGCAGCTTATGAGAAAATGGTCTCTGAGGGCTAGGCAGGCATGGATTACACACAACTCACGGAATCCGACGTTCAGCACATGCTGAAGACTCTCGGCGTGCAGCAAACGGAAGACCTCTTTCGGGATATTCCCTCGGACTTGCGCCTCCACCGCCCGCTTGATCTGCCGGCACCGCTAACAGAAATCGAGCTGCTGGCCGAGATGAACCGCTTGGCCGGTGCAAATCGTACATGCGACGAGTTGACTTGTTTCCTGGGCGGCGGTTCCTACGACCACTTCATTCCGATGATCGTGGACAGCTTGTCGTCCCAAGGTGAATTCGTGACAGCTTATACGCCCTACCAGGCTGAGGCCTCTCAGGGGGCATTGCAAGCTTTTTACGAATACCAAACGATGATTTGCCAACTCACCGGCATGGAAGTGTCAAACGCGTCGTTGTATGACGTGGCTACGGCAGCAGCCGAAGCGGTGTTGATGGCACGATCGAGCGGCAACCGCCGACGGGTGGTGGTGTCGGCTGCGGTCCATCCCGATATCCAAGCTGTTCTCGCAACCTATCTTCGCGAGTTGCCGATGGATTTGACAATCGTCGAGACGACAAACGGACGTACAAGTCCGGATGATCTTCGTCGGGCCGTCAACAAAGAGACCGTTGCAGTTCTGATTCAAACACCCAATGTTTTTGGTGGTGTGGAACCACTGGACCAGTTGACGACGATTGCGCATGCGTCCGGCGCCCTCGCGATTGCCTCCGTTGACCCGATCAGCTGTGCTTTGTTGAAGCGTCCTGGGGAACTCGGCGCTGACATCGTCGTGGGCGATGGCCAGGCGATGGGCATTCCAATGTGCTTCGGAGGACCAGCACTCGGCTTCATGGCCTGCAATACAAAATCGATGCGCAAAATGCCGGGACGTCTTGTTGGCGCCACCAAGGATCGTAGCGGACGCCGAGCGTTCTGCTTGACGCTCCAGACACGCGAGCAACACATTCGGCGAGAGCGGGCAACAAGTAACATCTGCACGAATCAAGGTTTGCTGGCATTGCGTGTGGCGATCTATCTCAGTGCCATGGGACGGCAAGGCATGAGCAAGGTAGCGTCGTTATGTCTGGACAAGTCACACTATGCCGCGGAACAAATTAATGCCCTAAAAGGGTTCGAGCTGCGGTTTGACGCACCGTTTTTCAAGGAGTTCGTCGTTCGAACGACGAAAAACGTACAGGCCTTACTGCAGCATTGCCGGGATCGCGGAATCCTGGCCGGTGTGGCTTTGGAACCCTGGTACGACCATCTGTCGGACTCCTTCCTGGTGGCGGTTACCGAAAAACGAACGCGCCAGGAAATCGACGCGTTGGTTTCGGCACTCGATGAGTTTTGACCGGTAAAACGCTTGGGTTGCGGACCACAAAAAGAGCGGTCCGCCTTAGGTGGTGGGTTGTGGGCTATAACGTTGAACTTGTTCTGATGGTGACGCCGGCCAATACGGTGTTTCCGGTGGAAGCACCGAAAGCCAAGCGTTTGCGGTCACAGGCGAAACCGTTTGAGGATGCGCAAGCTGTTCGAGAGGTCTTGCTATCCATTCAAGGGTGCCGACCAGGGCCAGGCGATACCGTAGACTACCTCGGACGTGGATTCAGTTATGCGCGATTCTCCGTTCGCACATCAGCGATCCATGTCGAAAATGACTGTAGTGGCAAGGAACTGCTGGTGATCTACGATTCCCTTATCAAGACGTGGCCGAATCTGTTGATTTTTGATTTGCAAAGCGAGCAATTACACAACGGAAAAAGTTTCTTGGAATGGTGGTCGAAACCCCTCTAATGAACATGCGAAACCGGCAACCGACAAACTGGAAAACAACCGGTGCTGAAGGGACAAGAATAGGAATGTCCGAGACGCGAGAGGCAGAAACAAACGATGCACTTAAGGGGGCTGGACTGGTTCCGCCCGAACCCTTGATTTTTGAACAACGAACGCCGGGACTCTGTGCCGTCTCATTACCCAGCGTCGATGTGCCGCCGGTCGATCGCGAAAAGGCCATCCCGCGCGAGTTGTTGGCGGCGACGGCCCCGCCGTTGCCGGAGATCGGCGAATTGGATCTCGTTCGCCACTATACGCGTTTGGCGCACCGGTTGTTCAGCGTGGACGGCAACTTCTATCCGCTCGGGTCGTGTACGATGAAATACAACCCGAAGATCAACGAATGGGCCTGCAGTCTGCCTGGGTTCACGATGCTGCATCCCTTGCAGCCAGCGGAGGATTCACAGGGTATTCTGGAGCTCCTCCATCACCTGCAAACGTTTTTCACGGAAATCGCCGGCCTGGCTCAGACAACGTTGCAGCCCTGTGCGGGCGCACACGGTGAGATGACGGGGTTGATGATCATCAACGCATATCATCGCAGCCGTGGCGAAGATCGGCCGAAAGTGCTGGCTCCAGATTCCGCCCATGGGACCAATCCCGCCAGTTGCGCCGTCTGTGGTCGCCATGCCTGCCCGGTGGTATCCCGGCCCGATGGTCGCGTCGATATGAACGATCTCAAGCAGAAGGTCGATGAGCAGACCGCTGCGTTAATGATCACCAACCCCAACACCGTGGGTGTTTTCGACGAACAAATAGCCGACATTGCCGAGATTCTGCACCACAAAGGTGCCTTGCTCTACCTGGACGGGGCGAACATGAATGCCATTCTGGGGATCGCTCGGCCCGGCGATTTCGGCGTTGACGTCATGCATTTCAATACACACAAGACCTTTGCGACGCCCCACGGCTGCGGCGGCCCAGGTTCCGGCCCCGTCGCGGTGAGTGAACGACTCGTGGAATTTCTACCGGAGCCTCTGGTGGTTCGACACGAGGACGGCACCTACGGCTGGGCGAAGCCAAGTCCGCATTCCATCGGACATGTTCGTTCGTTCTACGGGCAGATTAGCGTCCTGATCCGCGCGTACGCGTACATACGAGCTCTGGGAGCGACCGGTTTACGTAACGTCAGTGAGAAGGCGGTTCTGGCTGCGAATTATCTAGCGGCACGCCTCAAAGACCATTACCGGTTGCCATTCAAACCGCCTTTCGCGCATGAATTCATCGCGGTGCCGGAATTTCGCGAGCAAGGCGTGACCGAGCTCGATGTCGCCAAACGTTTGTTGGATCATTCGATCCACCCACCCACCATGAGTTGGCCCGTTGCCCACTGCTTGATGATCGAACCCACGGAAACGGAATCGTTGGCTACGTTGGATAAGTTCGCGGATGCCATGATCGAGATTGCTGAAGAGGCGAAGACCCGGCCGGAGTTGCTTCACCACGCCCCGCGTACAATGCCGGTACATCGTTTGGACGAAGTCACCGCGGCGAGAAAGCCGGACCTGCGTTGGCAGGAGAATGATCAGGCCGCCCCAACGTCCCCAACCACGAACAAGGATTTCAAGGCGACGCGGACATCGACGCCTGCCGTCAAACGCTGATTCTGTTCGGTAAGATACGTCCTGTCGTCCATCGGCAAGAACGCGATGTTTCCGTTCCGCGCCGCTGAAAACGTCGCGTTCTCTGTTACTTCTTGAGGGTGTAAGTTGGCACGATGATGATGCGTTGGCTTATCGATGCACCTGCAGATGGCATCCATAACATGGCCTGCGATGAGGCCCTGCTCGAACGGGTCGGCCGAGGGGCATCACCGCCGACGCTACGGTTCTACCGTTGGGATCCGCCGACCATCTCACTCGGATACTTTCAGCGCTTTGAAGATTATGCCTCGCTCGCCGAACCCGCGGGCAAGTTGGCAGTCGTTCGCCGCCAGACCGGCGGTGGCGCTATTCTGCATGACTTGGAGCTGACCTATTCGTTGGTGTTGCCTTTGAGCCATCCCCTATTGAACACGAACGGTGGCGCGAACCAGCTCTATCATCACGTGCACGACGTTTTTGCCGCCCTGCTCAACGAACACGGCGTGCCGGTCACACGCGGACCTGCTCACGTAAGCGGCTGTTCGCACACCGGTCCCTTCTTCTGCTTCGAACGGCACTGCGCTTTCGATTTACTGGCCGAGGGCAAGAAGCTGATGGGAAGCGCTCAGCGGCGAACCACCGGTGCGGTCCTGCAACATGGTTCGCTGATTCTCGATAGCCGATTCGGCCAACAACCCTGCGCAACGGTCGCAACCTATGCACACATTGACATCGACGCCCATGCACAACGACTGGTGGAGTCGATCGCCCATGAGCCCGTCGGTGATCCTGTACCCCTCGACCGGGACGAACGTGACGAGGCCCAACAGCTTCGGGAAAAGTATGCCAGCCGTGAATGGACGGCAAAACGATGAACACCTATCGGCTTCTACCATGAATAATGAATCGCCCCCCACCCCTGCTTCCACGCCGACTAATTCCGTCCCGACAAAACGCTTCTTCTGGGTTTATGTCGCGGGCCTTTTACTACTTTGGTTGTTGGTCATCATGTTTCGCATGGAGTTGCGCGCCCAATGGTGGGCCTACCGATTGACACGAGTCACGTCCACCGATGATCACCAATACTACCTGACCCGATTAGCCGCCATCGGCAACAAATCACTCGGCCCCATTAGCCGTCTATTGGATGATCCACGGCCAGAAATACGCCAATCGGGCATGACGATACTGCACTACTGCAGCCATCCCAGCGTCACAGAGTTACTGGTTGCCAAACTCAGCGATCCCAGCCCCGATATGGTTGCCGCCGCAGCACTCGAACTGGCATTACGTCCGAAGTCGCGCGATCTTCTGCCACAGCTAGGCACCATAGCTCTTGCGGATGATTCAGCATCAGCATGGGGCGCGTGCGTCGCATTGGAACGTTTTGGCGGCCCTGATGCCATCAGCACACTGCTTCAAGTCTTACGCCAAACGACTGACGCCGATGTACGTGCACAAGCGATCGATTCACTCGGCATGCTCGGTAGCCAAGAGGCGGTCCCGACGTTGAAGGAGATGCTAACGGATCAGCGACCGATTTCACGGCTCCCGGCATCACAGCGTAGCGCGCTTCGGACGATCGGCGCCTTACAGCAGAAACTCGTCACCCAAGGCATGGATCCACAAGCAATGGCGGAAGCGTCTCAATCGCAAAACACCGTGGCATCGGTGGCAGAGCGGTCCCTACGACTTATCCAAGGGACGCCTTGGACGAACACAACCACACATCCCCACACGAGTGATCGAGGTCCCCGCGAGCC
>Ga0180434_10005296_pt1 | contig 15254 bp, 15 predicted proteins | sample SS_ome_7_FD_132453 | JGI IMG/M metagenome (GOLD analysis project Ga0180434, IMG submission 132453) | Hypersaline lake sediment archaeal communities from the Salton Sea, California, USA - SS_1_D_2 metaG | ecosystem: Environmental > Aquatic > Non-marine Saline and Alkaline > Hypersaline >...
ATTGGCACCCTTCTGAATCATGGGTGTTACCACCATGAAGATGATGAGCAACACCAGCAGGATATCACACAGAGGGACAACGTTGGGCTCGGATTTTGCCGATTTTGAGCCCAGTTCTCCAGCGCCCATTATCAGGCTCCTTTTCTGGTCTTCAGTTTGATGAAGTGATCGATCAGTTCGGAGGAGGCGTTGGCCATCTCACCGGTGAAGATGTCGATCTTGTTCAACAGAAAGTTAAAGAACCAGACGGCGATGACCGCCACACCGATCCCGGCGCCGGTGGTGATCAGGGCTTCGGCGATACCCGCAGCAACGGTGCCGATGCCGCCGGACCCGGAAATGGACATGGACTGGAAGGCGTTGATGATGCCGAACACGGTTCCGAACAATCCGACGAAGGGACCGGTCGATCCGATGGTCGCCAGGGCGTTGATACCCCGTTTGAACTCCAGGACACCCTTGATCGTGGCCCTTTCGATGGCCCGCTTGGCGGATTCCACCTGATCGGCCAGGGGGGCCTTGCTGTCTTCTTGAAACTGCAGTTCGTTCAATCCCGCCACCAGGACTTTCGCAAGATGGCTGTTCTTGAACTTCTTGTCGGAACACAGTTTTATTGATTCTTCGACTTTACCTTCCTGCCACAGCTTGCTGATCAGTCTCAAGAGGATTTGGGATTGTTTCTTGGCCTTGTTGAAAACGATCATCCGCTCGACGCCGACGGCGATGGCGTAGATGGACATGAAAAGGATGATCAAAACGACGATCTTCGGTAAGGCACTCATTGATTCCCACATGTGAGCTAAATCAAATGACATAATAAACCTCCTTTATTTTTCAGGAATTATTGCCCTTGCAGGTTGAAGGTGATGATCACCGTGAAACGGACCGGTTTGGGAATACCGTTCAGCACGTAGGGCTCGTAGACCCACTTCTTGATGGCATCCAGGGCCGGTTGGTTCAACAGCGGATGTCCGCTCACGACTCGGGCTTCCTTGACCCGGCCGTAGATATCCGTGGTGGCCTCGACGATGACCCGTCCCTGGATCCTGGCCCGCAGTGCGACGTCGGGATATTTGGGCTCGACCCGGCGGATGAGACGGGGTCTCTGAATGCTGGCGACACGGATCGCCTCGGTGACCTGTGAAGGATCACCCAATCCGCCCAGCACCCCGCCGACCACGCCGCCTTCGACGCCGCCCTCGACGCCGCCCTCGACGCCGCCTTCGAAACCGAAGTCGCTGACATCCTCTTCTTCGATTTCATCGGGCACCTCGATCGGGGCGACCAGTCTTCCCGCTATGACGGGTTCACGCCGTTTTTCCTCTTCCTTCTGATCCTTTTTCTTTCTGGCTTTTCTGGAGCTCTTTTTCTTGGCCGGAGGAGGTGGAGGAGGGGGCGGTGGCGGTGCGGAGGCCATGAACACGTTGAAGACTTCGACTTCCGGTAGGTTGGAATCCGCGGTCATCAACGGTAGCACGACCACAGCGGCGATGACGATGGCGTGTACCAGCAGTGAGATAGGGAAGGTCAACCATTTGCGTGTTGCCTTTCGTTTCCCGCCGGATTCGATCATAGATTCAGTAAACATAAAAAACCTCCCTACACGAGAGTAGCAACATTACTTATAACCCAAAACACCATAAAATTCAAGTGGCGCTCTTTTTTTTATAGGGAATTATTTTTTTTTCCTCAGGAAGAATCGTTCCCATATTTTCAGCCATGCGCAGGACTGGAATATCGATGAATAGGTACCGATAACGATGCCCACCATGAGCGTGAAGGAGAAGGTGTGGATCACCTCACCGCCGAGGAAAAACAGGCAGACGACGGTGATCAGGGTGGTACCGGATGTGACGATGGTGCGGCTGAAGGTCTGGTTGATGCTGCGGTCGAGAACCACCTCGGCGCCTTCGCGACGCATGGAGGACTTGACGTTGTCCCGGACGCGGTCGAAGATGACGATGGTGTCGTTGAGTGAGTACCCGACGATGGTGAGCAGCGCCGCCACCACCGGGAGGGATACCTCGATGTTGAAGAAGAGGATGAAAGAGAGGGAGACCAGCACGTCGTGTATGAGGGTGATCACGGCGGCGAGACCGTAGATCAGCCGGAAACGGAAGCCGATGTAGATCAGCATGCCGAGCAGGGCCCAGACCGTGGCCAGGGTGGCCTTTCGCTGCAGATCGTGACCCACCTGGGGGCCCACGATCTCCACGCTCAGGAAGGTGAAACTGCCCAAATATGCCTTTTCATTCAGGAGACGCGTGACCCGGTTCTTCAGATCGAGGCCCTGCAGCTCCGACATATCGTTGATCAACCCATCCGGCTTGTCCTTCTTGTACAGGGAGATCTTTTCGGCGCTTTGGGAAGCGTCCTCGGAGGGGATGCCGTTGGCGCCGAGGAAGTCCTGGATGGCCTGCTGGGAGCTGTTGTTCAGGTCGAGCTTGCCCGATTGTTTGAGCGATTTCTCCGTTTCCGTGAGGAACGATTCCCGGATCACCTCGGCGACCTTCTCGTGTTCCTCGAGGTACTGATCGTCGGCCTCCAGGGCGGTCACGTTCAGGGTCTTGATGAAAAACTTGGTCCCCTTCTCGCCCACGCGCTGGATGATCGACTGGCCCAGGCCGACACCGGCGAGGTCCTGGCGCAGCGTGTTGATGTTGGTGGGCTCGATGAAACTGACTTCGATCATGGTACCGCCGGCGAAGTCGATGCCCAGGTTGAAGCCGCGGGACTTGTAGGTGAGCCCGCCGGCGATGATGACGAGAGCGGAGAGCGCGAAGGCGATGTACCGCTTGTTCATCAACTTGAAATTGGGTTCTGTTTTGAATATCTTCATGGCTCTCTCCCTCAGATGCTGATTTTCTGGAGCTTCTTTTTACGCTCGTAGATCAGGTCGAAGATCACCCGGGACACGAAGACGGCGGTGAACATGGAGGCGACGATGCCGATGATCAGGGTGACCGAGAATCCTTTGATGGGACCGGTGCCGAACTGGAAGAGGAAGATCGCGGCGATGATGGTGGTGAGGTTGGCGTCGAAGATGGTCACGAAGGCCTTCTTGAAACCCGAGTCGATGGCCGATTTCGGAGATTTGCCCGCGCGCAGATCCTCCTTGATGCGCTCGAATATGAGGACGTTTGCGTCCACGGCCATGCCGATGGTCAGGATGATGCCGGCGATGCCCGGCAGGGTGAGCGTGGCGCCGAAGTAGGCCAGAATACCCATCAGGATGACGATGTTGAGGATGAGGGCCACCACGGAGTTGATGCCCGCGCCTTTGTAGTAGAAGAGCATGAACAGCATCACCAGGGCCAGGCCGACGCCGGCCGCCATGATGCCCTTGCGAATGGAATCGGCGCCCAGGGAGGGACCGATGGTCCGCTGCTCGAGTTCCTTGACCGATGCGGGCAGGGCACCGGAGCGGAGCACCAGCACGAGATCGTCCACCTCCTGAACGGTGAAACGGCCCTGAATGATGCCGTCGTAGGAGATGGCGCTCTCGATGGTGGCCACGCTCTCGATACGGCCGTCGAGAACGATCGACAGCCGCTTGCCGATGTTGGCGGCGGTGTATTTTTCGAATTTACCGGCCCCCTGGGAGTTGAAGGAGAAGCCCACGGCCGGCGCGCCGTAGCTGTCCTGGGAACGGCGGGCGTTTTTCAGGTCCTTGCCCGTGACCACCGGGGCCGCCTTGAGTACGTAGAACGCCTTGTCCATGCGCCGGGGATTGGTCTTGACGATCGAGAGGTCGTCGGGCAGGGTGCCGCCGTACTCCTTGAGGGCGTCTTCTTCGCTCTGGTAAGGCCCGTTGACCACGTGCCGCCATTCCAGCATGGCGGTGTTCTTGATCAGCGCCTTGACGCTGGCCGGGTCGTCGATGCCGGGCAGCTGAACCAGAATACGGTCCCCCGACAGTCCCTCTTTCTGAATGACCGGTTCCGAGACACCCTTCTCGTCCACCCGGTTGCGGATGGTCTCGAGGGCCTGGTTGACGGCCTGCTCGCGCATTCTCATTTCGATGTTGGGCCTCAGGCTGAGCGTGTAATTGGGACCGGCCTGAACCGATGTGTAGTCGCTGAAGTCATCGTCCAGGATATCTCGGATGTTCCGCTCATCCTCGTACTGCGTGCCGGTGATCTCGATCTGGTTGATGTCTTTCCGCGAGACATTCTCGAACTTGATGCTGGATTCGCCCAGCAGAGATTTGAGCTGGGCGACGCTCTGGTCGGTCTGGATGCGAATCGCTTCCGAGGTCTGTACCTCGAGAATCAGGTGCATGCCTCCCTTGAGATCCAATCCCAGGTTTATCTTCTCGCTGGGGGGGGTGAACATCACGACGGAAAATCCGATCACCAAGACAATCAGCCCGATCTTCCAACCCATCGATTTTTTCATCGTTTCCTCCACATTCTCATTGCTCCGTTTCGGATCCGCACCCGGCGGTATTGCCGCTGCAGGCAAAGACGGGATTTGGCCGGTTCACGGCATACCCTCCCGCTGTCATGCACGTCGCACCGACGCGATGTGAGGGAGGGGGGTGATGCGGCTATTTCTTGATCTCCGCAGCCGTCGGTTCGATCACGCCGGAGATGGATGATTTCGCGACCTGCAGTTTGGTGTTCTTGTCCACGCTGAGTTCCACCCGGTCATCCAGAACCCGGCTGACCGTGCCGTAAATACCGCCGGCGGTGACGACCCGTTCGCCACCCTTCAGGGCACCGACCATCTCCTGATGCTTCTTCTGCTTCTTGCGTGCCGGCATGATGATGAGAAAATAGAAGATGACGAAAATGATGATGAAGGGCAACAGGGCACCGAACATGCTTGGTTGGGCGGCGCCGCCCGCTGCTTGTCCATATAAATACATCTCAAACTCCTTGCTTATAAAGAGACAGGAACTGCTCTTTAAAGGCGGTAAAATTGGATTGTTCTATAGCATAGCGTATTTTTCCCATAAAATCAAGATAAAAATGGAGGTTGTGGACGGTGTGAAGGACCGCGGCGCTGATCTCTTTCGACATGTAGAGGTGGCGGAGATAGGCGCGGGAGAACCGCCGGCAGGTGGCGCAGCGGCAGCCGGGGTCCAGGGGCCTTTCGTCCCGTTTGTATCGTTCGTTCTTGATGCTGAGCTTTCCTCTCGAGGTGAACAGGGTCCCGTTGCGCGCGTTGCGCGTCGGCAGAACGCAGTCGAACATGTCCACCCCCCGGTCCACGGCGAAGAGGATCTCTTCCGGGGTTCCGGAACCCATGAGGTATCTGGGCCGGTCGGGCGGCATTTCCGGCAGAAGCGAGGCGATGATTCTGCGGAAGTCGGTCCGGCTTTCTCCGACGCTCAGGCCGCCGATGGCGTAGCCCTCGAATTCGAGTTGTTTCAAGGCAGCCAGGGATTGGGCGCGCAGGTCCTCGAAAAGGCCGCCCTGAACGATCCCGAACTGCTGCGTGCGGGGCTTCCCCTCAAGGAACCGCGCCCGCGCCCGCCCGGCCCACCCATGGGTGATGGTCAGGGAGCGCAACGTCTCCTCGCGGCCTGCAGGCAGGCCGGGAAAGGTGTCCAGGACCATCTGTATGTCGGAGCCGAGCGCGAACTGGATGTCGACGACCTGCTCCGGCGTGAGGGAGAACGTGGTTCCGTCGATATGGGATTTGAAACGGACGCCGCTCTCATCCACCCGGGTGTTTCCCTGGAGCGAGAAGATCTGAAATCCACCGCTGTCGGTCAGGATCGGCTTGTCCCAGGACATGAAACGGTGAAGTCCCGAGAAGCCGCGGATCACCTCCAGTCCCGGGCGCAGGAAGAGGTGATAGGTGTTGCCCAGGATGATCTGCGCACCGGCCTCTTCCAGCAGGCCGGGGGTCATGGCCTTGACCGACCCCGCGGTGGCGATGGGCATGAAGGCGGGTGTGTCGACGGTTCCATGGGCGGTGGAGAGGCATCCGCGGCGTGCCGAACTGTCGCGGAGGCTGCCCGTGACCCGAAACATCAAGACCCGTCCTCGATGCCGCCCGCCATGCGGTGGTGTGTGCCGCTCTCTTTACCGAGCAGGACGGTCAGCACGGTTTCGGCCACGCGTTCAGGCGGTACCCTCCGCCCACCACGGCGCGGGACGTCCGCGCCTTCCAGGGTCACCGGTGAGACCATGTTGAAACGCACCGGGGCGAGATCCGCTGCGAAGGAACGGGTGATGGTGAGCAGGGCGTTTTTGGCCACGGCGTACGGAAGCACTTCGTGGTAGCCTTTGTCCTCCCCCACGGTCTCGAAGCCGATGAATACCACCGATACCAGGGGGGCGTTCCGGAGGAGAAAACGGGTGAGCGAGACCGGGACGACGACGTTGTGGTGAAATTCGCGGACCAGGTCATCCGGCGTGACGGCGCGCGTGTCCCGTTGTGTCAGCGGGCCGTAGCAGTTGATCAGGTAGCGGCAGGAGGCCAGGCGGGCGGCATGGTCGGAGAGAAACCGCGCCACACCGGTTGCGCCGTCGAACTCGGCCCCCAGCCACTCGGTGTGTTCCCGGGCCGGTGGCCGTCGCCGATGGATCTGGCCGTACACGAACAGGTTGTGCGTGCGGGCGGCTCGAACCAGGGCTTTCCCCAGCAGGCCGGAGGCGCCGGTGATGAGCACCCGCGCAAAATCGGTGGGCGGTGAGGCCCGGCGGTCCCGGTCAGCGGTATCTCGGACGGTCATTCATCCAGGTTCATCTGGCTGCGGTAGAGCCTGAGGGTGTTCTCCATGAGCATGGCCACCGTCATGGGGCCCACCCCGCCCGGCACCGGGGTCACGAACGAGGCTTTTTCGTGGGCCTCGACCGGGATGTCGCCGGTGATCCCGTATCCCTTGGTCTCGAACTTCTCCCGCTGGTCCGGGGTGCAGTATTTGTCTACCTCTCGGCGGTCGGTGAGGTAATTGGTGCCCACATCGATGAGCACCGCACCTGGCATGATCATGTCTGCGGTGATCACGCCGGGCTTGCCCACGGCGGCGACCACGATATCCGCCCGGCGGATCCACGCGCCGAGATCGGTGGTTCGGGAATGGCAGAGCGTGACCGTGGCGTGCCGGTTGGTCATCATGGCGGCCAGGGGTTTGCCCACGATGAAGCTTCGCCCCACCACCACGGCATTCTTGCCTTTCAGGTCGATTCCCTGATGGTCGAGCATGACCATGACGCCCGCCGGGGTGCAGGGATAGACGTCGGTGCGGTCCAGCATGATCCGACCCAGGTTGACGGGCAGAAACCGGTCGACGTCCTTGCTTGGATCCAGGTGATCGAGTATCTTCCAGGTGTCGAATCCCCCGGGCAACGGCAGCTGCACCAGGATGGCATGGACGGCGGCGTCCCCGTTCAGCGCCTCGATGGTCTGTGTCAGCTTTTCGGGGGAGGTGTTCCGATCCATTTCGATCACCCGGGAGCGAATGCCCAGGCCGGCGGCCGTTTTGTTCTTGGTCCTCACGTATCCGCGTGAGGCCGGGTCGTCCCCGACGATGATCACGGTCAGGCCGGGGAGTATCCCGGTTTCTTTCACCAGGGCGTCGATCTCGCTTTTCACCCGATCTCTGATTCCGGCGGCCAGGGCCTTGCCATCGAGTATCTGCATGGTCTGACTCCTATGTGTTGCGGGTCGGTGGTCGGCCCGATTCCGCCTATTCGTCTTCCAGCGAATGGACGACGAGACCGCTCTTCAATTTCGGTTCGAACCAGGTCGATTTGGGCGGCATGACGTTTCCGGAGTCGGCCACCCGGAAGAGCTGCTCGATGGTCGTGGGGTGAAGCGAGAAGGCCATGGTGAAATGGCCGTCGTCCACCCGTTTCTCCAGAACCGCGGTTCCCCGGATGCCGCCCACGAAATCGATGCGCCGATCCCGCCTGGGGTCGGTGATTCCCAGCACGGGTCCCAGAATACGCTCCTGCAAGATGGACACATCCAGAGAGGCGACCGGGTGATGGGGATCGTGGCTGCCGTCCCGGGCCTTCAGGGTGTACCATTTGCCTCCGATGTACAGGCAGAACTCCCGGGGCCGGGACGGTGTCTGGTCTCCCGTGTCGTCGTAGGAGAAGAATTCGGATATGCGGTGAAAGAACTCGGCCTTGCAGAACCCGTCGGGGGCCCGGACCACGCGGTTGTAAGGCAGGATCTTCATCTGGTTGTGGGGGAAGATCACCGAGAGGAAGAAGTTGTACTCCTCGTCCCCGGTGTGTCGAGGATTCTGTTTCTCCCGCTGGACCTTGACGGCCGTGGCCGATGCGGAACGATGGTGGCCGTCGGCCACGTAGAGCGTCTCCAGACGACCGAACGCCGTGCGGATGTCTCGAATCAACTGTGGATCCGATATCACGTGGAACACATGGCGGACGCCGTCGGCTGAGGTAAAATCGTATTCGGCAGGGATGGTCATCGCCTTGCCGAAGAGGCCGTCGATCTCGGGATTCTGTTTGAAGGTCAGGAAGACCGGTCCGGTATTGGCGCTCAGGGTCTCGATGTGCCGCATGCGGTCCTTCTCCTTTTCCTCCCGCGTGTGTTCGTGCTTCTTGATGATATCGGCCTGATAATCTGCGGCGGAGGCGCCGGCGACCAGTCCCACCTGGGTATGCTCCCCCCACACCTGCTTGTAGAGATAGAAATAGCGTTCCGGGTCCTGGACCAGGATCCCCTCCTTGCGAAAGCGCGCGTAGTTATCCGCGGCTTTCCGATACACCGCGTCCGCGTAGGGATCGGTTCCTGCGGGGAGGTCGATTTCGGGTTTGGTGATGTGGAGAAATGAGACGTCGTTGTCCCGGGCCATGTCCCGGGCTTCCTCGCTGTTGATGACATCGTAGGGTGGTGAGGCCACGCGGGGGGCGATGGGGGCGGGCGGCCTCAGGCCTTTAAACGGTTCGATATGGGCCATGGTGACTCCTCCTGGGGGCGAAAATCTCCGTTTTCCGGTGATGCTTGACCCCGTTGCGGGGTAATCCATATGGTATAGAAAATCGCCCGGGGTGTCAAGCCGGGCGCATCAGGTGTCTCCCCGGCGGGAGCGAATGGCCACCCGGTAAAGGAATGCACCGAGGGCGGTGAACATGAGCGCGGATACCAGCTCGCCCACCCATGACGCGGGGTAGGATATGAGGTTCAGCTTGGGCGGTGCCGAAAGCAGTACCGCCAGCACGGCGATCACGATTCCCATGAGCCCCTCGCCGGCGATGAAGCCCGACCCGAGGAGAATGCCCTGGTCCCTGCCTTCGGCCCGGCGGGACGCTCCGCCCGGGGTGTTCCGGTCGATGAAGTGGCGAAGCATTCCGCCGATGAATACGGGTGTCATGGTGTAGAGCGGCAGGTACATGCCCACGGCAAAGGGCAGGGGGGGGATTTTCAAGAAGATCACCAGGATGGCGAAGAGGGCACCCACCCCGGCCAGGTCCCACCTCAGATGACCGTCCAGTACGCCGTCGAGCACGGTTTTCATGAGCGTGGCCTGGGGTGCGGGCATGTCCTCGCTTCCGAATTCGTAGGCCCGGCCCAGGTAGAATACCGAGAAGGCGATGATGGCGGCCGAGCCCAGGATGCCGAGGATCTCCCCGAGCTGTTGCCGGCGCGGCGTGGCCCCGATGATGAAGCCGGCTTTGAGATCCTGGGAGATATCCCCGGCGATGGAGGCGGCGATACATACGATGGTGCCGATCGTGAGGGCCGTGATTTTCCCGGTCATGTCGGTCCATCCCAGGGCCCTGAACAGAAGGCCGGTGCCCATGAGTGTGACGATGGCCATTCCCGATGTGGGATTGGAAGATACCCCGATGAGTCCCACGATGCGGGAGGAGACGGTGACGAAGCAGAATGCGAACAGCGCGATGGCCAGCGCGCCGGCCAGGCGCATCGGCCATTGCGTGTGTTGACCGATGATCCCGGGGATGACGGTGATGACCATGATGATCAGAAGCACGCCCAGGATCACGAAACGGATCGACAGGTCTTTCTCGGTTCTCAACCGTGCATCGTCGAGAGCCATGGCGCTGCTGCGGATTTCTTGGAGACCGATCCGCAGGGATTCCACCATCGTGGGGAGTGATTTGATCACGGTGATGATACCCGCAGCCGCCACGGCGCCGGCACCGATGATTCGGATGTACCCTTCCCAAATCTGTTTGGCCGACAGTCCGCCGATACGCATCACGCCGGGATCCAGCCCCTTGCCGCGCAGATAGGCCAGGGTCTCGGGTCCGATGACGGTATCGGCGAATTGCCAGGCGATAACGGGAATGATGACCATCCACGACAGCAATCCACCGCCGACCATGATCGTCCCGATGCGCCGCCCGAGGATGTAGCCCACCCCCAGGAGGGCCGGCGTGGGCGACAATCCCAGGACCGCCTTATCGACAACCGGCAGCCCCAGCACTACGACAGCACCCGCTACTACGGGGTGAATCTGCACAACGTATGGTACCGGGGCACGGTCGAGTTCCGCTGGTTCGAAGGGACGCTCCACGCCGGTAAGGTGCGGGCCTATATCCAGCTGGTCCTGGCCGTGGCCGCCAAAGCCCTGAACGGGCGGGCCGCTTCCAGCCGCAAGCGCAGGTTCAATCCTCAGAGCGCCCGCTACGACTTCAGGGTCTTTCTGCTCCACCTGGGACTAATCGGCGACGAGTTCAAGACCGCGCGCAAGCATCTGATCGTAGCCCTGCCGGGAGACTCGGCCTTCAAACGCGGCAGACCGAAACAGAAGGGTATTCAATCCGCAATTCAAAATCCGCAATCGACTCCCGGCCTCCGGTGCTGCCGCGGGCAGATCACCGCCGTCATCGTGCTCAAGGGGAACAGGCCGTTGGAACTGCGCTGGCATCCCCGACGCAAAGCAGTCCTCTACGCTTCGGACCCCGCGTACCTCGACACCGTGCTGGCGGAGGAAAAGGGCTGGAGGGAGCTTCCGGTCCCGCCCATGAGCCTGATGGTGTTCCGGCGCGAGGACCTGGCCGCGTACTCGGTGGAACCCTTCGAGTTCGTCGCACAGGAGAGAAAGGGCGCGGAACCATGACAGACACCCCAATGAACCTGATGAAGCAGGCAATGAACCCAACAGAACCCTCGAACGCGAACACAAGCGGAATGCTGAGACTCTTCGTCTACGGGACACTGAAGTGCGGTTTCTGGAACCACGACCGCTTCTGCCGGGGCGTCCTGACGGTGGAGGAGGCCGTGGTCCGCGGCCGCCTCTTCGAGACATCCTCCGGAATCCCCGTCCTGCAGGTCCCGGAGGAGGATATCCTTGCCGTCGGGACCACCAATCCGCTCGCCGACGTGGCCACACAAGCCCACGTGACGGCCCGCGTGTCCAATCCCGAGGCCCCCCCCCAACGCCCGGTTCCCAAAGAACGCCACAGGCGCGCCCTGGGGCCCCGTGTACGGGGAGCTTCTGACCTTCGACGACCCCGAGACCCGCCTTCCGGCCATTGACCGGCTGGAGGGGTTCCACCCCGGCGGTCCCTGCCTCTACCGCCGGGTCCTGGTACCGGTATGTATGGATAAAGAAAGAAGGCTGACCGCTTGGGCATATGTAGCGGGGCGGTCCATTTTGCCGAGAGACCTTCGACAACTGAAGGAGGTATCTGCATGGAACCCGGACAGAAAGTGATCATCCGCCAAAACCCTCACCACCCAGGGGCTGAAAATATCGTGGGCACGGTGACCGTGTTCCGGCCTAAAGAGGGCTTCGTGGGCTGCGACCTCGTCGACGTCCACTACAAGAATCCGCGGGACGGCAAGGGGTACACCATGCCCTTTGGCATGTCTTGCCTCGGTCCAGCGGACCAGGGCTCCCTAATTGCTCTGGCCGAGCATTATGAGGCCATGGCGGCTAAACTGCGCGAGTTGGCCATGGGTACATCATCGTCCAAGTAGCGGGATTCAACCGCTGCCAACCTTAGGCACATCTCTTCTGTTACTGGTTTCCAAAAAACACTTGACATGGCCATGCTTTATTGTATGATATATCATCTGACCGGTTGCTTGATGTGAAGTGATTCGATCAGGTCCCCGTCGGACCTGAAAGGAGAACAGCGTTGAATGCCCAGGTTGACATACCCCGATTAGTCCGTGAGCTTCGGGAGCGAACGGGGCTCACTCAAGAAAAGTTTGCGGCCAAACTCGGTGTCACTTTCCCGACGATCAATCGCTGGGAAAACGGACGCGCCAAACCATCGCCTTTGGCAATGCAGAAGATCGAGGAGCTACTTCGCAACATGGGTAAGAACGGTGCTGATCTTCTGAAGCGGTATTTCCCGGAAGAGCAATAGGAGGTGTCCAGTTGAAACCTATCAACGAAGACGAAGCCGAAATCCTGATAGAGGAGCACCTCCGCGAGCGCGGATGGAACATCACCGACTTTGCCATTACCCGGAAACGCTGGCGCGATCATCTCGACGGAGAGGAGGCCGACCGGGTCTTCCTCCACGAAGGCAAAATCGTCGCGATACTGGAGGCCAAAAAACCTGGGAAGGACCTGTGGGCATCGCTGGAGCAAGCCAAGGGTTATGCTCGCGCTTACAAGCGCAATACCGGCGGAGACGTTCCCCTTCTTTTCGCAAGCGATGGTGCGATCTACCTTCGCCAGAATCTCAAAGCCAACACTCTTCCAGAGCGCATATCTGCTTTCCCGACCCCAGCGGAATTCGGCGAATTCTTCCGCCCCCAGGCGATGGAATTGCACGGCACTCTTCGGGATTACCAGCGTGTTGCAGTCTCCCAAGTCCTCGGCGCGGCTCAGGCCGGCCGTCGACGCATGTATCTCCAGATGGCCACAGGAACGTTATCTGCCAGGGCGACAAATGCTTGGTCATCAAGGAGAACATGTCGAAGAACAACTACTGCATGGAATGCGCGGCGTTGATACTCCAAAAGGCACGCCAAGAGTTAGACTGTTTGTGCAGTGAAATAGAGGCGTGACGGCTAATGACAACGAGTGGCGATAATAAAACAATCCAGCTTGGCGTCCTCATCGTGGACGATGAGGCCAATATCCGCAAGACGCTCTCATACTGCTTGGCGGCCGATGGACATACAGTCATCGCCGTGAGCAATCCAGCGGACGCCACCGAGGAAGCCCGGAGGCGCTCCTTCGATTTGGCCTTTGTCGATCTCAAGTTGGGTGAGGAAAACGGCATGGACCTGATTCCAGCCCTGCTGTCGGACTCGCCTTGGACCAAGATTGTTGTCATCACGGCACACGCCTCCATCGAGAGCGCCGTGGAGGCCATAAAACGCGGTGCCACCGACTACATCGCCAAGCCTTTCACTCCGGATCAGGTCAAGCTCCTTACCCGTAGAATCGGTAGAATCAGGGAACTCGAGACCGAGATCGCCGCGCTCAAGGAGGACGTCCAGAGGCTTGGCCCGGAGGATCGGCTTCAGAGTCTGAACGCCGGCATGCAACGGGTCATCGAGACCGCGAAAAGGGCCGCGTCCTCGGAGGCGATTGTCTTGCTTTGCGGTGAAAGCGGCACAGGCAAATCAGTGTTTGCCAGGGCTATCCACCGCTGGAGCCCGAGGGCGGCGAAGCCCATGGCGGTTGTGGCTTGTCCCGCGGTTCCGCCCGATCTTCTTGAGAGCGAGTTGTTCGGGCATGTCAGGGGGGCATTTACTGGAGCGGTACGGGATAACCCGGGGCGGATCTCCGCATGCGAGGGCGGCACGCTTTTCCTGGACGAGATCGCAGACATGGCTCCATCGGTGCAAGCCAAACTGCTTCGGTTCATCCAGGACAAGGAATACGAGCGTCTGGGGGAATCCAAGGTTCGCAAGGCGGATGTCCGAATCATCGCCGCCACGAACGCCGACCTCAAGAAGCGCGTGGCCGAGGGTCGCTTCCGAGAAGATCTGTTTTATCGGTTGAACGTAATCTGCCTTACGATTCCATCGCTTCGGGATCGACCGGATGACATTACGCCTTTTGCCATGGATTTTCTCACACATTTCTGCCGCGCTAATCATAAGACGTTCCTTGGGTTCACCGAGGAGGCCGAGAAATCGTTGATGAGATATGCCTGGCCGGGAAATGTTCGAGAGCTCCGAAATGCTATCGAGCGGGCCGTCATTCTGGGCGGCGGCGAACGGATCGATTTGGCGGATTTTCCCGACAACATCGCTCCCACCGAAGGCGCTCCAGCCATTGGCGACAGGGTGCCCTTGTCCACCATCGAAGAGCTGCATATCAGAAGAGTCATGGCCAACACCTCCTCGCTCCAGGAAGCGGCGGACGTTCTGGGTATCGACCAGGCAACGCTCTGGCGCAGGAGGAAGACCTACGGCATCTGATTCCACGTTTCGTCCCCACCCGCCTTGCGTTTTGCAAGGTCATTTCCGCCCGGATCTTTCAGGTTTCAAGGCCAATCACTCCGCATCCAATCGTAACACACTGAAATCGCTGGATTTTCAAAATGGCACGCCTGTTGCTATTTGCATGAGTGCTGGCGGTGGCCAAATGGAGGACTGTGTCCAATGACGTTAAAGAAAAAGATTCTCATAGGATATGGCGTCGCATTCGCCCTCATGGCTCTTGTGGTGGCTTGGGCGATTACGAACCTTGTATCGCTGGGCAAGGCGACAGACGCCATTCTGAGCGAGAACTATCGGAGCATCCTCGCCGCCGAGAACATGGTGGACGCCTTGGAGCGGCAAGATAGCGGGATGCTGCTTATGTTCCTGGGCGAAGGAGAAAAAGGGATCACTCAGTTTCGGGAAAACGAGGCGGTCTTCCTGGAATGGTTTGCCCGGGCGAAAGACAATATCACGATCCGGGGTGAAGCTGAGCTTGTCCAATCCATACAGGCTGACTACTTGGTCTACCGAAAGAAATTTTCCGGTCTTACCGACTTACGTAAACCTGATCATATCACCTTGGAGCCCGCCCTCTACCATGAGTCGGTCTATCCGCTTTTCTCGAAGGTGCGCGAGGTTTGCATCGGTTTGCGAAACCTAAACGAGGAGACCATGTACGCCGCCAGCGTCAGGGCCGGTGGCGTGGCGCACCGTGCGATCTGGTCAACGGCGTTGGTGGCCACGTCAGCGCTGATGGTGGCCTTGATATTCAGCTTGTTGCTGGCCGAGCGGATTGTCCGGCCGATCCGACGTTTCATGGAGGCATCACGGAAGATCTCGTCCGGCGACTACGCCGTTCAAGTGGCCGTGGAAACCGGTGACGAACTGGGGCGTCTGGCCGGCGAGTTCAACCGGATGGCCCAGCAGCTCGGCCGGTATCACGAGATGAATATCGAGCA
>Ga0180434_10005297_pt1 | contig 15251 bp, 8 predicted proteins | sample SS_ome_7_FD_132453 | JGI IMG/M metagenome (GOLD analysis project Ga0180434, IMG submission 132453) | Hypersaline lake sediment archaeal communities from the Salton Sea, California, USA - SS_1_D_2 metaG | ecosystem: Environmental > Aquatic > Non-marine Saline and Alkaline > Hypersaline > Sediment...
CTATTGCACTCATCAGGACGAGGAGGCCGAAAGCAAGACATAGCTCCGCACCGGCATAGGGGAGGCCGATGAGGATGGCGTAGAAGAAGTCAAAGAAGGAGAACTTGTGGGATAGGACCACGGTGATCGCCAGGAAGATGAGGGTCAGCGGGCCGAATTTGAGTAGCCATGGTTTCATGTTATTTTTTCCGTTGAGACACCTCTAGCGGTTTTTACATTTATTTCCCGTACACAAGGGGGCGACGCTGACTCATGGTCATGCATTTTGTGCCTCGTGTCCTCCGTGCCACGCCAGGGAACGGATGGAAGGTTAAGGAGCCATCGGAAATCGTTGCGTATTCTGCGAGAATGTCAGAGCGTCTGTCAACTCCGCTAGCGGTCGGCGCGTGGAACCAGAGGTTTGTGTTATCTTCACAAGTTCACCTTGAACAGCTTGTTGGCGAATAGGACGATGAGAACGGCTTCAAACAGGTAGACGATTGCGGTGGCCGATGCCGCTCCGTACATGCCCAGCAGGGGGATTAAGATCGCATTGAGGATCACGTTGCTGCCGACCACGGCGGTGATGAAAAAAGTATGTGTTCCGGGCTTTCCGCCTTGGAGCATGATTCCGAGGAAGGGGCGATAGCCGGAATTGAGGGTGATTCCCAGCATCAAGATAGCGAAGATGGGCCAGCTTGCCTCATAGCCGGGCTTCGCGACCAAGAGTTTGAGACCGATGGGATAAAGAAGCACGGCGGTGATGCCGATGCCGACCATGATCGCGTACGTCACCCATTTGACTTTTTGAACGGCGCGTTTCATTTTTGCGTTGTCGTTCTCCGCAAAGCATCGGCCGAGGATCGGATCCACATTTCTGCGGATGACGAGCGGGAGTTGGGCAAGCCCTTCGGCAAGGAGCGCGGCAAAGCTGTAAATGCCGACGGTCTCGTCGTCGCAAAAGTAACCTAGCATGAGCAAGTCGACACGCGTGTTCATCTCACTCAGAAAGCCGCTAAAAAAGCCACGAAACCCGAAAGACAGATGTTCGGCGAACCATGTTTTGACACGTGAGGAGAATTTGAGGGGGAAGACCCAAATGTTGACATAGACGATGAGGATTAGGAAGAGCAGGCATTCGGACACCGTCAGAGAGAAAGCGAGTTTCTCGCCGGGCAGCCCCGCGGCCAAGATGGCACAGACGGCAGCAAGGATGAAGATGAAGCGGAGCGCTTGAAAGACCGCGAAGGCCCGCATGCGGCGTACACCGTTGAGCACATTGAGCAGGATTTTGTTGAGGGAGAAGAACGCCAGGCCGGGGGCCGCCAAGGCGATGCCGACCGATACGCTTGGGCTGTCAAGCAAGGCACCGGCTAAATCGCGTAAGAGGTAGGTGAGGGTGCAGACGACGCCTGCAATGGCGATGGCCAGGAGCAGGGCCGACGAAGCGATGTCGATACATTTTTGGCGGTCGTCTTGGTTGTGGGAGATATTTTTGAGCACCGAGAAATGGAGGCCGCCTACGCAAATCTGCGAAAGCATGATGTAGATGGCGAAGACCTGGTTGAAGATGCCCAAGGCTTCGGCATTGGCGTAATTGGCGATGACGATGTTGTTGACGATGCCGGAGACACCCAGGACAGCCAAGCTGCCGACGTTCCAGAGGACGTCGCGATTGAACTTGTCCTTGAGGCAGAGCGATGCTTTGACGTCGGCGAGGTCCATGAGGATGCGTCACATGAGAATAGAGTTGAAATAGGATTCAACCTGTTTTTTTGCAGTGGATCGGCCCGTTCGGCGATGTAGGCCGTTCGTATGGGGGCTTGGTCGGTTGGTGATCGCGTTCAAGGGGTTGCGCCCTCCGTTGCCACGGGTTTGTCTATGACGAAGAATATCGTTTAGGGATTTCGTTGATTCGGTTGACGATGGCCTCAAAGTCTTGTCCGAGGCCAATGGTATCGAGATACCATTTGATCGACTCCCACCTTGGCTGATTATCTCGGGCAGCGAGTTCCAGAGCACGCTCTTTGGTGATGACGCCTTGCCTTATTTGGTTGCTTCGGAAAGTCTCGTTTTCACTGAAGCCGGCGACGGTGTAGTAAATGTAATTGTAAAATGAGGCGGTTCCGTCGCCGATTCGCCACGTGGACTCTGTATCGGTTGCCAACTCCCAATCGTATTCCTCTCGAAGCGTGCCGATCAGCTCCTCTTCCTTCCATTCGACAAACCGGAATAGGTTCAGATAGTCCCGGCTAATGAGGTAGTAGCAGGCATAGGCGAAAAGCGTGTCGGGGACGGAGGTGTTGAGGTAAGCCGGGTTGAGCAGGTACTCGCGCCCGTAGTGCCCGATCATGGCCAGCTTGCTTACGATGGGTAACGTGTAAACATGATCTTCATCGATGTTCGATGGCCGGACGCCGGCGAAGCCCGATTTGAAATCTGTTTTTTCGAGCATGTTTTCGCACAACATGATGAGCGGGACGCCGGTTTGTTTCTTGAGTTTCTTGGCGTGGTAGAAGTACTGTTTGTCGCCGGCCATGAAGAGAGGGATGATGCCTAGGTCGGGTCTTTTGAGCCAGGCTGCGACGTTCTTGTGAATGTGTCGCCGTTTCCGCTCGATGTTTGCGGAGACCAAAATGTGTTCGACGCCTAGTTTGCCACAGATTCGCGAAATGTTCCTTCGGGCCAGATCCGTCACCATCCCCCAGTCATACGTATAGGCGATGGGATTCATTTTGAGGACGGTCTTGATGTAGTGGAGTCCGTAGGTGCTATCTCGGCCGCCGCTGAGTCCGACAAGGCAATCAGGTTCATTGGACTTACTGCGGTAGGGGGCGACGAGTTCTTCGAGGGCATCTTTCCCGTAGACGTCAATCCGCTTGAAATTTCGGCAATAGTTGCAGACGCCGTCGCTGTCGAATTCGATGAAGGGCATGGTTTCCGGCAAGATACATTTTGTGCATCGTCGGAGACTGGCGATGGCTTGACTGTGATCGAAATGAGCCGGTGGGTCAAATCGGAACGGCTGGGAGCTAGTGTCGTGCGTTCGGGGTTGGCCGTTGTGTTTGCCGTACTTACTGCTCGGTTCGATATCGATCACTTTTCTGGGCGGCCCCTTGGCTTCGAGGGGCACGTCGTTGCGCGCAACTTCAGGGAGTGCTTGCAACGGTAATGGGAAATGTTGCTGACTAAGGTCTCGCAGATGGACAAGAAATCCATGTCGCGGCTCGATCTGGATGATGTTATCCTCGGTCAGTAGTTGGCTCGTTCGATGTTTCTTTGCCAATTCGCGCAGGATGTGCTTCTCCGACGCAAACACGAGCGTCTTTCCTTGCGGGTCGCTGGCCATGTACAGCGATCCATTGTTCGTTGCCAGGACCATGTAGTCGAGGTCATCGAAGAGGACGGCAATGGAAGCCGCCCCCTGAATGAGGCGGAATGTTTCCTGGACCGCTTCGATGAGCGATTTTTTCTCAGCAAGAAATTGGCGAATCAAACTGACGATGACCTCGGAGTCCACCTGTCCATGTCTTTGCATGGCAGGGAAGCGTTTCCATAGGGCTTCGTCGTTGACGATGATACCGTTGTGGATCCCCACCGCGCCACGATTGATGACGGGTTGGTTGTTGAGGCGATTTTGTTGGAGGCCGGTGGTGACGAGGCGTGAGTGTCCGATGATGGTGATGGGTGTGCCCAGGTGTCCGTGTTTGGGCGAGGGGCCGTTACCCACGGTTTGCTGGAAAAGGTTGTCGTATTCGCACCGGCGCACCATGGTGGACGCGGGGACCGCCTCTTTGTAGATGTGGATGGCGTCCGACGAAAGGAAGGCGACACCGGCCGCCTCCTTGCCCCGTGATTCCGAGAGGCGAAACAGATCGTTCATCGTCGATCGCAGTCGCCTTGGCGAGAGGGGCGAGTCTTTCGTTGTCACGATGCCGAAAATACCGCACATGGCAACAGTCCTTCACGTGATCGCTTTGACGCGTGTGGTTTCCCAACTAGCTGTGGATCTCACGTCTGATGGCGGATACTTGTTCACAGATGATTCCCAGGCAGAAGATCATGACGCCCGTGACGAACAGCATTACCATGCCGGGCGTAATGTCTGCGCCTAAGACGACCCAGTACAGGAGGAAGTATACCAGACCCAGCAGCATGAAGACAAAAGACAGCGGGATGAATACCCGCATGGGGTTGAATAGGACGGTCAGGTTCAGAATGAGCATCGATACGCGAAATCCGTCCTGGAATATCTTGACGGTACTTTTCCGCCCGTCGCGCTGTTGGACGACAATCGGTACGTGTTGAACGTCGTAGCCCATTCGCAGCATCGCGATGGTACTCGTGGTCGAAAAGGAGAAGCCGTTGGGCATGAGGTGCAGGTATTTCTTGATGGTGGTCGTCCGGAATGACCGCAAGCCGGAGTTGAGATCAGGAATGCGCTGGCGGGTGAGAATGTTCGCAAACCAGCCGAGGATCGTTTTTCCCGGTAGACGCAGCCAGTCTTTACGGGAGTCCTTCCCTCGTGCCCCGATGACCATATCGAACTTGTCCGCTTCTTCCGCGACGCGGATCACGTCTTCGAGTCGATGTTGGCCGTCGGCGTCGCAACAGACGACGAGTTCGGTTTCCACGGCCAGGACACCTGTTCTCAGGGCGGCGCCGTAACCCTTGTTGAAGGGGTGCGAGATGACGCGCACGCCGTGATTCCGAGCCACGTTGGCTGTGGTGTCCGTGGAGCCGTCATCGACGACGATGATCTCCTTGCATCCTGTTGGTTTGCCCAGTTTTTGCAGGACATCACCCAAAACGGTGGCCTCGTTATAGGCTGGAATAATGATTGTGTACTCCGTCATGAGGAGTGTGTCTCCTGGAAGGGTTTGCGCGCTACAGCATATTGAATGTCACCACTGGGGACATAGATCGCCAATCTCCTGAAGGGGCGAGCCCGCAACAGTTCCACCGATACCTGGGGAACGAGATGCGGGAAAATCCGTTTGACCTTGTAGAGCAGAAACCCGCAGTTTACCCATTTGCCTTTGCTCGTCCAATCGGCCAGTTCCATATGGAGGCGGTTTCGGAGGAGAAGGGCCATGGTGGACCGGTTACAGAATCCGAGATGCTCGGGTACGGTCATAAACGCCCAGTATCGGCCCATTAGCCGGGCGGCCAGCGAGCCCACGTTCGGCGTTGAGATAAACAAGCAACCGCCGGGTTTGAGGGTCCACAGTAATTTCCGGCAGGACTCGATGGGATCCCACAAATGTTCGAGCACGTCCCACATGACGATGGCGTCGAAGAAGCCTTCTTGATAGTCCTGGTTTTCGACCAGGCCCGATCGGATTTGGGAAGCGATTTCGGGGTTTTTTTGCTGTGCTTCACGGACGGCAAACTCTGAGATATCCAGTCCCCACATGTCGTAATCATGCTTTGCGTGGCTGAGAAAGTCGCCGGTGGCACAGCCGGCATCGAGTACACGTGCGCCTCGCGGGAGGCGTTGACGTTGCATGAGGGCCAGCCGTCTGTCGTTTTCCTTGTTGAGTGCGAACGTATCGCTGTACTTGCCGTGATCGAAGTAGGTGGGCGAGTAGAGCTCGAGGAGGTCCTCTTGGTTGGGTCGATCTTTGACTTGTACAAACCCGCAGGATCTGCATCTCTCGACAGTGACGTCGTTGATGCGATATCTGGCCTCGAGATCGTTTGAGCTACACAGCCGACAGGCGTTCATGTACTTGACCCTACATTAACAACGGCGTCACGGCCGTCGTCGTTGCTTTCTCTGGCTGTTACGCAATCCCTATGATCTCTTTGCCCGTCTTGGTGCCCGGTAGGAACGGGGTGATGCCCGAGAAGCTTTGTCAGCCGGCGGCGTCTGGCACCAGTGCGTTCTCCTTCAACTCGTAGTTGAGACTGCATCGAGGGCAGGTCACCTTTTTCTTGAAATGCGGCAGAACCTGCCCACACTCGCAGCACCAGCCGATGCGTTTGGCTGGGACTCCCGCCATGAGGGCGTAATCGGGGACGTCTTTGGTGACCACCGCGCCCGTTCCGATCAGGGCATGTCGTCCGATCGTGTTTCCGCAGACGATGGCAGCGTTTGCGCCGATCGACGCGCCTTCGCGAACGAGCGTTTTGTGGTAAAAATCGCTGCCTCTTTGCGGGTATTTACATCGCGGATCCCGAATGTTCGTGAAGACCATAGAGGGCCCACAAAAGACGTAGTCTTCGAGTTCAACGCCTTCATAGACCGAGACGTTGTTCTGGATCTTGACATGATTGCCGATGCGGACGTTGTTTCCGATGTTGACGTTTTGGCCCAGGACGCACTTCTTGCCGATCTTCGTTCCCGATTGCACATGGGAGAAATGCCAAATGCTCGTGCCATCCCCGATTTCGACATTGTCATCGACATAGCTGGAGGGATGGACACGGTAGCGTTTCTGTTGGGGTTCGGGGTTCGTGTTCTTCGGTTCTTTGCCGGTTAAAAGGCTTTGTGTTGCCTGCTCGAGGATGTCGAGCACTTCGATTGCATTCTGAGGGTCTGCTATTTCGATAGCGGAACCGTCAAGACGATCGACAAAGTAGCGAAGCTCTTGCTCGAGGGCCATGCTCTTGTCGTAGGGGATACTTTCGGTCGGGCCGTCGCGCTTGATCGGCTCACCTTTGACCCAGTCAATGCCTTTCTCGTAGAAGAGGATCTCCTTATCCGCAGAAGAGTCCTCGAAGGATAGCATGCCTTTGGAACCGATGACGACGAGGCGTTGCTCTTTAAAAGGATGGAGCCAGCTTACGAAAATGTGCCCCACGACATTGTTCGGATACGTCAAGGTGGTCAAAGTGCTGTCATGAATGTGAGGTTGAAGGAAAGCGCCGCCACGCGAAATGACCTCGGTGGGAGAGGTCCCAATGAGGTGCTGAAAAATGGAGATGTCGTGCGGGGCGAAGCTCCACAGGATATTCTCCTCGGTTCGCACTGTCCCGAGGTTGAGGCGATTGCTGTAAAGGTATTGCAGTTTGCCGATTTTTCCCGCGTCGGTGAGCTGCTTGATTTTCTGGATGGCGGGGTGGAACAGCAGCACATGGCCAACCATGAGATTGACGCTGTGGGTCTTGGCCAGGTCGCGCAAGTGCCGGGCTTCTGTCGCGGTTAGCGCGATTGGCTTTTCGACAAGAACGTGTTTGTTGTTCTTGATGATCTGCTCTGCGATGGTGACGTGGGTTTCGGCGGGGGTCGCTACGGTAAACCCGTCGAAATCGCAGGCGAGCGCGTCGCTCAGGTTGTTGAGGGTCTTGGCCTTGGGATAGGTTGGGCCGAGTTCGCGGAGCGCTTGTTCGTTGGAGTCGACAATGCCCGCCAAGGCTCCGATACTGTCGAGCGTTCGGATGTGGTTCTTGCCCCACCTGCCCGCGCCGATCACACAGACTTTCTTATGCATAGAAGTCTCTTATCTTCTGAATAACCATGTCTTGCATTTCAGTTGTCAGTTCCGGATAGATGGGCAGGGCGATTGTGTGCCTTGCCGCGTATTCGCTGTGCGGGAAGTCGCCGGTTTTATAACCCAGGTACTTGAAGCATTCCTGTTCGTGGAAGGGGACCGGGTAGTAGACTTCATGGCCGATCTGGTTTTCCGCCAGAAAGTGGCGGAGCCCATCGCGATTTTCGGGGACCGCGATCACATACTGGTTGTAGATGTGATATTCGCGTTTGTAGGCGATGGCCGGCTTGGTGACCGCGTCGATGTTCATGTGTTCGTCGTAGTAGGTCGCGTTTTTTTGGCGTCCTTCGTGCCACTTGTCGAGGTGCGGTAGCTTGACGAGGAGGACCGCAGCTTGCACTGGATCAAGCCGGAAGTTGCCGCCCACCAAGGCGTGGAAGTACTTGGGTTGGGCGCCGTGATTGCGGAGCTTCTTAAGTTTTGCCGCCAGCTCGTCGTCGTTTGTGACGACCATGCCGCCGTCTCCGATGCAGCCGAGGTTCTTACTGGGGAAGAACGAGAAGCATCCCATGGTTCCCATGGCTCCTGCCTTGCGTGTGCCCTGTTGGGAGGGGTATCTCGCACCGATGGCCTGAGCCGCGTCCTCGATGACGGCCACGTTGTACTGGCGGGCGACCTCCAGGATGGGGTCCATGTCAGCACACTGGCCGTAGAGGTGGACGGGAATGATTGCCTTGACCTTTTTGCGTTTGTCGGTTTCTCGCTCGAACCATGCGCGTAGTGCGGTAGGATCGATGTTATACGTTTGGGGGTCGATATCGACGAGAACAGGTGTCGCGTTCAATCTAGCGATCACACCGGCTGTGGCAAAAAACGAGTACGGTGTCGTAACGACGAGGTCGCCAGGGCCGACGTCGAGTGCCATGAGCGAAATCAACAAAGCGTCCGTGCCGGACGTGACGCCGATGCCGTGTTTGGCATCCACGTACCCGGCAATCTTGGTCTCGAGTTCCTCTACCTTGGGGCCCATGATGTAGCGCGTGGAATCGATCACCTCATTGACGGCTCGCTTAATGTCCGATTCCAGCGGTTGCAACTGTGCTTTCAGATCGAGTAGCGGTACGCCCATGCAAGTACTCCTCACAGGATGCAGAAGTCCGGATGCTCGGCACACGACAGTGTGGCCTTCAGCGGGCCTCTACACTCGTCTCAAAACGGTCTTTTGTCAAGCGTCGGCGAGGATGGTTTTGTAGGCTTGGATCAACTTGTTGCCCTCTGTTTGCCAGTTCAAGGTTTGGGCTGCTTCGTTGCAGGCGTGCCGCATGATCTCGAGGCGGTTTGGATCGGCGAGCAGTCCATTGATCGTGTCAGCCATGCCTTGTGGTGTGGCGAGCCGGCCCAGGGCAACGACGCCGTAGCGCTCGGCCATCTCCCGAAAGAAGACGAGATCCTCGGCGACGACGGGTACGCCCGTTTGGACGTATTCGAAAAACTTATTTGGTGAACAGAGTTTGTGATTGAGGTCGATCGGTTGGTACGGGATGACTCCGACGTCCGCGCCTGCGGTCAGGCCGAGGATCTCGTCGGGCTCGACGCGGCCCAGGAACCGCACCTTGTCAGCCCAGGGTTGACCGTCAGCCAAGCTCCGTAAATGCTGCTCGTGTTCGCCGTAGCCGATGAGCACGAGGTACGCATCATCGGGTAAGAACTCCGCGGCTTGTACGAGTGTGGTGATGTTGCGTTCCGAGCTGATCCAGCCCTGGTAGAGCACGACGCGCGCTTCATGCGGCAAGCCAGCCTTGTCACGTAGCCCACGCCGCTGTTCGTTCCCGAAGATTTTTGTCGGGCCGTCTGCACAATTCATCAGTACCATCGGTTTGATGCCGTATCGGTCGGCGTACCAGTCGGCAATGGCCTGATTGACGGTGATGAACAAGTCCACATGGCGGGCGCCTCGGCGCTCCTGACGTTTGAGGGCTCGTTGTTGCCGAGGGGGTAGGCATTCCTGCTCGTAGTAGATCTCGTGGGCGTCAAAAACGAGCGGGACACCCCATTGCGCAGCCAAACGCGTTCCGTACTTCAGGCAAGGCAGGTCGTGAATATGTACGACGTCGGCGGGGAATTGGCACGCTTGGGTAAGTGCGAACAGGTCAAAGGGCGACAACGGCAAGCAGCGTCGTGCAATCGCCAGGAACGCTCGATTTACGAACATTCGCAGGCGATCGTTTTCGGGCAGCTTGGCTCGGATTTTTTTGAGCCGTTCGTCGTCCCAGTCGTACTGGAACCGGTGAATCTCGACGCCGTCCTGGAAATAGTGTGCTTCCTGGGGGCACTCGAAGCCACTGACGAGCGTGACACGACAACCGTGTTCGATCAGTGTTCGGGCCTGCTGCAGAATACGCCGGTCGATCATGAAGCAGTCCGGCGCCACCATGAGCACCCGTTTGGGCGGTTTGCCCGGTCCCCATAGCTGGAATTGCCGGATTAGCAGGCGATTTTGCCCGAGTGCCTTGGTTTGCCGGTACCGAAAAAAACGGGCGCGCACGGTTGGTTTCAGTGTGGTTTGGTATTGGCTGGCGTTCAGTTTTTTGTGACCTCGCGTCTCGTGCACGCATTCGACCCAGGTGTCCTGTTGCTTGGCTTCGAGACGGAACTCGATGCCGGCTTCGGTGTCTGCGTACCATTCGATGGCCAGCTCTCGTATTTCGACTTCGCGACCAAGATCCACCTCGAACTCGTCTTCCGATGCCCCGTTCGGTACGGGACGGTCAGCCGCAGCGTAATGCCATTGTTTATCCTCGTGAGCGAGTACCGGGGTAATCGCGGCGGCGAATCCATTGGGGGCTTCGCGTTCGGGTGAATGGGCGGTGAGCCGGGCGCCCAGTGAAACGTCGGCGTAGTTGATCATCGGGTTTGTTTGTTTCAGCACGTTCATCTCCCACGAGGAGCCGTTCCGATTCGTGTGTTTGCTCTTCATGCCGTTAGGGCGAGCTTTGTGTCATTGCCTGGGCCACGGGTTGTTGGGGCACGGCCATGTTGGCGAGCCTTTTGCTTATCACGCGCGTCCCTGGTCTGTAGAGCAAACGCAAATCCAGGAAGTTCAACTGTCGGCATTGAGGCAGAATGATCGGGTCGGGAATGTCCTTTGTGCCCAACCATTGTGCGTCGAATTCGTACAGATAGCCGTTGGACGGGTCCAGTAGAAGTGGGACCTGCGTGGGATGATTGACTTGTACGAGTGCATGAACACCAAAGCCGCCTTGCTCATCCGGTACATGGAGACAGATCACCTCGCATTCGACATGATTCAGCTTGAGGATTTGTTTGAGTAGGTTTGATTGTGTACCGCAATGGGAAACGACGTCAGCGACATGCTGGAGGTAGCGGAAAGGAGGCGTTCCGTAATGATAACCCGTATAGACCGCGTGCGTGACGGCGGCAATGGCCATGGCCAGTTTGGATTGTCCTGCCATGGCACGGAAGATCGCTCGATAGTCTTCACATGTTGTGAGCGAGATATCCAGCGTGACGGGTGACTTTTCTTGTCGAATGGATCGGCGTCCCAAGTCGACCTCATAGCATCCTCCGCCGATCAATTCCAGGGCGACTTTGTCGCCTTGAATGGGGGTGATGTTTTTTACGAGGGGCATGATTCGAAGCAGAAGAGCTTGCTGCTTGGGTGAGAGGACGAGGTGTTCCCAGACCATGAGATGAGTCACGAGCCAAAGCTCGCGTGCGAGTGTCTCCGTCTCTTCGGTCATCGTGCAAACCTGGAAATCATCTGCGATCAAGCTGCGAATCAAGTTGACGTTGGGCGGGTTTTGGCGCGTTGAAAAGTAGAAACTATTCAGCCAAGTTCGATGCATGATCGACGGGAATTTTTTCATCCGCACGTCGATTTGGAGACCGGTTGTTTTCGGCGTAAGAGCCTTGTAGGGGGGCAACGGCCAAGGTTGCCAATCATTGACGATTTTGTTCGTCGGTTTCAAACTCCAGAGTCGAAACTCGAGTTCGTCCAATGGAAATTCGGGCCGAGGCTCCGCAACGAACGTCACCGGTATATCGGCGGGCAGTGCGGTGGCTGCGGGAAGATAGGACAACCGCTGAACAAGAGGACCGATGACGTCGGTGGAGCCGAGCCATTTCTGTGTTATGGGCGTCTCATTGTGGGCATGGCGAATGTTCACTTGGATCGCATATTTACCTGGCAACGTCGGGGCGAAAAAGTACTCGGCATTCTTAACCCAAGGAGCGCTCCAGTCCCAACTTTTCTGGCCGTATTTGGTGAGCCATCGATACTCATAGATTTCCGGGTGTTCGACTTGCACGATGAGACTTATTCTGTCACCGACGTCGACTTGCGGGGGAAGTGGCGGAAACAGAAAGGTCGGCGGCGAAACAGCAGGTTGTATTTCAGCTTTGGGTTGCGTCGTGTCGGTTTGTTGCGCTGGGGTCGCGGGGGTGCTTGAGGACACTTTTTGTGTCGTGACAGGCGTGTTGGCCATGAGGCGGCCTGTCCGGTCAAGGTCTTTGTCGAAGAGCGTCACGTTGGCAAGAATCGGCCATCCCAATAAACAGCCTATTTGGATTATGAGCCGTCTGCGTTGCGTCATTCGCATCCTACCTCCCGGTAAAGGTTAGCTATTTTACGCGCTACGGACTGACAACTGAAGTAGGTTTGCGCATGGCGTCTAATGTCGTCGGGCACATACGTCTCAAGCCGGGAGGCGACGCGAAGAATGGCTTTCGCCAGTGCCTGCAAATCGTTGTTGGGGCATAGTTCTCCCAAGAAATCTTGGGTCACGACATCTTCCGGGCCGCCGCAACGTGTGGCCACCACCGGTTTGCCGCAAGCCATGGCCTCGGTCAGCACGCACCCGAAAGTCTCGGATTTGCTGCAGAGAACCAGCATATCGCATTCTTCGCGTATGATTCGGGCGATGGCGTCACGTGTGCGATAGCCATCAATTGTTACGTCGTTGTCGAGTCCCATCCGCTTGATGGTCTGGGCGAGTTCTTGTTGTTGGTTCTCCGTTTCACCTCCTCCGACAAGGCGGAGCCTGGCATGGGGAAGTTCGCAACGAACCGTAGCGAACGCCTCTAACAAAAGGGTTAGGTTCTTGACCGGAACGAAGTAGCCGACGAATAGAATACGTAGGATGCCGGTGCCTGAGGATGGACTGGTGGATGGGCGGAACAAGTCCGTGTTGACCATGTTGGGAAGTACGGTGAATTTGGCGTGGTGTTTGGCGTCAAGATGCTCGGCCACATCGCGTTTTTGGGATTGCGAGACCGCGACGACGCGGGTTGCCCCCTTCAAGGCGTTGAGGGTGACGCGGCGCACGTTGGTCTTGCTCATGAGGTAAGAGAACGGGCCTGTGTGGGCGGTAATAATGAGCGGCATGTTGAAACGTTTCGAGACTGCCAAACCCGCTGATCCATCCAGGTAGGATGTGTGCGCGTGAATCAATTCAAAGGGGAATTGCGCACGAACACGCTTGATTGCGCGAAGGACTGAGTTGCGGTACGCCCAACCATGTGTGGCGAAGGGGCCGAAAATCCTGTAAGGCAAATACAGGACCGGCACACCCTCCAAATCCAGCCACTGACATGCGTCGTGAAATCGGCGATAGCACCGCTCAGCGTCCAGCAGTCGTAATGGATTTTTGTGCGTCATCCAAAAGGGTCTGCCGACAAGAACGCGGGCATCGATATTGGCGTATTGGCGGAGGGCCTGTATTTGCTCGTGAATAAAGGGCCCCGAGGAGGGTTGGTCGGGGTGCGGAAACATATGTGAGATAATGAGCACTTTGGGCCGCGCGTCGCTCGGCTGGGTGTTGGGATCAAAGGGCTTCCACGGTTCGGGAAAAACCGGCTGGGGCACGCATATTGGCGGGCCAATCAGCTTGTGTTTGATCGTGCGGGCGACCTCCTTGAGTCCCCCTTTGATCCCGCGTCGCTGGCTCAATTGATCGGCAACGCTGTTGTATTCGAGTTGAAGGGTGGTATAGGCTTGCTCGGCGGCATCACGGTTCTTATCTGTCTGCTCAAGTTTTTGGTGAAGGTTCTGATAGCTTTCTCGCAGGGAATCATGGGCGGCATGAAGTGTTTCCAAATGTTCCTGCTGTTCCTTCAGATGACCTGTTAGCCTGCGGTAGTCGTGGAGTAGCGACGTGTACGAAGCCTCCATTTTGCCGTAGCGCGTCTCACTTTGTGCCAGTTGCTGACTAATGACTTCAAGCCGTCGGCCAAGCGTTGCATAATCTTGGTCCATGCCGGCCTCGGCTTGGGTTTCCAGCGTGCTTGGACTGTGATCGCCAGGTTGTTGGATCAGTTTTTCCATTTGGCGTCCCAGCTCATGGTGTTCCCACCCCATCTCCCGGTAGGCTGATTGGGCGTCGTCTCGTTCTCGCTCCGTTTGCAGTAGCTGTTGTCGGATCGCTACCAATTGCTGCGTGTGCGCATAGCACTCCTTCTCCAAAGCAGAGTAAGCTACCTGTGTTTTTCCGCGGGCTTCTTCGGTTTGAGTCAGCTTTTGATTGACGGTTTCGAGTTGTTGACTCAAGTCCTGATAGGACTGCTGAAGCGATGCGTAGGCCTTCTCAAGATGGTCGCGTTGTGTTTCCCGTTCATTGAGGAGCTCGTTGGTGTCGTGGAGCCGATCGCTCAACGACTGATACTCGTGTTCCAGGGTGGCGTGGGCTTGTTCGACGTTGGCACGGGATTGTTCAGTTTGGGTTAATTGTTGGCTTGTGGCATCGAGTTGTTCAGCCAGGGCCGTCTGGTCTTTCTGCGTTTGGGCGTAAGCCCGTTCCGCCTCCTCGCGAGCCCTTTCCCGATCATCAAGGAGTTTTCGCAAGGCCTCCCGATCTTGTTCCTGCAGATCATAGGCTTGCTCCGCCATGATAAGGGCGGTCGGTAGAGTTACGACAGTATCGGCTGGCGGTTGAGCGGATGGCATTTCCGTTTTTAGGGTTGGCTTGGGGTGATACCCGGGCGTACGAACCCAAAGTCCCCACGATAGCGTGGGTTTGCTGTTATCACTACTGTCATCATGCTGTAACACATGGTGGCCGGGCTCGAGAAATATAAATGAACCGATGAGTGGATCACTCTCGGCTGGCGTGTAGCTCAGTTCATGCACAACAACATTTCCGATCAGGTGGATCTCTAGTGTCGTTCCCCACTTGTCCGGCCACCAAGTCTCTTGAATGATCGTCTCGATATCTTGGTTGGGATGCAGGACGGGTGTTTCCATCAGAAGAAAGCGTCGGCCCAGCACGCCATCCACCGCATACAACGCGACTCGATCGGTTTCGCTTTGGCCGGAAGCACTCAAGCGGATGCGATCGCCGCATTCGGCTTTTACCGGAAGCTTAAGTGGAACGATGACCGCATCCGCCTGTTCATCGGACCGCTGGATACCGTTGTCGTTTTGTACCATGCCGGTGGTCATAGCGAATTTGGCCCAGGTCGCACCCGGGATGAAATCCGGTGTGGCGACCTGGAGGGAGTTCGAGAAATCGACATCCAGTCGACTTCGCGCGATTTCAGGATAGTCCTTGGCACGGTGAGGGCGCGAATGGTCATGCTTTGCGTAAAGTGCGATGATTTCGCTTCGGCCGTGCCATTCTTTCACTAATTGCGGATTAGTGAACCAGGAAACGCAACACTGAGCGTCCAGGACATGCTCGATAAGCGTGTTGGGGCCGAACGGTACTTGCTGGGCTGATCCACAGTTCGGGCAGACGGCCTGATCCCACACGCGGTACATCCCCAGATCGTGTCGAATCGAAATCGTCGGGTCCGGCGGAGGGAGCGTGACATCTCCAGAGA
>Ga0180434_10005298_pt1 | contig 15250 bp, 10 predicted proteins | sample SS_ome_7_FD_132453 | JGI IMG/M metagenome (GOLD analysis project Ga0180434, IMG submission 132453) | Hypersaline lake sediment archaeal communities from the Salton Sea, California, USA - SS_1_D_2 metaG | ecosystem: Environmental > Aquatic > Non-marine Saline and Alkaline > Hypersaline >...
AGCGTGATTTTCAAAACATATCAACTTCAATACTCGGGCGCTTGTTAACGCATGCGCGGCGTCTAGCCGCCGTCAGTAATACGCCGGAAAAGCTTGTGCTCGCTCGCGATGCGCGGGATAAGTGCGCCATGATTAGCGCTCGCTCCGAAATTCAGGCCGATCCAGCCGCACCGCGCGCGATCAGCCGGCCCTGGCTATTCGTTCTGGGGGCGGTGTCGGCCATCGCCGTAATGGTTATTGGCGCCCCGGATCTGGACGCTCCCTGGATTCTGGGCGACGAACACTTGTTCATCGTCAATAACCCGGACGTGACCGGCGCGGGCGAATCCGCGCCGACCGGCTTTCGCCCCCTAGACATCTTCTTGCACACCCATGAAGATCTATACCAGCCGATCACCATCCTCACCTACATGATTCAATGGAACGTCGGCGGCGACAACCGCGTAACGCATATTCGCCTGACGGACGTGATTATTCACGCCGTAAACGCCTGGCTGCTCTGGGCGGTGCTGGCCGCATTGTTGTCGCGCACCTGCCCGGAGGCGCGCGGACGCACATTGATCCTCGCTTGGTCGCTGGCGCTGCTGTGGGCTCTGCATCCGATGCTGAGCCCGGCCTTCGCGGCGGACATGGGCCGAACCCATCTGCTGGCGGCGACTTTCGTCCTGCTCTCCTTGCTCCTGCACATGAAACATCTGGACGCGCTGCGCGAACCCGACGCCTCCGCCGCGGCGTGGGCCTGGTTCGCCGGGGCGTATCTGATGCTGTTGGCGGCCATGCTGAACAAACCGGTGGTCGGCTGGGTGTTGATCGTTTTCACGCTCGAATGGATCGTGCTGGGTTTACAGGCGACCTTGCGTTCCGCGCGGATATACCTGATCGGCGTTACCTGTGCGTGCTTCGCTTTTCTAACGCTCTGGACGACGCGCGATACTTTCGCGCTCGACGAGGCCGCCCTGCCGATCTTCGGCGATCCGATCACGCGCTCGACGCTTGGCTTGTGGATCTACCTTCGCAATTTCATGGCGCCGCTGCATTGGCTCTCGCCCTGGTATCCCCCGGACATTAACACCGGCTGGAGCCACCCCGCCGTTCTGGCAGGCGCGGGCTTGCTGATTCTCGGCGCCGCGGCGGCGATATGGACGGCTCGAAACGCGCGTCTACGCGGCATTACGCTAGGCCTGATCTGGTTCGCCGCTGCCTGGCTGCCGATCAGCGGCTTGGTCGGGGCGCGCGTACTGGCGGCGCAGGACCGATACATGTACCTGCCGATCGCCGGCCTGCTCCTCGCAATCGGCGTGGGCTTGACGCATTGGATCATGAAAACGCCCGCGACGGTGCGTCTCAAGAACGGCGTCGTCCTGGTCGTCGCCGCAGCGTCGGCCGCCGCCGTTTTGCCTTGGGATCGTACGCTCTGTGCGACGGCGCGCAGTTCGTTGCGGCGGGCCGAAACCACGGCCGCTCATTTTCCGAACGATCCGCGCGTGATCGAATTCCTGGCCGCGACATACGACTTCTGTCGAGACCACGAATGCCCCGCCGCTCCGGCCGACCCGGGCCGCTACGCCGATCTGACGGCGACGACCATGAGATCCGCGGCGGAGACGGCGTCGGCTCACCCGCAATATTTCCCGGACGAGCGCAGCCGAGCTGAATTTCACCGACGATTATCTTTCAATTTCTGGAAATTGGACATGTTCGCGGACTCGCTGGAACAGGCGGAACAGGCGCGCTTGTTCGAGCCGGATGCGAAGATGACCTGGGTGCGCCTGGCGCACGGCTATCGCTCGTTGAGGCGCTGGCCGGAGGCGCTGGAGGCTTACGATAAACTTCACGAGATTATCGCCGACGACGCCCCGGACCGCGGCCTGCGGCTGGTCGAGCACGCTGATCTTTTAATGACGCGCTTCGACGATCCGAAACGGGCTCTGCCGTTATTCCGGGAAGCTTTGATGCTCGAGGGTTTGCAGCCCGAGGCGCTGCGCATCGCCATGCTGGGCGCCGCGCGTTGCGAAGTGCTGGTCGGGCACGGCCGCGACGGCTACAACCTGGCCATGCAAGTCTTCCAAGCCGAGCCGAACAACGTTGAGGCGGCGAAAATCGTGGCGCAGTATTTTCTACGCAGCCACGAGTGGAAAAAGGCCAAAGTGGCATATCAAGGCATTCTCAGCCAATATCCGATCGATTACGAGGCCTTGCGCGGCTTCCAGAACGTCTGCCTGAATAGCGGCGCCTGGGCGGACGCGGCCTTTGCATGGCAAAGCGCGCACGAGCGCGATCCCGACAATCACATCTTCCACTCGCATTTCATCTGGTCGGCGGCTTGCGCGGGCGACCTCTCGGCAGGAATCTGGGCGGACGATCTACTGTCAATAACGCCCGATAATCGACTCGCATGCCTGACGCATATGCTCCTGGAGCTGCGCGAAGGCGATGTCGAAGCGGCTTGCGAATGGATTGAGCGTGCAGCGGCAGGTCCACCCCTGCCGTTCGCGCGGGAGCTGGTGCGCGCCGAGGCGACATTGCGCAAGATGTTTGAACGAGAGGAGTTAGGCGCCGAAGCGAATATCGCACGGGCGGCGATCTGGAAATGCCTCGACGAACCCAAGCGCGTTCGGGAGATTCTCGATGAATATTTGAAAACCGGCCCGGATTCACGCTGGGGCGGCGTGATTAAAAAAATAATGCCCCCAGAGTCGCCCGTAAAAACCAATCCCACCCCTTAAAATGGCGGCCCCTCGGTTCGGTTGTCCGATTTGACGAATTGAGGGTTGAATCACGCATTAAAATTGTTATACTTTATGATGGAGTATGGGTTTACCGGTAAGCCGGTAACGCTTATCGGAAGCTACGTATACACCGAAATTTAGGGCTTCTACTCGCTGCGGCACCCTCAGACCGCGCCAATATCCCAAGGGTGCCGCACGCCCTATGTATAGGCGCATCGCGTCCTTCCGCTATAATCCCGCCTGCTATGCCGTCGAGCAAACCCGTACATCCGCGCGGACCCGGTACATCGAGACGCCCAAGCCCCCGGACGTTGCGTTCGCGCGCTCAACCCAGACACGCTTGGCTCTACGCCCTGCCCGGCGGTCGAATGCCAGCGACGGTGCAATGCAACGGCGAACGCTATGGATTGGTCCACGTTTTCAAGCACGATTTCTTCGCGGCTACGGGGCTTTATCGCGGTCCGCGCGGCGACGCGGTACTTAAGCTGGGAAGAAAAAACGACATAGGCGTTATACCGGGCGAGTGGATCGGCGCATTCCTGGCGCGACGCGAACTGCGCCACTACCGGCTCATGCAAGATCTGCCCGGCGTGCCCGGGCTGATCGGCGCCGTGGGCGAGCACGGTTTACTGCACGAATACATACCAGGACGCCCGCTCGAACGACACGCCGGAATTTCGGATTCGTTTTTCGACGAATTGTTGGAGATGCTCGAGACGATGCACGATCGACGGTTGGCGTATGTCGATCTCAATAAGCCTCAAAATATCCTGTTGGGAGACGACGGCAAGCCTTATCTGATCGACTTTCAGATTTCATTGCACGCGCCGCCGGCCGGGTGGCGCGGGCTTTGGCCGGTGCAGTGGATCCTCAAGCGCTTCCAACAGGGCGACCGTTACCATTACCTGAAACACAAACGCCGCATGCGCCCGGACCTGCTCTCGGAGCTGGAGCGCGGCGAGGCGGGACGAATCGGCCTATGGATTAGGCTGCATCGACTCTTCGCTCGTCCGATCACGAAACTTCGTCGACGAATCTTGAAGCGACTGGCGCGGTCGGAAACAGTCAGCGTTTCGGGATCGTCGGCGAAATAACGGACAAAGCTTGGCGACGGTCCGTGAGTCGGCGCCACGTCTCGCTCCGGGCGTTCGGCTCGCCGGCGTTGCGGAAACGTGACGAGCGTCTACAATTCCGAATTCCATGCCCGCGCGGACGATGCCGCCGGGCTGACGCCTTTGGATGATCCGCAGTGCATTGAGGGAACATGGAAACACGCCGGATAATCATCGCGCTGTTGTTGGGATTCGCGGTCTTCGCGGGTTACCGATTCGTTTACGACCAAGTCGTCCCCGTGCCCGAGCCGCCGGCCGATATTCCTGTCACGACCGCCCCCCGCCCGGCGCCGGCGCCCGCGACAGACACGCCGACGCCGACGTCGGCCCCGCAAGCGCCGCTCGCCGCCCAATCCGCGCCGTCCGGATCTGATCTAGGATTCAGCGACGCCGCCGAGGAGCACCGGATCAGGTTCGGTGGAGGCGCCGACGACAAACTCACGGTCGATTTAACGTCGCGCGGGGCCGCGATCGAACGGATATTGCTGTCCGAACGCAAGGGCGAGACCTACGTGCATCGGCTCGACGAATTGACTCACGAGCCGTACCTGTTGATCAGACCGATCGAGGATCCCGGCGGGGGCCGCGCCCACGTTTCATATCTGACGCCCAAAATCGTATGGGACCAGCACGAATACCCTGTCGACGAATTGCAATGGGAGTTGGCGGGCGCCAATGAGTACGAAGCGACATTCTCCAGCACGCTGCGCGACCTCGCAACGGGCGAAGGCCGTTTGCGGGTAATAAAGACCTACACGCTCGAGCCCGGCACGGCCCGTTTGGAGTTACATCTGCGGTTCGAGAATCTCGGCGTCCAGCCGCTCGACGTTCAAGTCCAACAAAACGGCCCGATCGGCATATTAAAAGAGAATATGCAGTGGGACATGCGCAGACTGGTCAAGGCGCGGCGCGCGGAAGCGGAGGTGGAGCCGAAAGCATACGCGCGCAGCGACTTGGCGAAAGCGCCGTCGCTCGGTTCGTCGGCGGAACAGTTCATGTGGTGCTCGTTGCAGAACAAGTACTTCGCCGTGTTCACGCGGCCGTTGCCGACGCCGGGGACGAACATGGCGGATTACATCCAACACGTCGCCGGCGACGTGGCGCTCCCGGGCAGTCCGGACCCTGATTCGGGCGATTACCTGGCCAGATTCCTGACCGTGCCGAAAAAGCTCGACGCCGGCGCGTCGGTCGAATACGTCTTCGAGATTTACGCGGGCACCAAAAGCGAGAACGACCTTGAAAGCGCCGACGCGGCGTACGCGGATCGCACGCGGATCGGCTACGTGGCGGCGCGCGACGCCGACCAGCGTTGCTGCTGCACCTTCTCCACCCTGACCAGTTTCATGACGTCGTTCCTGGAAGGCATTTACGCGATTGTAGGCAACTACGGCGTCGCGATCATTATCCTGGTCTTGATCATCCGGGCGCTGCTGCACCCGTTGGCGGTCTTTCAACAGACGTCGATGTACAACATGCAGGAAGCTCAGCTTCGCCTGAAACCCAAACTCGACGCGATCAAGGCGAACAATCCGAACGACAAAGTCAAGGTCAATCAGGAGACGATGAAGCTCTACAGCGACGAGGGCGTCAATCCGATGGCCAGCATGGTCGGCATGCTGCCGATGATGATCCAGATGCCGATCCTGATCGCTCTGTGGACGGCGTTGAACACCGACGTGCATCTGCGTCACGCCGGCTTCGACCCCTGGTGGATCACAGACCTGTCGGCCCCAGATCGGTTGATCGAGTTCGCGGGCGACGGACTGACGATCCCGGTGCTGAGCTGGCTGCCGTTCATCGGCAAGATGTTCACCGACATCCCCTCGCTCAACCTGCTGCCGCTGCTGATGGGCGTCAGCATGTGGCTCCAACAGAAATACATGCCGAAGCCCGGCATGGATCTGAAAAAGGAAGCCGCCAAGAAGGCCGCCGCCGAGAATAAACTTCAGAAAAGTTCGGGCATGTCGCCCGAGGATCAGGCCCGCCAACAACAAATGATGATGTACATGATGAGCATCATCTTCCCGCTGATGTTCTATATGTGGCCGTCGGGCTTGAACCTGTACTGGATGGCCACCAACGTTTTCGGCATCGCCGAGTCAGTGCGGATTCGCAGGCAGATCAAACGCAAGAAAGAGCAGCGCGAACTCCTCGGCCCGCAACCCGTGAAAAAGAAAAAAACCGGCCCGTTCGGACGCCTGATGAAGCGCATGGCCGAGCAAGCCGACACTTTGCAAAAAAAGGCCGACGCCCTGTCATTGGAAGAAAAAAAACAGTCCGACAAGAAGAATCACAAATAGAGTGCACGCGCGATGAACGCGCCCCGACCAGACCGGGCGATACATAACTCGCCGACGAAATTACGCGAACTGGCCCAGCAAGCGGCGCGTGTCGGAGGCGCCGTGGCCCGGGCGGAATTCGGGCGGCGACAGTCGGTCAGCCTAAAAAGCGACGCCAGCGAAGTCACCGAAACCGACCTCGCCGCCGAGCGCGCCGTGATCGAGCATGTCCGCAAGCTCAGGCCGTTCGATCGCTTCATCGGCGAGGAAAGCGTCGAATTGACGCAAGAATCACCGGCGAACGTGCCGCCGCCCGCTGATGTCGTAACGTGGATCATCGATCCCATCGACGGCACGCGCAATTTCATCCGCAGAATGCCGCTGTTCACCTGCTCCATCGCCGCCGTGATGTACGAGACAATTGTCGCCGGCGCCGTCTACGAACCGATCCCGGACACGATGTACTCGGCCGAGCGCGGCAACGGCGCCTTCATCGACGGCAAACGCACGCCGCTGACAACGGAACCTACCGAAGAAAATTCCGCGACAAAAAAACTCTTCGTCGGCATCCCCAGTGCGCGGCGCGCGGTCACGCGACCGCTCGTGTTGCACGCCGTCGAACGCCACATCGTCCGAAACTTCGGTTCGGTCGCATTGCACCTGGCCCTGACGGCGATCGGACGCCTCGACGTAACCGTGGTCGGAGCGGCCAGATTGTGGGACGTGGCGGCGGGATGTCTCCTGGTGGAGGAAGCGGGCGGCAAAGTCACCGCCCCCGACGGCTCACCCCTCTTTACCGAAGGCGTAACGGCGTGCGCCGAGGTCGAAATCCCCCTGATCGCCGCCAGCTCGCGCGCGCACGAGCAGATCCTGCGGGAGATCCGCGGCGAGTGAACGCTCACGACTATAGAAGCGAGTTCAGACGGCATAACCGCTTAGTCATGCCAGAATCAGGCAATATCGGTCCATGATCGCAAGAGTGCAAAAAGGTGTTGCGAGCGGTTGACGGCCTGTGCTATAGTCGAGTAGCTAAACAGACTGACGCAAGCCGCAGCGCGGCGAGGGGAACGTATGCCCGATGGTAAATCGCGTCCAAGAAGGCGGCGAATCGGCGGGGCGGTTAGCACACGAATAAAATCTGGATTCTTGTTTAGGAGCGGAATATGAGAAGAGCATGTGTCATAATCGCGGTTTTGTGCGTTTGCATAACGGTCACGGCCGCGCCGCCAGAGCCGAAGCCCATCTGCGACGCAACTATGCGATACTGGAGCAATATGGACGGCCGTAGCGACTTCATCGAAGTCTACGCCAACGTCGACCAGCAAACTGATCCTGCGGAATACTACATATCGGCCGCCGACGCCGGCGCGGCTTACGGCGACGATCTGCAGCTGACCGCCGGCGGCGAGTTGGCTGAGTTCAAATTCGTCTACTACGACCCGCCGGGCGATGCGGCGCTCAGCACGGTCGCCGTAAATTTCTACGCCAACGACGCCGGTGACGCCGACTTCCCCGGCGGCGATCCGGGCTCGACCTTGATCGGATCGTATCCCGTGGGCGGGTTGCTTGGAGACGGCTTGCACACCGTTACCTTCACAGTTGGATCGCCGATCACCCTTCCCGAGAACATCTGGATGGAGGTCGTTTTCACGGACAGTCCCGATGCCGGTCTGGTGTTGCACAATCCGCCGACTATCGGCGCGAGCGACGATCTGTTCTACGTCAACGGCGACAGCATCTACGTGCTCGGCTACCCCTACGTCGCCAACTTCGGCTTCAGCGTATCGCTCGTCGAGGACGAACCTCCGCCGCCCTGCCCGGGTGATTTTAACGGCGACGGCGAAGTGGGCCTGAGCGACCTGGCGATTTTACTGGCGAACTACGGTACGCCGTCGGGCGCCCTTTACGAAGACGGCGACTTCGACGAGGACGGCGACGTCGATTTGTCCGACCTGGCCGGCTTGTTGGGGTACTACGGCGAGACTTGCGGAGAAGAACCCTGCCCGGGTGATTTTAACGACGACGACAAAGTCAACTTGAGCGACTTGGCGATTTTGTTGGCGAACTACGGAACGCCGTCGGGCGCCCTTTACGAAGACGGCGACTTCGACGAGGACGGCGACGTCGATTTGTCCGATCTGGCCGGCTTGTTGGCGTACTACGGTACTATTTGCGAATAGGCGCGAAGCACACGCAAATGTTCGCATGATCAGCGCGGCGATCGGGGCAGGCTCGATCGCCGTTTCTTTTGTTCAACGATCGCCGCGGCATGTTCAATCCGGATGCAGCAGCCGGGATGCTGCTTTTGACGTGAACTTGCCCTCCTCGGCGCCTCGAACACGGGCGACGCCCTCAATCGCCGATGATTTTTATCAGCGCGCGTTTACGGCGGCGGCCGTCGAATTCGCCGTAGAAAATTTGCTCCCACGGACCGAAATCGAGCTTGCCTTCCGTAATCGCCGCGACGACTTCGCGCCCCATGATCTGACGCTTGAGGTGGGCGTCGCCGTTGTCCTCGCCCGTGTTATTGTGGCGATATTGCGAGATCGGCTCATGCGGGGCGAGCGTTTCGAGCCACCGTTCGTAATCGTAGTGCAATCCGGATTCGTCGTCATTGATGAAAACGCTGGCCGTGATGTGCATGGCGTTCACGAGCGCGAGCCCCTCGCTGACGCCGCTGTCGCGCACCGCCTGTTCAACCTCGGGCGTTATGTTGACGAATCCGCGACGAGCCGGGACTTCAAACCATAATTCCTTACGATAGGATTTCATCGATTCTACTCCATATATCTGGTTAGCGCGGTTTCAAGAATAGATCGGGCGGCCCGTCTTTTTAGAAGCGGGGGACGCGAACAGGCTTTTACTTCGTCTCCCCCTCGGTTAAGGCCATGAGGCGCCCGCCTGAATCGCCGTGCGAGATCGCGTGACAATCCAGCGGCTCCCGGCGAATTCTACAGCCCCCGCGACCATTCCGCTCGGTAAGGCACGTCGCCGGAGAGCGCCGCGTCAATCTGCTCCAGGATGGTTTGGCGATCTCGCGGCAACCGGCCTCCGATCGGGATATAGTTCGACGCGTGATTGCAGCGGAAGACGGCGTCGCTCGGATTGGCATCCGCGACGATTATACGCAACTCACGCAGCAGGTTTTCGACGCTCGGCAGCTGGAAACGCCCGCTCTCCGCTTGCTTGTAAATCGGCGTCGAGGGGATCAGCATCAGAGTCAGGGCCGAAAGAAATTCCGGATCCATCGCCGTGGCCAGTCGAGCGGAAGCTTCGGCATGTTCGTTGCTGCGCTCGGCGCCGCCCGCGCCGAGCAGAAAAATCAGCGATTGCTTCATGCCCGCTGCACGAGCCTTGGCCGCCGCCGCGACATGCTCGGCCGAGTCGGCGCCCTTGGCGATGCGTTTCAACGTGACGTCGTCGCCCGATTCCGGACCGATATAAAGCAATTTCAACCCGAGTTCGCGCAAGCGAGCCAACTCCTCCGGCGACTTCTCCAGCAGATTTTGTGCCGTGGCGTAGCAGCTCACGCGGCGCAGCTTGGGAAACGTATCTCGCAGCGCCTCCAGGATCGGCGTCCACAGCTCGAACTCCATCGCCAGGGCGTCGCCGTCCAGAACGAACACCTTGCGAACCTGATCGCCGTAGGTCCGGCCGGCCATGGCGATGTCTTCCAGAGTCTCGGACAAGGGACGAGTGCGATATTCTTTCCCATCGTACGTGGCGCAGTAGGTGCAGCAATTCCACGAGCAGCCGATAGTGGCTTGCAGAAGATAGGAGGCCGCCTCGCTGGGCGGACGGTATACGGCGCCTTCGTAACGCATAAGATGATTATACGTAAATCCACACGGCCGAGAAACCGTTTCGACGTTCTCAAAAACGCGGCCCCGCAATCCGAACCCGAGGCGCCGGCGGGGATCCTTGCCCGAGATAAGCGTCCGCCTAGTGGCCTTGCTTGCGCTTCGCGTTCGGACACAGCGACCGCCCGGTCGCGCCACGAAAAAGAGTCGCACTCTGACCCAACATCCGCGCTTATAAACCTTGTAACGCTTCTCATCCGCTGAATGCTGTGTTTGGGACATAATTACACTAGAAGCTATCCCAAAACCGGGTTTCAATCAGAGCCGCGCGCGTTAGCAAGCGGCTTTCTCGCTGTGAAACACGGCGCCGTTCCCTTACGGTCGCGGCTCTGATTGGTTTTGTGATAGCTTCTAATGTGTTGTTGCCCGCGACCGATAAGGGGCTCGGTCGTTACGGTAATATCGGCGACCTCGCTAATCTGAACGTATAAAAGGCGTCTCGACGGCGACGGCCGTTTCCCGGTCAAAATTAATCATGACCGCGCCGGCGTCCCGCGTGCTGAACAGCCGAACGTCGTCTCCAAAAAGCTCCGCCATCAGAGCCGTCAGCTTGTCACGCTTTCGAGAAGCGGAGCTGACCACGCAATACGGCGAAACTGCACGGTAGAACGCCGCCGTCTCACCCGGGATGACGGCGCCGTGATGCGGGGCCAGCAGCACGTCGGCGCGGAGGTCGATCTCGCCGGCTTCGTGGCGCCGCACGAGTTCGCGCAACGCTGCGTGTTCGATATCGCCTGTCAGCAGCATTCGACGACCGTTGGCGGTGATGCGCAGCACGATCGAACGATCGTTCGCCTCCCACGTATCATCCAATCCCTCCGGCGGCCATAGTACATCCGCCGCAATGTCCCCCAGCCGAAATCGATCGCCGGCGCGCAGCGTTAATCCGCCGCTGCCGCTGTAGGGTCCGCCTCGCGGACCGAACGGCGCATCGCCGACGGCCGCCTGAAAATACGGATTGACGAAACAATGGCGCGGCGACCATTTATTCATGACGGTCGGCGCTCCGCTGAAGTGGTCGAAGTTGGCGTGCGAAATCACGAGGGCGTCCAGTTTATCCGCGCCCATGGCGCGGGCGGCGCGAATCGCCGTCTCGCCGACGTCGAAATTATGCAACGTGCCGACGTCGTACAGCATAGCGTCACCGGCGGGCGTCGCGATCAGAACCGCCAGCCCGTCGCCCACCGACAACACGCACGCCGTCGGCGTCGCCGGCCTACTAGCCGGTCGCACGAGCCAGACAGTCCAGGCGAACACGATTGCTCCGAAGACCGCCGTGATGATCGCAAAACGCTTGACATAAAGCGGTAAAAGTAGCGGCCCACCCCCGTTTGGACCGTAGTCGCCGAGACGCCTCTGACTTTCGGACGTTATTTCATCCTGTGCGCCGTACTTATTCAGGCGCCTGATTCCCATCGCGGCCAGTACGACCGCCCCATACGTAGCAATAACCAGCCACGCCGGCGGCGACCGCACGTCGATCAACGCATTCGGCCACTGCGACAGATGATCCACCACGCCCAACAATATGCTCGTAACGCCATGTAATGACACGCCGAACAAGGCGCCAAGCAACGGAACCGGCTGCGTAAGCAGCGCGAAAAAACCCAGCACGATAGTCAACATCACGAACGGCGAGACAATCATCGACTGTAACGCCCCCCACGGCGCGAAACGCCCGAAGTGATGCAGCACCAGCGGCAAGGCCGTAATCCACGCGACCACGCATATCACCAGCAAGCCCGTCAACCAGCGATATGCGGTCATCAGGAAAAACATCCGCCATGTATCCGCGTCGGCCGGTACGCCGTTTTCAACGCGACGCCATGTTACCAGCCGGTAGACGCGCGGCGTGATCGTTATGATCGCGAGCACTTGCACGAACGAAAGCTGAAATCCGGCGCGAAACAATTCGAAGGGATTGCACGTCAGAATGCACAACGCGGAGAGCGACAGCCAGTTCAATCCGCAGAACGGCCGGCGGATTATCAGAGCCAAACACAGCAGAGTCCCCATCGTCGCCGCCCGCAGGATCGGCGCGTTGTGTTCGACGACCAGCACGTACGCCCCCAGCACGACCAGCATGAGTAAGGCCGACTTGCGCGTGCCCAAGCGCCCGAGCCGATGAAACAGCAGCCACGCCGCCCCCATCAGCACGCCGACGTGATAACCACTTACGGCCAGGAAATGCAGCGAACCGCTTCTGAGAAACGCTTCGTTAAGCTCGCGACCAGCCGCCGAGCGCTGTCCCAATACCAGGGCGTCAAGCAGACGCTGCGGCCGATCCATCTCTGCCTGCGAATAGGGTTCGAGCAACATACGCCGGGCGAATGCTCGCGCCGCGCCGAAAACTGAAAACCGACCGGCGCCCGCCTCGTGAAGCCGCCGTACATGCACGGCGTCCTCGACTTTCATCCCGGCATGGACGTGTTGCAGCCGATTCCAGCGAGCCCAATCCATTTCGCCCGGATTGCGCGGCCCACGTGGTCGATACAACTTGCCCGTCAGCACGACCACGTCGCCCATATCGGCATCGATGCTCTCCGCCTCGACGCTGACACGCAACAGGCCGCACGTCGGCGTCGGCGGCTCGGTCGTAACGAACTCCGTCGCATCCAACACGAAACGCACTCGCGGCGACGGTTCGTTCGGCAAAAACGGATTCCGCTTGTCAGACGGAAACGCCGTCGGCTGCGCCACGATTCGCCCGGCGAGACGCGTCAGCATCGGTTCGTCCGCCAGAAAACGCGACACGTGCCGCTCGGGCAAGTGCAAGGCGTGTTGGTGGCGGGCGTAGCCGAAGAACAACGCGGCGAGCAATACAAGCGCCGCCGGCAGACCGGGCGGCCCCTTGCGGCGCAGAGTTAGAATAACGGCTGCAATTATCGCCGCCGCCGACATGACATTTGTGACGTAATAAACCCCCGAGCCGACAAAACCAGAGCAATCCGACAACCAGATCCCCGCGACGAGAGCCGCGGCGGGCATAAGCAACGGTCGCGGGCGATTCTTTGTACGATCCCCCGTTAGGTCTTTCTTAAAACCGGGATGCGCTGGCCCCGCCGTCACTCGGTCAGTTTCTCCGACAGAATTTCCTCGGCATTCTGCCGCCGCCGCTCTATCAACGCCTCGCGCAGATCCGGGCGCTCGTTCGCCAATATCGAAACCGCCAGCAGCGCCGCGTTGACAGCCCCCGCCTTGCCGACCGCCAACGTCCCCACCGGTATCCCCGGCGGCATTTGCACGGTGGCAAGCAAGGCGTCCAGTCCGTTCAGATCCGACGTAGACAGCGGTACGCCCAGCACCGGCCGTACCGTCTGAGCCGCGACCGCCCCCGCTAGATGTGCGGCCATCCCGGCGGCGGCGATAAAAACACGCGTTCCCGCCGCATCGGCCGACCTGACATGCTCGGCGGTCTGTTCGGGCGTGCGATGGGCTGATAAAACCCGCGCCTCGCACGTCACTCCGAACTCACGCAGCGTTTCAACCGCGTGCTTCATCACGTCCCAATCGTTCTTGCTGCCCATCAAGACGGCGACATCCGCGAATTTCGACATGTATTCACCGATCGAAAAGGTTTTGGATAACCAACTCAAACACTATACTACATTAAACGTGCGTATGCGGCCCAGGTTTCCGCCTGTAATTCGAAAGGTGGCCTGAGCAGCGAATATTACCAGAAAACCAAGAACAGGATCTCGATGAACGCTCGCATTCCGGAAATCTCAGTCGTCGTTCCCGCTTTTAACGAGGAAGAGTTGATCGCGCGGACGATCCCCAGCTTCATCGAATCCCTCGACCAGCAACGCCGATCGTTCGAGCTGATCGTCGTCAACGACGGCAGCCGCGACCGCACCGGCGAAATCCTCGACCGGCTCGCCCACGAAGAATCCCGACTCCGCGTCGTCCACTTCGCCCGCAACTTCGGCCAGACCGCCGCCATGATGGCCGGCTTCTGGGCCTCGCGCGCCCCAATCATCGTCCCGCTCGACGCCGACGGACAGAATGAGCCCGGCGACGTCGAAATGCTGGTCGATATGCTCGAAAACGAGGGCCTCGACGTCGTCAGCGGCTGGCGAAAAAACCGCCAGGACTCCTGGCTCCGCACCAAAGTCTCGCGCGTCGCCAACTGGCTGATCGGCAAAATTACCGACGTCAAACTCCACGACTACGGCTGCACGCTCAAGGCCTACCGCGCCCACATGATCCGCGACGCCCGCCTCTTCGGCGAGATGCACCGCTTCATCCCCGTATACACCACCATGCACGGCGCCCGCATCCGCGAGGTCGTCACGCGCCACCACGCCCGAACCGCCGGCGTCAGCAAGTACGGCTACGGCCGCATCGTCAAGGTCGCCCTCGACCTGGTTCTGGTCCGCATGCTGCAAAAATATCGCACTAAGCCGATCCACTTCTTCGGCAAGATCACGCAATGGGCCTGGCTCGGCACGCTGGCCTGCTTCGCCTTCGCTGTCTGCACGGCGATCTACTCGCAAAACCCCTGGGCCGCCTTCTGGGGCAAGGCCCCGCTCGTCGGCGTTATCTTCTTCGTCCTCGGTTTCACCGCCCTGATGTCCGGCCTCGTCGCCGAACTGGTCATGCGCTCCGGCTTCGAGTTCAACGCCGGCCGCTACTGGGACGAGGCCCGCCGAGTAAACTTCGACCACGCCGACCGCGTAATCGACAGCCGCAGCATGCGCGAACAAGACGTCCGCGTGGCTGTGCGACAGCCCACGCCAAGCACCGCCGCTGGTTTGCAGGCGGATCAACGATAACATTTGGAGTTACACGGCAGAAAACACGGCGGCGCCGACGCCGAACATGAAACCGACGCCAACCCCGCCTTTTTAACTCATAACTCTTAACTCAGCACTGCCTCTCTAGAAGCTATCCCAAAACCGACTTTTGTTCAGAGCCGCGACCGTGAGGAAGCGGGTGTTACGAGAAACGTAAATCCTTTTGATACGCCGCTTCCTGACGGGCGCGGTTCTGTTCGGTTTTCGGATAGCTTCTACTCCCCCGCCACGAAAAACGACCCGTAATAAGTATCCATCGCCCCCTCGGCGTCCGCCGTACACGCCCCCGCGTCGAGTTCGGCGACCAGAATGTCGCCGGCGTTCTTCTTGGCCTTGGCGAAATACACTGCGCCGAAACCGCACGACACGTCCGCGCCATCGACTTCGCTAACGTCGATCACGATCCGCATGACCGTCGCCGGCCCGTCGTGCGAGTCGGTCGCGGTGTCGTACCAGCCGATGTTGATCTCGTCG
>Ga0180434_10005302_pt1 | contig 15244 bp, 12 predicted proteins | sample SS_ome_7_FD_132453 | JGI IMG/M metagenome (GOLD analysis project Ga0180434, IMG submission 132453) | Hypersaline lake sediment archaeal communities from the Salton Sea, California, USA - SS_1_D_2 metaG | ecosystem: Environmental > Aquatic > Non-marine Saline and Alkaline > Hypersaline >...
AGGATAGTCGGATCATATGCTTCCGAAGCATCATCAGCCGCTACCAAAGCTGCCTTAATACCGTCCTTGGTGGCATAGCCGATTGCGGCATAGCCAATTCCTCCCGGATCGTTGGTTACTGCTTCAACGATATCGGAAGTGCCGGCCAGGTTGCGCATCTCCGGCGAGTAATCTGCCTGGACCACTTTCTCCATAAAAAAGACATAAGTACCAGAGGTGCTCTGCCGTCCATAGAGAACAATGTCTAAGTTTTCGCCTCCGACTTCCGACCAGTTGGTAATCTCGCCGCGGTAAATTGCGCCAATCTGATCGACAGTCATTGCGGCAACCGGATTATTTTCATTAAGAACAACTGCTACACCGTCTACGGCAAAGCGTACGGCGTAAGGATCCTGCCCCTGCTTGGCTTTTAAATCAGCTTCTTCCGCTTCTTTCATCGGACGGGATGAGTTGGCGATATCAATATCACCATCGATGAGCGAAGAGATGCCTACTCCTGATCCGCCTCCGGTAACAGCAATAGCGACATCCGGATTGGCATTCATATACTCTTCTGCCAGCCTGGTTACCAAGTTAACTTCTGAGTCGGAGCCGGCAATCATGATCATTGCTGCTTCCTGCACTTCTTCCGTTTCTTCCTCTTCGTCTGTCGGTGTTTCCACTGGCGCTGCCGACTGACCACAACCGCTAACCAGAACGGCAAAAACTACTAAAACAACTGCAACTAAAGTCAACCACCATTTCTGATTCATCTAAATCCTCCTAAATAAAAATATTTAACCCTGATCATCATAAAAGAACAAGGTTAAATAGAAAGGAACTCTGTGTTAATTCGATGTTAAATATTTTCGAAGAAGAAGAAGAAGAAGGGGGGGGCGCTGCTTAAATGTTTCTAAACCACCGGTTATTGGGGAAGAGTGATGCGGGGCAGGCTAAAGCGAAAGACAATGCCTTCACCTGCCTTACTATCCAGGCTGAAGCGGGCACCGTGCGCTTCCATAATATGCTTGACAATCGAGAGTCCCAGGCCTGTGCCTCCGCTTTTACGCGAACGGGCTTTATCAACCCGGTAAAAACGTTCAAAAATGTAGGGTAGATCTGCTTCCGGAATACCGGGACCGTCATCACTAACGATAACCGTCGCTTCTTCTTCTGATGCATTGAGATTGATTTCGATCTTTCCACCCTTTTTTCCATGCCTGATACTGTTTTCAAGGATATTGACCAAAGCTTGACACAGCCATTCATAATTGCCGAGAACTTCAACTTTTTCCGGCGGCTGGACAAAATCGATGCTAAAATTATTCTCCCGGCGCAAATGATCAACTCTTTCTATAGCTTCCAAAATCATTTGCTGCAGATCAACCTGATCTTTTCTGACAAAGCCTTTTTCATTTTCAACCTGGGCCAGATCGAGCAGGTCGTTTAGCAGATCAGATAACCGCAAAGTTTCACGGTTGATGATCCCAAGGAAACTACTAAGCTGTTCGGGATCCAAATCCTCATGCAAAATTGTTTCGGTATAGCCCCTGATAGCAGTCAAAGGTGTGCGTAGTTCATGAGAAACATTGGCAACAAAATCACTGCGCATCTTTTCCATGGAGCGAATATACGTTACTTCGTGGAACAGGAGTAAGATCCCAATAATTTGATCAGCAACACCAAAAACGGGAAGCAGGTACGTTTCAAGCACAGCCGAACGAGGATAGTAGGCATTAATTTCAATCAGTCGCGGTTTTTCTTCTTCCAGCAGAGCCTTCAGATTTTCATAAAGGGTATAATTGCGTATTGCTTTCTGCAGTGGTTCACCAACCGCTTCGCCCCTGCTGATGTCAAAGAGTTTTTCGGCGGCAGGATTGATCAGCTCGATATCAAGGTTCCTATCGGTTAAAATTATACCGCTGCTCATCGATGATATGACTATTTCCAGTTTATTTTTTTCACCAAGCACCTGATCCATTTTATGTTTTAAATTCAGACCCATTTCGCTGATTTTACCGGACAACTCAGCCAGTTCATCCGAACCTTCAACTTTTAGTTCCGGAACATAGTTACCGTCGGCAATGCTCAGAGCGGCGCCACGAGTTTGCCTGATCGGACCAGTGATTCGCTGAGACAGAAAAAGGGCTACAAAAAGGGCCAGCAGGGAAGATAGAAGTAGAATAGCAAAAATAAACAGGATCAGGTTATACACTGCCTGATTAATGGAGGAAAGAGGCAGGGCCAGACGGATAATCGCCTGGGGCTGCTCTGATGCGGCAACATCGACACTATTATCGTTAAGCGGTATAGCCAGATAATACATATCTTCACTAACAGTTACACTATAGCGCGAAGCTAATCCTTTTCCCCGGTTAATGGCATCAACTACTTCTGGCCTTTCCAGGTGATTATCCATTGCCTGCGGATCTTCAGCTGAATCTGCGACAACTGTTCCGTCTAATTCAATTACTGTGATCCTTAAATCCAGCTCTGCACCCAGTGATTTGACTTCAGCATCTATTTCGGCTGAAGATGCATCACGTTCAAGCATTTCACTGATCAAAGCCGCAGTCAACCGCGCCTGGACATTCAGATTTTCCTGCAGGGTTTGTAGGTAAAGAAAATTTAAAAACCAAATAAAAAATGCCCCCATTGAAAAGACAATAACGGCAATCACTATCAAATAATAGAGGAATAAACGACCCCGAATCCCTTTAAACATCATTACTCTCCCTTAAATCCGGGCAAACCGGTAACCAACTCCCCGCACTGTTTCGATATAAGCAGGGTTGGCCGGATCATCTTCAATTTTCTGCCGCAGGTATCGAATATGGACGTCTACTGTCCGCGTATCAACTTCCACTTCATAATCCCAGACTTTATCCAGCAGGAGTTCTCGGGTCAGGACCTTGCCGCTGTTCTGCATCAGGAGTTTTAACAGTAAAAACTCCTTGTGGGTAAGACTGCGTTGCTCGCCTTTAACCAAAACCTGAAATCTTTCCGGATAGAGCACAATATCACCAAGCTGGAGCACTGATTCTCCCTTTAAAGCAGCGTCAGCAGAAGCTGCTTTTTGTTCACTTCTCCTGAGCATGGCTCGTACCCGGGCGACCAGCTCCCGAACACCGAATGGCTTGACCATGTAGTCATCCGCCCCAAGCTCTAAACCAAGCACTTTATCCAGCTCTTCTTTGCGCGCTGATAGCATCAGAACCGGCACGGCAGCAGTAAGATCATTGCCGCGCAGGCGGCGGCAAACCTCAAGGCCGTCGATTGCGGGTAGCATTATATCGAGGATTACCAAATCCGGGGGGTCGGCAAAGGCCAGTTCAAGCGCATCGGAACCATTATAGGCACTTTGCACCCGGTAACCCTCTTTTTCCAGATGAAAAGTTAGAAGACCGACAATATCCTCCTCGTCGTCAACTACTAAAATGCATCGCGATTTGCTTTCATGTTTCTCCATTTTCATACTTGAATTGTAACATAAATTTTTTATATTAAAATTCACGATTAAAAATTGTTGTTTTTGATTTAGTCCTTTATTTTTAGAAAACACAGGTGTAAAATTAATTGAAATCTGTAATCCTGTTGAAGAATATTATAAGGCTGGCGATTACCATGGTAAGAGCTGCTAGTTTAGTGCTAATTGCTTTAATCCTGGTTGGCCTCTTTAGCGGTATTAGTTATACAAACAACTGGGATACAGATCCAGGTCATGATAATGATGCGTTTCTTGGCGAAGCTACCGAGACTGTTGAATCGGCTGAAAGCTATACCGAAAACACAGTTACCCCAAGATACCACCAACCGTCGGTAGCTTTGATCATCATCTCCAAGCAAACCCTGAGACAAAAAATCCCCTTCACAGTGATGGTATATCCCCTATTTATTGTCTTTCATAACATCCGCAGATAGAATTCGCTAGCTGTAAATAATTACTTCCCGATGCTGATGTGGACAACACATGTCGGCAGTTTTTTGATGCCTTAATTGTTACTTAATAATAATCGAACAGGCGGTGTAAAGATGGGCGAAATTGAGTTAAGTATTAATTTAACCTGGCTGGACTGGATTATTATTATTTTATACCTGGCCGGGATGATCTATGTCGGTCTTTTCTTCCAGAAGAGAAATAAAAACTTCGAAGATTATTTTCTGGCTTCAAAGGGAATCACCATGCCGCTCCTCATCGGGACCCTGGTGTCAACGTTTTTCGGTCTCGACACCCTTTTTGGTACTTCGGAGATCGGGTTTTATGAAGGAGTAACTGCTTTCTTCGCTTATGCCCTTCCTTATACAGCGATGTATATTGTAATGGGCTTTCTGGCTCCCAAGTTCCGTGAACTGAACAGCAATACTTTCGTCGATATCTTGAGTGATCATTACGGTAAATTTACCAGGGCAATTTCTGCTCTCTGTTCATTTTTCTATTCGATCAACACCATGGAAATGATGGGAATGGGCTTCATCTTTGCCCTGATCTTCAAGATCCCCTTTTCAGTCGGAGTGCTGATCGCCGCTGTAATCGTTGTCGTTTATACTTATACTGGCGGATTGTGGGCAGTGGCCACCACAGATATGGTCCAGTTTCTAATTATGGCTGTTACCCTTGGCGTGGCCCTCTTAATCTGCTGGTTTGACGTAGGAGGGTACACCGGGGTTCATGCTGGCCTGGCCGCTTACCTGGGTGAAGATCCATGGTACTACTTTTCGCCTTCCGGAGGCTACTTGACGGCAGGGGTGATTATTGCCTATGCTTTAACCTCATTAGCCGTTCTTTGTGAACCGGCTTTTCTGCAGCGTATCTTTGCCGCTCGCAGCCCGCGGGAAGCGCGAAACGCCCTCTTAATCGGGACACCGATCTGGACCGCTTATGAATTTGCCTGCTGCATGCTGGGCATTACAGCTGTAGCCGTAGTCGGACTGGGAATGATGGGTGAACCGCACGCCAACCAGGCTCTGATCGCCGTTGTCGCCAAATATATCCCTGCCGGTTTTTTAGGTCTTTTCCTGGCCGGGGTTCTGGCGGCGGCAATGTCAACAGCAGACTCATATTTTCTAGTATCCTCAGGCAACCTGGTCTATGATCTTTACCGTCCGCTTTTCAAACCAGATCTTTCAGATGATAAACTGGTTAGCTATACGAAACGGGCGGTATTAATATCGGCAGCCGTATCAATCGGCTTGGCTTTCTACTTTGAACGAATCATGGGAGTCTGGGTTTTTCAAGCCAGCATTATCATTAACACTGTCTTAATACCGCTTTATGTTGCTGTCTTTTTTAAGCATTTTAAAGCAACAAAATTAAGCGGAACCCTGGCTTCTGCTGTCGGATTTTTCGGCACTATTGGTTACTATATCCTGATTACTACTGCCGGATATTTTTCTGAGGACTGGGAAACAATGGTAATTGATGTTACTATTTTCGGGCGCACCTTTGAACTTTGGCAGGAATACGGTATCTTCCTCATTCCGCCATTTGTCATCCTGGCTTTCATTCTTGGCCAGATATTCGGCAAGAAAAATTCGGATAGCAGCCTGAAGGAGGCACTTTAAATGACTGGTTGGGATATCGGAGTGTATATTGCCGCAGCAGTATTGATCATCGGACCAATAATCGTCTTTAGTTTCTATCTTAAAGAAATCTTTCGCCATATTCGCGAAGACGATTTCGGTCAGAAAAACTAAGCTAGTCGATCATTAAAAGTCCTGCCTGCCGGATTGTTTCTCTAAATTCGACTGGCAGGACTTTTTTCTGTCAGCAGGCTGGTCAGAAAGCCCGGCGCGGTTGTCACTGACAGAATTAAGTGATAAGATAAGGCGGGACTTAAAACGGTAATATTTGTAAAATAAACCGTTTTCAAAATAATTGCATTCGGAGGTGTCAGTGTTGACAAAAAAAACAGAAACCATGGACGGCAATACAGCGGCAGCCTATATTGCCTACGCGATGAGTGATGTCGCGGCTATCTATCCGATTACCCCTTCTTCACCCATGGCCGAAGTTTGCGACGAATGGGCCGCATACGGCCGCAAAAACATTTTCGGTCAGATTTTAAAAGTTGCTACCATGCAGTCTGAGGCGGGAGCAGCAGGAGCCGTGCACGGCTCACTGGTTAATGGAGCGCTAACAACTACTTTCACCGCTTCACAGGGACTACTGCTGAAGATCCCTAATATGTATAAAATATCGGGAGAACTCTTACCTTCAGTTTTCCATGTTTCAGCCAGGGCGCTTTCAACCCATGCCCTATCGATTTTCGGCGATCATTCCGATGTTATGGCCGCCCGACAAACCGGATTTGCCTTACTGGCTTCGGCATCAATCCAGGAAGTAATGGACCTGGCCCTGGTGGCCCACCTGAGCACCCTAAAAACAAGGGTGCCCTTTTTGCACTTCTTTGATGGTTTCCGAACCTCGCATGAAGTTCAAAAAATCGAAACCATCGATTATGATGATATCAAGAAACTGGTAGACTGGGATGCAATTCGCTCCTTCCGCGAGCGGGCCCTGAATCCGGAAAAACCGCACCAACGCGGCACCGCTCAAAATCCCGACATATTTTTCCAAAACCGGGAAGCTGCAAATCGTTATTACCTGGAAACCCCGGAAAAAGTTGCTGCTGTAATGGATCAGGTTTATCAATTAACCGGTCGCCGCTACAATCTTTTTGACTACTGTGGCGCTCCTGATGCCGAAGCAGTAGTGGTCTGCATGGGTTCTGCCTGTGAAACAATGGAAGAAACGATTAATTACTTAAACAAAAATGGGGAAAAGGTCGGGATGATTAAAGTGCGGCTCTACCGGCCATTCTCACGGGAGCACTTCCTGGCGGCACTACCCGAAAGCTGCAGGAAAATTGCCGTGCTAGACCGGACAAAGGAACCGGGTGCGCTTGGTGAACCATTATACCAGGATGTTTGCACCGCTTTGATGGAAGTAAAACAAACTCCGCTGATCGTCGGCGGACGATATGGCCTAGGCTCAAAAGAATTTAACCCCTGCATGGCCAAAGCGGTTTTCGATAACCTGAAAGAAGCAGAACCAAAGAATCATTTTACCGTAGGAATCAACGATGACGTTACCCACACCTCTTTGGTGGTGCCCGAGTGTCTCTATACCTCACCGGAAGGAACCTACCGGGCCAAATTTTTTGGGCTCGGCTCTGACGGCACAGTGGGGGCGAATAAAAATAGCATCATCATTATTGGCAACAATACCAATCAGTATGCCCAGGGTTACTTTGTCTACGATTCTAAAAAATCTGGCGGCATTACTGTATCGCACCTGCGCTTTGGACCGGAAGAGATCAAATCTACTTACCTGATCGACCAAGCTGACTTTGTTGCCTGCCATAACCCATCCTTTGTTACTCGTTACGACCTGTTGGAAGGCATCAAAGATCAAGGCGTTTTCCTGCTTAACTCCGAGTGGAGCTTGGAAGAGATGGAAGAGCAGCTCACGGTTGAGATGAAACAGACTATTGCCCGTAAAAAACTAAAATTTTATAATATTGACGCCTTCAAAATCGCTGCTGAAATCGGTCTGGGCGGAAGAATCAATGTTATTATGCAGGCTGCATTCTTTAAACTTTCCGGAGTAATAGATTCCGAAACTGCTTTCCAGCAAATTGAAAAGATGATCAATAAATCATACGGCAAAAAAGGTGCAGAGATTGTAGAAAAGAATGTTGCCGCAATTTACAAGGGAATAGAGGGACTGGAAGAGGTTAAATATCCGGAACAATGGGCGGAGGCAAGCGAAGGTGCTCAATTTACTCCGGAAGAAGCTCCAGAGTATGTTCGCGATAACATTTACCCGATGATTGCTTTAAAAGGCGATCAGCTTCCGGTCAGTGCATTCAACCCCGATGGCACTGTCCCAACGGCAACTACCCGTTACGAAAAGCGAGGCATCGCCATTCAAGTTCCAGTCTGGCTATCAGCTAACTGCATTCAGTGCAACCAATGTTCTTTTGTCTGTCCACACGCTACAATCAGACCGTATCTGGCTCGCCCTGAAGATCTGGAGGGAGCGCCTGCAGGCTTTGATACTGTTGATGGCAGCAATAAAGATATTACCGGCTTGCAGTATCGGATCCAGGTTTCGCCTTTGGATTGTACCGGTTGCGGCAACTGTGTTGACATTTGTCCTGCCAAGGAAAAAGCTCTTGAAATGAAACCGCTGGCTGATATTGTCGAAGCTGAAGACGCCCGCTACCGTTTTGCTGAAAGCCTGCCTGAATTAGATCTGGATATTCCGGCAACTACGGTCCGCGGTAGCCAGTATCGCAAACCTTTATTTGAGTTTTCAGGAGCTTGTGCCGGCTGTGGTGAAACTCCTTATATTAAAGTAATCACCCAGCTTTTTGGACCCCGGATGGTGGTAGCGAACGCTACCGGATGCTCCTCAATCTATGGGGGAAACGCACCGACCGTTCCTTACGCTGTTGACAGCAGAGGCCGTGGTCCGGCCTGGGCCAGTTCCCTTTTTGAAGATAATGCCGAGTTTGGATATGGCTATCATCTCGGTGTATCTCAGCAACGAAGCCTGCTGACTGAAAGAGTCAGGGAAGCCTTAGAAAGCGGCATTTCTGCTCCCCTGGCTGAAGCTTTTGAGCAGTGGCTCAAGGTTAAGGATGAGGGAGAACCCTCGCTTAAATCATCCGACCGGGTCAGAGAGCTGCTGGAAGCCGAAAAACCAAAAGCAGAAAACAAAGCTCTATTGGAGCAAATCAGAGAGCAGGCTAGTTTACTGACTAAACGTTCAATTTGGATTTTTGGCGGCGACGGATGGGCATATGATATCGGTTATGGCGGATTAGACCACGTGTTGGCCACCGGGGCTGATGTTAACGTTTTGGTGCTCGATACCGAGGTTTATTCCAATACCGGTGGTCAATCCTCAAAAGCAACACCGACGGGAGCAATCGCAAAATTTGCAGCTGCCGGCAAAGAGATGCGCAAAAAAGATCTCGGTCTGATGGCCATTACCTACGGCTATGTTTATGTAGCAATGGTATCCATGGGCGCCAACAAAAACCAACTGCTCAAAGCGCTGCTTGAAGCTGAGGCTTATCCCGGACCTTCATTAATTATTGCTTATTCACCCTGTATCGCCCATGGCATTAACATGAGCAAGAGCCAGAGTGAAGCCAAACTGGCTGTTGAATCGGGTTACTGGCCACTATACCGCTATAACCCTATGCTGGTTGAAGAAGGCAAAAATCCTTTCATTCTTGACTCGAAGGAACCAAAAGAAGACCTGCGCACCTTTATGATGAATGAAGTGCGTTTCCGTGCTCTGACCAAAGAATTCCCTGATAGAGCAGAAAGGCTTTTTGACAAGGCAGAAGATATAGCCCGGGAGCGCCTGCAGATGTATAAACAGCTCGCCCAGGTGCAACCCGGAGACGGAGAAAAAGAATAGTCAGAACGATCCCCCCAATTGTCAAGGGGACGGGGTTGTTGACAACATTTGTGCTTTGCGCAGAGCTTCTTAAAAGTTGTCAACAACCCCGTCCCCTTGACAATTGGGGATTATTTTTTTAATTCGATGATGATTTCGTCCCGTTTAAGGCGGGGGCGAGGTGGTGGGTCTTGGGCCGGGTAACCAACCGGCAGCAGTACTACCGGCACCAGGTTATCGGGTAAACCAAGTGCCCTGTGTAATTCTTTTTGATTAAATAGCCTGACCCAACAGCTGCCCAAACCAAGCGCGGTTGCCATTATGACCATGTTCTGAATAGCAATTCCTAAGTCAAGATAACCTGAATCGGGAATGATTACATCCTCAACTTTTTCCGGCATTTTTCGTTGGTAGATATAACCTGCTGCTTCCTTACTAATTACTTCCGCTTCGACCAGCTCATTCATCCTTTCTTCAACTGTTACCCGGATGAAAGCCTGCCGGTCTAAACAACAAACAAATACCACCGGCGCCTGACAAACAAAGGGTTGGATCACAGCACCGGAAATCATTTCACGCTCTTCCTGTGTGGTAAGCAGCACAAAGCGCCAGGGTTGACGGTTGGTACCTGAAGGAGCCTGCCTGGCAGCTTCAATAATCTGTTCCAGCAAATCGTTCGCAACCATTTGCGGATTAAATTTTCTTATACTACGCCTTTTCACAATCGCTTCACGGCAATTCACCATTTTTATCCCTCCATGATCAGCGTTTCTTGTTTCGCAGCCAGCCGAAGATGCCGGGTTTTTTCTTTTTTAAATCTACCTGATCCAGTGCTTCCGCAGCCGCTTTGTAACCCTGCCTGATTAGATGCTTGCTTTTTCCGGTTTCCCAGAAGCTAAAGTCGCCAAGTTCGGGTTCAATCAGAATATCGGCTTGTTTTTTCGCCTGAATATCACGTTGGTGCAGCAAGATATGATAAGACTGAATCAGCACTTCGAAGATATTGTCAGGTTCTTTTTTGATTGATTTCTGGGCGGTGACATCAACCGCAATTACAAATTCAATGTTTCGTTCGATCAACAGAGCGGCAGGGATGTTATCGATAACACCTCCATCAACAAGCAGCCGGTTTTTCAACCTTACCGGGCTGAAAATGCCGGGAATGGCACAACTGGCGGCAACTGCTTCGGCAACGAGCCCATCAGTAAAAATTGTTTCTTCGCCGGTTAAAAGATCTACCGCATTGATGATCAACGGCAGTTCTAAATCTTTAAAAGTAATATCTCCTAAGTATCCCTTCAACATTTTTATCAGTAGCGATGATCGGATCATACCCATACGCGGCAAAGAGACTGTTACCAAATCTTTCCATGACATTTCTGACGCGATCTTTGCCAGCTGGTCTATACTTTTGCCTGAACAATACAATGCTCCAACAATACTTCCAGCACTGGTACCGGCAATACAACAGGGTTTTACCCCACGTTCCTCAAGGTATTGAAGAACTCCAATGTGCGCAATTCCCCTGGCCGCTCCGCCGCTCAGGGCTAAGCCGATTTCCATTTAAATCGCCCCCTGTTCTTGAAATCATTGGTTTAAATTATTAATTATCCTCAAACCTTCAAGCGTCAAAAGCGGATTAACTTTATCAATGGTTTCGGACTCACAAGCAATCAGGTTGGCGAATCCTCCGGTTGCTATAACCATAGTGTCCTTTTTGAATTCAGCTTTCATCCGTCTGACTATGCCGTCAACCTGACCGACAAAGCCGAATACGATGCCTGATTGCATACTGCTGGTTGTATCTTTACCAATCACCCGTTCAGGTCTGATCAATTCAACTCTTGGCAGTTTTGCCGCTTTATCAAAAAGGGCTTCCATCGAAATTCCGATGCCCGGAGCGATAGCACCGCCAAGGTAATCTCCCGCTTCCGATATGGCGCAAAAGGTGGTCGCAGTGCCAAAGTCAACAATAATCAGGGGACCACCATAGATATTAAGAGCGGCAACAGCATTAACTATCCGGTCGGCTCCAACCTCACGGGGATTATCGGTAATAATATTTAAACCGGTTTTGATCCCCGGTCCAATAATAAGGGGATCAAGTGAAAAATATTTTTGCCCCATCCGCTGCAGGGAATACATCAGTTGTGGCACAACTGATGAGATCGCTATCGCTTTGATATCTTTTAAATGGAGATGACTGTTATGGAGCAGATTCTTGACCAGCATACCTAATTCATCTTCGGTGCTGTCCCGGCGGGTAGCAAGACGCCAGTAAATAACGATTTCTTCTTCCCGGTAAATACCCAGCATAATGTGAGTGTTGCCAACATCTACTGCCAAGAACAAGTTGTTCACTCCGTTCCAGATCACATTTATGAGGATCTAATTCACGTTTACTATAGCAGAAACAGATTGTTTTGCAAGATTTGCAGATCAGGGTTAAGTTGAATTCGCTGCGAATAAAGAGTAAGATAATGTTCGTTGAACAATCTAAAGCAATAATCGACAGCAAGATTAGCAGTCAGGAGGCACATCTATTGCGACTGAAGAAGATAGCAGGTAAAAATACGTTTATCGCCCTGATCATTTTGCTCGGGATGACAGCAGCGCTGGTGATTGGCCTTTTTATATTATCGTCCGTTATTCCCAATACCCTTGGGAAAGAGCCGTACCAATATACGATCAACTCTGTTTCCTTTTTTGAGCCATGGTCATTTAAAACTAAGATCCTGGAAGCCGATTTTCCGCAAGGGGGAATCATTGTTAATATCAACGAAACCAAGGACAACCGCACCCTCCTGCTGATCGGACAAGGACAGTATGTCAACAACACCAAGCATCTGAAAACCACCAGGATTGGCGGCCTGCTGATGCTGATCGATCACCGGCTGTTTGAAGAGATTAGAGGCAACAATATTTTTATGCCAATAGAGGACCAGGTGTTACTTGACCAGGTTAAAATGATCTTCAACAAACAAAAGGGTGTTCCTAATATCTGGAAGGATAGAATCCCTCTTGCTTTTCACGGTAACGATGGCTTATCTTTTTATTATTATCTCGATCAGAAGGGCAACCCGCTATTGCCTCCGCATACCAATCTAACCCAGGTAGAGCTCATCGGAACCTTTTTAATTTACCTGCTGTTTTTCATTATTACCATGCTGATCATGACCATTTTTTCACTGGATCATCAATACTCACGCTACTGGGTGCACTTGGCCGGCACACCACCCGGGAAGTTTGCCCTGGTGCTGCTGATCCCGATTTCTCTGTTGCTAGTGACAAGCGATGTTCTGCCGATGATATTCCAGTGGTCTTCTTTAATGGCGGTTTTTGGTTACCTGATTGTCATTGCCGCCCTGATTTTCGCAGCAAAATATGGTAGAATTGATTATCTTGACCTGGGACTGCGCCGGGATAGAATCAAAAATGGTTACCTGTTGGCGATAATTACAGCCTTGGTCATTATATTATCAGCACATGGTTTGCCAGCTGGAATAAATATCAGTCAAATTGGTTCTATTTATACTTTGCCCTTGATCTTTTTATTAATTGGATTACCCCGGGAAATGATTTGGCGTGGTTACATCCAAGCCGTTTTAAGCCGCCAGCTCGGCGCTAACCGTGGTTTGCTTGTAATGATAGTCCTGGCTTCGTTAGCAAGATTTGCTTTTTTAATGATCACTGAACCTTGGATGCTAAGCTACCCCTTTTCCTACCTGGAAGTGGTCATTCTGGCCCCCGGGCTGGCAGCAATACTTGGTTACCTGTACTTAAGAACAGAGAATATTTTAGCCTGTGCCCTTCTGCACAGCCTAATTATCTGGCTACCCGGAATAATAATTTATTAACAGGAAAGGCGGAAATATTTTGGATAACGAGAAAATCATTCAAGGAGTAAAGATGATTCTTGAAGCAGTAGGGGAAAACCTGACTCGCGAAGGGCTGGTTGGCACTCCTCATCGCGTGGCCAAAATGTATGCCGAGCTGTTTGGTGGTTTAAAGCAGGATCCTCGCAAACACCTGCAAACCTGCTTTGTCGAGGATGGCCATGACGAAATTGTTTTGGTCAAAGATATCTCTTTTTATTCGATGTGCGAACATCATTTGTTGCCTTTTTACGGAAAAGCCCATGTTGCTTACCTGCCGGATAACGGCCGTATCGTCGGCTTAAGTAAGCTGGTCAGGGTAATTGAAACCCTTGCCAGGCGGCCGCAGTTGCAGGAGCGCCTGACTACTGAAATAGCCGATATTATTACCGAAGTTCTTCAGCCTAAGGGCGTAGTTGTCGTCATGGAAGCTGAACATCTCTGCATGAGCATTCGCGGTGTGGCCAAGCCTGGAGCAGTTACAGTTACTTCTGCTGTTAGGGGTCTTTTCAGGAGCAATCCCAGCTCAAGAGTTGAAGTTTTCAGCCTAATCCAGGGTGGTAAGTAAAATTGTGGACCAGTTGAACCGGATCATCCGGCATGAAGATTACCAAAAGTATCTGAGAAAAAATGAAAAAGCGGAACAAGAGCGAATCTTTTGCGGTCATAACTTTAATCATTTATTGAGTGTTGCCCGCCTGACTTACATCTTTTTGCTGGAAGAAGACAATAACTTTATTACCCGGGAAATGGCTTATGCCGCCGGTCTTTTACACGATATAGGCCGCTGGTGCGAATCTGTTTCGGGCGAAGACCATGCCGAGGCAAGCGCCGAGCTTGCCGGCCCGATTCTGAAAGATGCCGGATTTAGTATGGATGAAGAGGCCTTGATCTTAAAAGCGATTCGACAGCACCGTTTAAACGATGAAAAATTTGTACACCGTTCTCCTTTAAGCCATGCCCTAAAAAAAGCTGACCTTTTCTCACGGCTCTGTTTTCAATGTCAAGCCCGGAATGAATGCTATAAAGTTGAGAAACAGCCGCATAAAGACGGTCTAACTTATTAATAAATAAGGATGGTTTTATGCAAATCTTTTCGTTTAATCTAAACATGCTTGAACAAGAAATGAAAGCATCCGGCATTGACTCTGCCAGTATTGCATCTTTTTGTGAGCCGGAAAGAAGGCTATACTTAAAACTGCATGATATACCGACCGGTTTGCCCAGGTTACTGGAAACAATCTTTACCAAATCAGCAGTAGCCTCTATTCCCGATCGTCACCAGCATGACGATCAAAAAACGCAGAATATGTTCATTGCCGGCAGTGAGGATTGTCTCAACCTGGCCGTAGAGTATCTTGCGCATTCCGGAACTGAAGCAGCTGCGATTGCCGCACAATTAGTTCACCGGATAAAAAGATTGCAGAGGCCTTTAGATCTCGAAATCAAACTTGGCACTATGACCCTGGCCCTCGGTCAGAGAACCTATATTATGGGCATCCTTAATGTCACCCCTGATTCTTTTTCCGATGGCGGTAAATTTGACCTTCTTGAAAAAGCGCTTGAACATGCTTATCAAATGGCTGAAGAAGGAGCCGACATTATCGACATCGGGGGAGAATCAACAAGACCGGGCCACCAGCCGGTGACCGCAGAGGAAGAGCAGGAGCGGGTTATGCCAATCATCAAGGCTCTAAAAAAAGAAAATACTTTTAAACTGCCGCTTTCCATTGACACTTATAAATCAACAGTTGCCAGAACCGCTTTGGAATGCGGTGTAGAAATGTTAAATGATGTCTGGGGATTAAAAGCGGATCCTGAATTAGCCGCAGTAGCGGCTCGTTACAGGGTCCCGCTGTGCCTGATGCATAACCGCAACAGTACAGCTTATGAAGAACTGATCACCGACGTGCTAGGTGAACTTGAAGAATCAGTTTTTATGGCTCTAAATGCAGGCGTTGCCGAAGAAAACATC
>Ga0180434_10005303_pt1 | contig 15240 bp, 10 predicted proteins | sample SS_ome_7_FD_132453 | JGI IMG/M metagenome (GOLD analysis project Ga0180434, IMG submission 132453) | Hypersaline lake sediment archaeal communities from the Salton Sea, California, USA - SS_1_D_2 metaG | ecosystem: Environmental > Aquatic > Non-marine Saline and Alkaline > Hypersaline >...
AGCCGAGCCGCGTCACAAATAAGCTTGGCACGGGTGACATCATCCGGACCCTCATCCGCTCGGCGCTGCAACAAAGCCACGCCGCTTGGGTCATACGTCCGCATGGTCGCGTGGCCCGCCATCTCCAGCAGCCGACGATCCTGCTCCGTTTCGAGTACCTCGAGGAGCGCGGGCATCGCTCGTGCTTCATGCGTGTGGGAAACATGTTTGATTGCTTTCTCGCGCACGGCGGGATCCCGTGAACGCAGGTTTGCCATACAAACACGAAGCTGCACCTGATCAATCGCTGCGCCCGCTAAAACTGCCAAACCCACAAGACCCGCCAGGACGAGCGGAACGCGAAGAAACCATTTCTTACCAGTTGATTGTGAACTATACATCAGCACCCCTACCTCGAACCTTAGACAAATTACTCGGCATCCTAACAATGATATAAGTTGATGTCCAAACGGACCATGAACAACGACTAACGCCAACGGGGCATCCGATCTGTAACCCAGGTTGTACCCATCTTGGGTCAAACACGGTTGAGAAGTTCGCGATGGCTTTGGTGCTAGAGCAGGTTAAGATCGCGTATACATCGTTTGTCGTACCAACAGCCAATGCGTTTGGCCGTTAGTGTCTCAAGAGGTCGTGCCGGCTGGGACAATCACTGGCCGGCCGATCGAGTAGTACTCGAACCGATGGCGTCGCATCGTGTCGAGCGCGTAAAGATTTCGGCCATCAAAAATGACGGACTGGCGCAAGCGTTTGTGCATCTGTTCGAAGTCGGGCGATCGAAACTCGTTCCACTCGGTCATGATCGCCAGCGCGTCGGCACCGTCGAGCGTTTCATACGTTGAGTCGTAGTAGCTGATCTTATTGCCAAACCGGCGGCGGAGGTTCGTCAGGGCCTCAGGGTCATGGGCACGCACCACGGCCTTCGCTTCAAGCAGTCGCTCGATTAACGCGATGGCGGGTGCTTCGCGGATATCATCGGTTCGCGGTTTGAATGCGACGCCCCAGATTGCGAAAACCTTATCCGTGAGATTTTCACCGAAGCGCTTGACGATCTTTTGAAAGATAATCTGCTGCTGCCGAGTGTTGACCTGATGGACGCTGTCGAGCAGGTCGGCATTGACGCCGGCTCGTTGGGCGACGTGAACCAACGCCTGCACGTCCTTCGGGAAACAACTTCCGCCGTAACCGGCCCCCGGATAGAGAAACTGAAAACCAATACGAGCATCGGATCCCATCCCAACCCGAACCTCGTTGACGTCAATTCCCAACGCATCGCAAATGTTGGCGACCTGGTTGATAAAACTGATTCGCGTTGCTAAACAGGTGTTGGAAGCGTACTTCGTCATTTCAGCGGCCATACGATGCATAGTGTAGATGGGTCGCTGATTGCGAACGAAAGGCTCATGCAGCTCGTGAACGAGGGCGGCAGCCTCCGGATCTTCCGCGCCGAGGACAACGCGATCCGGTTTTTGAAAGTCTTCAACGGCCGTTCCTTCCTTGAGAAACTCCGGGTTATTGACCACGCGAACGCGGAACTTGCCCCGCTTGTTAATACGAGCCTCCAGCTCGTCGCCTGTTCCAACCGGAACGGTACTCTTGATCACAACAATCTTGGGTTCGTTCAGGTGATCCGCAATATCGTCCGCCACCGCATGCAACGCGGTCAAGTCAGAGGATCCGTCTTGACGAGGTGGTGTCCCGACGGCAATGAAGATCAAGTCTGAATTATGAATGGCGCGCACGACGTCGGTGGTGAACACGAGACGACCGGCGTGACAATTGGCGCGAATGAGCTCCGTAAGCCCGGGCTCAAAAATAGGACACTCGCCACGGTTCAGCGTCGCGATCTTTTCCGCATCGATGTCATAGCCAATAACGTCATTGCCCGTATCCGCCAAACACACGCCCGTAACAAGCCCAACATATCCCGTACCAACAACCGTCAGCTTCATCAGAGTGTCTCCACATATATTCTCATCGGCACATCAATAGATATACATCGCCGTGCGACGAGGCCAACTCAAAGCAACCCAACTCGCTTGTTTTCGGATATTTCAAGCGTCATCACTTAACGTCCTTGAAGTAATCCGACGAACTGCCGCTGAAGACGTTCCATGGCAGCTAAGTCGGCGACTGCAAAGACCGAAGCCAACATCGTCCCACACAAAGGAACGACAGGCGACCACGAACAATCCTGCAATGCCAACACTATCACAATACCCCAAGGAAGAATACTCAACAGCCAGGTCACGTCTGCCAATATTAGCGAGATACTCGGCCCTTGCTCGGGATGCCCGGATGCGTCATCTCGTTCTCCGTAGCGTTCTTGAATACGCTTCTGAAGAGGGGACAAAAGGCGGTGCATCGCGAACCAATGGACCACGGGTACCAGGAGAAGAAGCGTCCACAAAGCAGGACCCAGGCGAATACGACGCAGGGCATATTGAGCGATAAAAACAAAGATAATGAACAGGCTACCGAGTACAGGTAGCATCACACGCGGCAAGGTTTCACGAAAAAGTGAGCTAGGATGAAAAGCGTTCAGGACATCCAACCATGGCGCCAATAACAACACCGCTGCGACCGAAGGAAGAACCGCCAACAGCGCGGTCCGCGTTCGGCGTCGGTGAGCAACATTAGGATTGGGCGGTACTTCTTGGAAAAGGTCATCCAAATCCGTGGCCAACTGGATCACCCACCACAGCATCAACACGTAATCCACCCACAGGAGAAAAGCCAATGCCACTAAAACAGCCGGTCTTTGGGGCGAGCTTATGACGGCAAGAGCCGCCAGCAACAGCAAGGCCAACACACGTGTGATCAACAGAAACTCGATACTTCCCTCAGGAAAGAATCGAAACCATTTCTTTCGTTCTGTGACGAAGTCGTCGTTCATGCCAACTCAAACTCCGGCCCTGTCGGATTCCGGGCCATCGCGGTTCTCGCCCGGGGACCTTTTTTCTTCGATACCCGCCATGTCAAATTTCCAAATACCTGCAACCGTAGCCAAAAACGCCACGAAATAGACCAAAACCGCATAACGCAGGCGCAAGAAAATAACCGACGTTCCAACCGCTACAAAAGCGGTTGTCAACAAGTAGCTAATCACCACCACCTGTTTGACGGTCAAACCTCGGTCAACCAGTTGATCATAAAAGTGGCTACGGTCCCCTTGCATAAGCGGTCGGCCATTTCGCCATCGGCGAGCCAATGTTAACAACATGTCGCCGATCGGAAGACCAAACACCATCAGCGCACCCATCATCCAACGGATCATGTGCTCTTCAGCAAACAACAAGAGAATAATGGCCGCATTGAGTCCCAGGAGCATCGAGCCCGCATCCCCCATGAAAATCTTGGCTGGATTGAGATTGAAGGGCAAAAAACCCACGGCTGCCCCCAGCATCGCCAACGCCAAAATGATACGTTCATTTCCTGCTGGCGAAGCCTCGTACGCCCGAAGGTGGGTCGCCAAGAGCAGAAACCCGATCGAGATGATACCCAGTACGCCCGTACACAACCCGTCCAATCCGTCGATGAGATTGGTAGCATTGCACGCGCCGACCACGATCAGCAACATGATCGGAACCGAATAACATAATTGCAGCCATCGTTCATGCGGCTCAAACCTGACCCCCATGATGTCCGTCACCACCTGAATCAGTTGATCGCCAAGGCCCATCCAAAGCAGCGCCAGGGCGACCGCGATATTGGCAAGCAACTTGGCCCTGGCCGGCATGACCCGTAAGTCATCAAAAAGGCCGATGAGCATCGTCGCCAAACCGGCCAATGCGATACCAACCATGAGCGGGAACCGAGCTTGGGCGTCCTCGGTCCCGTTGTTCTCGCCAAAGAAAAGGGCGGCCCCAATGCCACCGGCCCAACCCAGAAAAATCGCGACACCCCCAAGATACGGGATGGGTTTCTGGTGGGGTTTCAGATGGGCGTCGGGCTTATCCACGATGCCGCATTTGATCGCGATAGAACGGCACACCGGCGTCGCTAGCAGCGCCAAACCGAAAGATACCGCCGCCACTGGCCAAAATCGGTGAATCAATTCTCCGTAGGACGTGCAAGGTCCCGGGGCCTCGGCAAGGGATAACCATGTTTGGATCGTCATCGGTCGCTCAACTCTCGCCCAGAACTCAGAGACGGATTTCCGTCACGTCACTCACCTAACCGGACAACGCTGTTGGTTGATAGGATCGGCATTTTTTGAAACGTTATCCGGCGAAACCTGTTCGCACATGGCGGATCGGTGCAAAACCTGCCAGGACACCGGTCGACGTGACCCGTGTTGGCCCAGCCACCCACGACAGCGGGGCATCGGTTGCAGGTCCCCGATCGGTCGCCTATTATCCGCGAGCGGCAAGTTTGACGCCATACCACCGGCCGGATCGGCAGCAAAACATTCCGCGACCGGTTTGGCGGTATCGGCAAGACTAAGTGGTGAGAGGGCTCGCATGGGGCCTCGTTGTCGGGTATTGGGCATCGTATGAACGTTTTGCTAGTTGGTAGCGGAGGCCGGGAACACGCACTGGCGTGGAAAATCGTTCAATCCTCACGTTTGACGCGCTTGTATTGCGCTCCAGGAAACGTCGGGACGGCACCTCTGGAGAAGACGGAGAACGTTCCTCTGAAAGTGGACGATGTGGACGGGATCGTCGATTTCGCCCGCCAACAGAAGGTCGATCTGGCCATCGTCGGTCCGGAAGATCCACTTTGCCTGGGCCTGGTTGACGAATTGGAGGCAGCAGGCATCCGAGCCTTCGGACCTTGCCGTGAGGCTGCCCGCCTTGAAGGCGACAAAGCGTTTGCCAAGGAAATGATGTTCAATCGCGCGGTCCCCACCGCAGAAACGCGGATCTTCACAAAGTATAAGGATGCGAAGGCCTATGTCGGCACACGGGACAGCGGGCTGGTAATCAAAGCGGCGGGGCTCGCCAAGGGCAAAGGCGCCATCGTGTGCGACGACCCGGCCGCCGGCCTGCTGGCGCTGGAGCGGATCATGGTCCAGCGCGAATTTGGATCGGCCGGCGACAAGGTGCTGGTCGAAGAGCGGCTTGTCGGGCCTGAAATCAGTGTGCTGGCATTCGTCGATGGCTCCAATATCTACATCATGGAGAACGCTCAAGACCACAAACCGATCGGCGAGGGCGACAAGGGGCCGAACACCGGCGGCATGGGAGCATACAGTCCGACCGAGCTCCTTAATGATCGGCTTTTGGGGCAAGTCGAATCCGAAATCCTTGTGCCAATCGTGGATGCGATGCGGGCGGAAGGGATCACTTACAAGGGCGTTTTATACGCTGGCCTTATGCTGACCGCCGGTGGGCCCAAGACGCTGGAGTTCAATTGTCGATTTGGCGACCCCGAAGCCCAGCCACTTCTCATGCGACTCAAGAACGATATTCTTGACGTGTTTGATGCTGCCATCGATGGGAAGCTGGATACGATCACATTGGACTGGGATCCGCGGGTTGCGGTCTGCGTGGTCATGTCATCCAAGGGCTATCCCGACACCTATGAAATAGGCAAGGTGATCACCGGTCTGGACGACGTCAAGTCCATGTCGGACGTCGTGGTGTTTCATGCCGGCACCAAAGCACTTGGGGATAAAGTCGTGACGGCCGGCGGCCGCGTGCTTGGCGTCACGGCATTAGGCAACACGTTCGAGGATGCCCGAAAACGCTGCTACGACGCGGTGGACAAGATCCATTTTGACGGTGCCTACTTCCGCCGGGATATCGGCGCCAAAGCCATGGCCGACCAACCAGGAACATCCGTGTAAGCGGACTTTTCGAGAAGACCAACCCAGCCGCACAACCGATCTGCGATGGTTACGTTAACTCGCTCAGGCGGATCAGCAGGACGAAAACGACGTTGTTGATGAGGTGAAAGACAATCGAAGGGACTAAACTTTTACGCCAAGCGAAAAGTACCCCCATCACGAGGGCCAGACCCGCAATGACCGCCATGCCGATCACGCCCTCATAGTGATGAAGCACGCCAAAGAATGCTGCACTGACGGCAATGGCAAGCCACCACCGTTTGAAGATCGCTTGCAGTCGCGTCAACGCGAAGCCACGAAAGACCACTTCTTCCCAAATCGCTACGAACACCATCATCAGCACCAGCGTGCTTAAGGATGTCGGTGGAAACGCCTCTTGGAACGCTTTTTGAGCTTGCGGGGTCTTTTGGAGAATCTCGGGGTAGAAAATGACGCTGGTCATCGCCACGATGAACAAAGCAACGTAAGTGAGTACCAGTGCTCCAAGTCCGATGCTCACGTTGTTGAGGATTTGTGCGCGGGTCCAACCAATCGTCAGCGGCGTATGTCCAGCCACTCGAAGAAGCAGGGCACACGTCAGTAGCGCGCCCACGCCACCGCCGGCCGTACTGCCGACATTCAGCCATCGCTCGTCAAGCTCAGGCCAACCTCGCATCACGAGGCCTGTCGTGATGACACCCACAACAAACGCCAAAGCCACCAGGAACAGTTCAGCCAATGCGCGGATCCTCGACATGGGCATGGGCAGATATTGGACGCGACGTGCCACGATGCGCGGGGAATCGGGCATCGCTTGATCGTGCGGGAAGGGACGCGCCAACGGAGGGATGGTCGCACGAGGAATAGACTGATGGGACCTGTCACTTTCAGATTCGGATGGCACATCAGGCATATCAGCAATCCGCAACGCCAACCCCGATTCACGGCTTCACTGAGGCCAATCGCAAGGTCCTACGCTGGCCAAGAAGCCTTCACCTGTGATCGGAAACATCCGCAGGTATTCTGCCACCGTTTCTGCCGACACGGCGTCCACGGCGGCTAACCGTTCTTCAACGGGCCTGGGAGCTCCTCGATAGTCCACATCGTCGACGATCTGACCGAGACGGTAGAACGGTGCTTCGGACTCCGTCGCCAGTGCGGTCCGCCGGAGATTCTTGACACGCTGAATTTCCTCCGGCCGGGGACCCTTCTCGACGAGTTCCACCGCTTCGCGACGCATCGCGTCGTGAAGGCTTGCACAGTTCTCCGGCTCACAGAGCCCGTACATGACGGTCAGGCTGAAGTCGGCATACTGCTCCTGAAAGACGCCGGTTCGCGTACTGATGCCTTTTTGTACGATGTTCCAATAGAACCGCGAGTTGCTTCCACCCAGGATCGCCGCCACGACCTGGGCCGTTTCCTCCATCGGGTGGCCCGCCGGCACGGACGCGAATGCCAACATCACCACCTGCTGATGAAATCGACCCAACCGACGAACCGCCTTACCTTGCTTCACCAGCGGCGCTCGACGTGCAGACCCTATGTCGGTCACCGGCGTCCATGAGCCACAAAGTCGATTCACCCACGAAAGCGTCTCGTCGGGGTCCACGTTACCCGCAATGACAAGAATCAAATTGCCGGGCGAATAGCGGCGCGCGAAATAGTCGTGCATGCCGTCGCGCGTCATGGCCTTGATCGTACGCTCGTAGCCAAGCACCGGCCAAGCCAATGAGCTGTCGGCACAAACACATTCATGCAGGAAATCATAAGCGTTCGATTCGAGATCGTCGTTCGACATGGCGATCTCTTCCAGAATCACATTTTTCTCCATGTCGAACTCGTCAGCCGGCAACGTCGAACGCATCATGTCGGCGAGAATGGCTATCTGTCGCTCCAGATCGCCGGTCCGAACCCACCCGTAGTAAAACGTTCGATCTTTGCTGGTGTAGGCGTTGTAATACGAGCCGATCTCGTCAAGCTCAATGTTGATCTGTCGCCAGGTCCGATGAGCCGTCCCCTTGAACATCATGTGCTCGAGGAAGTGCGACACGCCCGCCAGCTCGGAGGGGTCATCGCGTGCGCCCGTACGCGCGAGAAAGCCGCCCGCAGCGGATTTCACGTGCGGCATCACTTCGATCACGACGGTTAGATCATTGGACAGTTTTTCTTGTACAAAACGTGTATCGGTCATGAATGATTTTTCCAACTCCGGTAAGGTCTTCTTGCCCAACGAACGGTGCATCGGCTCGTCAGTAACGGAACGGCTAGAGGCTCAGCTTTCGCGTGCCTAAGGTTACAATGCTGAGCTTATCGCGCGGATGAGCCTCCAGGTACCGACGGACGTCAGCCACCGTCACCGATTTGATTTTCGCCAACTTTTCTTCCGTGGGAATCGGCCGACCATAATAAAACAGATCGTCCAACAGTTCCGAAGCCTTGGCGCGAGTCACATCGCCCCGGGTCACCAGTTGAGCTTCCAGGCCGGTAATCGCCCGTTCGACCTCTAAATCCGTCAGATCATCAGCAAGCCGGTTGATTTCGCGAAGCAATGTCACGTAGGTGCGCTCGACATTTTGTGGCGTCGTCGATGCCCCCAAGTGCACCATACCACCGGTTCGCGGCTGATCGCTCCAAGCCCCAACCCAATAGACCAACCCTTGTTTCTCACGAACCTCCGTGAACAGCCGACTGCTCATGCCGCCGGAGAGCACGCCAACCAGGACTTTCTCGACGGCAAAGTCGTTATCGGTAGCCAGCGCGCCCGGAAAACAAAACGCAATCTGTTCCTGCTCCAAGTCCTTGTGATAATGACGATAGGCCGGCGTGAAATTGACGCAAAAATTCGGGCGATTCTCGTCACGGGAACACCCCGTTCCGTTTCGATGGTCGAAACCTTCGAAGTGCTTTTCCAGCGAATCAATTACTGCCGGCACATCCAGCGCACCGGCGATCGATACCTGCATGCGTGGAGCAGCAAAATAGCGTTTCCAGTGATCGACGATCTGGGTCCGGCCAATCGTCGCCAGCGTATGCTTCTCTCCCAACGCATGACGTCCCAAAGGTTCACCGTAAGCCTGCTGGTGCAATAACTTCTTTGCCAATTCGCCGGGCTCATCGTCGAGTGCAGCCACGTGCTGCTGCGACAACTCCACCGCCACCTGGCAGGCGTCTTCGGGAAAGGTAGGTGTGCAAATCAGCTCCGTCAGTAAGGCAACGACTGGGTCAATGAACTCAGGCAAACAAACGCACCCAAACGCAACGGTCTCACGGCCCGTGCAGGTACTGTGGGATGCGCCCATATCGTCAAAAGCGTCATTCAAGGCCCGCCCATCGTGCTTGGCGGTGCCCTTGGTGATGGCCTCCTCCAACACACTGGTCACGCCAAGGTGCGAAGGCGACTCATAGGCGTATCCACCAAAAACACGAATGTCGATCGCCACCAAGGGACGACCCGCCATCGGTCTGACCCCAAGTTCAATGCCGCAACCTAAATGACGATGTTCAATACGATCGGAAGTCTGAATCATGGAAACCTACGTCTCTCGAGAATTCGCCAAGGGGGCTATTTGTCGTCATTGATCCGAGGGTGTGCCAAGGTGAGGGTACAGCTTCTCAAGTTTGGCGTTGAGCATGTCCCGGTCTTTGGCTTCGACATTAAGGCGAAACAACGGCTCCGTGTTGGCTTGACGAACATTGAACCACCAGTCCTCATATTGCACCGTGACGCCGTCCAGATAATCGATTTTGGCATCGCTGTACAGGTGGGCAAGCTTTTTGATCGTCCCGTCAGGATCGTCGTTGACAAAGTTGAGTTCACCGGAATGGGCGTATCGCTTCAGAGGAATGAGCAATTCACTCAATGACTTACCCGACTTGGCCAGGATGTTGACGACCTGAACAAAAGCGATCACACCCGAATCGCAACACCCATTGTCACGAAAATAATAATGTCCGCTCAGTTCACCGCCCAGAATCCCTTTCGTGTCCGACAGCGCCTTCTTGATAAAAGCGTGCCCACATCGTTCCCGGCGCGGTATTCCACCCGCTTGCTGAATCTCCTCCTTTACCACGCGCGACGATCGAACGTCATAAACGACGGTTGATCCCGCCGCCTCCTGCAGTGCGTATCGCGCCATCAAAGCGGTGATCAGGTCGGCCGGCACGGTGTTCAACGCGTTATCCACGACAACACACCGATCCGCGTCCCCGTCGAAACATAAACCGAAGTGGGCCTTGGCTCGGCTCATCCGATCTTTGAGCTGGACGAGGCTGGATTCGATCAACGGATTCGGGTCGTGCACGAATTCGCCATTGTGATCGAAGTTGAGCCGAACGATCTCCAACCAATCCACATCATCGAACAACTGCGGAAACCAGCGACCCGCCATCCCGTTGGAAGCATCAACGACGATTTTCAATGGACGATCTTCATTGAAAGGGCCGCCGGGCTTCAGGAATTGCCGGACAAACTTCTTGTAAGGACCGGCAAGGTCGTTTTGCGAGAAATCGGCAAGCTGGCCACTGGCGTGGGGCATGGTGTTCTTGGCAATTTTGCAGATTTTTCCCAGACCGGTATCGGAGCTGATCGAGCGACTCATCTTTCCGCAGATCTTGAATCCGTTGACATGGGACCCATTGTGACTCGCCGTCACCTGGACCCCGCCGCAACAGGTCAAATGGTTCACGGCAAAATAGAGTTGCGGTGTGTCGACCAGGCCAATGTCGATCACGGAGGCGCCACCCGAACGTAGCCCTTGGATCAAGGCCTCAGCCAGAACGGGACTGCTTTTTCGCATATCCCGACCCACCACGACCGCTGATTTGGCCGGATCACTACGGTCGTAGCCGCGAAGCTCGGATCGCAAGAGCTGGGCCGTCGCATATCCGATCCGCCAGGCAATTTCCGTGTCAAGCGGCTCAGGATACATACCTTGTACGTCGTACGTACTGAAAATGGACTCGATGGCGTCCCGCTTTGTCTTCGCGTGGTCGCGACCACGCGCGGGCGTCTGCCCCATCATGGATTCAGCCCGGCTCTGCTTATCCTCGTCGTTGAACTGGCAACCCTTGCACTTGGGAAAATTGCCTCGCCGCCGCCCCAGGCAAATGGCGTCTGAAATCTTGATAAGCTCTTCACCGGAACAATAGCGATAGTAATCGTTAGCTTCTTGGATAAACATCGGCACGCCAATTAACCTCGAATGAGAGGCTTTCGCTGGTTCCCACGCTAGAACAACGACTCTATCATAGCAACTTATCCGAAACCTCCCAGGGCTGACGATCGGAGCGGGCCAAGGTCTCACCCGTACGTGACCGACTTTGAGGGAGTTGTCGGTGTACCGTCTTGCCGTGCTCGGCCGAGCCCGGCATCCTCCAGTACGGTCGGGCGGCCCACGTTGACACAGCCCTCCGCCTCACTAGAATGCTGGTTGCGTTGTTGCAGTGACGGGCGGGTGCGGTCGATTTTCGTCTGGCATTGTAAGACGTTACCGTGCGGCGATGCGGACAATGACGGCAAAGCGTTGCCCGCCAACGCGCCGATACATGGGCTCCATACCCGTTATCACGGTTCTTGATTGTAGGAGTATCCATGCCTTCCAGTGGGTGGTTCCATTCGGTTATTCGAGCCCTTGTGCTGTTGTTTTTGATTGCAGCCTTCGGGTGCGAATCGACGCAACGTGGTGTAACTTCGAGTGTTTCTTCCGCGAATCGCGCTGGAACCGTCATTTCAACCCGTTTGGCGGCCAACGGTAGCGACGCCTCCGAAGCCTCCGATCAAATCCCCTCGAGCCCGGTCGGTCCGAACGAAATTCAGTCGGCTGAAGCTATCGAAACGATGAAGCTCCAGGTCCCGGATCCCTTGTATGAGCCGGAGGCCCATGCCAAGCTTCTGGAGCGTGAACTCGCCCGACTTCCTCAGGACGATCCGGAGATTCCCCGAAAGAAAGCCGAGGCTGAGCAACGCCTCAAGAAGGTCCTGGAACGTACCGACTGTATCCAACGGGCCAACAGCGTCCGCCTCACCTTGAAAGACGCGATCCGCCGAGCCCTCGAGAACAGCTATACCATCAAGGTTCAGGGGTACAATCCTGCCATCGAGTCCACACGAATCGTTGAAGCGGAGGCCCAGTTCGACGCGGTTTTCTTTGCCAATATTACCAAGGACAAACAGGATCGCCCGACGCCGTCGCAGTTGGCGGCCTCGTTCACGGATATCGTTATTCTGGAGTCGGGTATCCGCAAGCTACTCTCCAGTGGCATGCAGGTCCAGGCAAGCTATGGCTTGACCCGAACGAAAACGAATCTGGCATTCGCGACGTTGAATCCCTCCTATTTCAACCAATTTGCCGTGGAGTTTCGCCAACCGTTTTTACGGGGATTTGGGCTTGATTTTAATCGTGCCCAGATCGAAATCAGTCAGCTGGACCGCACCATCAGCCTGGAGAGGCTTCGACGGGAAATCCGTGAAACCCTGTTCAACGTGGAACAAGCGTACTGGCGTCTTATCGAAGCGCGCCGGAACGTAAATGTGATCGCGCGACTCCTGGCCGAACTGGAAACGATCCTCGATTCGCTTCAACGGCGTGCTGCTGAGGGTTTCGATGTCTATGAAGTCCAGCTCAAGCTTCCCGAAAGCCGAATCGAGCAACGGAAGGCTGAGCTTATCCGCTTGTGCAACGACGTCCGCAACGCCGAAGACGCCCTCAAAGCCTTGATGAACGATCCGGATCTCAATCTCTCGCAAGATCTCGAAATCATCCCCGCCGAAAAGCCCTCGATCGAGCCGCTCATCGTGGACCAACTCGGCGAAGTGACGGCCGCTCTGTCTCATCGTGAAGAAATGCGTGAGGCCATGTTAGCCATCAAGCAAGCGGAAATCGCCGTCGGCGTCGCCAAGAACCAAGCGTTACCTCGTCTGGATGTCGCGTTCCGATACGTGGTCAATGGGTTGGGTGGAAATGCCGACAGCGCGTTTAGTCAACTCAGCGACCATGACTTTGTCGACTACCTGATTTCCGTGGAATTCGAGTGGCCGATCGGGAATCGAGGCCCTGAGGCCGCCCTTCGTCGGGCACGACTGCAGCAGGCCCAAGCGATCGCAGCCCATCGCGCCCAAATCGAAAGCACCATCCTGGAAGTCCGGCAATCCATCCGTGATCTGAAAACCAGTTACGATCAAATCGGTCCTAATCTTCGGGCCGCCCTCGCAAGCGAAGACCAGCTCCGAGCTACCAGAGCTCGCCAGGAAAAGCGCGACCCGCCCAACTTGCAGGTTGAACTTGACGCGAACGAGTCTTTGGCCGCCAGTCGTCAACAACTGCTTCGGTCCGTCAGTGATTACAACATTGCATTGATTGACCTGGAGCGAAAAAAAGGGACGCTGCTTCGCTATAACAACATTGTGATCCGGGACGCTGAGGGCGAGACGCTCGGCGACTAGTAACGCCTTACTACGACCACCGGATTTAGCGTCTTACTTCGAAACTTCTCTGCAATTTGCGCGCATCAGTGCGTCAAGGTGCCTGCATTGGGGTAGCGGCTTTAGCGACGCGAAGATACGATTGCCGCAACCGGATGCCCCGTGCCTTCGCCGCCTTCACGAGTTTCACAATAGCTTTGTACAAGAGATATTCGCAAATCCTGTGGATCGGCGATTGATCAGGCGGCGTCCTTTCTGAGTCCGTCCACGAACGGAACACCTCGTATGACGTCATGGAGCAACGAAGAGCCATTGAGAATTCGCCAGTGTTGCTCTTCGTGAGTCTTGTTTCGACTTTTCGCCAGCCCGTCAACTTTTGGTTATCTCTCTCGCGTAGCTGCGAAGAGATTGCTGTTGGCGAATAGTGGGGGCTTGACGGCTTGAAGCCGAACAAGCGGGGCTACTGACGACAACCCGTCACCCCATTGGGTCCCGAATCGCGAGCTTGATCTCAAATTTTTTCCGGCAGCGGTGGTTTTGGCTGATGCTAAGGGCTACAACAACAAAGCTTAGGCTGAGGAGGGTTCTCGCGACGCTGAGCGCAACAGCATCGCACCAAGGAAGCAGTGCAAGACAGCGGAGATGAGATGGTCCAGACGCTCACATCACTGATAAGGCGAACAGGCGGAGGCTCCCGCGTAATCATTAAAGAGCCCAATCGATTACACAGCCGAGTAGACCTTACTACAACTAGTTACGTTGAGAGAAATAGAGGGTGCGGGAAGCTCGCGAATGCACCTATGATCTGAACGGCATGATGTGGATACGCCGAACCGGTGCTCCTTGGCGAGATTTGCCGGAACGTTTTGGGCCGTGGCAGACAGTCTATCACTATTTCAATCAATGGCGCAATGAGGGCGTATTTGATCGGGTTCTGGAAGCGCTGCAGATTCGTTGTTGAAGCTGGCGATGATCGAACAGTGGTTGCGATACGAAATCTGATTTTTTTCAGACAGAACCTAGCCGGAGTGCTGAACACGCTCTACGAGTTGCATCTGCCGATTCTGGCAGTGCAAAAGCTGGACTCCGAATAACGGAGCCGGGCAGGATTGGCAAGAAAGAACCCTATTTATGCGGAGCGAAACGAGATATGCGGACAGACTGACGGTTAATCTGGCATTGTTCGCGGCTCTGCCACTACTTTGTGGCACGGGTGTTGCGTGGGCGCAATCAACAGGGTCTGATGAGGCTTCCCAGTCGCTGAAGTTCGGGCTGTCCTACGCCACTCTGGCCCAGGCAACAGACGCGAATGAACAGGCGGAGAGGGGCACCGGATCTTCGTCGGAGGACGACAGTAAACTGTCACTTGACGCCGGGCACGCTACAGGGAGCCCAGCTTCCTCCGCGCAGGCGCACCAGGGCGAGAGCCTGGAGGACATCAACAACCAACTCAACAATCCCGGTGCCGCTCTTGCCCAGCTCAATTTTAAGTTCACCTGGAACCAGTTCAAGGGTGACCTAGGGGGGGGAGACCTACGTTTTCGCTTGCGTGATCTCCGCCCACGACACTTGCTCAAAAGGCTGCGCAAGCTCAAGAGACTGTCTAAGGGAGAGGGGGCAAGTTCGCAGAATTCTCTGACGCTCAATTTCCAACCTGTCTTCCCGTTCAAGCTGGATGATGGAGGAAACTTCCTTGTTCGGCCTAGCATCCCTGTGGTCTGGCAACCTACCTTCAATAAGCGCAACCGTGGTTTTGACGAGGACTTCGGCCTCGGTGACTCGCAGCTTGTTGCCTTTTATTCGCGCACGAGCAAGGAAAAAGGCTACATGTGGGGCGCCGGACTGACCATGCAGTTTCCAACGCACACCGACGATTCTTTGGGGAAAGATCAGTTTCAACTGGGACCGGCCGGCTTTGCGGGGTTGTTTGGGAAATGGGGCAGCGCGGGCCTGTTCCCCCAGCACTTCTGGAACATAGGCGGCTCCGGCGAAGGCTACACGTCTCTCACTGTGCTCCAGTACTGGTACTGGTTTAACGTGGGCAAAGGCT
>Ga0180434_10005304_pt1 | contig 15239 bp, 26 predicted proteins | sample SS_ome_7_FD_132453 | JGI IMG/M metagenome (GOLD analysis project Ga0180434, IMG submission 132453) | Hypersaline lake sediment archaeal communities from the Salton Sea, California, USA - SS_1_D_2 metaG | ecosystem: Environmental > Aquatic > Non-marine Saline and Alkaline > Hypersaline >...
CTACTACGGAAATAGCGGAAGAAATGGGACTTAGCCAGCCTCAGATTCAAGCTATGTCTTCAGCGGGTCTTGAACTTGTGCGTCAAGAAGAAATGAAATAGTTCATTTCAAAAAGGAGAAAAGGATGCTAGAAAAAGTAGGTAAGTTTATCATAGATTCCGGCAGAGCAATCGTGTCTGATCCCTGTTACGAACCGGGTACATGGTGTTCAGGAGTCATAAAGAACGTTCAGTTCGGAGAATGGGTAGGGTATACCGAAATTATCAATGCAGACTTCTGGGGTGCGAGAGTCACACGACTTGTTGCACTCCATTCTGAGTATTTGGACGTTCCTTTTAATTGGAAACTTGAAGAAACTATCGATGTAGGGGTGGATTCAGGTCAAGCTGGAATCTTCGATGCGGTGCACTATGAAAACGTGCAGGACAGAGATTCCTGGCGGGAACAAATCGCTCATAAAATATTCAGCTCATCCAATAAGGGTCAAGCGTCCTGCACTTCGCGGGGCATAACTTCTTCCTCCGGTTTTGGTGACGGAGGCTACCCTTGTCATACTATCATAGTAGATGGCAAAGTTGTCGGTATCCTGATTGATTTTATGGTTGATGCCTCTACGCAGGGCATCGTCTTGGTAGCAGAGGCTCTGAAAGTTCCTGTCAAGGATGTATGGGAAACAGAGGACAGAGTAAAGCTTATCACTACCGAGAAGGCTCCGCTGTTGGTGAACATAGAAGATTCTGTGATAGAGGATGAAGTCAAACGCGCTCTTGGGATGGAGGTAGAAGAAGTATGAAGATGCAGTCAAAGCAAAAGGTCTCTAAGGAGTTCTCCGTAGAAATCCATGACTTAGGAGAAGTCGTTCTCCTAACAGGGTATGTTACTCTACTGCTTCGCAAAAAGTTCTATGAAGAGAGAACAGCTAAGCAGGGATCTCGATGGATGTTTCGGAAAGATCTGAAGATCCCTAGAGAAGAGCACCTCGCCATTGCTACCGGCGAATATCTGGAGTGGTACGAGCATCACTCAGCATGGAGCTTTGAGGGTAAGCAACCCTACAAAAAACTCTCGGTGAAAAACCTTGAAGCACTTAAAGCTCCGTGCCGTATCGTAAACGACCAGTCATGGTATGACGGCTACATCTACGACCTTAACGGCAAGCCTCTCTATCGTTGCTTCTTCCTTGACTATATTGCTGCAGGGCATACGCCGGATTGCAATATCCGCAAAGCTTACAAAGCCATTGTGGAAAACGACAAAGTAAAGAAAGCAAAAATCATTGAGATTCCGTATTACAATAATGATGAAGGAGATTTTGAGGGTATCGGTCTAGAGTTTTTTTATTATCCCGGACCTAAAGAGTTCTTGAACTTATACAGGTATGGTAAGAAAGGCGGAAGTTGGGAACGCAATGAAGCTATTAAAAAGAAACTGAAACTTGAGAGGTTCCGAAGGAAGGATGACTGATGCCCAGACCGCGGAGAAATATTACGGGACAAGTCTTCGGGCGCATCACGGTGCTTGGTGAGGCCGAAGGAGGTAAGAATACCACCGTCCACTGCGTTTGCTCTTGCGGAAAAAAATTCATCACACGCAAGCATAACTTACTTAAAGGAAACACACGGAGCTGTGGGTGTCTCCGGTCAGAGGTTGTATCTGCTCGACAGAAAAGTCTCAAAGGCACGAAGAGAAAACCTGGACCTGAGGCTGTCCCTGAGGATAATATATCTGTATGGGATGGACTTTACGAAGAGGAGGATTTTCTATGAGCAGTTACAGGATTCATCAGAACGGCATCTCTATGGTAAATGAGAAGGGGGACAGGGCACATGTGATAGATAATGGACCCAAAGGATTTAAACTCATCACCACTCAAGGTTACCGTAGGATGACACAAAGGCTTGAAGCCTACGTCAGAGGATTTCAAGAAAGGGCTGAACTTGAGGGGAGAGGAACAGAGCTTCCTACTTTTAGGGAAGTAGCCCGTAGATTCAAACTTCGCTATGCGGAGATAGAAAGTATGATACATGACTCAGAGGTTTTGGATCATATCGTAGGGTTCAAGACGGCGGGTGGTTGGGCTGAGTTCAGCAGGCTAGGGGAAAATAAAATAGAATACATGGGGGAATGACATGAAAATCTTATTCGTAGATGACCAGCCGTTGTATATGGAACCCGTGATGGAGATGTTTGAGATTGAAGGACATCAAGTTTACATTGCGAGTTCTGGTGGCGAAGCGGTAGAGATGTATTCTAAAAATCCTACAGACGTGGTCATCCTCGATTACGAGATGCCTGATATGACAGGAGGGGAAACCTTCTATGCCCTCAAAGAAATAAATCCTGAGGTAAAAGCCTGGATCTTTTCAGGAAGGACAAGTATCCCGGGATTAAAAGAATTAAAGAAAGAAGGCTTGCTCGGGCATCTACTCAAGCCCATGTATCCACGCCACTTCATGGAGAAAGTCACAAGGCATGGCTCGTAAAATAAAAGTATCTCTTATAGCCTACGAAAAAGGCGACCGAGTTCTCACCCCCAATGGAGAGGCCACGGTTTTAGAGAGCGAGAAGGTTACGGAAAGTAACCTTCTTCATCGTAGGGTGAAGGTTGCATATGACGACCCGCACCACTCTGATGATGTGGAAGACTTGGAGCCTGCGCTGCTCATCTTAATCGAAGGTGATGTCAAAAATGTCTCCCGGCACAAGGCTGCCATGATAAAAGCAGACCAGGACCGCATGTCTTTAACAAGGATGCTTCTCAAGCGATATTCCCGGAAGGACTTTAAACTTTTCACTGAAATATGTGTGGAGGATATCGACACGGGCATCTCATATGATTCCATCGAAAGTCAAATCTTTCACACAAACATTGAGCAAGTTCGGAGAATGTTTAAGTGGTTTGACTGGCCTCTGGAAAAGCTGCCTCTAAAAGTCAATAAGGACTGTGGATACAGCCACCAAGGGCATGTAGCTAAGTTCAGACTCATGATGGGGAGGTAACATGGAACTCAGAGCTAACTACTATACAAACGAAGAGTATGCAGCTCTTCTTGAATTCGGAGGGATCTTCTGGTGGGTAGCTCGTCTCATCGAGTTGTACAAGGCTGGTAAAATAAAAGCCCGCTCAGAGATAAAGGCACGTTTAAAAGTGTTGGCTTCTAATGATAAGTCGCCTGTACATCACATCAGGTTGTCTATTTATGAGGCCATGTACTGCACTTCTATAGAAGAAGTGCCTTTGATGATAAACGAAGAAAACAAAACAGACGTAGCCATGTGGCGGCTGCGTATCGGTAAGTAACACCAAGGAGGAACTGATGCCCCGCGGAAATCCCAAGATTTCACAGGCTCGTAGAGGACGGAAGAAGAAAGAAGACCGGCTTTACATCCACGTCAACTCCGAGTACGGAGTCACGGTTGATACCTACAACATCATTCTTGTTCATCGTGTGCCTAACAAAAAGCAGGGCACGATGCTGGATTTTAACGTGTCGTACGTGAATACGTTCCCCTACATGGCAGAAGTTATGAAACAGCATGAGGTGCCTCAGGCTGATATCGATGTTTACCTGCAGCGAGTGGCCGGATTCTCTACAACGCACAAAGACGGCAAGCTCGTCGTAAAAATACCTAAGGGCTTTGTGAGCGACGTTCGCCCAGTTTCAGCTAACACAAAAGAGGAAAATGAATGAGAACATATCCAGAAAATGCATCCGACAAAAAGGATGCTGAGCGACTCAATGCTCAGCCCTGGATGTTTGAGATGCTTAAGTACAACCCAAGCTATGTCTTCTGGGGTCCGTACGAGGATTACATGTGTGACAAAAATGCAGGATGGAGGTCTCCTTCTTTCATCAATACGGTGAATGACTTGTGGGAGCTTGACGAACTGAATGAGTGTGTCAACTTCTACTTTGAGGTTAACCGAGATAGCAAAGAATGCCACAAGTGTGAAGGCAGTGGCTACAATTCAGAAACTAAGAAGATCGCAGATGACTGGTATGATTTCAACGGTACTGGTCGAAGATGGTGCGCTGATGTTTTTGAACAGTGCGCGGGAACGTTGTACGACATTTCATAAGGAGTAAATTATGGCAAAATGCAACTGGTGTGGTAAAGAAAAAAATGGAGTTGAGACAGGTATTTGTGAACACTGTGGTCGTTTTGGAAAATCTTCTGAAACGGTCGTACAACAGAGTTTATCAGGTTCCGCTGATGCTTCACCCAAATGTTCACATTGCAATGATGACCCAGGATGGAAAAGTTACTGCGTAAACCCTAATTGTAAGAATTACGCAACGTGAGCACTTCTGATAAACTCGGAACGTTGGTGTAAATGTTTTGGCAACCATATTATAGGAATATCTTGATGCATACAAATATGAGTTACAATCGAAGTTGATAGAAAAGGGGTGGTCACGTAACACAAAAACAAGGGGAGCGTATATGAACTGGTTTGAAGAGCTTGGCAAAGCGGTTGCTAAAGAATTAGGGATTCCTTTCGGGTCATCTATCGAACATCAGTGTGGGACCGTTTGGGTAAACACTGAAGAGGGCACCATTGCGATAACGGGAATGGAGACCGAAGAGCTATAATATTCAAGAATCAGGAAATACCAATAAGATTTTCTGGGAGGACGTATGAATTTCAAGTATGTAATCTTTGATCATCACTTGGTTGTATTGATTCCTCGAAATGCAGGCGTAAAACACTCAGATGTACACATGCCCACGAAGGAAGCTACGTCAGCCGGATTTGTAGCCATCAACAACGGAGAAGTGGAGACGTATGGTACGAGTGTGAGTCTCGGGATGAGTCCACGTCGTTCCGACGCACAACTCATCAAGCGCTCACTATGATCACACATCACTTCAAGTTGATGATAACGTTGAGGCAAAAGCACACAGAGGTAGCTAAGGCCTCAGTGTCTTCGTAACCTCTAGCGTAAGGAGCACAGAATGAGTGTGGAGGAGGCTGGAAAAGGGGTAGGATGAACCCTCAGGACTACAAACCCAAGCTGTTCGGTAGCTGTAAACCTAACGACTATCTTGGCTACCGCTGGTTCGATGATCCTGCTGATGCCATAGAACATACTGAAGAAGAGTACGAAGCTTTATACAAGCGTTTGTATGATTTATTCAGTAAGGAAATTTGCGAATATGACCTGACTCGTTTTTACGTGTGGGACGTAAAAGAGGGTAAATTCAAACACGAAACAGTATACCGGTACTTCGTTAAGAAAAGAGAAAACTGTACAAGCTATGGTATATGTACAGCAGCACTTCAACTTGCTGTAACATTCCTAATGCCTATAGCCTACGTGCCTCTTTTCGTAAATGGAGTCAGCGACCCCAGGAGAGATGAACAGTTCCAGCTCTATGAGATGGAATTGGTTAAATGGAGGCTGGAAACAGGGTACTGAAAATCTTTCCAAATATGGAAAGATTTCTGTATATTTATTCATTACATAAAAGTATATTGTTAATGTACTTATCAAAAGGAGGGTACAGATGAAGAAGATATTCCTACTCACTCTTTTGGTCCTTGCATCCATCGTAGGAGCGCAGGACCTTACCACAGGTCTCGTAGCCCATTGGCCATTTGATGAAGGTTCAGGTCTTGAAAGCGTAGACAAATCCATCTACAAGAATGACATTCATATGTCATACATGAATTGGGCTGACGGCATAACAGGTTCAGCCATAAATCTTACAAACGCTTCACACTTCGTTACTTGTGACCTTGACGAATCTCTTGACCTCCAGTACGAATTCACAATCTCAGCATGGATTTATTTAAACAAGTACCCCGATCCTCTCGAGGATCATGGTTACATGGACATCGTGAATAAGTGGAATAGCTATCAGTTTTCTGTTGTAGCCAGTGAAAGATACACAGGTGTTAAGTGGGGACTCACCTTCAGAACTCCTAACGGATATTTTACCCGAGGCGTAGACCCCGAAGATGACTTTCAATTGAATCGCTGGTATCATGTAGCTGTCGTATTCGATGGGAACCTTCCGCTAAGAAAGTTTTACATCGATGGGCAGGCACGTTCTGTAGCCCCAAGCGATGACTACCCTGTTCGTGCTGACAAAGGAGTGTGGCAGCTTGACGTAGGAAGTCAATTTGATTACGGTGAAGTAACAAACAGGTTCTACGGGCGGATTGATGAAGTTCGTATATATAACCGCACTCTTGCTGAAGGGGAGGTATATAATCTGTGGGACTATGCACTTCACCCTAACACGTCACCTACAATTACCTCTACTGCTCCTACAACGGCCAATGTGGATGAGCAATATGTTTACAGTGTTGAGGTAGAAGATCCCGATGCTGGAGATGAACATACATTTTCTCTTTTGCTCAGCCCCGACAACATGGCTATTACCTCAACGGGGATCATCATTTGGACCCCGGCAGAGGTAGATGTGGGAAGCCATAGCGTTATAGTAGAAGTAAAAGACCGGTCCAATGAGATCGATGTTCAACAGTGGAGCATCACAGTAGCCCCTGAGACTACCGTGGTATCTGTTCCACGTTTTGCTTCTGTAGCTCCTGTGGAGGCAAAAGTTGACTCTCAATATTCTTATAATATTGAGATGGATGAACCTGATCCGACAGAAGATTTCACATTCACTCTTTTGCTCAAACCTGCGGGTATGACCATCTCTATCTCAGGCACGATTTCCTGGACTCCTGATGAAGGAGATACAGGCATACAAACCATTATCCTACAAGCCCTGAATTCTCAGGGTGTTTCTGCTATTCAGCAGTGGGATGTTGAGGTAGAGCCGAAGGATGATACTGTTGGTGTAAGAACAAGAACAACTCAGATGTCAGCCCTTTCGAAAAAGAGTTCAAAGCTCTACGACCTGCGCGGTAGAGGCATATCCGCACAGGATTATTGTCGTGGAGCATATGTCACGAATACCTCGAAAAAGGTTTTGCTTATCCGATGAGGGGAGAGCTTATACAGAATTTCATGAACGAGCATACCCGAGTCGAGAATACCTGGATCCGAAAGGAAAAGGTAAAGAGACCCCCAAAGGATGGCAGCGCAACGAGCGTACGCAGGTGTACGAGGAACTTCTGCGCAAACATTTCTCCTGTGTGAAACGTAAAGGCAATCTCATAGCTGCATGTGCATTCGATCCTGATTGGCGACTCGCCTAATTCTTTTTTCTTTTTGTTTAAATTCAGCAGTGCTCCGAGTATATTGGAGCAGGAGGTACACTATGCTCAGTCCAGAAGTCGCGGCTGAACTATATGGAAAAGCACGAAACGGCTATCCCATCAGCAACAAAGAGCTCAAAGACCTGATGGATTTTCTGTCAGTAATGAGAGCGTTTATGAGGGAAGCGGGAGAGCGCTTTGCTTTCCCTAGGCAGGAGCTTGACCAGGAGTATAGGAGATTACAATCCTATAAAACTGAGCGCAAGGCAGACGATGAAGTTCTACGGATTACCATTAAAAGTGTGGGCGCATGTCAGGTGGTAGGAGGCGTAGAATTTCAGCCCGAAAATCTGCCCCTAACAAAATTCATCATAACTGATGACAGCGGTGCGAAAGAATTGTACCATATATTTAATGGGACTGCTATCTGGTACGGCAGTCTCAACGGAACAGAACAGCAACGGTTCGACGGTGTTGGACAGGGAAGAAAGTTCTTCTACAGAAGGAAAGAATACAAACGGTTGTCGATGCGAACGGTTAGGGACATCGTTTCTGCACGCGACACATATGAACTTCAACCAGGGTTCGACGTCTCAAGAGCGTAGCCGGGTCGCACCTTCCAGGGTGGTGTGATTCAGGAGGTCCCCATGTGTGTGGATAGGGCATTGAGCAGCCCCCTTGTCAGAGCCATATGTATTTACTGCGGTAAAGAAATCAGTGGATGCAACTGCAGTCCGCCTCCTAAGCCGCGGAAAAAAAACCTACCTAAGGACTTCGTTGAGATTTAGAGTCCTAGAGCCCGGTTGAAAGACCGGGCTTTTTTATTGGAGAAATCCAATAAAGTTGTTGACACACTCGTTTTAAAATAGTATATTAGTTAGAGGACTCCAAAAAATTGTACCTATTTAAAGGAGTATTACAGATGCATAAGAAAAAGACTGCAGGACTCAGAGTTCCTGTCGCTGCAATATCTGAAGAAAAGGTACTCAGTATAGGTTGGGATCCCAGGAAGACCGCACGTTTCTTTGACAGGCTGGAACGCAATGAACGTTTTGGTTTCTCTGCCCGGTACAATTTCGACCAAGTGGAAAAGATCGCAAAACTCCACGGGCTCAAAATCGCAAAGTGTGGTAAAAACACTGCACTAACGCAGAAGTACGGGCCCTACGTGGCTCGTGTGGTCTGCCGTAAAAACTGGGCCGCAGAATCAAAAAAGTTTCGAAAACGGACAGCTGTTCAGAACCTCATGGAAGCTATTCATCTTCTTGATGGCGTGCGAACTTTTTCTGAAGAGGACACCCCGGTAAACGTCCCAGACATAAGAATTGACGTACATCTGGTAGGCCATGGCGACCAGGTTGATATCGCAGTTGACGGAAATAAAGTATTTACCTCCTGTCGGGACTACGCAGGTTCATATAATACTGACACTTTGAGAAAACAGTATCTCAAGGCAGTGCAGAAGCTTGTATCTGACTTTCGGAAGGAGCACTAATATGAACGCTCTGAAGTGTAAGAACGGGGACATGCATGACTTCACGATAGACGAAAGATGCGCCTGCGGTGTATCTGTCGAACGGTACCGACAAGCTCTCAAGACTAAGACCAAAATCATGGATGCCCTGGGGGCGCTTATGGATGTCTGCAACGGCAATGATGCTGACTACGTATCGTGGTGTATGCTTCAGTCGCTGGCACATACGCATCCCACGCTCCAACAGATGTTCTTCAAATCTCTGAGAGCAGCTATTATGGAGATGCCCAACAATCTGCATTCAGACGCACGAAATGAGGCTACCATGGAATGGTGCAGGAAGGTAGCCGAGATTGATGCATACTTTCCTTTGATATAAGGAGGGGCAAATGCGATACCTTTTACTGATAGCACTTATGCTGGCAGTGCACTGCGACACAGTTGCAGGTTCTGATCCGCAGAGTTGGCTTGAGCCTTCACACATCAAAGGTGTGTGGCTTAGGATCAAAGAGAAACCCTCTCAGATCCCGGGGCTTTATCAGAAGGACACAACCACGTACCGTATTGGCATGGACTCCCTGCCGGATACAGGTCCGTATTACATCAAGGACCCTCTGACCTTTTACGTGGTTTATGAGAAAGGTTCTACGTACGGATATATACACTCACCGGATGAAGACTTTAGCCTGGATGATGAGTGTGCCACATTAACCTACACCCTGATACTCGGATTACCTGGTCCCACGACCACACAGAACGTAACCTTCGGGATGCCTGTAGCAGACTCTCTCAAGGTTACATTGGGAGCGGATGAGTTCGGACTTCAGAGATCGAGGTAAACATGACTCCGACTGAAAGCATTTTCACTGAGAATCCTAACAGGAATTTTGCGCGTGGGATGACTTCGGTCATCTTTACGCTCATAATCATATTCTCTGTCCTGTTCGGAATTTTCAAAATTGTGTATTACTTCGGGGATGAGGAAAGGATGGAAGCATTCAAAGATAACATTCCCAAATTTACACGAGTGCTCAATAAAAAAGGGATGAAGTTTGAAAGTGCCAGCAAGGTCGGTGAGCATGAGGGCGTGGTCGAGTACTGCACTTTTAATTTCACCGACAAGGATGGCCAGAAATACTCGAAGGTATTCGTGTATGTAACTTCAGGGAGGATGAAATACCTCAGGCACAGAGTGTCTACGCCTTAAGGGGCAGTACACGAAAGCCCGAAGCTGTCTTACGTATGGTGGTGCTGGATATTTTTAGTCCACATCCTGGGCATGTCAAATCCGCACCGCCTTCCAGACAGCCTACTCTAAACTTGTACATCTTCCGACAGCCTGGACATATGAGAGGCGCGTACTCCTCTTCAACGCAGGGTTGTGCTTCTTTGTCCTCGACTTCACCGTAATCTCTTCTTGACCGTAAGGGCTGTAGCATAGGGGTTCCTAAGTTTTTTGGAGAATCTCAAAAAAGTTGTTGACAGACTCGTTTTAAAAAGGTATATTAGAATAGAGGGGCAGACCCCGCTAAAGAGAGAAACGGTATTAACGAATTATCACAACGGAGGGAACCATGAGCGTTTGTCTACAGAAAGCCAGAGCGGGTCTTGCTGGACTCCGCAAGCTGGTAGGCAGGAAGCTTCTCGGTACCTGGGAACTCCCGGACATCACGAGACTTCCCGATCCTTCCGAGGATGAAACTCAAAAAGAGTTCGAGTTCACTCCTCCTGTGGACCCTAAGAAAATCGAGCAGGTACTGTCTCGATACGGGTTCCACGCTACTTACAAGGATCACCGTATCGGCTCTGCCGTTACTACTTATGAGATTGAGGTGCCCCTCGGGACTCGCTTCTCTCAGATCACTCGTCTTCGTGACGACATCGCTCGTGACTTGGGAGCTCCTTCGCTGCGCATCACACAGAGTCTCAATGACGCTGCTATGATAGCGCTCGAGGTAGAAAGCGATACTCGCTTTATGGTGCATTTCAAGAAGCTTTTCCTTGATATTCCTGAAGGGCTGAAGCTTCCCGTTCCCATGGGTGAGGATACCTATGGCAAACCGGTGTATGAAGACCTGACTAAGATGCCTCACATGCTGGTAGCTGGTCAGACAGGTTCGGGTAAGTCCGTGTTCCTGAATACTACCCTGGCCTCGTTGATTTCCAAGAAGATGCCTGATGAGCTCAAGCTCCTCATCATCGACCCTAAGCAGATAGAGTTCATCTCTTATGAAGATGTACCTCATCTGCTTGAACCTATCGCCTCTGATCCTGACGATGCCCGGGAACTTCTGGACATCGCAGTGGATGAGATGGAGAAGAGGTTCCGGACCTTCCGTGAGGAAAGGGTCAAGAAGATCGAGGACTACAACAAGAAGGTGCCTGGGAAGAAGCTGCCCTACATCGTCTTTGTTGTGGATGAGTTTGCGGATCTCATGATGATGGGGAACCGTGAACAGAAGAAGCAGGTAGAGAGCAAGATCGTGCGCATTGCACAGAAGGCTAGGGCTGTAGGTATCCACATGATACTGGCTACTCAGAAGCCTCTCGCTACCATTGTTACTTCGCTCATCAAGGCGAACATGCCTACGAGGGTCTCATTCAACGTGGCCTCCGCTGTGGACTCGAGGGTCATCCTCGATGAGGGCGGGGCTGAGACTCTGACCGGCATGGGCGACATGCTTTATCGGGACCCTAATGCGCGCTGTGATTATGAGAAGCTCCGTAGGGTACAGGCCCCTTGGCTTTCCGATGAAGACCTTGAGCTAATTCTTGGAAAGTAGGACACTATGATTACACATGACGAAGCATCATTGGTTATGGACATGTCACTGAAGCGTTGCGAAAGCTTCATGAAGCGGGAAGGATTTGTCTTTCCCGCACTCTATCTTCTCAACAAGGAACCGATAGAGATTGAACTCGAACATCAGTCAGTAATTAACGTCGACAGCGACACCGAATGTGAAGAGCTTGGCATATGTAAGAGTATAGTAGCATTCAAAATGTCTTCTAAGGAAGATGAGCTGATGATACAGGAGATCGCTAATCAACTGGTTCGTCAGCACAACCCGGATGCATGCGCTCTTACGATGCAATGCTTGTACAAGGAAGTACCGGGGCACATCCGTAAAACAATCAAGAGCCTTCAGCTTGACCCGGATGTGATAAGGATACTGCATGGATGCTACTGGTTGAGGGAAGATCCGGTAGCTATGATGAGCATGACACCGTATGTAAATCGCGGGGAGATTAAAGATGCAGCCTTCAGCGATAGCGATGATAAGTTTGATGTCATGTTCATGCGCATGGGGTGGATGAGACCCCTCTCTAAAATCGGTGCTAAACTTAACGATCCATACACAAGGAGTTAAACATGGGATTGGAACAAGTATTCACACAAGGAAATCTGGTTGACGTCAACATTAGCATGTGGGCGGCAGAGCGAAGGCTCCAGCCTGAAGACCTCGGTATGCAGGGGGAACAGCTCTCCGAGGCTTTCACTCTCGGTCGTAAGAAACTGATACCGCCCGAAGTCATAGCAGCTTTCAAGCACCTTGACTATAGGGCACGCAGCACCCTCGAAAAGCATAGTTTTCCGTTCGGTTTTGGCGGAGCACGCTTTGTGCCTAAAAAGGTCTTCATGGATTTCGTGACAGAAATCAATGAGATCATCAAGGAGTTTGATGATAAGGCTGATGATTTTGCACGAAAGTACAAGAAGTATAAACTTGAGATGCGGGAGTGGTATCTCAAGGCAGCTCACGAAGCTTATCGCAGACAGGGTCTTCTTTGCGGAGGCACCTCTGAGTCTCGGAAGAAGTTCATAGAAACGTTCCTTGACCGTGTCGACAAGTTTTACCCAAAGGTGTCTGAGATACGCAACCGGTTTCGTATGGAGTTCGTAGTCTTCCAGGCTGCATTGCCGGATCTGACCCAGGCGAGCTATGCCGACCTCGCTGAGGAAGGTGAGAAGATCAAGCTCATGCAAGCTGCCTATGAGAAGACCCTTCAGCGGAAGGTTCAGGAATTCGTAGACAATGCTACTTTTGAGATGCGTAATAAAGCCAATGAGGTGCTGACCACTGTCATGGCAAGCATCAAAAAGGGTACGAGGGTGAGCACGGCTACCTTGAACTCCATCCGGAAGATGATTGATGAATACCAGCGCCTGGACATTGTGGACGACCACTCGTTCAAGGCTGTGCTGGATGACTTTAAAGTGCGTGTGCTGGACAGGTATACAGCAAAGCAGTTTCGGGATGATTCATCCCTGAGGGACAAGATGTACAAGGACCTCAAGGCCATCTCAACTATGGCTGCTGATGAAAAAGGAATCGCGGTGATAGCTAAGCATTACCGCGAACGTATCGGACTCTAATAGACGGGGGTATCCATGTTCCGCAAAGAAGAAAGAGCCACATTGGGTGTGAGTATTGTAACCGTGATCTTTGGATGGCTGATCCACGGTTGGGTACGCAAGCTCGTATCCAAGCTTTACGCTCCTAAGAAGGTGAGCATGGATACCCCTCTCTCCAACCTTAAGGGGTCTCTTGATGCTGACCTCACCATCAAGAGAGGCACAGAGGATACAGACAACATCGCTTATATGTATGAGCAGATGTGTGCCCTTCATCCTCTTAGGTATGAAAATGATCCTCGAGTCCCTGTGGTTCTTGAGCGCTATCGCAAGATAGTGTCCGGTGAAGAGCCTGACCGTGAAGGTCGCCACGTGCCCTCTGAGAAACTTGATGGCGGGGCTAACCCGGACTATCTGCGGTATCTCATCAATCAGCGTAAGGTTCTCGGTGAACCCGACTGGCTGATGAAAGAAATCAAGAGGACTGAGGAAGTTGTGGAGCTTGATGATATCCGCTCGGACTATCTGGTAGCTATGCTTGACATGGGCATCCCTGCTGAGATAGCTGTGGGGATGATACGGGATGACAGGCTTGATACTTTTGAGCCTGAAGATTGGCAGACCTTCATGCGCAAAGTGAAGGGATATGTTTCCCGCTATCCTGCAGATGTTGTGTATAACTTCGTCGCGAACATCTCTGATAAGGAGACGCTCTTTGATGAAGATAAGCTTGACACCTTCGCAGTCTATCAGGAACACGATGCTCCTATCTCGATGTCTCTAGAGATAGTACAGGGCAGGATCACTACCGACCAAGCTGAGAAGATTACCAGACTTGTTGTAGAAGAGGATTATCCCTGGGACGAAGCCATGGAAGAAGTTCTCCAGGAAACCATCAATGAAAGCAAAGCTGAAGAACTGCGCGAGCGGTATCGCGACAGCGTTCAGTAAGGAGGAACCATGCTCGAATTAATAGGCCTCATAGCTGTGTTCGGTGTCCTTGCATGGCTCTGCAACAAAGGGGCTAAGTTCTGCTTCCGTATGGCAGACCTAGCCTCCTTACGGGAGGCGCATAAGAAATACCATGAGGAACAGCTTTTGGCTTCTGTCAAGGGTATAGAAAAGTCTGTCACGGAGCCTGAAGGACCGAACGAAATGGATCGCTTACTGGCGGCAAATCAAGAGGTTATGGAGAAAAGAAACTTGACAAAAGCTATAAAAGAAGAGCTGGGAATAGAATAAAATGAGTAGATCTGCATTTTGTTCTTGACTCGATATGTTAAAGTTGTTATATTGATTCTTGAGCAAGAGCAGCCACTCTTACATTGTTTGCAGAAGCAGCCTCTTCAAATTACATAATATCCAAATTCCCAGGGGGTCCCGCATGACTGTACGTGTTGTGGAGGACTTCTGGACTAACGTCCAGATGCACGACCAACTTATCCGCCGTTGTTTCATCTATCTCATTAACAAATTCCCTAATCCTGACGGTGAAGAGGATTCATATAACGAACTCATGGTTCGTATGATGAGTCTCAATGTCTTCTCTCGCTTCGACCCGGCACGTCTGGTCAACGTTGACCGGAGTCGTCTGCGCAAGAAAGGCAGCACTGAAAGACAGATCGACCTTCTTATCGAACGCGCACTTAAGCGCAAAAGTATCAACGTTGATAAGAAGTTCGAGCAGTTCGTCTACAAGTGGATCGAGCACTTCCTGCAGGAAGCCTATAAAAAGCGTAAGAACCACGCAGCCCGGTTCTCCCCTTATGGGACATTTATCGACAACGTCCACAAGGAGACCTATCTTAATAAGCTCAGAGAGAGCCGTGGATCTTGGGCTGATAAAGACGATGCTGCTGTGCTGGAAAAGCTGGCTCTGGAAACTGAGGAGCTACAGACGGGTCAGGATGAAGATTCTGACGTTCCTAAGAAGTCCAAGCGTGGTCGGAAGAAGAGGAAGTATCCGGATGTGAATGACGTGCATGAGATCATGACTCGTCGGTCCGAGAATCCCCTTGACTTACTGACGGCTGAGGAAACTCGTAATCGTCTGTACCAGGATGCTGTGCGTCCTATAGACCGTAAGATCCTGGAGCTTAAAGAACAGGGACTCCGCGGTAAGGATATCGCGATGGCCGTGAACTGCACTTCTCAGTACGTCTCTCTCTTCCTCAAGAAGCTGGCGAAGAAACACGCTCAGCGCACCAAAGCGTTTATACGTTCTTAAATAA
>Ga0180434_10005308_pt1 | contig 15233 bp, 4 predicted proteins | sample SS_ome_7_FD_132453 | JGI IMG/M metagenome (GOLD analysis project Ga0180434, IMG submission 132453) | Hypersaline lake sediment archaeal communities from the Salton Sea, California, USA - SS_1_D_2 metaG | ecosystem: Environmental > Aquatic > Non-marine Saline and Alkaline > Hypersaline > Sediment...
ATCATCGGAACGTCGGTAGCGGAACGTAACGTCATTTCCGGCAATGGGACCGGCATCCACTTCGACTCTGAGAGTTACGACAATACCGTTTCGTTCAATTACATTGGCACGGACGTGACCGGAACTGCGCCAATTGGAAATAGTACGGGTGTGTGGCTTAACGGTACGAACAACACGGTGGGGGTCCGCAATGGTGGCAACGTGATCAGTGGCAACCTCTATGGCGGCATCGTTGTGGAGGGCAGCAATCGTCTCATCGGCAACTGGATTGGTACGAACACGGATGGGGATAACATCGGCAACGGGCTTTTTGGCATTGCCATCTACCAGGGGGCACACGACACACAAATCGGGGCAGCGCCAGCGGAGGTGGATCCAGTCGATGGGAATATCATCCATTTCAACGGAGGCTGTGGTATCGAGCTCGACACAGGTGCTGGAACCGGTAATGCACTGGTCTGCAACTCGGTCAACAGCAACGGTGACATCGGCATAGACTTCAACGGCGACGGTGTCACTGCAAATGACACGGGAGACCCGGATGCGGGCGCGAATAACCTTCAGAATTACCCCACACTGACCAGTGCGAGGCTTGAGGATGGTCTGTTTCGCATTGAGGGCACGCTGGACTCGCTGGCTGAACATACAGCCTATCCGGTGACGGTTCAGTTCTTCAACAACGCTGGTTCCTCGGCCCGCGAAGGTGTGGTCTACTTGGGAATGACATTGCTTGCCGGCGGTCCCGGCGGCTTCGAGGCTGAATTCGCTGGAGCGGGCGTGGAGGTTGGGGATTGGATCACGGCCACGGCCACCGACAGTAGTGGGAATACATCCGAATTCAGTGAACCGCGACAGGCGTGTGTCGAAGTAACGATTGTCCAGCAACCTCAATCTCAGATAGCCTGTGTCGGCGACAATGTCTCGTTCAGCGTTGTTGCCAGCGGCAATCCGACGCCTGGGTACCAATGGCGAAAGGACGGCGTCGAGATCGCGGGCGCCATGACCAACACATTGGTGCTCGGAGCGGTCACGCTGGACGACGAGGGGAACTACGACGTCGTGGTCACCAACACGTGCAGTTCCGCTACGAGCGGCATCGCCCCGCTGGCCGTTCAGCATGATGGGGCGATACTACAGAACCCGGCCGACTGCACAGCCTGCGAGGGCGAGGCGGCCAGCTTCGCCGTGCTCGTATCGAGCAGTACGCCGCCGCCGACCTACCAGTGGCGCAGGAACGAAAGTGATCTTCCCGGAGAAACATCGACGGTCCTCGTGATCGATCCAGTTACCTTGGCTGACGATGGCAGCTTGTACGACGTCGTCATCACGCATCCGTGCGGGACCCAAGTTGCGTCGGCAGCACTGCTTACCGTGAACCCGTTAGCGACCTGTGACTGTCAACCCAATGGTGTCCCGGACAGCATCGACATCGCCACGGGAACCAGCGACGACTGCAACAACAATGGGAACCCGGACGAGTGTGATATTCAGGGAAGCACCAGCCTCGATGAGAACGAAAACGGCATACCTGATGAGTGCGAGATCGCAGCGTGGGCCGGTCTTGACGGGTCCGACGCGGGCACGGGCATCAGCGGGCTGGGCCCGGACGGCCCGGCTGTGGGTCAAATCGCCGTGGGCATGACCAGCGACGGACGGCCGATCGTCGGCTGGGAAGAGGATCACGGGTGCGAGGATGAGCGCATCGTGTGGCACGAGTGGGACGGTTTGGGCTGGGGCGCTGCAGTGACCGCCGTCACCAAAGACACGTGCTCGCATCCCAATCCTATACCACCAAACGACCCGCACATCGCCACGACATCTGCCGGTGACGTCCTTACCTGCTTCGGCTACCGTGACCAGCCCAACGAAGCGGCCTACATCCATGTTTATCCATCTCAGGAGGAACTTCTGGTGCCTGGCAGCGAAGTATCGGGCTGGGGGACGCTGGAGGAGGGCTTGAAGCTGATACAAAATGTTCGAGCGGCGGTTGCTCCGGACGATACCGTCTACGTCGCCTACAAGCGGCAGGAGTGGACTGCGGACGTGAACGTGCTGCAACTTGATCTTGCCTCGCCTACGCCGGTTTGGACATCTTTGCCGGGCGCTGGCCTTGCACCAGCTTACTACACCGGCTCCTTTCCGTTGGAGATCGTCGTCTACCAGGATCAACCCGTCATCGCCTTTGATGGATCCAACTACTACGACCAAGATGGGCACATAAGAGGATGGAACGGCTCTGCATGGGAGGAGCTCCTCACAATCGACTCTTATCCAGACTGGGCGGCCCCTGACTTGACTGTCGACGGTGACGATGATCTCTGGGTCACCTGGTACGACGACAGCGGTCATATCCACGCGCGACGCTACGTCTCTCCCGGCAACTGGGTCCATGCCGCTGGAATGGCGGATGATGTGGTGCACACCAGGCAACTTGGCAACTGCTGGTGGCACTCGCCGATGATAGATGTGGATGCATTCGGAAGCCCTGTGATTGTCTGGGGAGAGTATGACTGTCCCGGTGGCCCGCGCACGATACAATGCGCACGGCTGGAGGGGGACGTCTGGGTCGAAGTCAGTCCGGGCTCCTCCACTCCGCCGGGAATTATCAATCCACAGCACCCTGCAGGGTGGGATATCGCGTTGGCGAGTGGGCCGTTTGGACTGTTTGTTGCTTGGACAACCGGGGTAGATGGCCAGGCCGAGGTCTTTGGCAAGATGCTCTGTGCCACCGGGAGCGAACTGACAAACCGGTCTCCGATCGAGCGAGCGGCCGGTGTGCCACTCGAAGGGAATGCTCTGAGTTGGTTCGCCGCCTCCGACGCCTCGATATTCGAGGTTCGCGTGGCGCTTCGCCTGGAGGAGCTCGATAGCAACCCGGTAATCAACGCATGGGTGCTGGGTGGCTCCGGGGCGTACTCGTTCTCGCTGGAGGGCATCGAGCCGCTATTGCCCGATCAGCGCTACTTCTGGCGTGTCGATTCGATGGCGGCCGGCTGTGGCGGCGGCCCGGTCACCGTGCCGGGTGCCCCTTATAGCTTCACGACACAGGTAGATCCGGACTGTAATCGGAACGGAGTTCCCGATTCAACGGACCTTCTGAGCGGCACTTCTGAGGATTGCAATGGCAACGGCGTTCCGGACGAATGCGATGTCGTGCGCGGAAGTCTATTCGCTACTTGTCGAATTGCCAGCCCCGGGTACGGAGGCATTTACGAGTTCGACTGGGCCAGCGGCCAGTTTCGTGGGCAGATCACAACGGACTTTGGGGGCTACTATATCGCGTTCAGCCCGTGGGGGACGGTCTGGGTGGGAGTGGATGGCTCGCCTGACAGTATCGAGGAATACGACGCGGGGACCTGGACGTGGTTACGGACGTTCACTGCGGGTGATCCTCTCATCAACCCCCGACATCTCGCGGTGGGGCCGGACGGCAACCTGTTTGTCTCGGTTGGCCAGGGCAACCGCGTCCTTGAGTATGACGGTAGAACAGGCGAGCTGGTGCGGAGCCTTGAAGCCTCCGATCCGTACGGTCTCGCGTTCTCGGCCGACGGTAACCTCCTCATCGCGGCTCGCTACAATGGTACCTATGATCGCGTTGTGCGATATGACCTGACCCGCGGCACGGTATCTTCCTTCGTGGAGGGGATCATCAACAACGTGTCCGGCATGACAGTGGGGCCAAATGGAAACCTCTTCGTCATCAGTCAAACGGCTGAAAGCGTCTTGGAGTACGACTTGGACACCGGTGACTTTGTTGGTGCGTTCGTGACTGACGAGGAGCTGGGGTCACCAACATCTCTGGTCTTTGGCCCTGATGGGGACCTTTACGTCGCTGACAACTATGAGGGCCAGATTCTACGCTACGACGGTGTGACGGGGCAACCACTGGGCCCGTTTACTAGCGGCGGCTGGTGTTTCGGATTTTGGGGCTTGGCGTTTTGCCCCTCCATTGGTGCGGAGGATTGCACGGGAGACGGAATCCCCGATGCCTGTGAACCTGACTGTCAGCCAAACGGCGTAGCCGACAGTTGCGACATCGACGCGGGGACTAGCTTGGATTGCCAACCCAACGGTATCCCCGACGAGTGCGAACAGGAAGGTCACGACTGCAATTCGAACCAAATCCCTGATGAGTGCGAATCGGAGCTAGAGCCGGTTGTTGTAACGCCGCCGGACGACTTGATTACGTGCGAAGGCCAGACGGCTGAGTTTGCCGTGGAAGTCGACGGTTGGCTTCCGCTGGACTATCAATGGCGCAAGGACGACGAACCGCTCGCCGACGGTGGGCACATCTCGGGTGCCGGGACGCCGACGTTGACGCTCAGCTCTGTCGGGCCTGCGGATATCGGCAACTACGATGTGGTGGTATCCAACACTTGCGGCACGGCGACCAGCTATGCTGCGATTCTCATGGTCACCGACGTGGCCCCAACGATCTGGTCGCAGCCAGACGATCAGATCGTGTACGAACACCAGAGTGCGGTGTTTATCGTAGGCGCGAACGGCACGGGGACGATTCACTACCAGTGGTACAAGAACGGCAGCCCAGTCGGTGCTGACAACAAAACATACAGTCTTCTCGACGCGCTGCTTTCGGACGATGGTGCTCAGATCACCTGCGAGGTCAGCGACGATTGCGGGTCGGCAACCAGCGCCCCCGCTTCGCTGACCGTACTTCCGGCGCCGACGGGCGCCTGCTGTCTGTGGGCGCGCGGATGCTTGGAGGATCTTACACAGGATTTCTGCGAGGTCACGCTCAGCGGCGTCTATGCGGGTGACGGCACGAGTTGTGACGAGGGCGTGTGCGGCTTAGGTGCCTGCTGCATGCCAGACGGCTCGTGCGAGGAACTGATTGAGTCACAGTGCTTGGCGACGGGTGGCAGTCTGTGGTTGGCAAGCACCGCTTGTACCCCGGACCCATGCCCGCACGAAGGTGCTTGTTGCGCGGTGGACGGGACCTGCAGCGTGGAAACCGAGGTCGAATGCACTGCCAGCGGCGGAACCTATCTGGACGACGGTGTACCATGTGACCCCAATCCGTGTCCGCTTCTCGGAGCGTGCTGTATGCCCGACGGAAACTGCCACTACTTGTCCGAGGCTCACTGCCTGGCGGCGGGCGGTCTTTCCTGGGATCAGGGCACTGCTTGTGAACCCAACCCTTGTCCGCGTTGGGGCGCCTGCTGTGTCGCTGGGGACTGCGTACCGGATCAGACGAAGGAGGATTGCCTCAGCATGGGGGGGCAATGGGCCGGTCTAGATACGGTCTGCGACGAGGACCTGTGCGTGAAGGGCGTGTGCTGTGTTAGTGACATCTGTGTGCCCGGTCAAACGGTAGGCGATTGCAGCAGTGTGGGGGGTGAATGGGCGGGCCTGTTCACCACTTGCTTCACGGGGATCTGCCCAGTTTGTGACGACGGAGACCAAGACCGCGATGGCGACATAGATCTGGTGGATTTCGCCGAGCTGCAAACCTGTTTCGGTTGTGTGGACTGCGGCGGAGACGAATGCAAATGCCTCGATATAAACAACGACAACACGGTTACCTTGGATGATTTTGCCTCGTTCCAACAAGCTCTCACAGGCCCGTAGCACGCCGCTAGGTCGCAGCGGGGACGGCCCTTGCGGCACGCACCACCCCGCACGAGATCCGTACGTGCGGTGCCAGCGCGACAGGCATATGTGCCAATCGCCTCGTATGACGGCCAGCTCTCCAGGCTGGCAGTCATTTGCGCCGCGAGCGGGTATTCCTACAGACCATACTTCAGCCGAAACTCGTCGACCCAATCTTGATGGCGGCCGCAGCGATTCACCGAATCGACAATTTCTTGGATGCTGATGCATGCAACCCGGCTTTGATGTTCCACTGGTACCTGTTCGGCCAATCGCGCATAAGCCCCCCTCGCGCCCATCGGACCATCGCAAGCGAAGGACGGGTTTCGCTCATCATGAAGAAGAACGAAGTTCCCCTGCATGTGCAACGCAAATAGAACCTCCCGAAAGAACTGGTAATACAGCGTCATGGGGCAAACTGGACCTGTAGCCAAACCGTGTAGACCGTGCTCGGCCAATCGGTGCCAGTAAAGCCGGCCGATGTGATGAAGGTAGCAAGCTGCGAGGTCGTCTATTGGATTTCGCCCGTCGCAATCTCCGTCTGCGAAAACAGAGCAAACGCCGAAACCGGATTCGACCAGCTTGCCTTCAACGTAGAGCGTTGGGCCCGATTCGCCGCGGACGACAAAGTCAACGGACGTGGGCTGACCGTAGTTCTCGTTGAAGACACTACGATCCTCAACTTCAAACTCGCCCGTTGTGCGACCAGTCGGCCACAATACTCCCTTGGCCTCAACGACTTCCTGCAGGGGGCCGAAGTCGTTGCGGAGCACGAGTGGTCCGAGGAGGTTGAATAGCATGGCCTGACTGCTCAGGCCATGATGGATGTACTTGTGGAGCGGAAATCCATCGCCTGAGTCCTGGCGGATCTGTCTTTCCGATTCGACGTATGCGGCAACGTCGGGCAATACGATGTTGTGCGACCAGTTATTCCAATCGTCCAGAATGAAGGGAAAGCGCCGATGGGTCGGATAGCCTTTGGCACGGAACCACTCTGCCGCCGTACGTCGGAGCTCGCGCTCGAAGCTGCGGTGCCGTGGATACGGCCACTGCCTTGCTCGCTGCTTGCTCTCTGGTCCGGTTAGCACATTTTGCCCCCGTCAATCGCCAAGGGCCGCGGCTGGCTCGAACTCGGCGTGCAGCTGAAGTTCATTCGGATTGGCAAGCCGACCATCGGCAAAGGCGGTTACGCCGCGATCACGACAGTGAGCATCAAGGGCAACCCAGGCCGGGCTCGGGCTACCACCGATTGTCGCAATTGCCTTGCGCAGAATGGGCTCAGGCGCGTTCTTCTTCAAGAGCAACCGGATCGCTGAGCCTTGCAGATCCGAGGCGGGATCGGAGAGGATAGGTAAGAGGGGCTCCAATACGCCTTCGTCACCGAATCGTTGAACAAGGCCAACGTAAGCGGCCTCGCTTACCTCATCCTCATTGTCCAGCGCCAGCTTGACAAGCGCCGGCATGACACGGTCGGTGGGATCCTTTGCGAAGGTTTCTGCGGCTCTCAGGCGAACGAGCTTGCCCTCGTCTGCGGCACATCCTATGAGTGCCTCAATTGCCCTGTCTGAGCCGTCTTCACCCAGGCCCTCAGCCGCGAGGGCGCGAATGTGTTCCAGCTCGTCCGAAAGTCCATTGACCAGCCCCTCAATCGTAGACTCGTCGCGTATCTTCCAGAGTGCCGTAACGGAGGCCATGCGAACCTTCCACTCGCGATCCCCGAGTTTCTTCATGAGTGAAGGCACCGCACGGGCGGTGCCAACCCGAGCAAGTCCGTGCCCCCCTGATCGCCGGATCATCGGGTTGTCATTCTCGAGCGCCTCAATGAAGGCATCTTCAGCATCCCCGCAGCCGATCTCGGCAAGGGAATCGAGCGCTGCGATGCGCACGTCATCGTTCTCGTCGCGAGCCAACTCGATGAGGGCGATGGCTGCCTCTGGGGTCTTTACTGCACTGAGAGCCTGGGCGACGAATTCCCGGACGCCTTCCTCTTCGTCCTTCGCAGCTTTGAGTAACGCCTCGCTCGTCTCTGGCGACCGGATTTGCCCCAAGGCATGTGCAGCGCACATGCGGAGCAGCTGCACGGGATGGCTGAGGAATGGCGCTATGACGGTTGCAGCCCCGGCATAACGCAGCCTTCCCAGTGCGTCGATCGCGTTCATCTGACTCATCGGGTCCCCTGTATCCACGGCGTGCAGCAGTGCGTCAACGGCCTTGTCGCCTCCAATGTCGCCCAGCGCCTTGGCGGCAGCCATTCGTACCTCGATATCGGTGTCGCCAAACAACATGGCCAGATCATCAACCGCCTCCTGCGCAGCCGTGCTCCCGAGCGCCATTGCTGCGGCCCCCCGGACCTTCTCGTTATCGTCACCGAGGGCTGTGATCAACCCTGGGATTGCCCGCTTCGGCGCAACCGCGCCAAAAGCCTCAAACGAGGCAGCCGCTTCTTCATCTTCCTCTTTTATTTTCTCGACAAGTTCTTTGTTGCCAAGGTGGACGAAGAAGGTGGCCGTAACAATGCGGCCCTTTTCACCGAGGTTTTGCATCGCGCCGATGAGCCTGTCCGCTGCATGCTCCCGGCCAAGAAGCTGTACAAGCGACATAGCGACCGCGAACGGAACCGTGAGCGTCTCATGGCTTTCGTCAAGAGCTTGCACGATGTCGTCGACCGCCTCGACGGCGCCAATCTCGCCTAGCGCTTCAATCGCGTCGCCGCGAATGCTCGAGTCCTTGTCGCGCAGGATCGCGAGTAACGGCGCAATCGCGCGCCGTGAGCGGGTCTTGCCCAACGCCGAGGCTGCTTCTCCACCGAGCGCATCGTCCTTTTGCATGAGGCCAATCAGCGCATCGACGGCGCCAACTGTCGCCGAGGCCGCCAATGCCTTAATAGCGGCCGTTCGCACCTCTTTGCCCTGGTTGTCATCGGTTGCCAGGCCTGCAAGGACGGACGTAGCACGCTCCGTGCGGATATTGCCGAGCGCTTCAACCGCGGCATGGCCACGCCACATTCCATGGGACCTCATCATCTCGACTAGCTCAGCGGCCATGCCTTTGCCGAACATCCCCATGTCCTTCGCAAGTTCCTCGCCGTAGGCAGCGAAGCCCAAGCTCTCTCGCGACTCTTGAGTTATCAGGAAGTCCTTAATTGCGTCGACCGCGTGATCCGAGCCAATGAACGCAAGCGATTTTGCTACCGCGTCTCGCACGGCTCTCTCTTCGTGTCCCAGCAGCTCGGCCAGGGCATCAACCGCTTCGTTCGAGCCGATGTCGGCAAGGGCCTGAATGGCATCCTCTCGGTGGGCCTCATCGTCTCCCATCGCCAGCCCCCGCAGCTCTGGAACAGAGGCCGAATCGCCTGCGATTCCGTTGGCCCGAGCCGCGAGCCACCGCACAAGTCTGTTCTGGTCGCTCAAGCTACGGATGAGATTCTGTTGAGCAGGGTCCTGTCCAAAGGTCCAGGACACGTGCGCAGCATTCGCACATGCTTCTTCGATCTTCAGATCTCGGACTCTGTCATATGCGATCGTCGGAGGAGTGTCCTTCGCGATCAGGTCCAGGGTCAACGCCGCGTGGCGAGCGATCCCGGGATCGCGCAGAGCCGCCGTCAGCGGTCCGGTCACGGACTTGCCTGCCACCGGCGCCAACGCAGCGAGAGACTGATGGGCGAATTCGTGCCGTTCGACCGACCATATCGCTTGGTGAGTCACCGCAAAACGCCATGCCTCCATGGCTCGCCGAACGACGTCTTCGGTCAGTCGGTGCTCCCCGTCGTTTCGAGGAGAGTCTGCCTGCCCCAGCAATCGGGCGGCCAGGAGCGTCAGCCGGCGCCACAGGTCATCGTGTTCGTGGTCCGCTTCCGCAAGCAGCCATTCCACCAAGCTGCGGGCGAGTTTCCTGTTCTCCATCCAGATACGATTGACCATGAACACGAGAACACGCAGCCAACGAGGATCCCAGACGTGTTCGCAAAAGACCGCTCGGATTTCCGACTCTGGACGGTTCGCCAGCCATCGTCCCGCCAGATACTCGGCGTACGTTGCCTCCGTGAATCTGTAAGTCATGCCGTCCCGGGAGACGATGCCCGTATGCCCTGCCAGCGCATCCAAGAGGAACTCAGGATCACGGCGTTCCCAGTTCGCGGTTGCCACCAGTTGGTCCGTCTGCATCGACTCGAGGATGGACTGCTGAGCCCGATGCTCCGTTATTTCGGTCTGGTCGCCGTGCCAAGAAATCCACGCCAAACTCGCTAACAGGCGAAGCGATGCTTCCCGGGGCAAGCCGCGCCGCTCAGGGAGCTGACGCAGGGCGGTTTCCAACAACTGCCCTTCGGTGGCCGGCAGCGTCGTGTCGCCTTGCTCACCAACAAAGCAGAGCAGCATCAGGAACAAGGGACGCTTTGCCAACTCCAACGTCGCTGCCGCGCTGGCAATCTGCCGGGCAATGCGGTGAGCCTGATCCGGGTCGCCATAGTAGCTGTGGATATAGCCCTCGATATCCCGCCTGCCAAGGTCCAAGAGCGCCAGTCGATTCGTTCTGAACCGGCGTAATGCGGAGTGGGTCAGGGCCCATGGTCTGCTGGCTAGCACGACCGAATTGTGGCGCAGTGATTCTTCCTGAAGTTGCGTGTCAATCCACTCAATCAAGGACGTGCGCTGCGTCAAACCGACTTCGTCAAGCCCATCGAGCAGCAGCACCGCTTCACCGCTTTCGAGGATCTCTGTGATGATAGAGGCATCAAGTTGGCCGACGCTCGCCAAGATCATGTCTTTGAGCGTCTCTGGTTGTTCTCCTTTCCATGACGACAAACTCACGCGGAAAGGGATCCGCCGCGGCTGAACACCCGGGTTCTCGAGAAACCGTCGGGCGAGCTCCCACGCAAGATGATCGAGCAGAGTGGATTTTCCTGACCCGGCTTCTCCTGTTATGCATAGCTTCTGTGCAGATGCCGGCCTCAAGAGCTCGGCCAGAAGCTGCCTCTGAGATTTCGGCGGACTGAGGCTCTGATGCTCATCCTCTGCTGGTTTCTGTTTCTTCGCTGCATCCGGTTCAAGCAGCTTCCGTGGTCGGTACAGGTCCTCGCGCAACCCCTCGTTGCCGATACCGAGCAGTTCCAGTCTATCGAGCTTGCCACGCAGGCCACGCGCGTAATCTCCGAGTGAAGCCGTTGGCGCGCCGATTCGGAAGAGACGCATGTTCTCCGTGCCAGTACACAGAATCGGCGTCGCTTGGTGCTCGCGAGGCAGAGAGCGTTTCAGCAACTGAAAGGCGTCATCCACCCGGCCAGATTCGGCCAGCCGAGCAAGGAACGGCTCGAGGCCGATTCGTGGTAACCCGGTGGGCAGGTAGAAATTGGTTCCGAGCACAGCCGGTACGCCCGTTTCGAGGAATCGCCGTGCCACCACCTCCCATGTGGAGCACCCCAGCAGCACCGCGCACCGCAGATCCGAGTTGGTGCTCACGGCCCTCCCGACGAAGTCGTCGCAGGTCACAAGATCACCCCGAAAGCTCAGCCCCTCCAACGTAGCGACGTGGCCGGCATAGATGAGGACGTGCCAATTGGATTCGCGATTCGTCAGACGCGCCGCGACGTCAGCCCAGGAAAGGGCCACCAATGGCTCCGCAACGTGGACGTTCCGGGCAGAGGATTGCACGAAGCTCCGGAGTCCCCACGCATCCGTCTCGAAGTATCCCGGGTCATCTATGACCATCAAGGCCTGCAACGTCCCCGCGAGCGTTAGGCTGCGAGTTGTGACCGGGGCGTCACACCGGACGATTGTGACGTCCTCAGACCAGCAGACCGGAATCGGTGGGTGTCCCCCTTCAGGGAGGACCGCCGTCTCCCACGGCAGCAGCCGCAGGAACGGGTCATCGGCCGCGATGTGAACGCACAGGTACTGGCCCTGCTGGCGCGCGTCGTGCAGTCGTCCCAGAGTCTCCCGCCCGATTTCCCCCCCGAACAGGAGCGAGCCCAGCATCCCTCCCAGCCATTCAACGTCGCTCGCCCTAGGGCTGCGGGCGGGGAACTGGCCATCGGACGCATTTGGGGGGTCGCCGTGAGCGCCACAGAGCCGCAACCCCGTCGGGCTGATGCGCACAAGGCGGTCCAGGATATCGGCTTCGGTTTGTGGGCTGAGACTCGCCTCGTGCACGCTGCCCGTATCCGAACGGGCAGAGACCCGACGCGAACCGACATCGAACCCGAGCGAGATGCGACAATGTGCAGGCGTTGCTGCGGCCATTCCTCTGTCCCCTCCAGCGATCATCGTGGACAAGAACGACTCAATTCAAGGCACTGTACGCGTGCTTGCGCCGGCGCCAAGACAGCGAGTCAGCAGGTGACCATCACGATGAGCACTGCTCAGGTGGACCCGCATCCAACACAGCAGGTCCTTAGGGGTAGCGGCTCGGACTCCTTGGCTGCCGGCGACGCCGAGACGTTCAAAGATACACAAAAGCGGCTTCAATCGCTCAAGAAACCGCGCCGAGCTGTCCATTTATCCGAGTCGTGACGATCCGAAACGTCCAACTAAGGCACCGCACGGACACGCACAACCATCGTCTAGGTAAGGAGTTACCCAGCCTCGGGAAAAGCGACTATATGCGAGAGATGGTGCGCCTCGCTGCTGCGGATCTTCCCAGTGGGGGACGGAAGGCCTCTTCGTGGATCTTCTCCTCTGTTCGGATCGGCTGACGCCCCTGCGCCCCGGAAGGTCCGCTCCGGGCCCGCAAACCTCTTTTCGTAAAGCTTCCGCCTGACGGCTCGGCCTTCGGCCTGGAAGCTTTATCGAGAGGTTCGCTTGGTGGCCCTCCGCTGACGGGCGTCCCGGCGGCTCGCTTCGCGTGGACGAGCCGCCGTAGAGCGGTCCTCGGCCGGAGGTAATGAAAATGAACCCGTACAAGCTCAAGGCGATCACGGAGTTCCTGCGTGAAGAGATCAAGCGGATCTCCGGATCGCACGACGAATTGCTGATCTGCTACGGATTGGACAGGCTGCTGCCCCTCGATGAGCAAGAAGCAGTGAAGCGAGAACTGGCAGCGATTGCCGATGCGGAGACGTTCATGGATCGGTTTCGTGTGTCAGTTGAGCGGTGGCTTTAGCCGCTCAGCCTGCAACGGGCCCGGCGTACCGCTCTCGCGGAGAGGCGCAGGTCGGACGGCTGCTGGATCGATACGGAATTCCCTTCTTCTACGAAATGCCCACGGTGATCTATGACCGTGGGCGGTTTCGCGTGTGGCACCCAGACTTCACGTTGCCGACATACGGCAATCTGATCGTCGAGTACGCTGGCATGCCCGACCGGCCGGCGTACATGGACGGCGTACGCCATAAGCAGCAGGCGTACCGCAACAACGGGACCGCCGCGCTGTTTCTGTATCCAAAGGATCTTCAAGGCAGATCATGGCCACGACATGTCGCGCAGAAGATCGACCGGGTCGGGCGATCCACGCCGGGCTATCGTCAGGGATACGGTTGTCCCCGTCGCGTTCGGGCAAGCTACCGCTCACTGAGAAGCTAGGAAAGATCAAGCCAGGTCAGCAGCTCCACGTCTGCATCGGCTTTGGCGATCGCCGCTTGGCAGGCTGTGACCGCGGTTGGTGACGTTGCCACGAGGATGATCCGATCGAATCCCACAGGCGCTAGCTTGACGATGTTGTTGGCGATGTCGGACTTGCCGGTTTCGATCTCGATGGCGATTCGTTCGCCCGGACGCTCTGCTAGCACATCCACGGTGCCGTTGCCCTGAACGGCATACTCGTGCGTGACTTCGAAGCCTCGGTCGACAAACAAGTCGGCTGCCCGGCGCGCCCAATAGCGATGTTCGAGGCTGACGCGCGGGGCGGGGCCGGCGTCAATGCCGACGTCGGCGCAGACGGTCCGCCCGGCATCGGTCAATTGATAGAGTATGACTTGGCCGGAGCGCGTGGGAATGGCGATGGCCTCGATGAGGTTGGCATGGCTCAGATCCTGCCGGATGGCGTTGCCCTTCCGGCGCGACAGGTGCAGGCGCTGATAGCGCGAGACGGTAGTCGAGAGCGGCCGAGCCGCGACGTCCGCCAGGAACCGCACCGCTTCGCGGGACATCAGCGGCTCCGGTTCGGGTGGTTGGTCCTCTGGATCCAACACTGAAGGACCAGAGGTCCCGGATGGACTCTCCGGATCCTTCAGTGGTTCCTCTTTGGGGGATGGTGGGTGGGATATCTTCTCTTTATTTCTATCTGGCGGCGGAATCGGTGTGATCGGTTCGTAATGGTCGTACGTCTGCTCAGTAGTCGCGGAATCGCCGAGATAAGCAGCCATTCGCTCGCAAACGGCCTGGTCACTGATCGACCCTTCGGTCACGGGACAACGCGGGACCCGCACGAGAAAGGGCTCGGGGTGCTCGTCGGCTAGTCGAACGACGGCGGTGCCGACTGGCAGCGTATTGAGCGCCTGTTTCTGCTCATCGGTCAGGTTCATCGCGGATGATATCGCCTGCACATCGCTCCGTAGCTTCTGGCTCAACGCGACGGTGGCATAGGAATTCGCGAAGGCGACCTTGCTCAGCATGGATGCCGACTGATCAACAAAGACGTAGCCGATACCGTACTGGCGGACCATACGGATGGAGTTCTCGAGCACGGATTCCCGGGATTCCGGCGCCCGCTGCAGGAGCAGGTTGTGGGCCTCTTCCAGGACGATCAGATTCGTGAGCTTCGGCTGCGGTCCCTGGGAAAGCCGATAGCGGTACAAATAGAGCGTGAGCGCTTCAGAGAACATGGTCCGGTCGGAGTTGCTGGACAGGCCGTCCATCTCCAGGACGACATTATGATCGAGCAGGCTGTGAATGTGCGCGTTGCTCTGTGTATTCACGACGGCGCCGAATTCGCCATACGTCATGGCCAGCAGGATTCGCTCCGCCGAGGCCTGCCACATGGCGGCACGGCCCTTGAGCTTCACGGTTCGCAACCAATCCAGTAGATCGGCAATGGTCGGCCAGCGAGACGGTGTACCCGCGTATACGCCTGCGCCGCGATACAACTGATCGAGGCCGGCGACCAGCAGGCTGATGACGCCCTCGCCTCCCAGGTACGCGGAGGCGATGACGTCGACGATCAGCTTGATCCAGACGTTTGGCTCACAGCCTGCGGGCGGGATGAGGGGGTTGAAGCGAAACGGTGCGATGTCTCGGCCGATGGTGTAAACGTGCAGATCGGGCTGGATGGCAAGGAGGTCCCGATACCCACGCTTCCAATCGAGCGCGAGCACTTTGATGCCCCGGGCCATGATGCCCTGCATGAGAATAAACGTGAGGTTGGTCTTGCCGGACCCGCTTCGTCCCGCAACGAGGATGTGCTCCTTCAATCGGTCGCTCTTGAGGGAGAAGGGGTACAGCAGGCGATTGCCGTAGCTGATGGCGCCAAGGGGGACGTCGCCGCGGTCGGCGAACTCCTTTCGTGGTGGTGGAAACGGAGATCGATCAGGCTCGTAGCTGTGTCCAAGGTGCTTCGCCGCCAGTAGCTCCAGCGTCTGCTCGATTTCGGCCCGGCTGCCAGGATCCGATTCCGCGAGATAGACCGTCCACAAGCGATCGACCCGCCTGCCGAGCACCGGTCTCAGCTTGCGGCACAGATCCTGCACGCGCGTG
>Ga0180434_10005309_pt1 | contig 15232 bp, 13 predicted proteins | sample SS_ome_7_FD_132453 | JGI IMG/M metagenome (GOLD analysis project Ga0180434, IMG submission 132453) | Hypersaline lake sediment archaeal communities from the Salton Sea, California, USA - SS_1_D_2 metaG | ecosystem: Environmental > Aquatic > Non-marine Saline and Alkaline > Hypersaline >...
CTCGCGAGGATCATCGGGGCCGAGGCGGGGGAGGTGGAAAGCATTGGTCTCGGAGGGCGGCTGCACGACATCGGGAAGATCGGGGTGCGGGAGGGCGTGCTGCTGAAGCCGGGGAGGCTGACGGAGGAGGAGCGCCGCCAGGTGCAGGTGCATCCGGTGATCGGCGAGCGGATTTTGGGGCCGATTCTGCTGGATGCGCAGACGGTTCGGATGGTGCGGCACCATCACGAGCACTATGGAGGGGGCGGATATCCGGACGACCTGGTTGGGTCGAAGATCCCGCTGGGGGCGCGAGTGCTGGCGGTGGCGGATGCCTTCGACGCGCTGACGAGCAATCGGCCGTATCGAGGGAAACTCTCGCGGGAGGGGGCGCTGGCGGTGCTGCGCGAGGGCGCGGGGCAGCAGTGGCAGCCGACCCTGGTGGAGGCGCTGGCGCAGGGGCTGGACCTGATTTGGCCGATTGTGTGGCGGAGAGAGGGCAGGGGGAGTCTGGATACCGGCGAAGCACTTCGCAAGCAAGGGCAGGATGAGCTGCCCGATTCAGGACATGGAGAGGACAGATGAGCGAAGGGAAGCTGTCTGAGGCGATAGGCATAGATGAGACGGCGGTGGAGTCGCTGGCGCGGGCCAACATTCGGACGCTGCAAGAGCTGAGCGGTGCGGATCCGGAGTCGGCGGCGATGGCCTCCGGGATACCGGTGGAGCGGATTCGGGAATGGCAGCAGAAGGCGCGGCGGGCGGGGGCGAAGCGCGGGATGGGCCCGGTGGCGAAGGGGTGGCTCGTGGGGGTGATCGGGGTTCTGATCGCGGTTCTGCTGGGCTGGGTGCTGATGACGATCGGCTCCAACAGGATCAAGCAGGCGGAGCAGGTGAAAGTGGCGGCGGAGTCGAGGCTGAACGTCGCGCTTTCGTTCGTGGCGGTAGAGGCCATCGACGAACTGCGCCAGGCGCGGCTGGCGCTGCACAATAAGAACTGGGGGAGCGCGCAGATGACGCTCTCGGGGGTGGAGGACAAGGTGACGTTTCTGAGGCAGATCGCGCCGGATGAGCGGAAGAACGAAGTGAGCGCGGTGGCGGACCAACTGGCAGAGCTTCAGAAGGCGGCGGGCGAGCAGTCGAAGGGTGTGATGGAACGGGTGGACGCGCTGGAAGCGGCACTGGACGCCATGACGCAGGCGGGACAGGAGTAGGCGGAGGAGTCGAACGGGGCGCGGCCGCGGAGAGTGGCCGCGCTTTGCCTCGATGGTGAGATGTCAGGAGTCGACGGGGTTGCGCTTGCCGTTCCAGGCGTCGATCTCGAGACGGTAGACGGCGGTGCGGGCGAGGTCGCTGGGGCTGAAGGGCTTGCTGTCGTCTGCTTGGAGGGGATGGGGCGAGTACTTGTCTACGAGAAGGCGGAGGCCGCGGGCGGCCTCCGCTGGATCGGCGAGAACGCGTGCCCTGCCGAAGACGATCACACTGTCGTACTCCACATCGTAGGAGCAGGCCTTGCCTTTGGTTATCAGCGCGCCCATACGGCAGGCGTTGAAGCAGACGCGGGGATTCGCCGCGACGTTTGTGAAGAGACGGCCGGTTGTGGCGGCGTGGAGGTAGATTGCGTGGGAGTCTGCGTCGTAGGCGAAGTTCAGCGGCGTGAGGAAGGGCTGGCCGTCGTTCTCGGTCGCAAGAACGCCGAAGGGGGCTTCCTCGAGGTACGAACGGATCCAGGCGTCGTCGTGCACTGCGCGCTCGCGGCGGCGTACGTGGGTGATGGGCGCGCTGTCGGAGGTGGATTCGGTCATACCGTTTCCTCGAGTGATGAGTTAGCGACACTATGATAGCTGGGATGGAGTTCGTTCGCAAGTCCCGAAAGAGGAAGCCGCCCGGGTTTTCGCCGGGCGGCAGGCTATCTGGAGCAGGACGGTTGAGGTTTAGAAGCTGTTTCATAACCTCCGTCTGAGGTTATGAAACAGCAGCATAAGCCGCCAGGCTCCAGCAGGCGCATTTCATGCCAGTGTCTCAAGCGTACAGCGAGGCAAGTGAGGGTTATGAAATGCGCTCTAGAGGGTGACGATCCGGCCGGATTCCATCGACTGAGTGGCGGCGAGACAGAGCTCGACGGCGAGCTTTGCCTCCTCCGGGGGAACGGTTGAGGGCTTCGTGCCGGCTTCGATGCAGTCCACGAAGTACTTGACCTCGACGAAGTAGCCGCCGAGGGCCTCGATGTTCCCTGCCGTCCCCGCCGTGCCGGTGGTGGGCACCTCTGGCTGAGGGACGTCGGGATGGGCGACGCCGCCGTCCCGCATGGCGACGAGGACGCTCGGTGAGAGGCGGGAGTTGATCTCGATGGAGCCGCCTTCGAGGTTGATCTTGAGGCCCATAGTGAAGGGGAACTCCGCCGCCATGTCGAGGCAGCCCTCGGCGAAGCCAACGGCCCCGGATGGGTGTCCGCTGGTGGTGGTGAAGACGGAATCGAGCGCGCCGGTCTTGGTCTTCACTCCGTTGGCATAGACGGCACTGGGCTTTCCGAGTATCCAGGCGATGAAGTCGAGGTCGTGGACGTGGAGGTCGAACACGGCGCCGCCGCTGAGCTCGGGCTTGAAAATCCACTCCTGCCAGGACCAGGTCGGGGGTGGAGAGACGCGGGTGGCGCTGGTCCACAGGATCTTTCCGAGCTTGCACGAGTCGAGCAGGTCCTTGACGACGACGTACTCGGGCCAGAAGCGGATGACGTGCGCGACCATGAACTCGACGCCGGCCGCGTTGGCGGCGGCGATCATGGCATCGCAGTCACCAGGCGCGAGCGCCATGGGCTTCTCGCAGAGAACGTGCTTCTTCGCCGCGGCGGCGGCTTCGACGGCCTGGCGATGGAGGTAGGTGGGCATGCAGATATCCACCATGTCGATGTCGGAGGCGAGCATCTCTTCGAGGGTGGCGAAGGGTTTCGCCCCGTACATTTCGGCGAACTTCTCTCTGCGATCTTTCTCCGGGTCGCAGACGGCGACAAGCTCGGCGTTGGGGAGCGCCGCGTGGCACTGAGCGTGGGTGCCGCCCATGAAGCCGAGTCCGGCAAGTCCTACACGAACCATTGCATCGTCTCCCTTCGGTGTGATGGGGGGCGTCGGTTCAGCTAATGCACCCGGATTCTAGGACGCCGCGGTGTCGCTGTCAAGGGAAACCGGATCGGGCTCGTTCGTCGGCAGTGGCAACCGCCAGCTTATTATTGCGACGACGACTCCGAGCATGGCGAGGAGCCAGAAGACGACTGTGTACGGCAGCAGTGTGAGGATCCAGCCGGTGAGCAGGGGGAAGAGGGTGCGCGGGGCGGCGAGGGTACTGAGGAGCGCGATGTAGCGGGGCCGCTGCTCGTGGCCGCTCAGCTCGAAGAGGTAGTTGTTGGTGCCGATCCACAGGGGAGAGGCCGATGCGCCGGCGGCGAGGAAGACCAGAGCGAAGGTGTAGGGGAGCGCTTTCTGGAGGCCGGGCAGTGCGGCGCCGGCGGCCGTCGTGAGCGCGGGCACGGCGAGGGCGAGGAAGGGAACGAGGGAGACGATCATGCAGGCGCCCCTGATGACGGCTCGGGGGCCGCGCCGGTCGTTGAGATAGCCCCAGACGAGGCTGAGGGGCGCGCCCGAGAGGACGGCGGCCACGATGTAGATGCCGGCCATCTGCGGAGGAATGCCCAGCTGCGTCGTGGCGTAGACGATGTAGAAGGGCGTGGTGAAGCTCAGGCCGAAGGCGAGCAGCGAGACGAGCACGAGCGAACGGAAGCCCTGGTGGCGGAGGAGCTCCGGTGCGCCGGCGACGAGGCTGCGGAGCGATTGAGGGCGCTCGAGCACCGGCCGGATGGGCTCTCGCAGTATCCCGCAGCCGATCGTGGAGATGGCCATGAAGACGGCGGAGAGGGTGAAGAGCATCGTGTAGTTCATCGGGAAGATGGGGCCATTGGGCCCGAGCGCCCACCGCACGAGAAAACCGACGCCGAAGGTGGCGAGTGCGGTGGTGAAATGCATCGTCCCGAAGAACCGGCCGCGGAGGGTGGAGGGGATGGATTTAGCGATGATGTCCTGCCAGGGGACAGCGACGACGCCGTTGCCTGCCGAGACGGAGACGAAGCCCACGATCATGAAGGCAAGGGTGAGCGTGGGGTTTTCGACACCGCGCGTCCAGAGGTAGATGACGAAGAGGATGAAGGGGAGGCGACCGAAGAAGACACCCCAACGCAGATAGGGGAGGCGGGCGGGGCGGTGGCCCAAGATGGCTGCCATGGGGAGCTGGGGGAGGGTGTAGCCGAGGCGCTGAAGGGTCGTGACGAGACCGATGGTGACGGTGGAGGGGGTGAGGGCATGGATGAAGAGGGGGAGAACGGCCACCAGGTCCACCGACGCCATGCCGGTCATGAAGGCGCTGGACTCCATGACTATGAAGACGAAGTTCCAGCGGGTGTGCTCGCTGGTGTCATGCTGTGGTGAAGTAATGTGCTCGGGTCCTTGTCTCATGGCAGCCGCGGTTCCGGCAAGGAGATGATAGCCGGGCGCATCTGAGCCTATACCCCGCGGCGGAGGGAAGTCCTCTGTGCGGACTCAGGGTCACACTCGGGAGGGGAGTCGGTCAGGGGGCGGCCGGGGAGGTGGGCTAGTCTTCCCTGGAGATGTGGGGCATGGTCAGGGCGGCAGCGAGGGCGGCAGCTCCGCAGACCATCAGCAGGAAGAAGATTACGGTGAAGGAGAGATAGGCGAGCAGCCAGCCGACGACGAGCGCGGCGAGGGCCGAGGGGATCGTGCAGAGGTGGAAGATGGCGAGGTAGCGGGGGCGATCTTCGTGGCCGCAGAGGTCGAAGAGGTAGTTGGTCGAGCCCATCCACATGGCGCCCATGGCGGAGCCGCCGGTGAGGAAGACGAGGCCGAAGACGTAGGGGAGGGCGCGGGCAGCGGGGGGCAGGTGGTGTGAGAGGGGAAGCATGATTGCGGGAAGGAGGAGGGCGAGGAGAGGGGTGCTGGTGGCGAGGATGGCGCCGCCGCGCATGACGGCGCGGGGCCCGCGGCTGTCGTTGAGATAGCCCCAGAAGATGCTGGCGACCGCGCCGCCGACGGTCATCGCCCAGATATAGACGCCGGAGACGTGCTCCTCGACGCCGAGATGCTGCTTGGCATAGACAACGTAGAACGGCAGGGTGTAGGTGACGGCGAAGCCGAGGAGGGCGGCTGTGACGAGGGCGCGGAAGGGGGGATCTCGGAGCATGGGGATGGTGCTGAGGAGGAGCTGGCGGACGGACTGAGGGCGATCGAGCACGGGGCGGATGGGCTCTCGCACGAGCCAGCAACCGACCACTGAGATGAAGAGGAAGACGGCCATGGCAGTGAAGAGAAGGGTGTAATCGAGGGGAAAGCCCGGCCCCGAGGAACCGAGCGCCCACCGCACTGCAAAGCCGACGGCAAAGGCGGCGACGGCGGTTGCGAACTGCATGGACCCGAAGAAGCGGCCGCGCAGGCGGGACGGTATGGATTTGGCGATGATGTCGTTCCAGGAGATGCCGAGGATGCCGTTTCCGAAGGAGATGCAGGCGAGGGCGATGGCGAGGAACCAGATAACGGCACCGCTGTTCTCGACGCCTCGGAGCCAGAGGTAGCCGACGAAGACGAAGAAGGGCAGCCGCCCGATGAGGACGGGCCATCGGAGGAAGGGGAGCTTGTGGGGGCGGTGGCCGAGGGCGGCGGCCATGAATATCTGGGGCGCCTTCCATCCGAGCTGCTGGAGGACGGCTATGGCGCCGATCACCACGGTGGAGGGGGTCAGCCTGGCAATGAAGAGCGGGAGCACGGCGGCGGGGTCGACCCAGGCGAGCCCGCTCATGAAGAAGGTGGACTCGGCGACGATGATGCCGAAGTTCCAGCGCGTATGCTCGGTGCTCTCGTTCTGGCGCGAAGGAAGGGTCGTCGCCATCTCTCTCCCAGGGTCCCTACGGTGCGAGGCACATCAGGGAACACGTAGCCTTGCAGTTCCCGCCTTGCTTCACGGAATCCTGCCAAGCAAGTAAGGCTCGGTGGAGCGGACGGCCGAGGTCATTCCAGATCGGAACGTGTTTCCCGTAGATTGGTCATCGACATCGAAGGATGACGGGAAAGGCCTGCTGAAGTCTGCTGGGCAGAAGGCTCGCGCGTCAGGGCGTGTCGTGCGGGCAGGACGGGAGAGCGGAGCCGTGACGGTGCGGAGGGCAGCTCTCCTGGGTAGACTCGGTAGAGCGCGGGGGACGCCACACAGCCATCAACAGGGAGATCACACGTGGGAACGTCAGGCAAGGAGAGGGATCTGACGCGTCGGGAGTTTCTGGCGCGGGCGGCGGCGGGAGCGGCGGTAACGGTTGGGGCGGCGAGTGGAATTGGGGTTTCGGTGCCGACGGCCCGGGGCGAGGAGGCAGGCGAGCCGGGCGGCATGAAGTATCGGATTCTCGGGCGGACGGGGCTGAAGGTTTCGGAGCTTGGGCTGGGGACGATCAAGACGGAGAACCCCGGTGTCGTGAAACGGGCAATCGACATGGGGGTGAACTACTTCGACACGGCGGAGTGCTACCGGGGAGGCAACAGCGAGGTGAAGCTGGGGGAGGCGCTGAAAGGCGCCCGCGAAGATGTCATCGTGGCGACGAAGTGGCACACGGATGGCTCGACGCCGGCAGAAAAACTGCTTGCCTCTCTCGACGAGAGCCTGAAGCGCTTGGATATGGAGCATGTGGACTTGATCCAGATTCACGGCGCTAACAAGGTGAAGCAGGTGGAGAGCGAGGAGCTGTGGGAGGCGTTCACGCGGGCGCGGGACGCAGGCAAGGCGCGGTTCAACGGGCTGTCGACGCACGGGAATCAGGTCGAGGTCGTGCGCGCGGCGATCGAGAGCAATCGCTATGATGCTGTTCTCGCGTCGTACAACGCGACGATTGGGGAGAGAGTCGGACCGGTGATGGCGGAGGCGCGCGGTGCGAACGTCGGGACGATAGCGATGAAGGTGCTCCAGCCTGCTCACCAAGGGAAGGGGAGCGAAGCGTTTCAGGGGCTCCGTGGGAACCCGTACCAGCAGGCGATTCAGTGGGTTCTCAGAGATATGAATGTGTCCACGGCCATCGTGGATATGCCGACATTCGAGGAACTCGAAGAGGGCGTGGCCGCGGCGCGCATGCGCCCGGAGCGCGCCGAACTGGAGGAGTTCGAGCGGGCGGTCGAGCTGGCTTCGGCCGGTTCGTGCCGCTTGTGCGGCGCCTGCACGGGGCAGTGTCCGCGAGGGGTTCGCGTGGCCGATATCATGCGCTACGATCTCTATGCGGTCGGGTACGGCGACCGGGGTCGGGCGACGGAACTCTATCGGTCGCTCCCGGCGGGCCGAGGTGCGGCGGCGTGTGGGAGCTGCTCGGAGTGCAAGGTCGTCTGCCCATGGGGCGTGTTGGTTAGGTCAACCTTGGAGAGGGCTCATGCGCTTCTTGCGTGATGCCGTGGTAGTGACATCGATCCTGTGCCTGGTCGCCGGCGCGGCGCTGGCGGGCGTCGCCAGCCATCTTCTGCCCACGGATGAAGTGGCCGGCTGGGTCCTTCGCGAGACGCCCCGCCGCTTCACGCCAGACGATCTCTACGAGTCCATCGATGGGAACGCCGACTTGTTCATCTCCTTCGGGTTCGAGGAGTCGGCGGTTGGGGATTACGTTCCTACGGGCGCGGACGAGGGCTGGATCAGCGTTGAGGTCTACGACATGGGAGCGCCCCTGCACGCGTTTGGGATATACCGAGTGGAGAAGGCGGACGGGGTCGAGGCCGTCCCAATCGGCGTGCAGGGCTATGAATCGGCGGGGCTCATCGCGTTCTGGAAGGGGCGCTACTACGTGAAGGTATCGTCGATCGAGGGGGAGGGTGCGGTGGGAGCGCCGCGGCTGGCCGAAACGGTGGCGGCTCGCATCGGCGGGGAGTCGGCGATGCCGGTGGAGCGGAGCCGGCTGCCATGGGAGAATCGCGTACCGGGCAGCGAGCGTTACGTGAGGAAGAGCGCGCTCGGCCATCGGTTCCTCAACGAGGTCGTCAGCGCCCGGTATACGCTCGGCAAGGCGCGGGCGTTCCTCTACATCGCCGATCTCGGTGAGTTGAAGAAGGCTGCGGAAGCGTTCGCGAAGCTTCGGGAGTTCGAGGGGGAGACGGGGGCGGAGGTGGCCGATGTGGAGAGAGCGGGGGAGGCGGGATTCGCCGTGCGCGATCCGTACTACGGGGAGATGGTGGCGGCGCATCTTGCTCAGTACGTCGCCCTGGCGATAAGCGATGAGGCGGATCGGGGGAAGCTGGCAGACCTGGTGAGGAGGGCGCTGTCGCGGCTGCCGCGGGACGACGAGAAGGGGTGCTAGCGGGCGCGCAACTCGATTGCGGCCTGGGTGGACTCCGTTTCTCCTACAGCGGAAGCCAGGTGCCGAGGGCGGCTGCTTTGGCCCGCTTGTAGACCAGCAAGGCGGTGGCCATGTCGTCGATTGCGAGCCCGAGGTTGCAGGCGATGGTGCGCTCGTCCGGTCGCTCACGCCCCGGCTTCTTTCCCGCGACGAGCTCTCCGAGGGAGGCGTAGATCGGCGGGGTGTTCTGGAAGTACCCGGCCTGGCGGTAGTGCTCTAACTGGGGGATGTCGTCGGTGGTGAACTTGTCGACCTCGTGGAGCGCGGGGCCGTCCCAGTAGGAGTCGAAGTCGACGAGGGAAGCGAAGGCGCCTTCGTCGAGCCAGCCGGCCTTGATGGTGGCGTGGGGTTCGTGGAGAATCGGGCCGGCGGTGACGACGAGATCGCAGCCGTGAACGGCTTCGCGCGGCTCCTTGGCCACGAGCACTTCGAGGCCCCACTGGTCCCGAACATCGGAGGCAAAGGCGTCGGCCTGGCCGGGGGCAGTGTCGTAGGCGACCACACGGGCGAGGGGGAAGAGCGCGTTGAGGGCCTCGGCGTTGCTGCGTCCCTGGACGCCGCAGCCCAGGATGCCGAGGGTCTTCGAATCGGGCCGCGCCAGGCGCTTGGCGGAGAGGGCGGTGGCCGCGCCGGTGCGCTTGGCGGTGATCCAGGTGCAGTCCATCACGGCGAGGGGGAGGCCGGTTTCGTCGTCGTTCAGGATGAGCAGACCGGAGATGTAGGGGAGGTTCTTCCGATGGTTCCCGGGGTATCCGCTGACCCACTTCATGCCGATGGCGTGGAGGGCAGGGATGTAGGCGGGCATGGCGTGGATGAAGGCGTCGGGACGGGAATGGACGCCGGGCTTGGGGGGCATTTCGGTGCGGCCCTCGCCGTGCTCGCGGAAGGCGGTCTCCAGCGCGTCGATGATGTCTGTCATGGTGACGCGGGCGAGTCCGACGTCGGCGCGGGAGAGGTAGAGAAGTCGGTCGTGGGGCATTGGCTCTCTTTTTCGTCAAATGTTTGCTGCTGTAGCGCGATTCGGCGGGGGGAACGGCGGGACCTTCACGGGCGGTTGGCCGGACTTACGCCCACAGCTTCCTATCGAGCCCGCGGTACTGAATGGCTTCGGCGACGTGGGGGAGGGCGATCGTGTCGGCGGCGTCGAGGTCGGCGATGGTGCGGCTGAGCTTGACGACGCGGTCGAAGGCGCGGGCGGAGAGGCCGAGCTGGTCGATGGCGTTGCTGAGGAACGTGCGCACGTCTTCGGTGAGGGCGCAGGATTCCTTGAGGTGGCGCGGCAGCATGTGGGCGTTGCAGAAGACGCTGCTGTTGCCGAAGCGCTGAGTCTGGACGTCTCGGGCGCGCTGGACGCGGGCGCGGATGGAGCGGGATGGCTCGCCGTTGGCGGGGGTGAGCAACTCCTCCCGCTTGAGCCGCGGGACCTCGATGTGGATGTCGATGCGATCCAGCAATGGGCCCGAGATGCGCTGGAGGTAGCGGCGGATCTTCGTGACGGAGCAGGTGCAGTTCCGAGTGGCGTCCATGTAGTAGCCGCAGGGGCAGGGGTTGAGGGCGGCCACGAGCATGACGCGGGCGGGGAACTCGGCCGTGCCCGCCACGCGGCTGACGTTTACGACGCCATCTTCGAGCGGCTGGCGCATGACTTCGAGCGCGTCGCGGTTGAACTCGGGGAGCTCGTCCATGAAGAGCACGCCGTGGTGGGCGAGCGAGATCTCGCCGGGGGTCGGTATGGTGCCGCCTCCGGCGAGGCCGGCGGCGGAGATGGTGTGGTGGGGGGAGCGGAAGGGGCGGGTGGTCACGAGCCCCTTGCCGGAGGGGACCTTTCCGCTGATGGAGTAGATTTTGGTGACTTCGAGCGCCTCTTCCAATCGCAGCGGCGGCAGGACGGTGGCGAGTCGCATGGCGAGCATCGTCTTCCCCGATCCCGGCGGGCCGACCATGACGACGTTGTGGCCGCCGGCGGCGGCGACCTCCAGCGCGCGCTTGACGTGGGGCTGGCCCTTGACCTCGGAGAAGTCGATGGGATAAGAGGGCTCGGAGAGGTTCCACTCGCCGGCGGTGGAGGGGGAGGGGGTGCGCTTCTCGGGCTGGGCGACGACTTCGGCCGCCTCCCAGAGGGTGCGGATGGGGTAGACGTCGAGGCCCTCGACGACCGTCGCTTCGGCGACGTTTTGGGCGGGGACGATGATGCCGGCGCGCTTCGCCTTGCGCGCGGCGAGGGCGATGGGCAGGACGCCGGAGACCGGCCGCACGGACCCATCGAGCCCGAGCTCTCCTATGGCGACGAGCTGCGCCATGTCCTCGCCGACGATCTGCTCGGTGGCGGCGAGGACGGCGAGAGCGATGGGGAGATCGAAGGCGGGGCCTTCCTTGCGGATGTCGGCGGGGGCGAGGTTGACGGTGACGCGCCCCGAGGGGAAGCCGAAGCCCGAGTTGCGGACGGCGGAGGCGACTCGCTCCCGCGACTCCTGGACGGCAGCGTCGGGGAGGCCGACGACGGTGGTCTTGGCCAGTCCCGAGCCAACGTCCACCTGGACCTGCACCAGGTGGGCATCGATGCCGAGGACGGCGCAACTTTCGATCTTGGCGAGCATCGGTCCACTTTTCGCCACGCCACCGCCTGCTTCCTCTGGCAGTTGATTCGCGCGCCCAGGCGTGGAATACTTGCCGGGAGAGAACGGATTCGAGAGAGGATGGGACCATGCGCCACCTGCTGACAGCCCTTATCCTGGCCGTCGCTGCCGTATGCCTGGCCGCGCCGGCGAAGGCGAAGAGCTTCCACTACCCGTCGATAGAGGTCCGCGCGCAGGTACGGCCGGACGGGTCGATGCACGTGGAGGAGGCGCGGACGTATGAGTTCCGCGGGAACTTCCACGAGGCATGGCGGACGATACCGGTGCCGTCCGGCGTCAGCATCGAGAACTTCGCCCTTTCGGAAGATGGAACCGCCTATCGGCAGGAGTCTAGCGGTGCGCCGGGCACGGTTCGGGCGGGTCGGAACGGACAGGCTTATGAGGCTTACTGGTACTACGATATCACGGACCGGGCGGCGACGTTTCTGCTCGAGTACGACGTGGTCGGGGCGGTGGCGAAGCACGCCGACTATGCCGAGCTGTATTGGAAGTTCGTCGAGCCGGACCGGGGGGTGAACGCCGATAGCGTGCGCGTGGTCGTGACGCTCCCCGGAGAGATTCCGGCCTCCGGCATTCGGGCGTGGGCGCATGGGCCGCTGTGGGGGAAGGTGAAGGTCGAGGACGGGCGAGTGGTATTGACGTGCGAGCCCCTGCCGGACAGGGAGATGCTGGAGGTGCGGATTCTCCTTCCCACGGCCGCCATCGTGTCGAGCCCGCGATGGTACAACGACACAGCGGAGTCTCGGGTGCTGGCGGAGGAAAGCCAGTGGGTCGGTGAGGCGAACGAGAAGCGGGTGCGGGCGAAACGGAATCTCTTCCTCCAGTTGGCCGTTCCGCTGCTGATGGTGGTGGCCGGGGTGGGCGCGTGGGCGAGTCTCTACTTGCGATATGGCCGGGAGTACAAGGAGGAGAACCCGATCGAGTATCTGCGCGAGCCGCCGGAGGAGTGGACGCCGAACGAAGTGGCGTTTGTCTGGCGCTGGGGGGAACTCAACGCCCAGGATATGACGGCGACGCTGATGGATCTCGTGCGGCGGGGGGCGCTGAAGCTGATCGTTACCACGGAGCGGCACGAGCGCCTGGGCGGTTTGCTGGGGGAGTCGGTGAAGGAAGAATATGCCATCGAGCGGGTGCGGGAACAGGAGGAGTATCTGAGCGACTCGGAGCGGTACCTGATTCGAAGCATCCTGTTCCACGATGTCTCGGGCGACATGATGTCGATGGACACGTTCCAGGAGAAGGCACGCAAGGACCCGCGAGCAGCCTACAGCCGGTTCAAGTCGTGGCGGAGTCTGGCGAAGCGGGAGGCGAAGAGGGTGGCGGTCGTGGACCCCGTCAGCAAGAAGATGCTTGGGGTCGGCGCGGGGCTCGGGTTCGTCATCTTCTTTCTGTCCATCATGCTGGGGGCAATGACGCAGTCGCCGGGGTTCATCGTATCCGCGTGTGTTGGTTTCGCTCTCATCCCGGGCAGCTACGCCATTCTGCGAAGGACGCCGGAGGCGGCGAGGCAGCTGCATCGATGGCAGGCCTTTCGGCGGTATCTGAGGGACTTCTCTCAGTTGAAGCAGTATCCCGCGCCGGCGGTGATTCTGTGGGAGCGGTATCTCGTCTTTGCCATCACGCTCGGGGTGGCGGACAAGGTGATCGGGCAGTTCAAGGAGCTGTACCCGCAGGTGGCCGATCAGGCTCAGGCGGGCAGTGCTTTCCCGCATTGGGTGAACGCCGGGGGGCAGCCGCTGGCGGGGATGGATTCGATAGGGAGCGTGCTGTCTTCGTTCAGCTCGACGCTGGCGACGGCGACGAGCTCGATGAGTTCGAGCTCAGGGAGCGGGGGCGGGTTCTCGGGCGGCGGCGGCGGTGGGGGTGGGGGAGGAAGCAGCGGGGCGCGGTAGGCCTGTATAGAGCTTCTTCTGATAGCAGCGCTCGGCATATCCATGCCGAGCGGAAAAAGCCTGCGGGGGCGCGGTCTAGCGGCTCGACTGGAACGCGCCTTCGATCAGGTCGATCTTCTCAACGCGGCCTTCGGGCGTGATCGCGACTTCGACAACGTCGAAGCGGGTGACGCGATCGCGGTTTCTGAGGTAGGCGGCGGCGGCGAGAGTTATGCGGTGCTGCTTGCCGGGGGTGACGCTGTCGCGGGGGTCAAAGTCCTCGGTGGAGGTGCGGGACTTCACCTCCACGAAGACGAGAGCATCGCGGTGCTCGGCGATGATGTCGATCTCGCCCCGCGGGGTCGTGTAGTTGCGCTGTAGGATGCGATATCCCCGCGAGCGCAGGTAGCGCGTGGCGTGGTCCTCAGCGATGCGGCCGAGCTCCTTCGTCGTCTTCGGTTTCCGCCGCCCCCTCCACAGCATCCGGGATCAGCCCTTGTAGGGGAAGATGTCGTCGATGGGGGCGTCGCTCAGCTCTTTCAGTGCCTGGGCGAAGCGGTCCACGGCGGCGTCGATCATGCGCTGTCCCTTCTGCGCGGTGGCCTTGGTGGGGTCACCCATGCCGGAGTGGCCGCAGGTATACAGGTGCCAGGGGTTGATGAAGAAGATGCGGCCGTCGGAGATGATGGGCTTGCGGATCTCCATGGGCTTGGCCTCGTCCATCTTCACGTGCTCGGGCGCCAGACACAGCATCACGGAGGTCTCGATCTCGCAGGCGTGCCCCGTGTCGGCCGTCTCTCGCACCGCCTCTTCGACGTCATGCGAGAGGGTGAACTGCTCGGCCATTCCGACGAATCGGTCGAAGTTCGAACCCAGCTCGCGAAGGGCGGCCTGGAGGACGTGGGTGTTGCCTCCGTGACCGTTGAGCAGCACGATCTTCCGGACGCCGTTGCGCTCGCAGGTTCGGACGACGTCGCCGACGATGTCCATGAGGGTACGCGGCTGGAGGCTCATGGCCCAGGGGCAGAGGCGGACGTTTTCGTTGCAGCTTATGGGGAGGGTGGGCAGCAGGAGGCACTTGGCGCCGCGCTCGTTCGCCTCTCCCACGGCCCGCTCGGCGAAGCGCGCGACCGCAACCGTATCGGTGCCATAGGCGAGGTGGTACCCATGCGGCTCCGTGGAGCCGATGGGGAAGATGGCGACTTCGATGTCGCGCTCGGTGACTTCGGGCATGCGCAGGTGTGTGAGACGGGTCTCGGACATTTCGTATCTCCTCCAGGTATGGGATGGGTGTTCTGTGTGGGGGTGGGGAAGTCCTTTGTGGGGGAGGGAGTGGGCGTGCTTGGCAACCCCTGCTGAGACCGTCAACAGTGTACGCAATCGGTAGTCTTCTCGCGAATGATTGCTGCGATCAAGCTCGCAGGGAGGCGCGAGACAATGGGGCGCAGACCGATCAGGATTGCCTCTTAGCTAGTGCCTCCAACTTCTCGGCAAGGACTGGAAGCACGCCGGCGACCTTTTTCCCCTTCTCGATAGCGGTCAGGCGTACATTATGTCCGATGTCGCGGGGGTTGAAGGGCTCGCCGTCCTGGACTGCCGAGTGCAGGTAAGGGATGAGCTCTCCCACCTGCCGGACTGTGTCGTAAACCTCCTTCATTTTCGCATAGAGTATCACCGTTTCGCTCAGCACCTCAGGTGGCAGTAGGTGGAGTCGGTGCCCGGCCCCGTCGAAGACTGAGAAGTAGGATTCCTCACCAACCCACGACCAGGCGGTCTCTCCGAAGTCGTTGAGCGCAAGTCCCAACTCACTCCAGCGGCTGAGCCACGCGCGCAACTCTGCCGCCAAGGCTGCTGCGAGGGACTCCCTGTCGGCCTTGCTCTGGCGTTGCTCGCGGAGAAGCTCGAGTCCGTATGCGCTGACGAACCCGAGCACGCCGCCCACGACTACGCCCCAGAGTGCCTCTGTCATGAGTCTTCTCCTATTGAGACTACAGGCACCGCTTTGACGGCGGCAAGGCAGTAACCTTCTCATATCCAGACACGGCGCTTTCTTCGCCGACCTCTCACCCCGCGGCTCCAGTACCCTGCACGAAGCGATGGGCTGTCGTAACCGGGGCGGGTGTTCCCGGTGTTTCGAGGTTCTAAGGGTGAGGCCATCGCGTCTCGCTTCTATTTCGTCCGGGTGTGACGGTTCTGTCTGCGTGTCGCTGAACGACGGCGCTCGTAGGAGGCACGTAGTTGGGGCGATGGACTGAACTGTCGGTCGCGACAGGAATGTCGCTCCTACGGGAGGGAGGAACGGCCGGCGGGGATCGGGGGGCTTCGGCAGCAAGCTA
>Ga0180434_10005312_pt1 | contig 15230 bp, 24 predicted proteins | sample SS_ome_7_FD_132453 | JGI IMG/M metagenome (GOLD analysis project Ga0180434, IMG submission 132453) | Hypersaline lake sediment archaeal communities from the Salton Sea, California, USA - SS_1_D_2 metaG | ecosystem: Environmental > Aquatic > Non-marine Saline and Alkaline > Hypersaline >...
AATATGAAATTTAACGAACTTTTCCATGTGCTTCATAGGAAATTGTGCGTTTCTTGTGGAGTTCATATTTGTTCATCCCAAATGATGATTATCTCATTTGGTGTTATTTTATTTAGTTTTATGAATTCTTTTGCTGATTTTATGCTGTCGGTTACTTCAGATAGTCTCATTTTTGCATCTCTTTTAGTTTATCTTCGTAGAATTTTAGGTCTGCTGTGATTTGTTTACCTTGTTTATTAATAAAATCCTCAATCTCTGTTCCTAAAACAACTTCTTTTTTCATATAAGCTTTTTTCCAATCTTCTAATTCTTCTTTCAACTGCGAGATTTTGCCGAGAAGGAAGTATTTTTTAGCTGTTAAGAGGTGTAAATATTCACAATTAGATTTTAAATTTCTATTGTGTTGTTTATAAAACTCTTCTTCCCATTTAGCCCCAAATTTTTTATAAAAATAGTCATAACAAGAATTTTTTAAACTTTCAGATTTTTGTATTCTTTTAATTTTTTTCTAAATCTCGGCGAGTTGGTCTTTAGATAAAATGTCAGGAGTTTTGTCCCTCAAAAATCGGTTGCTTATGCCGACCTCTTCAGTGTTGAGAGTTCTTTCGGCTTCAGGAACTTTATTCTCTTGCTGTGTTAAAGGTTTTTGTATCTCCTGACTATTTTTTGTGTCTACCATTATTCTAAAACTCCTAATATTTCATTGGTTAAGATTCTAATCTTATTTATTGATTCCTCAAAGTTAATTAAAAGGATTTCTATTTCTTTTTTTATTGCCATTGAGTGACTTTCTATTTTCTGTTTGTTTGTTGGTTTGTTTTTCATTTTGTTGTGAATTTAAGACTCAACTGCCTCCGTGGACGAAGGCGTGTCGAGTTTCTCCTTGATACCATTCAAGGTGAATATGATCAGACTGGTAAATAAAGTAGTCTGTAAAGCCGTATGGGGTGTTCTAGTGGATGTTTTATTCTATTTTGTATATCCTTAGTGATTCTACTTCTGCGCCAGTCTTTGGGTTTCTAACTAAGGCTTTCTTAAAGTAAATCTTCTTGCCGATTACACTTTTAGGAGACTCTACACCTAATTCTTTCAATTTCTTAGCGTTTGTCTTGTTCAAATCGAACTCTGACTCTTTTTCGTTTCTTTCAAGTTGTAATCGAATATTTTCCTTGTCGTCTCTTTTTACTACTTCAACACTAGTACACACATAAGCGTCATCTTGGCCATTAACATCTGCAGCCTTTAGGAAATTACCTGATACAAAATTATCCCATGAATCTAAATTATCGTTTTCCATTTTTTCCTCCTTTGATTTAGTTAAAGTTTCCTCATCCCAGTATTCGTCCATGTAATCGCATTCTCGGTTATAATCATGTTCGGTTGGCATTATCTCTTTAATCTCCTCTTTATTTCTTTGATTCTTCTTGCATTTTGAGTTTTGGCCATACAGTCCCTTAAATTTTCCTCGGCTTCTTTTTGCTTAATGATGATCATATCTTCCAAGTTTATGACATCTCCAACATCCATTCCATGTGTATCTCTTTCTTCTTTAGTAAATGTTATCCCTACTTGGGTTCCAGTTACTTGTCTAATCTTCTTTTTCATTTTAACTTCATGGCCAAAACCTGATCCATTCTAGCCAAATCATTGATAAGGATATGTGACTTAGCATAATCGGTATCTGCCACCTCAATCTTAACCCCGAAGTTTAGTTCGATTTGTTTTATCATAGTTTATTTAGGAATAAAGGGTTTATATATCTTTCGGTTTATGCCGATTTATACCGTTCTCACTCTTACGAAGTAACGCCCTAATCTCCTTGAAAGATCTTAATTCTAGTTGATTAAAACAGTCCTGACAAAAGTCTGCCAGTCTACCTTTGTATAACTGCATCTGGAATCTTTGTTTTGTTATGGCTCCGCAGAGTTTACAATAAGTTTCGTTAGATTTAAGTTTCATCTCAGGAACTAGGGTTAGTCATGAGAGTTACCTACAAACATCTCATGACCTTCAACCCTTATTTCTTTTATGAAAAAAAGAGGTGATCTTGAAGATTTTGCTAAGAAGCGAATTTAGTTCCTGAGACTGTGATTCAGATAGCTCTAATTCTTGTTTTAAGCCATTCTGGTAATACTTTTCCCTTTTAGCCACCCATTCTATGTATTGGGAGCATTTATGGGGCTTATTATACATACATCTTTGTTTTGGGAGGGTTTTAAGGCCTTGTCTGAAAGTACAAAACAATCCGTGTTGTAAAAAAGGGCAGTTGTGTTTTCTCATAGTTCGGATAAAGGGATATTTAGTTTATCTGCTTTTTCTAGAATCCTATTTTTGTGCGGATTAGTCTGACATTTTAGGCAAATCTTCTGTTTTGAGCTAACTGGCCGGAAATATTTATCACATTTTAGACAGAATTTTTTGAATTTTAGTGGTTTTTGTGTCATTTTTGTAGATTGTGCGAACTTTTTAAGCCTAAAAAACAAGTAAAACAAGTAAAACAAGTGAACCCCACTCAGTTTCCCTATGTAGAATTGAGTGGACATTACCTGTTTTACTTGTTTTACTTGTTTTTAGTTAGATTCCAGAGTATCTTTCCAGGTAATTCCTACCCAGGCCCTCCCCCCCTTTTTACCATAATCCTGCATCCAATCAGCAAATTTTTGTTGTTGGGTGATGCCTTTGGCCTTCATCTTTTTACCAATCTCAACTGAACCCATCTCCCTAAACCTATTAGATTTACACCATTCATTTAATTTTTTCTCAAATTCACCTTTCCATATAAATCCCTCATAAGACTCCTTCGTATATTCTTTCATAAATTTTTCTAAAGGGTCTGAATGATCTTCGTAAGTTTTTATTCTATCCTCTATTGAGCCTTCATTAGTGAACTTTCTTTCAGTAAGTAGATCTTTTAGGATAAGTGAGCATTTCACCGCAAGGGACATATACTCTTCATCAGGTATATCTGCAAGGATATCTTTCTTCTCTGAGAATTGATTAGGGAAGTCTATAATCATCCATCTTCTGTAGAATCCAATAGTTTTATCAGTGGTTGAAGGGAGATTATTAGTTGCGATGATAATCTTGGCATAATTCTTCTCTTCAAAAGGGTCTTTATTTTTATATTCAAAGCCTATTAAATCCCCTCCAGATAACTTTTTTAATATTGAAGTCTTATTCATCTCGCTAAAATTAGTCTCTCCCATCTGGCAAACTAACTTCTTATGTAACCTTGTAACCTCAAACCTAGAATTTAAGAGGGTATCTAATTCTGTGCTGCAGCAGTTATCATTACCCACAAATCTTCTAAGTAAATTTAAAAAACAACTCTTTCCATTCATCCCACTACCAATAAAACAAAATATTCTATGTATTGGATAATCTGGAATAAGGCAATACGCCAAGATTTCATATAACTTCTGCACATTCTCTTCTCCAACCCATTCTTTAAAGATCTCATCCATCTTAGGAGTTTCAGAGAATTTCTCATTATGTAATTCCCAAGGAATTGGATTGGTAACAAAATATCGTGGACTCGCAACAAATTCATCACCATTAACGACATTAATAATTTTATCCTTAAACTGAATCCAATTAGAATTTATTTCCTTAGGAGCGTTTTTTCTCGAGACCTGTTTTATTGCCTCTAAAAACTCGTTCTTCTCTTTAGAATTTATTGTGTTTACTTGTGCAACCTCTTCGACAATGTTTAGTATATCCGTTTCATCTACCCGAACCCACCGGTATTCTATGAGATTCCACGCCCACCAATTCCTTGCCCGATCATAATAAATTGGTTGCTCTTGTAAAAGCTCAGCAATCAAGTCTCTTTTATCAAAAACCTTTGAAAGTTTTTGTTTGAGGTTCTCTCTTGGAGACTCTTTTTTATTCTCACTTACATATCTTCTCCATGTTTCATAACTAACTTTTCCTTGAAGATAGGTGTCTTTTAATCTTTCATAAGTTTCTTTGCTCCAATCCTTTGGCTCTAAATCATCTAATAATTTTGATACAAAAATATACTCAGCCTCTTGTTGTTTTGGATTCTCAATTTCTTGGTTTACCATCCTCATCGACCTCTTTTATTTTCATCTCTTCCATACATCCAGGACATAAAACCATAACCAGCCCCTCTTTGTAGAATTTCTCTCTGTGGCAAATTGGACAAGAATAATATTTCATGCCAACTCCTCGTAATCTTTTAGTTCATGAATCATATCGATAAATAATCTCTCAGGCTTTCCAGGAGATCTTAAATCCTCAAACATAACATAATTTCCTAACTCAAAATATTCAGAAACAATTTTACCATTTCTAAAACCCGTAGGTTTCATTTTAATGTGGCACTTTTTATTTAAAGTATAATAGAACTCTAATTGTCTTTTGATAAGCTCTTGCCTTGTATTGTCGGGTATTGCCATAATTGTTAATCCTCTAAACAACACAGTTTATATATTTGTTGTGATTACTATTTAATTACAGCTTTTTGTTTTTTAGCGTCCTTAATTCTTTTGTCTAACTCTGCTGCGAACTTAAACTTTTTAGGTATGCTCATTCCCTTTGTTTCCTTAAAAATATAAGATTTTAATTCTCCTGCAGTCCATGTTAGAATATCTTTTTCTTTATCCGGGACTTTACTTTTATCGTCTTTCAAATCTTTAAGAATAGATTTTACTTCTTTCACATCTTTAATATTTTTTTTATTCATTTTCTCTTCCTCAAATTCCTCATACGAACCATTCTCGCTTTTTTTAATCTTCTTAATAATTCTCTTCTTTGAGTAGGACTTATTCTTCTTTTCTTTGCTATTGCTCTTTGTGGCTTAGACCTTACTCCCCTTCTCAATTTTCTTAATGATGCTTTTTCTCCTGGAGTATCCTGGAAGTATTTTCTTTTCTCGATAAAACCTAATTGTAAAATCTTCTTTTTTCCTTTTTTTATTTTATATTCCCTATATTTATTTTTAGTCCTTTGATAATATCCTTTTGCATTACTAGGAGACGAAGAAACATTCTTAGATACTCCTACAGGAACGATAAATGCAGTCCTTAAAGTTCTATTGTCTAAGTTATATGCTAAATAATCCTTGGCATCATTTAATAATAATGGCTTTTTAGAAAGGGTAACTAACTTATTACCCTTCTTTACTTTGACTGCATAGACTTGTTTTGCCTTATCCAACCCTCTACTAAATGAAGATCTAGGCATTCTTAATTTAATCTTCTTCTCCTTTTCCTTATATTTTTGTTTTTGTTTCTGTTTTTGAGGTTGTCTAAATCTTTGATTAACATCTTGTGCAATGTTTTGAGCAACATTTATTCCCAATGACTGTAAAACAGATTGAACAATCTTAAAATCTTGTGCAAAATCTTGGCCTACTCTTTGTGCTATTTTAGGTATCTGTGATGTTTTTACCATCCCTCGATTACCAGATTTTTGTAATGTATTAATAATTGGAACAGCAAAAGCAGAAGACAAATATCTCACAACGGGCCTCCAATCAAATTTAACTTTACTTACTGACTTAACTACTAAAACTTGTTTTGTCCTTGGTTTGACTATAGAGGGTTTAACAGTTTCAACTTTTTGTAAAAGAATTTGATTACCGACTTTAACTTCCTTAAAAGTCCCAGTGGGGGATTGTATATCATTTCCTCTTAGGGTTCTAAAACTCCTTGACCCTTTGCCTTTTTCTATTACTCTTATAAGTGGTTGTTTTTGACTAGAATTTAAATCATCAATTAGCTTTTTCATGGCATTTTTAAATCGATCTATTTCAATTTTGTTTCCTGTATTTATTGCCTTCCTTATCCTTTTCTTAATTATGTTTTTCATCTGTAGAAACTTTAAAGAAGTGATATCTATCTTTTGTCTTCTACCAATTTCATTAAATAAGTCATCAATAAACTTATTAGTATTCGTAATAGTGTTCGTCTTTCTTAACCTATCCCAAGTTACTTTCCTTATTGGTCTTGACTTTTCCATTAGATACCTATTAGTTTGTTTAAACGCTTTAATTCTAGCCCTCTTTAGTGATGCTTTTCTAATATTTGCTTTTATCTTAGATGGTTTCAATTTCTTACTCTTTCTAATTATACTCTTAGTCGCTCTTATTGAACCCTTTATTTTAGGGTATTTGTTTATTATGTTTGATACTTTTTTATTTAGAGACAATTTTAATCTTTTGAAGAATACTTTAGCTGTTTTAATCTTACCTTGTTTTATTAATTTAAAGGTGATAGGTTTTGATGTTCTTGCTAAATTTTGCAGATTCTTAAATTCAACAAAAGATTCCAAAGCCTTTTTAGCATCCGAACTTGCAGCCCTTAATAATTTCTTTATGTCTTCACTAGTAAGAACCTTACCTTTTTTCTTCAAAACAGAGACTACTTCCCTTACTCTAATCCTCGATAAATCATCGGCAAAGTCATACAATAAATCAATCGCTGTAACATAATCATTATTCCCTATAGTTATTTTCCTACCTTTTTTTCTAGCTAATTTTCTTATCCTTTTTGCTCTCGCCAATTCTTTATTTAATTCGATAGCTGATTTTAGTCTTCCTATTTCGGTCTTCTGTTTGCCTTTTACAATTCTTCTAGTCTTCTTAATAACTTGTAGATTGATTTTAATATTTCTCTTTATCTTATCTAAAATCCTGGCCATATCTTTTACAATTCTTAGGTTATTAATCTTATTCATAATTCTTTTAACGATAATCTTTGCAGGATTAATCCTCTTTTGTTTAATTAATTTAATTGCTACATTTCTTGATAAAGAATTTAGTTGTTTTAATTTAACATAATCAGGCATCGCATTTAATTTATTAGTTGTATATTTTTTAATAGCCTTCACAAAATCATCGGCTTGTTGTTTTGTTATCTTTCCGCCTTTTTTAATATAATCTAAGATATATTGTCTTGCTTTTACTTCTCCAACGGCATTAGCCACATCGTCTAAAATATCTAATGCTTTACTATAATCTGGAGTTTTTGGTCTCAATTCAAGATACTTTTTACCTGCCTTAATCCTCAATTTTCTTGCTCTCGCCAATGATTTAACATATTCCTGAGATATTTGGATTCTTCTTATTTTAGATGCCAGTTTATCTTTAGTCACTTTCCTTATTTTTTTCACAACCCTTTTAGTTCTTGTAGTCAACCTTGCAATGTCATCTAATTTTCCAGAGGTGAATTTATTTTTTCTTAAATTTCTAATAAATTTCTCATACTGTTTAGATACTTTTAGTTTATTTGCCATAGTTTTGCTTAATGCCGATAGCTTTGCCCTCCTAGATGCAGGTAATACTACCCTACTGACTGAAGGGATTTTCAATGTCCTTACAATTCCTGAAAAGTATTTAGGAGAAAGCTGTTTCCCAATAGCCATCGGAACTTTAAATGAATTTTTTGCAGTTTTCCCTAAGGCATTAAAAACCCTCCCCATAGTGTAATATTCAAGGCCTACCTGCCCTATTTCTAACGGATCACCAGTCATAACCCTATTAAAATCCTGCTTTACCCCCATATAAATTGCAGGAGGTAAGGCTGCTAATGTTGCCTTTGGATTTTCTTTTAATGCTTTTAGAAGTTCAGTCGTTCCGAGACCCATATTTATAAGGGTTGTTCCAATTACCTTTCCAACCATCTCTCCTGCAAGACGATAGTTTTCTGCGGTTTCTTTAAGTAATCTCTGTTTTTCTAATTTCTCTTTTTCAGTAATACTTTTATTTCTCTCTTTAATATTTAATTCTTGCAGCCTATCAATATCTCTTCTTTTATTAGCAGCAGTAAGTCTTGATTTTGTATTTGAGATATCATTAGTCCATCTATTAGATAGGTTATATAGTGAGACATAAGTTTTTCCTTTCGCCTCAAAATCTTTTCTAGATTTCTCTTCAATATATTCATCAATCTTTGCAACACTATAAGTTTTATTTGTTCTTGCGTCTCTTATTCCAACAACCTTACCATCTACCTTTACAAGAGTAGTATAATTTGGCAGCATCTTTTTAAGTTCGGCCTCCTCTGAACTATTCAACGTAATATAACTCTTTGACCTAGAAGGTTCAATCTCTTCTATTAATTGCCCGTTGAAAAACTCCAATTTTCTACCTGCCAAGGCGGCACCAATGACAACTTTTCCTTTAGCACTTATTGAAACAATCTTCCCACTAGGAGTAATAACATTTAGCCTATTTGGGTCGCCTGTTTTCTCTATTCTAATATTACCTTTTCTATTTGATTCCATAATCTCTTCTCTAGTTGGACCTACTGTTTCAAAACCCCTAATCTGCCTAACACTTCCTCCACCTCGACCAGTTCCATATTGTTCATATCTAACCCTACCTGAGTTTTTATCTTCGACAATCCTAACTTTATTTGCACCTTTTTGATATTCAATAATTCTTGCAGGGACTCTTTGACCATTCCTTAAAAGTATAGTATCTTTAAATCTTGGTTGTCCTCCCTGAGATTTGATAATTGCTATTTTTCTTTGGATTTCCTGTAGTTCTTTTTGTGCGGCCAATCTTTGTTTCTCAGCTTCTAATCTTTGTGTTTCCTTAGCTTGTTCTGCAACCCTTATTGCGTCAGATTGTTTTTCCTGTGCTGTTGCAGCTCTTACACCTCCAGAAGTTATCGTTCCCGTCCTAACAAATCTCCCCGTCGTAGAAACTCTGCCATAAACCGGAGAGTCTTTTGTAAATTCGATTTTAGATGGAGAGCCCTTTTTCCCAGGAGTTCTCTTAACATTATCTATTGGAACATATATCGCTTCTTTAGCCATTTAGTTTCACCTCTACGAAACCCCCTTCCAGATCTCTTGTGTAAATAGTCTCTTCATTACCCAACTCATAATAAAGAGGAATTTTATTATCCTCCGCCACTCCATCATACTCATTTGATGGTTCTATAAATTCATGATTGTTATCTCGAACGCACATAAAAGTGAAAGTACCTACAACTAACAATAAACTAAGAATCCCTAAGACTACTATTTTATTCATACAAAAACATAGGATTACTAATATTTAAATATTTACTATTTTAAAAAATATGCCTGAAAATAAAAAACCATAATAAGAAAGCAAGAATCCCCCAAGTAATAATCTTAATCAAAACACCTTTTAAAATATCAACAAAAAAATTACCCATTCTCGACGCTAAAATTTAGATTAATGTCCTCACCCCTCTGCATCGCCTTCCAGTTTTGAACAAAATTAAAATCACAAACACATTCATAAGTTGAAGTTGTGTAACCGCATCTTTCTTTTATTTGTTCTTTTATTTCTCTATCTTGAACCATAAAAATAATAATCCCTATTAATAATCCTATAACTATTACTCCCTCAATCAAAGTAATTATTTGTTTATGTTTTTGAAAGAATAAATATCCGGGACTCTTTACTATTTTATCATCCAACTTTTTCCAGTCCATAGTTTTCTATGAGATAGTAATGTTTAAATAGTTTTCTATTTATATATATTTATCTAGCTTTAGGAAAAGTTAGTCGGGTTGTAAGTAGTAAGGCTCTTAACCTAGGCCAAGGATAAGAGAGTATGATCCCTGATTGCTTCATGCAATAATTCCTAAACAAAAAACTTACACCGGAGGGGCATAGTCCCCTCCACTTTTTAATGGTTCTAAAAACCTATTTGTGTCGTACAGAGCCCGTACCCCCCAAATTTGGGGGGCAATCCGTTCGCACATTAAAAAACGAACGGAGCCTAATACTTATAGTCTGATTAGTAAGAGGATTGATACAATTCATCCAAACTTTTCATTTGTTGGGTGTAATATTGATTACACCGAAAGGTTTAAATAGTTTTATTGGGATTATTTTTAAATGGACAAACTAGACCTAAATGATGAATTATATAATAATCTTAGAGATTTCGTTACGGCTAAAATGCTTAGTGCCAATACATTTAGAACATATAGTTATGGGTTAAATCTATTATTCAAGAATTATGAGTATTTAAGCCAAGACAATATTAATAAAATTCTATCTCAAAAGAATAAAAGTGGTTCTTATATATATAGTAATCCTAGCAAGAGGGCCATATTTTCTTTGATTAATCAATATTGTATTCAAAACAATATAGACTTCTATTTAAGGTTGCCAAAGTTTAACAGGAAAGAAAGACAACTTAATAATGTTCTTTCTGTGGATGAAATAAAAAGAATAATAGAAGTAACCCCTGAACCCTATCGATTAATGTTAAGAGTGATATATAATTTTGGAGCAGGTTTAAGAATAAGTGAATTAGTTAGACTTTCTTGGAGTTCAAATAATATTAATTGGAGTAAATGGTTATATTCAAAAGGAGATTTTAAATGTTTTATAGAAAAATCCAAGAGAGGAGTTTCTAGGCATGTAACAGTTCCAGGAGAACTAATGCAAGAATTATATGATTATGCAGGGAAAACTGTAGGTTATAATGAATTTGGGTTACCCAACTCAGAAGGGTTTGTATTTAACTTTGATAAGGGGAGATTCAGGCCAGAATTATTTAGAATTAACCCCGAAAAATGGAGAATTGAATATATAAGATATGTTGAAAGATATTTAGATTATCATGTTTTAAGAAAATATTGTAACAAAGCAATTGGGAGAAAGATTCATATTCATCAATTAAGACATAGTAGAGCATCACATCTTTATAATATAGAGAATAAGCCATTAGAGGTAATCCAAAAACTATTAGGACACAAAAGTATAGAAACAACTAGAATTTATGTCCATATTTCATTTGATAAAATTGAAGATACAATGAAAGGAGTTAAGTCGATATAAATGGAATTTAAAAAAGAACATAAAAACGATAAGTTGTTAGGAACTTTTGGGGAAAAGTATGTGCAGCTGAAATTGTCAGAGATGGGAATTGATTCAGTAAAAATGCCGTCATCATTTCATTTTGATATTTATACAAATAATAATCATAGAATTCTCTTACCAGTTTTCTTTGCATAAGCCATAGCTCCTTTGAGTGTTTTAAAATATTTTATAGGTAATGATGGTATATATTCAATTCCCCACGATTCTTTAGAAACTCGGTTAATAGTATAAACATCTCCCATCTTTAAGATTTTATAAACCATGATTATTTTAAGAATTACTACTATTTAAACATTTTGGTTTTCTTGGTTTTCGGGTTTTCGGGATCGGCTTTCTAGGCTTTCTAATTTTTTTAATCTAATATCTAAATCTATAAGGCATTCTAAAAATTCTTTATCGTTATCAACAGAAGATTTATTTAATTTCTCTAGTAATTTCTCAACACGTGTTTTCTTTACCAAACTTTAACACCCCTTGTATCTAGCTTCTTTTTATCAAATAATTTGTTAAAACCATCCCACCCCTCGAGTTTTAAATAAAAATTAAGCATTTTAATTTTCTTATCGTCAGTTTCGTCTATTTCTTCCATCATATCCCATACTTGTCTCTTATCTTTAATTTCACCTTTCTTAATTTTATCGATTACATCTGAAACTATTTGTTTTGGGGTTTTGACTATTTCAATTCCATATTTAATCTTCTCCTCATCAGATAATTCACCCGTGGCTTTTTTCTCCTCAACTAGTTTTTTATATCTTCTCTCTAGTCCCGCAGTTAATTTTGAAAAGGCAATACGGCCACAATATTCAGGATGAATTACTGGAGGGACTATTGTCCTCTTAGGATTTTCCTTTAACCATTTAGCCTCTCTATCAAGGATTTCTTTAATATCTAACCCCTTTCCACCTTTAACTCCGCTTCTCTTAACATAAATCTCACAAACTCCTCTTCTAACCCATATCCACATATGTAAGTGTGCTGCAAGTTTTGGGTCAAACTCAATTTCAAAAGGCATACATAAAAAATAAATATTAAATAGCTTTCGGTTAGTATTTTTTCTGTCAAGTATTGCTTTATTTATTGGAGAATACCAATCTCTCCTATTTGCACCCCGGCGGAACTCGTCACCCCATAAGACTTCGCCAGTTTTTGTAATCATCTTATATGCAAATTCTTCCGGAGAGATTATAAAATTCTCTTCGGGGATAAACATCTTTTTACCATCATTTGTAATAAAATTATCCTCTCTTTCGGCGTGTTTAAAACACATTGTACCAGTAAAGTGTGACTTTCCAGATCCAGTATCGCCTGTGACAAGAACCATACTGTCTTTCTCTATTCTCAGTCTGTCTGTTAAAGCTTTCCAAAGTGCTGTTTGAGTCCACCAATAATCATAAAATATCTTTGAATATTTATGAGGAAAGACTGTTTTTTTAGAATAATTATTATGAAACATTTACGCCTCCACTACTCGCCTAATAGCTTCAGCCTCTTTTTCCTTATAACTCATTTCTTCATCTTCTTCTATACCTGCTGAGACTATTTTATTAGTTAGCATCAGTAAATAAATCTGTTCGTAAGTACTCTCTAAGTCCTCCAACATCTCATAAAAATTTGGAGTTAATTCATTAAAATCCCCCTCTGTTTTTTGTCTAACAATCATAAAGTCATCGTCCTTAGTTTTACTTTTTTCGGCATTTAAAATAGCATTTTCACATTCCCTTAAAATGTCTAACCATTCCATCAAGTCCTTATAATCACTTTTGTATTCGCTGAAGGGATTATTATCCCTTTCTTCATCTTCCTTATATTGTTTCTCCCACTTTTTCATAGACCTAAACCAAATTATTGGCCTAGAAGTTGTGATCATCTCTCTTTGTGCGGCGATTATTAAATTTAAGGCTCTAACCTGGTTAATCTTCCTATCATTATCCTTAATCTTGTCCATAGGGATTCCTGGAAGTTCCCCAGTTCTTGCCTGTTTTAAGGCATCTCGGTGTCTTATCAATATTTCTAAGGTTATTTCTTTAGAAATCTCTTTGTTTGGATTGAAAACCTTGATGTCTCCAGGTTCATATGCCATCAGCTATACCTCCTATTATCAAAGGGTGCATCTCCGCCCCCCTGTAGACTTTCCTGGGATCTTATTCCCTCATGAGTTCTTTGGTTTTCAAGACCTTGAATAGCCATTAAATAGTTAGCTTCAATCCTAGTAATCACATCCACAAATATTTTAACGGCCTGTTCTTTCATCTTACCTTGGATTTTAGCGTCCCCATATCTCCCATATCTGTATTCCATAATTCTCTTAAATAAGAACTCAATTTCATTATAAACCGCCAAAAACCTAATACCAAAAGTTTCCTTATTATAAAATGTTAATTTAATATCTGTTGCCAAATGAGATTGAACGGTTCTTAATATTTCTTCACTTTCCTCGTCAGTAAAACAATGTTGCTCTTTTCTTTTAACTTCCCATTCTTGCTTATCTTTGTTATAAACATCCTTATAACCTCTAATATTCTTTTCTAAATCTTGATATTTATTTTGAAGAATGAAATGGTGAAAACTTGCCGGCTTTTGGGGAACTTGAACATGAACATCCCCATAGGGGTCAAATCCCTGATTAGAACTATTATCTAAAAAGTCATCATCTAACTCATCAAAGTTATTTAGTCCGGCATTTCTCGGATCAGGCCTGTTATCAACAATCTTACCACTCCTAAATCTTTCGGACTTGTTTATCTGCCTATTAGCAAAATTATCTATTTTTCTGCCTGTATTAACTCCTATTTTTGCACCAGTCTGCCCAACTCTCTTAAATTTGTCAAGATATTTTCCCATTTTAAATATTCCTTCTTAGTTCTTCAATCATCTGTTTCTGATTAATGTCTTTATCAACATTGATAACCAGGCCTTTTTTATATTCTTCTAACAATTTAAGGGCCTTTTTCCTATCCTTCTTTTTAACTTTTTTAAGATCTTCTGGATCATAATCTAATTCAATTTTTTCAGTTTTGCGGAAGAGTTTCATTCTTGGCCTCCCTAACAATTCCTTGAATATTATTAGTCCCTTTTAATTCCTTAATCTCATCAACCAATATCAACTGAACATTAACAACCCCTTCAACTGTTTGTAAAACCTCATTAAGCTGCCTATAAGTTTCAGCTTCTGCTGCAGCTTTTTCTGCGTCTATCCTATGATTATCTGCTGCGTTATCTATCCACTTGATCCCCAGGACTAAAATAACGATTAAGGCTAGACCAAATATTGCAGCCTTAGCAATTTGTCCCCATTCGATTCTCTTTTGAGTTTTGTGGACTTCTTGATAATTTCTTTTAAAGTCTCCTAGGGCAATATCTATCTCGGAATGTTTAGCCGATACATCAACACTATTTTTATCCGGGCAGAATCTCTCACCTTTATTTGTATAAATTCGGCCATTTGTATCGATTATGACTGCATATTCATTTTGTCCTGTGTAAGAGTCTAATTCAGATATTAAATAAGATCCTTGTAAGGCCGTCTCTAATTCAAAGACTTCTCCAGTTTTAATTAAAGGAAATCTTCTCATCCGGATAATGGTCTCTGGCGTCAGAAGATTGTCAGAGATAACTTTCCTAACTCTTAATTTATGAGTCCATTGTTTATTTTTATCATTATAAATCTTCCACATCCAACCGCCAAAAATTAACAAGGCGATGGGGATAAATATCCACAACACCCATCCGTATTGTTGTATAACTCCAATTCCCCCCTCAGCTAGGGGTTTAAGTGACTCTCCGAAACCCATTATTCTTTAGTCTCCTCTTTATCTAATAAATAATCTTCTCTTCTCTTTATTTTTCTACAGTCTTTACAATAACTATGAAGATGATTTTTATTTGTTCTATGAAAATGAAAACAATTTTTGTCTTTAAATTTTTTACATATAGAACATTTATAACAATCACCTTTAGTTTCTCTTGTTATTGAATTTACCCAAAGTTTTTTTAATCTTCCATCTTCTTCCATATGACATTTCCTACATAACCATCTGAAGTCAGATATATCTCTTAGGTAATCTCCAGAAATATTAGCACAATCTAAATTACTCGTTATCTTGCCACATTTCTCACAGAACATAGATTTTATTTTGTGATTTTTAATCCATTCATGCAAAGCACCATATCCTACTTTATCTCCCTTCCATTTGGGATTATCTTGGTTTTTATTATACCTTTTCACCATCTTTCTCCTCTTGCCAAGAATAACCACAAATATTACAAATATAACTTTTTAATCTAATTCTAAATCTAATATTTGCTTTTTTACAATTTGGACATTTTAAAACCTCTTGCATTTAAAGATTAAAGAAAGAATTAGTATTTAAATGTTTTTATTTTTTTA
>Ga0180434_10005313_pt1 | contig 15226 bp, 12 predicted proteins | sample SS_ome_7_FD_132453 | JGI IMG/M metagenome (GOLD analysis project Ga0180434, IMG submission 132453) | Hypersaline lake sediment archaeal communities from the Salton Sea, California, USA - SS_1_D_2 metaG | ecosystem: Environmental > Aquatic > Non-marine Saline and Alkaline > Hypersaline >...
GCCTACGGCTACGTTCACAGCTAACGCTGTGGGAGTACTGAATCTCCTTGAGGCTATTCGGACCATAAGTCCCAGTACTCGTTTTTATCAGGCGAGTACAAGCGAGATGTTTGGGGATAACTACACTGAACGTGTAGAACACCCGTCTTCTATCACTGCTAAGCATAAGGTTAAGTTTCAGGATGAATTAACAGAGTTCGCTCCGCGTTCTCCCTATGCTGTAGCCAAGATGGCTGCACACCAGTTGGTCCATACCTATCGTGAATCGTATGGGCTGCATGCTAGTTGTGGGATTCTATTCAATCATGAGAGTGAGCGGCGGGGTGAGAACTTCGTTACTCGTAAGATAACCAAGTGGCTTGGTGAATATTCTCATTGGTGTTCACAGGAGTTTTATACGATAGGAGGTTTGTTCACTCCAGAGGACCGGATATGTTGGGGTCGCCCTGTTGCACGTGGACCTGACACATTCCCCAAACTTAAACTTGGTAACCTGAGTGCATGTCGTGACTGGGGTCACGCAGAAGACTATGTCTATGCTATGTATCTGATGCTTCAACAGGATAATCCTGATGACTATGTTATCGCAACGGGCGAAACACATAGTGTCCAAGAGTTCCTTGACCTTGCTGTGGAAATAGCAGGGCACAAGGTGGATGCTAAGCATATCGTTATGGTGGATGAGGATTTGTATCGTCCAGCAGAGGTAGAATACTTACTCGGTGATGCTTCCAAGGCTCGTGAGAAGCTTGGGTGGGAACCGAAGACATCGTTCCGAGAGTTGGTGGAACGAATGGTGAAATCAGATATGGAAAGGGCTAAGAATGGTAACTAGTAATGTAGTGGTTCCACAGAATCCGTCTAGCATGGAAACTTTAAGGAGTGTCACCCCTGGGTATTATTGGATGCTTGTACCTAACTGCCCAGGTCCACCTGCTCCTCCGACGACGCCCCCTCCCCCTCCTGAGCCTTCTCCTGGTGAGTGGGTTGTGGTTCATAAGGAGTTGGCGACTGATGCCACCGGCAAGTTGGTGGATAAGTATACCAAGTACCAGAACGATGAGCCTGTTAGCGAGTGGTGGACGTTCCCCGATACGGTGGACTTCTACTGTCTCCCTTTCGTGGGCGACTTGGTAATAACTATATCGGTAGGAGGGTAAGAGTGCCACGACGCTATCCCAAGAGGCATTGGAAACCGAGTAAGAATCACGACCGACCATGGAATTCTTTACCATACAGAAATTGGAGAAAGGCGGTATTGAAGAGGGATAAGTTCCAGTGCCAATGGCCTGGGTGTCCATGTAAGAAGAAGCGGAAGAAGGCACTTAAGGTGCACCACATTCGACCATGGGCACAGTTTCCCAGTCTTCGATATGACGTAGACAATGGTATCACACTGTGCAAAGATAAACACGATGAGATTAAAGGTGAGGAGATGAACTACTTGCAACTCTTCATTACATTGGTTCACCAGAACAAAAAAGGAAAGAAGAAAAATGGCCCTAACAGTAGTAGTTGATACTCGGGAGAAAATCCCTTGGGAGTTCGCTGGCAGTAAGACCATTACCAACTTCGTATCTCAGAAGGTGGACACTGGTGACTATGCTATCCTCGGACTTGAGGATATGCTATGCCTGGAGCGGAAAAGAAGTGTAGAAGAGTTCGCTGGCAACGTGACTCAGAAGCGATTCTGGAAAGAGGTGGAGCGTATGAAGGAAATCCCTAATCGCTTCATCATCTTAGAGTTCAGCATAGACGATATTCTTCATTCCCCCGTAGGCTCCAATATCCCACGTAGTAAATGGAAGTACCTCAAGGTCAAGGGTCCATTCATCATGCGTAAGATATCGGAGTTGCAAGTCGAGCATGGTGTACAGGTGGTGTTCTGTGGAAACACTGAACACGCTGAGTATGTCGCGGCCAATATCATAAAGCGAGTCTATGAGCAAAGCTCTGCATGATGAACCTCTGCTTATGCCAGAGGCAATAGATAATATATGGTTGGGGTTGGAAACAGACCTTGACTTCACAGTCCATGAGGCACGTAACCTAGATGGTATTCTTCGATTCGAGAGCTTCTTCCTTCCAAAGGATGGGGAATTCCCTGCGGATGAGAAGAATGCTACCAGGGATAAGGTTCTTTACCAACTAGCTCAGCCTAGGAACTGGGGTGTGACCGTCCGTGCCCTTTTTGGCATCCAGTTGCTTCCTGAGCAGCTTGCGGTTCTGCATGAGCTAAACAATCGGGCGTTTCCGATGTATATTGCTAGTCGTGGATTTGGTAAAGCGGTCAGCCCTGGGACTCCAGTGAGGGTTAAGGGGGGATGGACTGCTATCGAAGACCTGAAATCTGGAGATAAGGTATATGGGTCTGATGGTAAATTAGCCAATGTGTCATGGGTGAGCGGGAAGCAATCAAACCTTAAGATGTATCGCGTCACACTTAGGGATGGTCGTACTATAGATTGTTGTGAAGACCACTTGTGGAAAGTGTGGGATAAAAACAAAAACAGGAAGAAGGGGAAGGTCGTTTGGTCTGAGTTGGCTACTAAGGACATGGTAGACAATTATTATTGGGAGCGAAAAGGAGAGAAATCTAACGGTAGAGAATACCGCTACGCACTTCCAATCAATGAATGCTTATCTTGTGAAGAGGAACAGGATTTACCTATACATCCTTATATCGTGGGTGTCCTTCTCGGAGATGGTTGCGTGACCCAGAAGACAATCACATTCACCACAGCAGACAAAGAGATAATACAGCGGGTCACGGACCTATTGCCAGCTTGGTATCATATTACTGCTATCCCAAAAGACAACCATTGGATATGTACTATTGTTCGCAGCACCCTAAAAACCCCAGCATTTTACAAGCTGTGCGAACAGATTGGTATTTGGGGGCATAACTCTAAGACTAAGTTTATTCCAGAGGAATATAAACTGGCGAGTTCCGAGCAGAAGTGGGAGTTAGTAAAGGGGTTGATGGATACTGATGGGTATAGCAATGGTCAATCGGTCATCGAATACTATACTATCTCAGACAGGCTGGTTTCTGACTTTCTTGAGGTGGCTCGCTCTCTCGGATTGCATTGCAAGGATAGTGTCAAAGAGGCGTGGTATCAAGGTGTCAGGTACAACGATTGTCATCGTGTTTCAATCTATACGGACAAGCCTGTCTTTCACCTGTCCCGCAAGTTAGAGTATCTAAAGTACACTGTTTCCAAGCAGGGGCAGTCTAAGTACGAAAAGGTGTTTATCGCTAAAATAGAGAGAATAGAGAATGGTGATGGGTATTGTATCTCGGTAGACAATGATGACCATACATACATAACGAAAGACTATATTGTTACGCATAACTCTTTCTTGCTAGCATTGTACGCCATGATTAAGCTGCTCTTATCACCTAAGATGAAGATTGTCATTGTGGGTGCTGCCTTCCGTCAGGCAAAAGTCATCTTTGAGTATATGGAAACGATATGGAGGAATGCTCCTCTGTACCGCGATTGTACTGATACCAAGAGTGGCCCACACCACGACCCAGACCGTTGGACGATGAGGGTTAATGATAACATTGCTGTTGCGGTTCCGCTCGGGGACGGATGCCTGACAGGAGATACATTAGTCACCTATGAAGATGGTTTTGGAAGCATCAACAGATATGGGAATCAATCCACGGTACGAGATATAAGGCTGTGGAACCATAATGGATTTGAACAATCAGACGAATCATACTACAATGGCATTAAGCCAGTTAAGCAACTTACCACCCGAAAAGGTTTTCGGGTGACTGGTACCAGTAACCATAAATTGAAAATACTTAAGAATGGCAAGGTAGAATTTTGTGCTCTTGATGATATGAAGGTGGGAGATACTATTCTAATAGACAGGACCCCGCGTTGGCATTCTGGAAACCTGTCTTTTGATACGGATGAAGCATATGCCCTTGGTGCTATGATTGGGGATGGTTGTTGGACGGGTAAATATCTTCTTAGATTTACCACGCAGGATGAGGAGATTATCAGTCGTGTGGAACGCGGGGTTGGGTATCTATTTACTCAATGCAAAGATGAAGTTCATTATAATTTACACGGTATAAAAGAGGCTAGCTCCTGGCGAGATAAATGGGGCGTAGAGGTATCATGTCGTACCAAAGACAAAGTTCTACCTCCAAAAATATTACAAGGTGACCAAGCCTCTATGACCGCTTGTTTACAAGGGCTTTATGATACTGATGGTCATGTCCAAGTTCAAACCACTAAGGGTGGCATAGGCATAACAGTTGGCTTTACCAACACATCCGAGAACTTGGTCAGGCAGATGCAATATATTCTGTCTCACTATGGAATTATTTCCTATTGCACATCACGAGATAGGGACGAAAAGTGGAACACCGTATATGAATTACTAATTACAGGTAAAGATGCCTGTACGTTTGCAGATAAGATAGGATTTGGTCTAAGAAGGAAAAATAGTATATTGCAAAATGCTGTTGCTAAAAAAACTAGAATCAACAGTACTGGGGATATTATTCCTGGGATTAAGGAAGCTGTGTTACGAGTTATATCTTGTCATAAAGGACATGGCCTCCCAGAAGTTTCATATAGCAAACTAAAGGATAGAAAAAATATAACTACGCAGACCCTCGGAAAAGTACTGACTAAGTTTGCTCATATTAAAGGTGATAAGGGGCTAGATGCTCTAAGGACCATATATAACCCTAATATCTATTTTGATACCATCACAGAGCTTATAGATAAAGAAGATGACCATACCTATGATTTACATGTTCCTGTAGGACACGAATATACGGCTAATGGGTTTTGCTCTCACAACAGTAAGATTCGTGGTCTTCGTGCCAACATCATTATCGCGGATGAGTTCAACTCGATTCCTCCTGATATCTATGAAACTGTTGTTGCTGGTTTCGCGGCTGTTTCTGCGAGCCCTATAGATAACGTGCGTGAGGCGGCTCGACGGAGGGCAGCAGCGGCACTTGGCATCTGGACGAGGGACCAGGAGGATAAGTATCAACAGAGGGAGGGGAACCAAGCCATCCTCTCTGGTACGGCTGGCTATGACTTTGAACACTTCTCTCAGTACCATAAGAAGTACTGTAAACTAATCAGGAGTAAGGGTGACCCCAAGAGGTTGAAGGAAATCTTCGGTGAAACGGATGATATTCCTGACAACTTCAATCCTGACGACTACTCAGTCATTCGTATCCCGTATGAGTTGATTCCCGAGGGATTCATGGATGACAAGCAGGTTCTCAGGGCTAAGGCCACTATGCATAGCGGTATCTATAATATGGAATATGGGGCGGTGTTTACTGCCGACAGTGATGGATTCTTCAAGCGTAGCCTGATAGAAAGCTGTGTGGCTAAGCAAACTGCCCCAGTTCAGCTACCCTCTGGACAAGTTACCTTTGAGGCTAGGACTCGGGGTGACCTTGCTCGTCAATATGTGTACGGAATTGACCCTGCATCTGAGCAGGACAATTTCAGCATCGTCATTCTGGAACTATGGGCCGACCATGTCAGGGTGGTCTATTCGTGGACAACAAATCGCAACGACTTTAAAAAGAGGCTCAAGGCGGGGCTATGTAGTGAGCATGACTTCTACTCGTTCTGTGCGAGACAGATACGAGATTTGATGGTCACGTTCCCCACAGACAATATCGCGATGGATGCTCAGGGTGGCGGTATCGCAGTGATGGAAGCACTCCATGACCCAGATAAGTTCAACGCCCAAATCGGTGAGCAAGCCATCTGGCCCATCATCGACCCTGACAAAGAAGCTGATACAGACATAGAACCGGGGCTGCATATTCTCCATATGTGCAACTTCGCCAACTATGAGTTCACCTCAACGGCTAACCATGGGCTCAGGAAGGACATGGAGGACAAGGTAATATTGTTCCCTCACTTTGACCCACTATCCCTTGAGATGGCCCTACAGGAGGATGCTGCAAGGGTCAGGCAGTTTGGTGTGGATAATCCGGGTAAAGAATTGGTCATCTATGATTCGTTAGAAGACTGTGTTATGGAGATTGAGGAACTCAAAGATGAACTATGTACTATTGTTGTTACTCGTACCGGTACTGGTGTTAATAGCCGAGACAGATGGGATACGCCAGAGGTCAAACTACACACGGGTAAGAAGGGTAGACTACGGAAAGACCGATACTCCTCGCTAGTCATGGCAAATATGATTGCCCGAACGCTTCTTCGTACCCCTAGCCCCGTGGCCTACTCCATGGTTGGGGGTTTCGCTCAGGATATCGTCAAGGGACAACCTGTAAAGGGCAAGTTATATGATGGCCCTGAATGGTACGAGAAAGCGTTCAACTCAAATACTGTTTTCGGGGTTGTACGGCGAGGTTAGTGTATAATATAATTGTATACGACCCCAATTCTATTACCAATGGTATTGTAAAATGGCGAAGAAATACCCCCGTAGTGAGGCACTAGAAGAGGCTGCTCGTCGAGAACTAGGTGGACCCGCCTACGTCACCTGGGCTGGCGAGACAATCAGCGATGAAGCACTCAGTGGGATGTCCGGTGCACTTGAAGAGTATACCGGTGTTCAACGTACCAAGGCTAGGTACTGGCGTGATATGTCCGACTTGCAGACTAATGTCTCTGGTCGCCCCTCCTTTGAGAGGATGGATTATGATGCTCATAGACCCGAGCATGCTGACCCCTGGAACAGATGTGAGACATATGCTCAAGTAGATTGGGCCTACCATCATGTCGGTATTGTCCGTAATGTGATAGATTTGATGGGTGATTTCGGCTCTCAAGGTATCCGACTTGTCCATCAGTCACCTCGCCAAGAGAAGTTCTGGCAAGCCTGGGCTCGTCAGGTTGGATTGGTGGAGAGGTCAGAAAGGTTCCTAAACAGCCTGTACCGTCTGGGCGTGGTAGTTCTTCGCAAGCAATTCGCCAAGATTAAGACAAAACAGCAAGAGCGGATGATGAAGTCGCTTGCGGCTAATACGGATATGGAAATCCACACAAAGAAGATTGTACCCAAGGAAATACCCTGGAAGTACACATTCTTACATCCTGGGACAGTTGATGTGGTGGGCGGCTCCCTGGCTACATTCGTAGGGTCGCCCCGCTACTGCATCTGCCTTCCTCGCTCTTTATGCCGCATCATCAAAAACCCGAAGACTCAGCAGGAAAGAGAACTTGTTGCTAAGCTTCCTAAGGAAATTGTGGCTGCGGCGAAGACCAATAAGCCGGTGGTGCTACCAGAGGATAAGACTGAGGTCTATCATTATAAGAAGGACGATTGGTGTGCTTGGGCTAAGCCAATGATTTACTCAGTGCTGGATGATATCAAGGTCATCGAGAAGCTGAAATTGGCCGATATGGCTGCTCTTGACGGTGCGATTAGCAATATTCGTATCTTCAAGTTGGGCAGTTTAGAGCATAAGATTGCTCCCACAGACAACGCTGCTGCCAAGCTGGCGGAAATTCTACAGGGTAATGTAGGTGGTGGTACGATGGACCTGATTTGGGGTCCAGACATCGAGCTAATCGAGAGTAAGACGACCGTGCATCAGTTCCTTGGCTCTGAGAAGTATAATGCACACTGGACTCACGTTCATGCTGGCCTTGGTGTACCTTCTACGTTAACTGGCCTTTCTACATCCGGTGGGACGACCAATAACTACATTTCGTTGAAGACCCTCGTCCAACGGTTGAACTATGGTCGCCAAGCCTTGAAGGAATTCTGGGAAGGCGAAATCAAGATAGTTCAAGAGGCTATGGGTTTCCGGTTCCCCGCAAAGGTGGAATTCGACTATGCCAACCTGGGCGATGAGACTGCCGAACGCAACCTGCTGTTGCAGTTGTCGGACAGGAATCTCATTTCGGATGAGTTGCTACAGCATAGACTTGACATGGACCCAGAGCTTGAGCGTCTGCGACAGAATAAGGAGTCGAAGATGCGTGAGACAGGTCGTATGGTTCCGAAGTCGAACTCGTATAATGACCCACAGTTTGGTTGGGCACTAAAGAAGATTGCTCTGCAAAGTGGTGTATCCACTCCAGGCCAAGTCGGCCTGAGGAGCGATGAGCCTCGGTCGATGATGAAGATGCATAAGAAAGAGAAGGGCGAGAAACCCGCTCTTGAGATGCGTCAGCCTCCGAAGCCCCCTGGTAGCAAAGGTCCGGCCCCTAAGAAAAAGGGTCAGCCTCAGCAGGGTCGTCCAAAGAATAGTAAGGATTCGACCAAGCGGAAAGAGAAAACATTTAAGCCCAAGACTAAGGCTGTGCTGGAAATCTGGGCTAAGCATGTTCAAGTAGCTCTCTCGGGATACCTAAACCAAAGTATACTTGAGACTTACGACAAAAAGAATATGCGGAGCCTTAGTGCGGCAGAGACAGAACGAGCCGAACATATGAAGTTCGCAATTCTCTGTAATCTGGCTCCATTGGGTATTATAGATGAGGAGGCAGTGACCGAAGCTGCCAAAAAGCCAATCCCGGTAGATATGGAAGAAACATACAATACCTGGAAAGATGGTGTAGCAGAAGAGATGAATAGAACACTCACATTTGATGAGTTACATACAATCCAGGCATGTGTGTATGCCGCATTCTATGGAGAAGACTAATGGCCGACATTGTTGTTACATACAATACGGATGATAGGAAAATCAAAGCTACTATTGATGGTAAAGCTGTCAAAGACTTAGTGGAGATTGAGTTCTATGCATATGGTGAGGAAGGCTCCGTAGAAATTAGGACTGTCAAAAGTGACGAAGAAAAGAAGCTGTACACTGTCACTAAGATTATGGGCAATGAGCAAACAACGGAAGACGTAGTCTGTCCTGAGGATGAAGAGATTAAAGCCCTGTCCGAAGTGTTTTTACAGCGAGAAAGTGTATAATTCAATATCATGAAAGACATTCCAATCTTCAAAGCCGAAGCTTCTGTAGATGGCTTGGCCGATATGATTCGGGCAAATTCGTCTATCACGTATGCTTCGCAGCTTAAGAAGTGGGAATTAACGGATGAAATCCGTGAGCATGTAATGGCTGCTGTCAGTAAGGATAAAGCCCTTGCTGATGCTCATGACACAGACTTATATTACACGCAATCCATCTTAGTAAGTTCCAACTGGAACTTAAATGATGATGTGTTCGATAGGGCTGAAACATGGGCTGCACGACATACACCTGCTCATAAACCCACTAACTTAGAACATGATGAAAAGACTCTGGTTGGTCATATCACCAATAGCTGGGGAATGACTGAGGATGGTGTGCTGATTCCAGACAATACCATGGTCGATGACTTACCGGATATGTTTCACATCGTCAACGGTGCTGTAATTTACACCCGTTGGGCCGACGAGCAGTTAATGGCTCGTACTGACAAACTCATAGCAGAGATTGAATCGGGAGAGAAATTTGTCTCGATGGAATGTCTGTTCACGAATTTTGACTATGCTGTAATATCTCCCGATAACAGTAAATTCCATGTTGTCGCTCGTAATGAGGATACAGCATATCTGACCAAGTATCTCCGTGCGTATGGAGGTCAGGGGGCTTATGAGGATTACCAAATAGGCCGGTTATTACGCAATATAACTTTCTGTGGAAAGGGATATGTGGATAAACCCGCAAACCCAAATAGTATCCTTTTAAACGATGCTAGTAAGTTTCATTTCACGGGTGCCTCCCAGGAAAATCCCTTTTCTGAGAAAAATGGTGTAATATTATCATGCAGCCATAATGCTGCTGAAACTAACTCTAGTAAAGAGGATTCTAACATGTCCGAAGAGATGAAAGCAACTATAGCTGAGCAGAAAGCTGAGCTTAAGGAGTTGAAGGACGCCCTTACGGAAGCTAATAAGCAACTGTCGGAACAGGGTGTTAAGCGACTCGAAGCTAAGATTGAGAAGCAGCAAACTGCTATTGACGAGCTTACTTCCGAGAAGGAAGCTCTGGCTGCTGACAAAGAAAAACACACGGAAGCTATTGAAACGCTTACCGAGCAGTTAAGCGAAGCCAACGACGAGAAGGCTAAGCTGGAAGAGAAGATTGCAGTCCAGGCTGCTGAGGCTCTGATGGCTAGTCGAGTTTCGATGTTGACCGAGAAGGGTCTTGACAAAGAGACTGCTGCGACGAAGGCTGAACTCTTTAGTGACCTGAATGATGAGCAGTTCGCTGCTATCGCTGAGGCATTGGCTGTCCCGAAGACCGAAGAGAGTGCGGAAGCATCGGAAGAGGTCAACGAAGACGAGTCTAATGATGACGAAGAGAATGATGAACAGGCCGAAGCTAATGCTGACGAGGAAGTACTCGATAATGCTGAGCCCGTCGAAGACGTTGACTTGAGCACCGCTGGTGCGGAAGACAATGAGGACGACAGTGACACCCAGCTTAAAGATGTAGTTGCTAGTTGGCTGCAACTGGGCAAGTCTGACACTCAAAATGAGGAGAATAACTAATGGCTCTTAAACCTGACCGCAAATATCACCTCGGCACCGATATTAGCTATTTCATGAATGAAACAGCGGAGCGAGGCGGTGTTGTTGTATTCTCGACCGGTGGTTCCGGTGTGGCTATGGACGACCCCAATGCTGTCGTAGCTGTTCCTACCGCTGTCTCGGGTACTATTGTCGCTGGTGTACTGTTGAACGATGTCGTCGACTTAGACCTCACTCGGCAGCACCTTAATCAGCACCAAGACGAAGTACAGAAGGGTGGCAAGGTCACTCTCCTGCGTCAAGGTGAAATCACAACTAACATGATTGCCACGGGTGTAACGCCCACGATTGGCCAACCGGCTTACTACGATTCGAGTGGTGACTTCACCAACGTAGCTACGTCTGACAATGGCCGTCCTCAAACTGGCAACCTTTCGGCAGTCGTTGGTACATTCAAGAGCGTGAAGAACGCTGATGGATATGCCAAAATCGACGTTAACATCCAGTAAGGGAGTAACAATATGTCTAAGTTTAATATGTTTAAACCGACCCAGGAGTTGGAAGATATCCTTGTTGCTTCTGGTTCCAAGGATAAGCCGACCGCACTCAAGCATGTCGCTAAGTTTGCTGCGGCCCTTGAACTGCCCCTGCGTCAGGGTATCCTGAATGGTGACATTCTGGATGGCATCTTCGCCCCGATTCGGTTGAAGAGTAATGCCACTCCTGAGTTCCCGTTGGATTTCCTGAGTCCTGGGACTGAAAAGGACTTCGTTGCTTACACCATTCCTAACCACGGTTATATTCCGCAGCGTCATGTGGAAGGTGACTACGTCATGGTACCGACGTATGATATCGGTGCGGCTATTGACTGGTTGCTCAAGTATGCCCGTGATGCTCGATGGGATGTTGTAGGGCGTGCGATGGAGGTTGTGGAAGCACAGTTCGTTAAGAAGCTTAACGACGATGGTTGGCACACAATCATCAGTGCGGCTGTTGACCGTAATATCGTAGTGCTGGACAGCGATGCTGCGGCTGGTCAGTTCACGAAACGATTAGTTTCGTTGATGAAGACCGTGATGCGGCGAAATGGTGGTGGTAACACTACGTCGATGAACCGAGGTCAGTTGACTGACCTGTACGTGAGTCCCGAAGCTATGGAAGACATTCGGAATTGGAATGTTGACCAAGTGGATGAGATTACTCGCCGGGAAATCTTCGTGGCGGATGGTGAGCATGCGTTGACACGCATCTTCGGCATCAACCTCCATGACCTTGATGAGCTTGGCGAAGGTCAGGAATACCAGTTATTCTATCAGAATGAGCTTTCGGGTTCGCTTCCTGGTAGCGATGTCGAACTGGTGGTTGGTCTTGACCTGCGGAAGAGTGACAGCTTCGTAATGCCTATCCGTGAGGAAGTGCAGATATTCGAAGATGACACACTGCATCGTCAGAAGCGTGCCGGGGTATACGGTTGGGCTGAGCAGGGTTTTGCTGTTTTGGACAATAGACGCGTACTCTTGGGGTCACTTTAATAGCTAAGCTGTTTAACTAGGCTATTTAGCTAGGAAACAAAGATAAGCCGAACGTTATGTTCGGCTTATCTTATGTCAGAATACTTTAAGGAGCCGAAAATGACTATACAAGATAGATTATACCAGAATAAACTGGATATCATACAAAGGGTTCAAATGGGTGAAAGTACCAATTCTATTGCCAAGGACTACGGATGTAGTTCTGGAAGCATTTGGCTGGCCCTGAGGGATTGGCAAATCGAACCAGCTAATAAAAGAGCTGGTGTATATGGGCAAAAAGATGAATATAAAGACCAGATAGTCACGCTCTTCCAGAATGGGCAAAGTGCTTATAAAATCGGAAAGCAGCTTGGGATATCCAAGTATACCATTCTTAAATGGCTCAAGTCATGGGGCTTCGACACATCCAAGAAGCGAAAGGATGACCCTGATAATCGCCTAAAGGACAAAACCGCCCAAGTCCTTGAGCTTCACAACCAAGGTCGCTCACAAAACGAGATAGCTGAGATTGTGAACCATAGCACCAGTAGCATCTGCAAGCTACTCCAACACGAAGAAGCCGAACCGCGAGACTGGAAGTACCACGTGAAAGAGGACTTTTTCTCTGCCATCGACACTGAGGAAAAAGCCTATATCCTGGGCTGGTGGTACTCTGATGGTAACGTGATGGACTCTGGCAAGTGCCGCCTCCAGATAGCTGAGCAAGATAAAGATATACTGGACTGGATTAGGGCTCAGCTTGAGTACGAAGGCCCCCTCCACTTCGTCAAACGCCGCCAACAGCATCATCAGGACCAATGGTGTCTTGATATTGGGCGGGTCAAAATGAAGGATGACCTTATCAAACTGGGCTGTATTCCCAACAAATCACTAAATCTTCACTTCCCCACTTCTGACCAAGTTCCCGCCCACCTCCTTAATCACTTTGTTCGTGGTTATTTCGATGGTGATGGGTCATGCTCAAATGGCATCATGATTGTTGGTAGTAAGCAGTTTTGTAATTGCCTAGCTAAAGCAATTCCCTGTGCTATCACGAATATCTACCAGAGATATAAGGACAAAAAACCCGAGAAAAGTGCCCACCAATTGTTCATCGGACGTAAAAAAGAAAGGGCTAAATTCACGGACTGGCTCTATCAAAATGCTACTATTTGGCTGGACCGCAAGAAGCAAGCCCTTTTGCCTTCTTTTCCGCACCATCGTGTATAATACTATTGAGAATGGTATTGTTCAGACATGAAAAGGGTACTTAAATGGTTACTACTATACACATGACACAGAATGGTGCCGGTGCGAAGAATGGCAGTAATTGGGATAATGCCATTGCCGAGAATCAAATTGGTAGCTATTTTTACAGCGATTACCACTTTTATGTTAAGGGCAACCTAACTATTAGTGCTAATTGGTCTACTTCGGGTGACCGTATAAAGGTAGTCGGCGTAAAGAGTGATGCTGGTTATCCTGTTACCAGAAGTGATATAGCTTTTGGTTCAGATAGGCCACAAATAACTATGGGCGGTTATTATTGGAATATAGACACTCAAAGTGAAGTATCCAATATGATATTTAGTGGAAGTAATACTACTTACTTATTACAAATGGATGCCTATTCTACAGTATATAACTGTAAATTTACCAATACTAGTAATAACAATATGATTAACTTTGCTTCTGACGGATGGGAGAGGGTTATAGGATGTGAATTTCACGGGACAACTAATGCTGGACGATTTGGTGTGGCAGGTGGAGAGGTTGACCTAAGAATTCTGGGTTGTTTTTTTGATGGGGTGAACGGAATTAATGCTGCTACTGACGTATGTGTATCTAATTGTATTTTTGCCGGGGCTCCTAATTATGGTATAGATATTGGAAGTAATGCTAGAGGTTATTTTACAAACAATCTATTTTACAATAATGCTGTAGGTATGTCTACTGGCTCTTATGCGACGATAATAAACAACATGTTCGTTAGTAATACCACAGCAGTAAGTAACTCAGCTACTCAATTCATATCCGATGGTAATAACTGGTATGGTAATACTGCTGACTTTAGTGCAAGTGATATAGGCTTATGCGGTTTTACTGCAAGTAAGGGTCCTAATGAGCTTGCCCTAGACCCTCAATTCACCGATGCGGCAAACAATAATTTTACCGTTGGTAATAGTTCAGTAAGGGCACTGGGCTTCCTATCAGTAAATTGGGATGACATGAATTTGACGGGTGACTTTAATCATGATATTGGGGCGACTCAGGCGGCTGGTGGTGGTGAGGGTACTGTCAGTGTGATTCGGCGTCCTAGTTTACGTGGACATTTTTAAGGGGAATATGATGACAACAAACATCGTGCTTAAAAAGACAATATCGGTTGTTGATGGCAACCCCTTAGTCAACGTGATACTCCAGGCTGTGCCCCCACCTACTCCAGCATTGCTATACGATGAAACTAGTTTCGTATGGTCTGGGTCGGACCTTGTTGCGTGGAATAATATAGGTAGCGTAAGTGATAGTGCGTGGCACATGACGTCTGTAACTGATGGTCCTACTAAATCTAGCATTAATGGACTTGATGCTGTATACCTCCATCCCAGCCGTATACAACAGGCCCCGTCTACTGTTAAGCTATCTCCATGGACAGGTACTATGTTTATAGTGTTAAGTCCAGACATATACGATACGGGTAGAACGTTATTTGCTAATGTAAGTACTCTTGGGACACATTATCAAGTAGTGGCCAATCATAGCCCAGCCTGGAGATGGCGACAAACATATACCGATGGCATTAATCCACAGGTCAATACAGACGCTTTTGTTGGTCCACCGGTTTCATCTGGTACTCACGTATTTTGGGGGTCATATAATGGAGTGAATGTGCAAGCGGGTATTAATGCAGATGTTGGTACACCAGTAGCCTCAGCTAACACTGGTGATTTTCGCCGTTTTACAATAGGCGGAACAACAGCATTTCATTTTAGGGGTGACGTTGGCGAAATTAGGGTGTATGACGTTATCTTAACCCAGACACAGCATGATGCTATTTTAAGCGAGTTAAGGACAAAGTGGGGCACTAATTAATGGGCAGTAGAGTAAACTTTGCTAATCATATTAGACAGTACGACTTGAATGGCCGCTTTGAGGTGACCAAGAATCGTATTGATGTGGATGGTTTGACTCGTAATGAGGATGCGTGGTGCTACCGGGATGTGGGTGCGGGGGCTATTGGGGATTTTACTGTGAGGTTTGAAACGGAA
>Ga0180434_10005315_pt1 | contig 15222 bp, 11 predicted proteins | sample SS_ome_7_FD_132453 | JGI IMG/M metagenome (GOLD analysis project Ga0180434, IMG submission 132453) | Hypersaline lake sediment archaeal communities from the Salton Sea, California, USA - SS_1_D_2 metaG | ecosystem: Environmental > Aquatic > Non-marine Saline and Alkaline > Hypersaline >...
CCACTTCACCACGCCGGAGTTCAAGCGGGTGATCAAGCCGATTGTCGAGGTGATGGCGGCCGTCCCGACCGTGGTGATCGGCTTCTTGATCCTGCTTTGGGCGGCTCCGCTGGTCGGAGATTGGATTGTCGGCATCTTCTTCAGTCTGCTGACCGTGCCGGTCGTTTTCGCGGCCTTCATGGTCCTTTGGCAATGGCTGCGGCAATACGACTGGGCGAAACGGCTGGAGAACGGCTATGAGTTCCTCGTACTCGTGCCGGTGATCCTCATCGGCGTGGGCATTGGCATGGCGATGGCCGTCCCGCTGGAGCGGGCTTTGTTCGCCGGCAATTTCCAGCAGTGGTTGTTCGACTCCACCGGCGAGCGCTACCTGCAATTGAACAGCTTGGTGGTGGCGTTCGGGCTGGGGTTCGCGGTGATCCCGATTATTTTCTCCATTTCGGAAGACGCGCTTTCGGATATCCCCCACAGCCTCTCGGCCGCGTCGCTGGCCCTGGGCGCGAGCCGCTGGCAGACGGCGTGGCGAGTGATCCTCCCGTCGGCCAGCCCGGGCATCTTCGCGGCGACGATGATCGGGTTCGGCCGCGCGGTGGGCGAGACGATGATTGTGTTTATGGCGACCGGCAATACGCCGATCCTCGACTGGAGCCCGTTTAACGGCTTCCGCACCCTCTCGGCCAACATTGCCGTGGAGATTTCGGAAGCCCCTCAAGGCGGCACCCTTTATCGGATCCTGTTTTTATGTGCGGTGATTCTGTTCGCTCTGACGTTCCTCCTGAACACGGCGGCGGAACTGGTGCGAGTCCGGCTTCGGAAGAAGTACGGACGCTATTGAGCCACCAGCGACGTCCCGTCGGATTCTGGGGACAAGGCGAGCCTCTGGTCTGGGCGACCGGGGCCGCCTTGGCGTTGACGCTCGCGCTGACCGGGCTGTTGCTGCTGGTCGTGCTGGCCAACGGCCTGACCGTCTTCTGGCCGCACGCGCTGGTCGAGGTCCAACTCGCCGATGGACGCACCCTGCTCGGCGAAGAGGTCGACCGCGAACGGGACCCCGAGACCGACGAGCCGCGCGTGAAGTACAAGACGGGCAATCGCGAGCTGGGGGAGCCGTTCGTGTGGGTCGACGCCGATCAGATCGTCGCAACCCGCTACCCCGACGACGCTTTCAAGCTCGACCGCGTGGCCAACCTGAACTACTACGGCTATCTCCAAGAGGTGGTGATGCCCGGGCTGGACGTCGCCGTCGGCGATACGAAGCAACAACGCCTCACGGCCGCCATCGCCGAAGCGCGGGAGACCTACGCCCGGGAGGTCGCCCCGCTGGTCGCCCAGGAAGCGACGGTTGCCCGGCAACTCAATGATCAGATCAAGTACGTACTCATGGAGTTGGAGTACCGTCGCAGGCAGTACTTGCTCGAAGGCCTCCAGGCCGATGCGCCGCAAGTCCTCGCATTGGACGAGCACATCGAGGAGCTGAAGAAGCAAGAGGGACGGCTGAAAGACACGTCGCACAAATGGACCATCAACCGCCTGGGGGTCGAGGAGGCCCTGCGGAAAAAGGTGGCGGTTTTCGTCGACGCCTCGGGCCGCCAGAGCCGCATCGCGCTGGTCGATATCGTACGCTTCGTCTGCCCAAACCGGATGACGGTGCGCGAGAAGGTCGGCCACTACATGGCCAAGCTCTGGGAATTGGTCTCGGCTAATCCCCGCGAGGCGAACCAGGACGGCGGGCTGTTCCCTGCCATTTTCGGCACGGTGCTGATGGTCTTCTTGATGGCCATTAGCTGCTTCCCCTTGGGCGTGCTGGCGGGCATCTATTTGGGCGAGTACGCCAAGGAAGGGCCGCTGGTCCGGTTGGTGCGCATCGCCGTGAACAATCTCGCCGGCATTCCGTCGATCGTCTACGGAATCTTCGGCCTGGGCTTCTTCGTCTACATCTGCGGCGGCTACCTCGATCAGGTCTTCTACCCGGCGCGCCTCGACGCCAGCGAGCCGGTCTTCGGCCAGCCCTGCATCCTTTGGGCCAGCTTGACGCTGGGACTGCTGACCATCCCGGTGGTCATCGTCTCGACTGAGGAAGCCCTGCGGACCATCCCTCGCGGAGTTAGCGAGGGCTCCTACGCCCTGGGAGGTACGAAGCTGCAAACGCTCTGGCGGGTGTTGCTGCCGATGGCCTCGCCGGGGATCATGACCGGGTTTATTCTGGCCATGGCCCGAGCGGCGGGTGAAGTGGCCCCCCTAATGATCACCGGGGCCGTCAAAAGCGCGCCGGTGCCGGTCGAAGGCAGTTTCCCCTATATCCATCTTGAACGCCAGTTCATGCATCTGGGATTCCATATCTTTGACATTAGTTGCAAGGCCCCCAACGTGGAGGCCGTCAAGCCGATGGTCTACGTGACCACCTTGTTGCTGCTGGCAATCGTACTTACAATGACGAGCCTGGCCATCTGGTTGCGCAACCGTATGCGCAAGCGTTTCCAGGTGCGGGCCATGTAGGGGGTGCCGCGTGACCGATCCGTCCGAAAAGAGCATGAAGACTTCCGTCACCGCGAAAAGCCATTCCGAGGCGACCGCCGAGGCGGGGATGCCGTGGCGTCCGCCGACGCCCAAGCCGCCCAGCCGCGGCGCCGCGCCGCCACGACGGCAGAACGACATTGCCGATCCGATCGTTCTCGCACGCAATGTCGACCTCTTCTACGGCCAGACGCAGGCGCTGCACGACATCAGCCTCGACTTCCCCCGCCACGAGGTCACCGCGCTGATCGGGCCCTCCGGCTGCGGCAAGTCGACGTTCCTCCGCTGCCTGAACCGGATGAACGACCTGATCGATTCGGTCCGCACGACCGGCGCGATCGAGTTCGATGGCGAGGACATCAACGACAAGACGGTCGACGTCATCGAGCTGCGGCGGAAGGTGGGCATGGTCTTCCAGAAGCCGACGCCGTTCCCCAAGTCGATCTACGAGAACGTCGCCTATGGGTTGCGGATCGCCGGCATCCGGCAGAAGGGGGTGCTGGACGAGGTGGTCGAACGGAGCCTCCGCCGCGCCGCCCTCTGGGAAGAAGTCCGCGAGCGGCTCCACGAATCGGCCCTCGGCCTCTCCGGCGGCCAGCACCAGCGGCTGTGCATTGCCCGGGCGATCGCCGTCAACCCCGAGATCATCCTCATGGACGAGCCCTGTTCGGCGCTCGACCCCCGCTCCACCACCCGCATCGAAGATCTTATCGGCGAACTCCGCGGCGAGTACACGATCATCATCGTTACGCACAACATGCAGCAAGCCGCCCGGGTGTCCGACTGGACGGCCTTCCTCTATGAAGGCGTGCTGGTCGAGTTCGGCCCCACCAACAAGATCTTCACCAAGCCGGAAAAGAAGGAAACCGAAGACTACATCACCGGCCGGTTTGGGTAGTGCAACTGCCATGTCGATCCATCTCCAACGCGAAATCCAGGAACTCAAGAAGAGCCTGCTTTCGCTCTGCGCCGTCGTCGAAGACCAGGTCCAACTGGCCATCCGCGCGCTGCTGCAGCGCGATGCGGAAACGGCCGTTCTCGTCGACCAGCGCGATGCCGAAATCGATCAGCGGGAAATCGAGGTCGAGGAAGAGTGCCTGAAAATCCTCGCCCTGCACCAGCCGGTGGCCATGGACCTGCGGCTGATCATCGCGGCGATGAAAATCAACAACGACCTCGAACGGATCGGCGACCTGGCCGTCAATTTGGCCCACAAGGCCCGCGCCCTAAGCGAAGAGCCGCCCATCGAAACCCCGATCGACCTTGCCGGCATGTGGCAGAAGGCGCAAACGATGCTCCGCGACAGCCTCGACGCCATGGTCAACCTGGACGCCGCACTGGCGAAGGACGTCTGCCTTCGGGACGACGAGGTCGACCGCATGAAGCACGACTGCCGCATCGAGGTCGAGGAGCTGATCCGCCTGCAGCCGGAGTTGACCCGCCCACTGCTGCGGATACTCGCCGCCAGCCGCAACCTCGAACGCATCGCCGACCATGCCACGAACATCGCCGAGGACGTCCTCTACATGATCGAGGGCCAAATCGTCCGCCACGGGGATGCGGAGTAGGGACCCGTTTAGGGGCCGGGCTTGCCCCAATACCGTTCAAATAGTCCTTACCCTGCCTGGAAACCACCGGCTTTGCCGGTGAGAATTGGCAAGGCTCTGCCGTTTCCTGCGCGAGTAGGATACGACGGTGCTCCTGAGGAAGGCCGCGAAAGGCACCAGGAGAACCGTTAGGCAAGATTGGTTCACCCCCGAAACTCCCGGATGAACCATCTTAATTGCCTGAGACGCAATAAAGGGGCACACGGTAGCCGCTAGCGACCGCCGCGCTATAATGACAGCGGGAATGGACTAGAGCGATGAGCCGACGCCAACGAAAAGCTGGATCGTTCAAGCACAAGCCAAAGCCGCAAGCGTCACCTGACCGAACGCCGGTCTCCGGCTACACCGGGCCGCTGGAGCAGATCGACGCCTGCTGCTGGCGAATCCCCAAGGACTACATGCCGGGCATGCGCGTCGAGGGCCGCATCTTCGCCGACCAACGGCTGATCGGCCAAATCCGCGCCGACAAAGCGCCCGCGCAGGTCGCCAACGTGGCCCATCTGCCGGGCATCCAGATGGCCAGCCTGGCGATGCCCGATATCCACTGGGGCTACGGCTTCTGCATCGGCGGCGTCTGCGCGACCGCGCCGGACGAGGGCGGCGTGGTCTCGCCGGGTGGCGTCGGTTACGACATCAACTGCGGGGTGCGGCTGATGCGCACGCAATTGCACCGCGACGACGTGCTGCCGCGGATCGTGCCGCTGATGGACGCCTTGTTCCGCCGCATTCCGGCCGGCGTCGGACGCGGCGGTCCCTACAGCTTCGACAACCGCGAGCTCAACCGCCTGCTGGGCGAGGGCGTCGGCTGGCTGAAGACCCGGGGGCTGGCCACCGACGCCGATATTGACCACACCGAAGCCCACGGCTGCCTCCGCGGCGCCCAGCCCGACTTCCTTAGCCCCAGGGCAATCCAGCGCGGCAGCGACCAATGCGGCACGCTCGGCGCCGGCAACCACTTCCTCGAAGTGCAGGTGGTCGATGAGGTGGTCGACGAGCCGGCCGCGCGGACGATGGGGCTGGAGCAAGGCCAGGTCTGCGTGATGATCCATTCCGGCTCGCGAGGGCTGGGCTACCAGGTCTGCGACGACGCGCTGCGAATGCTCCGCAACGTGCCGGGCAAATACGGCATCGAGCTGCCCGACCGGCAGTTGGCCTGTGCGCCCGTGCATAGCGACGAGGGCCAGAAGTATCTCGGCGCCATGCGGGCGGCGGCCAACTTCGCCTGGGCCAACCGGCAATTGCTGATGTGGCAAACGCGCGAGGCCTTCGCCGAATTCTTCGGCCGCTCGTGGGAGTCGATGCGGATGGGCCTGATCTACGACGTCGCGCACAACATCGCCAAGTTGGAGGAGCACGAGATCGACGGCCGCCGCCGGACTGTGTGCGTCCACCGCAAGGGCGCGACCCGGGCGTTTCCGGCCGGCCACCCGGAAACTCCTGATCTCTATCGCGCAATCGGCCAGCCGGTCATTATCCCCGGCGATATGGGCCGGGCGAGCTGGGTGCTGGTCGGCCAGCCGGGCAGCATGGAGCGTGCGTTCGGGAGCACCTGCCACGGTGCCGGACGCGTGATGAGCCGCACCGCCGCCGTCCAAAATGCCCAAGGACGACGCATCGACCTTGAGTTGGCCGAGCAGGGCATTATCGCGCGATGCCGCGCTTGGAAGGGGCTGGCCGAAGAGCAATCGGCCGCCTACAAGGACGTTAGCCAAGTCGTCGAGGTCGTCGATCGGGCCGGGTTGGCAAAAAAGGTCGCTCGACTACGGCCGATCGGCGTGGTGAAGGGGTAAATCTATCATGCATACCACCATCTTCCAAATCCATAGCGTTTCGCTGCTTGTCGCCGCCGTATGGTTCGTAACGGGCTGTTCCGGGTCAGAGCCGTCGGCCGATGCGACGGCTCCGCGTCCGGCAGCCCCCGTCGCCCAACCATCAGGAGAGAAGCCTATGACCGTCGAACTGACCAGCACCGCTTTCGACCAGGGAAAGCCGATCCCGACGAAGTACACCGGCGAGGGTGCCGACGTCTCGCCGCCGTTGTCCTGGTCGGGCCTGCCAGAAGGCACTCGCGAGTTGGCCCTGATCTGCGACGACCCGGACGCCCCGCGCCCACAGCCGTGGGTCCACTGGGTGATCTACAAGTTGCCGGCCGACACCGCCGGCTTGGCCGAGGGCGTTGAGCCGAAGCCCGAGTTGACCGAGCCGGTCGAGGCGATGCAAGGCGAGAACTCGTGGCCCAGCGGCCAGACGATCGGCTACCGCGGCCCGATGCCCCCGCCGGGCAAGCCGCACCGCTACTTCTTCAAGCTCTACGCGCTCGACACGGAGCTGGATGCCGAGCCGGGGCTGAGCAAGGAAGCGCTGCTTGCGAAGATGAAGAACCACATCCTCGACACGGGCCAACTGATGGGCACGTACAAAAGGTGATCGGTAATACAAGCTCGAATTCTGGGAGGGCGAAGCAGGCCCATTCCACTCGCTTGCGCTTCGAGCTTGTCGTGGATCGCCCGGAGGTGAAACCGTGCCCGATCGCCGCAAACACCGAGGACCGCATCCGGAGGACCTGCGGCTGTTCGCGCCCGAGGTGGTGCCGGTGCTGCGGCAGGCCGTCAACGATCTGGCGTGGTTGCTCTCGCGCGGCTATGCCCAGGCGTCGGCGTTGAAGCTGGTCGGCGACCGCTACAACTTGGTCGCCCGGCAGCGGACGGCCGTCGCCCGATCGACGTGCAGCGACGCACAAGCGTCCCGGCGGGAGCGACATCGGGTGCCCGCCGATGCGGTTCGTGGCCGGCGGCTCTGGATCGACGGCTACAATCTGCTGACCACGATCGAGGCGGCATTGGCCGGCGGGGTGGTGCTTGCCGGTCGCGACGGCTGCTACCGCGACATGGCCAGTATGCATGGCAGCTATCGGAAGGTCGAGGAGACGCGGCCGGCGTTGGAGTTGATCGCTCGAACGTGCCTACGACTGGGGCCCGAGGCGTGTGCATGGTATCTGGACCGTCCGGTGTCGAACAGCGGGCGGCTGAAGGGCATCATCCAGGCGTTGGCCGCCGAAGGGGGGTGGCCTTGGCGGGTCGAGCTGGTCGACGATCCGGACCCTCTTCTGATAGCTCCACCCAAAAGGGGTACGGCTTTTTCCGAACCGCCTATTGTGGTCACGGCCGACAGCGTCGTCTTGGACCAATGCGAGGCGTGGCTGAATCTTGCCCGGGAAATCGTCGACGCGGCAGTTGCGGGGGCCAGGTTGGTTGATCTGGGGGGTATCTGAGTGTTTGGCGGCTTTACCTGGCTCGGCGCGTACCGGCCGAACATCGGATCACGCGCTCTGGCGCGGAAACGCGTCGGGTAAGGCAAGTCCTCTAAGCGGGGGGCGCGGTGCCGCTACTAGCGAGACTGCTTCCGAAAGGCTATAATCACGGGCCACAAGACACTTGGTTGCCGTAAGCCGGTAGTGAGGCTCTCGGCATCGGCCGCTCAGAAGCACGGCCCCTCGCTCCTCTAGAAAAACAGGTAGAAGACATGCCTACGGACTTAGACCTGAGCCCGCACGGTATCCATGTTTCCCGCGTGCTGCGTAATCCGGCGCCGGCCCGGCTGTATGAAGACGCCATTTTGTACGAGCAGGCGGCCATCACCGCTACCGGCGCGCTGTCGACCAGTTCCGGAGAGAAGACCGGCCGCAGCCCCAAGGACAAGCGTATTGTCGAGCATCCCGAGAGTGCCGACAATATCTGGTGGGGCAACATCAATATGCAGATCACCGAGGAGACGTTCCTCACCAACCGCGCCCGCGCGTTGGACTACCTGAACATGCGGAAGTTCATCTACGTGGTCGACGGGTTCGGCGGCTGGGATCCGAACCACCGGATCAAGGTCCGCGTGATTTGTGAGCGGGCGTACCACGCGCTGTTCATGCACAACATGCTGATCCGGCCGACGGCGGAGGAGCTGTTGGAGTTTGGCGAGCCGGACTACGTGATCTTCAACGCCGGTCAGTTTCGGGCCAACCCGGCGACGCGCGACTTGGGTTCGCCGACGAGCGTGAACATCAACTTCGAGACGGGGGAGTTCATCATCCTCGGCACGCAATACGCCGGGGAGATGAAGAAGGGCGTCTTCACGATTATGAACTACCTGATGCCCGAGCGGGGCGTGCTCTCGATGCACTGCTCGGCCAACGAAGGCCCGAAGGGCGACGTCTCGCTGTTCTTTGGCCTCTCGGGTACCGGCAAGACGACCCTTTCGACCGAGCCGCATCGCGTGTTGATCGGCGACGACGAGCACTGCTGGACCGACGACGGCATCTTCAACATCGAGGGCGGCTGTTACGCGAAGTGTATCGACCTCTCGGCCGAGAGCGAGCCGGAAATCCACCGCGCGATCCGTTTCGGGACCATCCTGGAGAATACGGTCTACGACGACCGCACCCGAGTGGTCGACTACGGCGATTCGGCCCTGACGGAAAATACGCGTGCGTCGTATCCGATCGAGTATATCGACAATGCGAAGATTCCCTGTGTCGGCGGGCACCCGGAAAACATCATTTTCCTGACCTGCGATGCCTTCGGCGTGTTGCCGCCTGTCTCGCAACTGACCCCCGAGCAGGCGATGTACCACTTCATCAGCGGGTACACGGCCAAGGTGGCGGGCACGGAAGTGGGGATCACCGAGCCAAAACCCGACTTCTCGGCCTGCTTCGGCGCCGCCTTCCTCGTCTGGCACCCGACGAAGTACGCCGAAATGTTGGCCGACCGGATGAAAAAGCACGGCTCGAAGGCCTGGCTGGTCAACACCGGCTGGTCCGGCGGGCCTTACGGCGTCGGAAAGCGGATGTCGATCAAGCACACCCGGGCTATCATCGACGCGATCCATTCGGGCGACCTCGAGGGATGCCCTTCGGAAACAGATCCCGTCTTCGGGCTGAAAGTGCCCACCCGCTGTCCGGGGGTTCCCGAAGAGGCGCTCATCGCCAAGAATACCTGGCAGGACAAGGCGGCCTACGATCAGACGGCCGCAAAGCTGGCGAAGCTTTTCAATGAGAACTTCGCCAAGTACGCCGACCTCGCCAGCAAGGATATTCTGGACGCCGGACCGAAGGTTATCGCGTAGCGCTAATTCAGTAGTTCGAAGTCGGGCCAAGAAATCGTTCAACGGAAGCCGAAGGCGCTGAGATTTCAAGGGTTGAGCCATGGCACGCAACAGCGCCTTCGGCTTCCGTTAAACGAAACTTCGCAACTACGAATATCCCGAAACTCGACGATGAATATCGATGTGGCAACTCCAGACCGCCTCCAGGAAATCCCGGAGGCGCTGACGCCGCTTAGGGAGCGCCTGCTGGCCAGCCTGGTGATGATCGCCCAGATCCCGGCGCCGGCCGGGCAGGAAGCGCAGCGTGTGCGCTTCCTGCTCGATCGGTTCGCCGAAGCCGGCCTCACCGACACCGCGGCCGACGAGGTCGGCAATGCGGTGGGCAAGGTCCACGGCCGTCGCGGCGACCGCAACATCCTGCTGGTTTCCCACCTCGACACCATCTTTCCCGCCAACCTCGACCATAGTGTCATGGTCGAGGCCGACCGGGTGATCGGCCCCGGCGTGGGCGACAATGCCATGGGCGCGGCGATCGTCTCGATGATGCCGGTCATCCTCGAGCACCTCGGCATCCAGTTGGACGCCAACCTGATCCTTCTAGGAACGACCAGCTCGCTGGGGCGCGGCAACCATGCGGGCTTGCGGTTCTTCCTCGACCATGTGCGCGATCGGATCGACCAGGCCGTCTGCGTCGAGGGCATGCAGCTCGGCCGGCTGAACTTCTTCTCGATCGGCACCGCCCGGGCCGACATCACTGTCTACGTTCGGCCGGAGCCTTCGCGGAGCTACGGCACCGAGAGCGCTCTGGTGGTGCTGAACCACATCATCAACCGCATCCTCGGCATTGCCACGCCCACGCGCCCCTACACGACCATCCGGCTCGGCAAGATCCGCGCCGGGGTGGCCTACGACGTCGAGCCGGACCACGCCGAATTGGGCCTGGAAATCGTCAGCCACAGCGACGAGCAGATCGACAAGATCCACGGCAGCCTGCAAGACATCGTCACCGAAATGTCGGCCCGGCACGCGGTGGAGGCCAACCTCGACATGTTCTTCAAGACCAAGGCGGGCGGACTGCCGTTCGCCCATCCGCTGGTCAAGCGGACGCTGGAGGTGATGCAGCAACTAGGCATCGAGCCGGACCAGGGCCACAGCCCCTCGGAGCTTTCCGAGTTGATTGCCCGGGGTATTCCGGCCGTGACCTTGGGGATCACGCGCGGCGAGCGCGGCAGCAAGCAGCGGCCCGACTATGTGCGGATCGAGCCGATCCTGACCGGCGTGGCCCAGTTGGTCGGGGCCATTCTCGCGATCAACGGAGGGCAGTGCGATGAGGTCTGACCAGTGGCTCAACGAGCGGACGTTCCATCACTCGGCCTTCTGGGACATCAAACGCCTGGTCGAGGAGAAAGAGCGGCAGGGATTGACCATCTCCCTCTGCCTGCCCGCGCTGAACGAGGAGAAGACCATCGGCCAGGAGATCGTCATCCTCAAGGCCGAGTTGGCCGACCGCTACCCGCTGCTGGACGAGATCGCCGTGATCGATTCCGGCAGCACGGATCGGACCTGCGAGATCGCCGCCAGCTTCGGCGCCGACGTCTACATCGCGTCGGAGCATTTGCCCGAGTGCGGCGACCATCGCGGCAAGGGGGAGAACCTCTGGAAGGGGCTTTACTTGCTTCGAGGCGACATCATCGTCTACGTCGACACCGACATTAAGAACATCCATCCGCGGTTCGTCTACGGCCTGGTCGGCCCGCTGATCCACGACCCGAACGTCCATTACGTCAAGGCGTTCTACGACCGGCCGTTGGCCTTCTCCGGCGGATTGCGCCCCACCGGCGGCGGCCGGGTGACCGAGATCCTCATCCGCCCGCTGTTCAGCCTGTTTTACCCAGAGCTGGCCGGCATCCTGCAGCCGCTTTCGGGCGAATATGCCGGCCGCCGTTCGATCCTCGAGCAGATCGCCTTCCCGGTCGGCTACGGCGTCGAGACCGCCATGCTGATCGACATCTACGAGCGGCTCGGGCTGTACGCCTTCGCCCAGACCGATCTCGACCGCCGCATCCACCGCAACCAAGAGACCATCGCGCTGGGCCGCATGGCGTTCGGCGTGTTGCGGACCTTCATGAAGCGGCTGCAGCAGGACGATATTGCCCGATTCGATCGCGAATTGCCCAGCCTTATGCGGCAGTACGAGGTCAACGAGGGCGTCTACCGGCAGGTCGAGTACGACATCGAGGAATTCGAACGCCCCCCGATGATCGAGATCGACGCCTACCGGCGGAAGTTCGATCCGCAAGAGCAGGAGTCGGAGGTTTCGTCATAGGGGGGAGCGATCAGCAATCCGGTAGCCCGGATGCTTTTCCGAAGAGGGCGCACCAGTGGGACCACGCGTGTTCGGAAAAGGTGTTCGGGTTGCGCAGCAACAAGAGGACGGGAGTAGGCCGTTCTTCCAGAAGAGGAATCGCGAAAGTGGGAAAGGGCGAAAGCGCGAAAAGGGAGAAGGAGAATACCTGAGGTTGTCCGGACGCTGGGAGGGCGAAGCTCCCGCGGAGCCGGGGCCAAGAAGGCCGTCGCAACAAATGCGGCTCGGCGGGAGCCTCGCCCTCCCAAACTCGTAACCTCAGAGTTTCTTTCGCGTTTTCGCCCTTTTCGCGCTTTCGCGATCCTAACTGGATAGAGGCATCCACCCCAACCCAACTTCTCTCAACACTCAACTTTTGACTCCCGATGAACCTGGCCATCCTCCACTACCATCTCAATCGCGGCGGGGTGTCGCGGGTGATCGAGAATCACCTGGCAGCGCTCGACGGCGCGCTAGAGCCGGGCGACCGGTGGAACGTCGCCATCCTCTCCGGCGGACGGCGGGACGATTGGCCTGACGACCTGCCCGAGCGACTTCGGGCAATCCGGCTTCGGTTCGAAACGATTCCGGAGCTTGAATACGACACATTGCGGCAACAGCCGGAACCAACCGACTCGGCGGCGCTGGCCGAGCAGATCGACGCGGCCCTCAAACGGCTCGATTTCGGCGCGAGCGACACCATCCTCCACGTCCATAACCATGCGCTTGGCAAGAACGTCCGGTTGCCGGCGAGCTTGGCGCGGTTAGCCGCCCAAGGATATCGGCTGCTGCTGCAAAGCCACGATTTCGCCGAGGACTTCCGGCCGGACAACTATCGCGCGATCCGCGAGGCGCAGGCAGCGGGCGAGTTGTACCCGCAAGGCCCGCTGGTCCATTACGCCGTGCTCAACGGCCGCGATCGGGATATCCTCCACCGGGCCGGTTTCGGCCTTGGCCGATTGCACTTGCTTGCCAATCCGGTGCCCGAGCGGACCGACCTGCCGCCGCGCGCCGCGGCCCGGCGGCGGCTGGCCGAGCAGTTCGGCATCGGCGAGAACCAGCCGTTTTGGCTTTACCCGGTTCGGGCGATCCGGCGGAAGAACGTCGGTGAGGCGGTGCTCTGCTCGCTGCTGGCGCCGCCGGGAACGATCGTCGGCGTAACATTGCGTCCGCTGAACCCGGCCGAGGCGCCGGTGTACGAGCGGTGGGTCGCGCTGGCGGCCGAGTTGCGGTTGCCCTGTCTGTTCGAGGTCGGGGCACCCGGGGCGCTGGGCTTTGCCGAGAATCTCGCGGCCGCCGATGCCATCCTCACCACCAGTGTGGCCGAGGGCTTCGGCATGGTCTTCCTCGAAGCATGGCTGGCCGACCGACCGTTGATCGGCCGCGACCTGCCGGAGATCACCCGCGATTACGTCGACGCCGGCCTGCAATTCGAGTGGCTTTGGCCGCGGCTCGATGTGCCGCTTGAGTGGATCGGTCGCGACGCCTTCCGCGAGACGCTGCTTGCGGCCTACCGGCGGACGTTGGCCGTCTACGATCGCGTGGAGCCGGCCGACCTGGCCGAGCGGCTCGACGAAAAGATTGTGTCCGAACAGGTCGATTTCGCCGACCTCGACGAGACGCTGCAAGAGCGGGTCATCCGTGCGGCGCATGACGATCCGCAGAAGCGGGAGCAGCTCTTGCAGGCCAATCCACGCCTGCGGGCCGCGATGGAGCTTGAGCCGGGCGAGGCGGCCGAAACCGTCGCCCACAACGCCGACGCGGTGCGGCGAGGCTTTTCGCTGACATCTCGCGGCAAGCGGCTATTGGGGATTTACCGCCAAGTCGCCGCCAGCCCGACCATGGAACCGCCGCCACCGCTGGCCGAGCCGGGCCGAATCCTCGACCAGTTCTTGCAGATTCAACGGTTTCGCGTGATTCGGAGTTGATCCGGTTCGTAGTGCCGCCGTCAGGTGGCCGCGATACAGATTGCCAGCAACACCCAACGGTCATTCCCGCCTGTCTCGAAAATGGAACGCCGAAGGCAACCACGAAGGACACGAAGAGCACGAAGGCCGGTAGGGATGTTGCGACCGGATACGCCGAAGGCGTAACACTCCCCAGCCTAGGGTCGCGCAGCGCACCCTAGGTCGGTGGGGTCATGCGACCCGAAACCCCGGAGGGGTTTTACTCCCGACGCCGCGCGAGTACAACCGCTGAGCGGTTGATGGATTCGGTCGGTCTTCGAACCTAGGGTGCGCTACGCGACCCTAGGCTGCGGAGTACAACCGCTGAGCGGTTGGCTATCGCCCGCCGCTGAAATGGTGCGTATTTTCATGATTCCAGGTGCCGCTTGCGAGGCATGACGGACTGCGCGGGAATGACGATTGAAAGCAAAAAGTCAGAACAATGACCAGCCATTACGCCGATATCTTCCGCCACCATCTACGGCCGCTTGAGCCGACGCCGACCGAGGCAACGCCCGTCTTGCGACAACTCGACGACATTCGGGCCGTGCTGTTCGACATCTACGGCACGCTCGTGATCAGCGCCAGCGGCGACGTGGGCACGGCCCAAAAGATGAGCTACGACGCGGCCCTGGCCGAAGCTCTGGCGTCGCTCGGCGTGGAACCGGCGGCGGCCGAGCGGGCGGCGGTCGCGGACCTCTATGCCGCGATCGAGGCCGACCATCGGAGGACGCGGCAGTCGGCCGTCGACTACCCGGAGGTCGACATCGTCGAGATCTGGGACGCCGTGCTCAGGCAATGGGCCGATACGGGACTCTTGTCGGCCGACGTGGTCGCATCGATCGACCGGCGGCGGCTGGCCGTGGAGTACGAGGCACGGACCAACCCCTGTTGGCCGATGCCCCACGCGCGGCCGTGTCTGGAAGACGTGCGTCAGCGAGGGCTGCTGTTGGGCATCATCAGCAACGCACAATTCTACACGTTGCCCCTGCTCGAAGCGATCTTGGAGCGTCCGCCGGAAGGACTCGGTTTCGATCCGGATGTGCAGTTCTACTCCTACCGCTACGGCCGCGGGAAGCCCGGCACATGGCTCTACGAACAAGCGGCCGAGCGGCTCCGGCAGCGTGGCATCGCGGCGTGGCAGACGCTCTACGTCGGCAATGATATGCTCAACGACATCTGGCCGGCCGCGAGGGTCGGGTTCCGCACCGCGCTTTTCGCCGGCGACGGCCGAAGCCTGCGATGTCGCGAAAACGACCCGCGGATCGAGGGAATTCGCCCCGATCTCGTGCTGACCTCGCTGGCGGAACTGCCCGATTGCCTTCCGCACACCCCCATGGGGGCCATTTGACGATTTGCCCGTGGAAGCGTACTGTTGATGTATACGATTATTGCGTCTCAGGTAGTTCATGTTGTGGGAACCGCGTCATTCCCGCGCAGGCGGGAATCGACCCGTATGCCGCACTTGCCTGGATTCCCGCCTGCGCGAGAATGACGATTGGGGGAGTCGCGTTTCTTTCCAGCATCAGGTGCCCGAGAAGCAATAAACGAATCCAATCACCGCGTCAGAATTCCCTAAGTCAACCGCCGTGCCGCAGAATATTGGTTTTGTCTCGACCCGATTCGCCGGGACCGACGGCGTCTCGCTCGAAAGCGCCAAATGGGCCCAGATCCTCTGGGACTACAAACACGTCAGCTACTGGTACGCCGGCAAGCTCGA
>Ga0180434_10005318_pt1 | contig 15216 bp, 15 predicted proteins | sample SS_ome_7_FD_132453 | JGI IMG/M metagenome (GOLD analysis project Ga0180434, IMG submission 132453) | Hypersaline lake sediment archaeal communities from the Salton Sea, California, USA - SS_1_D_2 metaG | ecosystem: Environmental > Aquatic > Non-marine Saline and Alkaline > Hypersaline >...
CCTCGATCAAATCCGAACCTTGTCTGACCAATGCGGGAAGTTATATTTTTACGAACCCTTAGTGGATCGGGTTCGTCTACTCGGACTTATTCCAGCGGTCGTTTCTTGGGTATCCCTGCTCGGCGGGGGTACTTTTCTGGAGTGGCGGCCACCTTGTCTATCACAACCAGATAACGCGTTTCGGCCAGCCCGCGCAGTTCCACGGGCACCAGTTGTCGCACCCGTCCTCCCAACGTAGTGATGGCCGCGTCGGCGCTGTGGACTTCGGCGGCGGCCCCCTCTCCTTTCTGCGCCAGTATCCTACCTCCCACCCGCACCAGCGGCAGCAGATATTCCGCCAGCGTCGGCATCTCGGCCACAGAGCGGGCCAGCGCCCAGTCGTATTTCTCGCGGTGGAGCGGATCGTGGCCCAAGTCCTCCGATCGCGCGTGGATCGCCTGGACTTCCTCCAGCCCCAATGTATGCACCAGATGCTTCAGAAAGGCCACCTTCTTGCCCGTAGCCTCCAGCAGCGTCAATCTAATTCCCGGGCAGACGATCTTGAGCGGCAGTCCCGGAAACCCCGCTCCCGTGCCCACATCGATCACTCGCGTCCCCGTCGCCAATTCTGCGCGAGATAGCGCCTTGAGGCAAGAAAGCGAATCGAGGAAGTGACGCACCAGCACGCCTTCCCGGTCGGTGATGGCCGTCAGGTTGAAGCGCTGGTTCCAGTCCACCAATGCCTGGTAACAGATCTCAAAGGCAGCCAGGTGACGGTCGGTGAGTGTGATATCCAGTTCACGAGCGCCTGCGAGCAGGGGTTCCATAAGATCCGATCAGGTTGATTAGGCTCCAAATTTGGCGAGTCGTCCCGCGTGAGCCATCGCCAGGGGCAAAAAGTCCACGTGGCGAATGTGACCCAGTCCGCCGGCCATACAGGGGCGCTCTCCAAACTGCGTGACGTTGTCGCGCCGGATGTAGGGCGACGACAGGAGCACCGGCAGTTCGTGCCAACTGTGGGCTTTCCACAGCGCCGGGGTGGAGTGATCGCCCGAGACGACGATCACATCTGGCTTCAGCGCCAGGATGTCGGACAACGCCGCATCAAAGTGCTCGATCACTGCTATCTTGCCCTCAAAGTCCCCGTCCTCACCCCGGCTGTCGGTCTTTTTGACGTGGAAGAAAAAGAAATCATAGTCGGCCCAATGCTGCTTGAGCGTTCCGACTTCGTCCTCAATGGTCTCGCCGGTGGCCAAGATATCCATCCCGGCCAATTTTGCCACGCCTCGATACATCGGGTAGGTGGCGATGGCTCCGCAGCGCAGCTTGTAGATCTCTGGCATTCCGGGCAGGCCGGGGTCCTTGGCGATGCCTCGCAGGTTGCAGCCATTGGCCGGATGCTCGTCGGCCAGCAACTTGCGCGCCTCGTCGAGCCACTGGTTCAGCAATTCCGCCGTGCGAGCCGCCTCGGGACGCAGAGGCTCGACCGGCAGCGGCGGTTTGTCCGTCTGCTGGGGATCGGTCTCGGTCAGGCCATCGTACAATTCCTCGCCCCGCAGCACGAGCACGAAGCGGTATTCCTTCACCGGCTCGACAAAGATCCGCTCCACACCCGGCAGGCGGATCTGCCGTAACTTTTCACATAACCTGGCTCCCACCTCTGTGGGGATGCGGCCTGCCCGTCGGTCGGTGATCAACCCGGTATCAGGGTCAATGGTGCAAAAGTTGCCTCGCGCCGCCACGTCGTTGGGTTGCAGATCAAACCCGATGCCTAACGCCTCCAGGACTCCGCGCCCGATCTCGTGTTGCAACGGATCGTAACCAAAGAGGCTCAGGTGACCGGGTCCACTGCCGGGAGTGATGCCCGGCGCTACCGCTGTGCTCATGCCGCAGATAGAGCGCGCCGCCAGCGCGTCGAGATGGGGCGTGTGTGCCGCTTCCAGTTCTGTAGGCCCATCGGGCGTCATCGGCAGTCCGCCCACCCCATCCAGCACGATCAAGACGATTTTGGTCGTGCCCTCAATTGCCAATTCGCGCATCAGGTTCAGATCAGCCATCGTTGCTCCCTTTGGAAGTAGAATCCATCATTTTACGCTTTCAGTCTACCACATTGTACAGACTTGTCAACGCCTATGCGCGCGCTCGCGCATTCCGTCTGTCGAGAGAGCTCCAAAAATCCTTGTTTCTTCTCCTCAATCATGTTATAGTATCTTTGCCTGCAATGGATGCGGCAGAAACGAGGAACATGTCCGAAGACGAAGTCAGGTTGATCCAGCGGGCCAAGCAAGGAGATCCAACCGCCTTTGCAGAGCTATACGACCTGCATCAGCCAGCCATCTATCGCTATATTTTCTATCAGGTGAGCGACGCCGCCACGGCCGAGGACCTGACCAGTGAGGTCTTTGTGCGCCTGGTGGAGAAAATCGATCACTTCACCTACCGAGGCCGTCCGCTGCGGGCCTGGCTCTACACGATTGCTCGAAATCTGGTCACGGATTATCATCGTCGCGCCGGGCGTTTCCCCTCGTTTCCCCTGGACGAACGGCTGATGGCCGACATAGATACTCCAGAGGAGACCGCCGAGCAAAGAGCGGCGCAGCGCAGGTTGGCTGCTGCCATCGCTCGCCTCACCGAAGATCAGCGCCAGGTCATCCTACTGAAATTTATCCAAGGTCTGGATAACAAGACAGCGGCTCAAGTGTTGAACAAGTCCATAGGGGCAGTCAAGGCGCTGCAACATCGAGGCTTGGCCGCGTTGCGGCGTATCTTTGAACAAAACGGAAACTGACGTGCAGCCGTATCTAAAACCTCCCATCGTCGTTATACAGAATGAGAACATTACAACAAGGAGGGATCAATGGAACGTCATGTTTTCACAAGAAGGATAGAAGTACTTACCGACGACCTGTTTTCTATGGATGAACCATGGCGAAGCAGGTTCCTTGAGCTGGTGGCCAACGAGGCCACGGGCTGGAGATGGGAAGGACGACCGCCGACGCGAGAGGAAGTGGCAATCTGGCTGAACGATGGAGAACTGCACCGAAAGATCACGCAGATACTGAATGCGTGGCAGAATGTAGACGCATAAGCGATGCAAACTTGAGCGCTGGTAGTTGCTGGTGTCTACTTCTACCTCAAGAACTTGCAAAGACTGACCGATGAAACAAACCTTGAGTCAAGCGCTGGATGAAAGCCTGGACCATTTGAGAACAGGCCGGGCCACCGTGGAAGAGTGCCTGGACCGCTATCCCAGTCACGCTGCCGAGTTACGTCCGCTCCTGGAAGTTGCCTGCCAAGTGCGCAATACACCCTCGCCGACTTCCAGCGCTGCTGCCTTTACCGCCGGGAGACAGCGGATGTTACAGGCAGTAGCCGCGAGAGCCAGTCAACGGGCGGTATCTCTCAGCCCGCTCCAGTTCGCTGCTCAGTTCGTCAGAAATAGGGGATTTTTAACACAAAGACGCGCTTTCACTTTCCAGGCAGCCCTGGCGACCTTGGTTGTGCTCGTCCTGGTTGCCATTGCCGGTCTATCTTTCCTGTCTTGGCCGAAGAGGGTCGTGGCCCAGAAAACTGCTCTAGCTCAGATAGACGGTGTGGTGGAGATTATGCCCGCTGGCAGCGATACCTGGCAACCAGCGCTGGCTGGCTGGCGGGTAAAGGCGGGGGATCGGGTCCGCACCAGTCTACTTTCCGCCGCTACGTTGATCTTTTTCGATGGAAGCACGACAGATCTGCAAGCCGAGACAGAGATTACGGTCGTTCAGACGAGTTCCCATCGAGACGGTACTGGCAAGGTCATCGTCCTACGGCAAACGTTGGGCCAAACCTATAACCACGCGCAGAGTCTATCCGATCGGCAATCTCGCTTCGAGATCGAGACGCCCACGGCGCTCACAGCGGTGCGCGGGACGGAGTTTATCCTCACCGTGGAAGCCACCGGCGCTACCCACGTATCGGTGATAGAGGGCGTAGTAGATGTGATGGCTCAAGGAGCCATCGTGGCAGTGCAGGCTGGACAAGAGGTCACCGTTCGATCTGAACAACCCCCTGTTCTTGTGTATCCGACCTCAACTGCCCCCCCGACACCCCGGCCTACACCTCTCCGCTTGTTGCAAGAAACACCGTCCCGCGAGTATACGCCCACGTCAACGGAGACGGCAGAGCCAACCGACCAGAGGAGCAGACCGCAACCTTCTGGTCAGACGGATACGCCTCGACCATCCAAGACACCGCAGCCGCCCGGCCAGACCAGCATGCCACAATCACCTGATCAGACCAAGACGCCACAGCCGCCCGGCCTGACCATGACGCCACAGCCGCCTGGTCTGACCAAAACTCCGGAGCCACCCGGCCAGACCAAAACGCCAGAACCGCCCGGCCAGACCCAGGCGCCAAAACCAACCAAGGCACCAAAACCGACCAGAGCGCCAAAACCAACCAGGGGGCCATAGTGCTAGGATGATCGTCGTGTAAATAAGGAGATCGTATGGAACTGTGTCCATATTGCAAGGAACGTGTTAGTCTACACGTTGGCAAGTATAGATGTAGCCGATGTCATATATGGCTTGAGCGAGGTGAGTGCTTGGAAGTAGAGCACACGATTTCATCGCTGCCGAGTATGCTGCGGTTAATCATGACACAAGACACACAAGAAAAATCAATACTCTGTCCCGTCATTTCCGCTTCAAATGAGATCACCTGAAAACGCGCAGAATGAAACCAGCCCAGAGAGCTATACTGAGAGCTGATTCTGGGACTGGCCATAAGTATATATAACTGGTCAAAAAAGAAGACAGACTCTGCCCTACGACCTACGACGGCCACGGGGCAGAGTCTATGTGGTGTGTTGTGTAGCTCAACGTTCTCTCCAGATGCCTCTAACAGCACAGGTCAGGAGAGTTTCAAATTGACGTCATCCCCAATCGTTATAGTTTGTCACTTTTCTTTCTTGGGCTTCTTTGGACCGGCGTGATCGGGCGGGCCGCCATTATGCTCTTTCGGGCCGGCGTGATCGGGTGGGCCATTCTCTTTGTCTTTTGGCCCGCCGCGCTCGTGTCCTCTCAGTTCTTGTTTTACGTGTCCAACGCCAAGCAGCGAGGGCCGGCTGTATTCTTTGAACAATTGACCCATACCCTGCCCAGATCGAAAGGCTGCTACCAACTCTTCCACGGTCGCCCCGCAGGGTTCGTCACCGGCTTCGGCACAGACCTCCTCAAGTTTGGCTGCCATGGCGTACAGTTTGACCAACACGCCAAAACCCATCCCATCCTCGTGATAGGAGGCGATCTCGTCACCGGTTTGGGTGACGGTGCCGTCCTCGCCTAGATCCCATTCGACAGTGAGCGTCTGTAGCGCCTCGCTCAGATCATCAGCAACTTTCGGATCCTCGACAGTGATGGCAATCTCTTGTTCTTCGCCATCTACCAGGATCGTGGCCGCGAACGTACCATCCTCATTTTCGGCGCTCACTGTCACAGTCACAGCGCCCTCGGCATCGCAGTCCGCCCATACCCACGTCTCATTGGCCGGGTCATAGATAGCACAGCCCTGGGTCGCCTCCTGCGCTGCAGTCAGGTCTCCAGCGTTCACGTCGCCAAAGTATTTACCCAGCAAAGTGACGATTGGATGGTCGTACTCGCCGCCGACTGCAACTGTACACAGACTTTCACCTGTGTCAATCGTCGCTATGCCTGTCTCTTCATCCACGGCCACTACAGTGCCGGAGACGCTGTCTCCTGCACAGGGAACCGGCTCGTCCTCCTGGGCCGCGACAGATCCGACGAAGACCAATGTCAAGGTCAGAGCTATAAGCAAAGCCACCTTCATTTGATTTTGTATGCCCATCATTCACCTCTCTTCGTGTCTACTATTCCCAGCAGCAGGTCGGCCCCACAAACCTACTGACGATTCGGAGCGGATACAATCGTCTAGTTATATTGCAGCTCTTTACCTGTATAACGAGTTGGACGCCTCTGGGTTATGCCCCCACAATAGGAAATCAGTACTATCTTTTTTGTTTATCCGAGGAAAAGTAGAGCCGTGCAAGTCGTTCATTGTCCACGGTAATCGGGAGACCCATAAACCGGAAGTAGTCTGTCAACCGCGCAAGTGCTTGCATCTCTACTTCTATTTCATCGACCCCGAGTTTGGCTTCATCCACATCCGTCTGCAAAGCTGGTTCCCTTTCGAGATGCCAGTTTACATCAACGGCCACGAGTGGCTGGCCCGACAGATGGATCAACGTGGGATCCAGTACGAACGGTACGGCAACTGTTTCACGGACATCGAATAGAAGCGGCTCAGAAACTGCGCGAGAAACTGGCGCATCGTCAGTGGCTCCGCCTGCTGAATGCCCTGGCACAACGGCTGAACCCGATCCTGATCTTTCGGCTGAGGATGTGCTGCGGTTTCTGGGACGGAAGCTGCATGGCAATTTCAAAGGTGAAGTCAAGACCAGCTGAAAGAAAAGGGTTGAAGGATACTGGGTGAAACACTGGAGGAAACGCAACTACATCAAGATGTACGACAAGGGAAGTGTGTTGCGCGTCGAAACCACGATCAACAATCCGCGCGAGTTCAAGGTCCTCAAGGTGGTCGCAACCTCCGATGGGCAAAACTTCTGGCGTTACTTCCAGGTCGGTACTCAGGCCAATCATCGTTACCTGGATGCACTGGCGTTATGCACAACCAAAAGGCGAGGCTGTCCAAGCCCTGGATAACCTGTGCCAGACTCTTGTCAAAGACGGTAAACAGTATGCCAAGTTCAACCCTATCACCCAACACGATTGTGTCTCCTTTGGCTGTGCTCGCTGGTGAACACATGATCAATGGGTTCAGAAACCGCGACTGGCGTGTTCGCCTCTATGACCAATCAGCATCCACTCCGCAGAAAACGAGAAGACGTTGCGCTCGCGTTTCCCGACTGATTGCCAAGCTGCGTGGTCACGGGTTGATTGCGAAAGTCAAAGGCTCGCGCCTATACCGCGCCACTCAATACGGTTATCGAGTTATGCTTGCAGCACTGCACTTTCGATCAACAAATCCGGGGGTTCCCCCCAACACCTATCAGTGCGCTGCTGCATAACTCTCGCACACGACGCAAATCTTGTAGAGCAATTCTATAGATAGTAGCGCCTTCCTTGCAGGATACTTCCAAACGAGTTACAATATCCCCTCGTAGTTTGTACGTGAATTCAAGATATACTGGAGGTGGCCTTGCAAGTAGCCGTTATCGTACCGACGTACAATGAGCAGGAAAACATCGAATCGCTGGTGACACAATTGCTCGCACTGCCGACATCTGTGCACGTCATCGTCGTGGACGACAATTCGCCCGATGGCACCGGCGAGATCGCCGAGCGGCTGGTGGCAGAAAACGACGGTCGGGTCGGAGTCGTCCACCGTGCCGGCAAGCTGGGACTGGGCACGGCCTACATCGCCGGGTTCAAGCGGGCGCTGGCCGACGGCGCCGACCTCATCTGCACGATGGACGCCGACTTTTCCCACAATCCGCGTTATATTCCAGACATGGTGGACAAGATCGACCAGGGGTACGACCTGGTCATTGGCTCGCGCTACGTGCGAGGGGGTGGAGTCAGCAACTGTACCTTTGATCGCAAATTTCTGAGTTGGGGATCCAATACATTTACCCGCATCGTGCTTGGTCTGCGCGCCCACGACACGACGGCCGGCTTTCGCTGCTACCGGCGCGAGGTACTGGAGAGGATGGACCTGGATGAGATCAAGGTCAGCGCTTATTCTTTTCTCGTCGTGATGCTCTACCGCGTGCAGCGGCGCGGCTGGCGGGTAGGAGAGGTGCCCATCATTTTTGAAAACCGTCGTCTCGGCGCATCGAAAATCTCGAAGGATGAGATCGCCAAGTCAATAGGAACGGTGCTGCGGCTGGCCTGGACGCGCCTGACTGGCTATTTGACGCGCCGGCGGGACTGATCGTGGAACACGTATACTGCAACCTGTGCGGCGCCGACGACGCCGTGATGCGTTATCCCAGCACGATTGAAGCGGGGAAAAACGGCGATTGGCGGGCATTTCGCTGTACTCACAGCGGATATGGGCGACATCACGCCATCGTCCAGTGCCAGCAGTGCGGACTCGTCTACACCGATCCGCGCCCGGGTGGCGCCGACATCATTGAGACATATCAGGCGGTCGAGGACCCGCTCTACGTAGAGGAACGGGAGGGGCGGGTGTTGACGTTTGAGCACCATCTGAAGCCGCTGGAACAACTCACGGGGCCGCCCGATGGCCGCCTGTTACTGGACGTGGGTGCCTACACGGGAGTCTTTGTCGAGATCGCCGCCCGTCACGGCTGGGATGCCTGGGGCGTGGAGCCTTCTCGCTGGGCGGTGGAACAGGCCCGGGCACGGGGTCTCCAGATGGTGCAAGGCACACTGGAGACGGTGGAACTATCGGAGGAAACCTTCGATGTGGTGACAGTGTGGGACGTGATCGAGCACGTGACGGATCCACGCGGGACGCTCGAGCAAGCGCACCATCTGCTAAAACCCGGAGGCTTGTTGGTGGTGCACACGATTGACATCGAAAGCCCCTTCGCGCGGCTGATGGGCGCGCGCTGGCCGTGGCTGATGGAGATGCACATCTACTACTTTTCGCGCCGCACGCTGCGAGCGATGCTGGAAGCTTGCGGCTTTCGGGTGCTCAGCGATAGACCTCAGGGACGCTATCTACGACTGGGCTATTTGATGAATCGGGTGGGCGCGCTGTTCCCTCTCGTGGGGCGACCGGCCGAGTGGCTGGTAACCAAGCTGGGGCTGCGCGGCCTGGCCGTGCCGGTGAACTTGGGCGACCTGTTCACGGCATATGCTACAAAAGATTGAGTAAAGGAGAAATCTCTCATGGACTGGAAAATTTTGCTCTCTACGTTTGGTTTGCTCTTCCTGGCCGAACTGGGTGACAAGACGCAACTCGCCGTCATCGCGCAGACCTGCAAGCACGGCCAGCCCTGGATGGTTTTCCTGGGAGCAACGCTGGCGCTGGCCGCCGTCACCGCGCTGGGAGTCGTAGGCGGACGGACGCTCGCCGTGTGTATATCGCCGACCACGTTGCAAAAGCTCGCCGCTGTCGCCTTTGTCGCGATGGGGTTGCTCATGTGGTTCGAGATATTGTGATATGGACACGCGCACCGTTGCTGTGAGTTTTTCCGCCTCCGGCAATGGCCCGTTGCTGGAAGGCGTGCTGCATTTGCCGGGCGGCTCCGGCCCCTTTCCTGCCGCCGTCTTCTGCCATCCGCACCCGACGATGGGGGGCACGATGGACAACACGGTCGTCGTGGCCGTATGCCGCGCGCTGGCGGCGCGCGGCCGGGGCGCGCTGCGCTTTAACTTTCGGGGTGCGGGTCGCAGCGCCGGTTCCTTCGACGAAGGGCGGGGCGAGATGGACGATGTGGCTGGCGCGGTGGATTTCCTGTGCGCTCGGCCAGAAGTGGACGCAGATCGGCTGGCGTTTGTGGGTTATTCCTTCGGTGCGGGAGTGGGACTGCACCACGCCGTCCGTGATTCCAGATTGAAGCACCTGGTTGGCATCGCGCTGGTGCAGGAACATTACGCCGATCCTTTCCTCGACGCCGACCCTCGGCCCAAGCTCTTTATCGTCGGCGAGCGCGATCCCTGGGCGCCGCCCGACGCGCTGCGCGAGTACGTGGCCCGGCTGAGTCCGCCCAAAACGCTGCGCCTCATCTCCGGCACGGATCACTTTTTTGGCGGGCGCGAGGGTGAGGTAGCCGCGCTGATCGCCGACTTTTTGGCCGATTCAAGGTGAGGAAATCCATGTCTCCACGCTTCAAGCGCCTGGTTCTCATTTCCTCCATTTTACTTTTCGTCTCTTGCACCCGCCCCACTCCCATTCCTACACCCACTCCTTATTCTACACCCATTCCCACCTCGCCGCCCACCGCTACTGCTCCCAGCGAGCATGCGCAGGCCCTGCGCCCCGAATTCCTCGCTGACCTGGAGTTGTTCCCCGATGCCACGCGCTACGAGATCGAACTGAAGGTCGCTTCCAACATGACCGCTGTCGTCGGCCACGAGCGCGTGATTTACACCAATACCGAGAACGTTCCCCTCGGCGCGCTCTATCTGCGTCTCTTCCCCAACACGCCCAGCTACGGCGGCGCAATGACGGCGACGAATATCTCGCTCGACGGACGGCCAGCCGCGCCCGTCGTCGAACTGGATGGCTCCGCACTGCGTATCCCTCTCGAACCGCCGCTGGAGCCTGGCGTGAGGCTCGATCTGGCGCTCGACTTTACCGTGACCGTCCCCACCGTTGTCGAACGAGGCTACGGGCAGTTTGGCTACTATGACGGCATCCTCGCGCTGGCAAACGTCTACCCGCTCGTCCCGGTCTATGACGACGCGGCTGCCGACCACGCGGATGCTTTGCGACCGAACGCGGTCGGGCGACATCCGGGGTGGAACATTGAGGTCGCGCCTCCCTACGGCGACGCGATCTACTCCGAGACGGCCTTCTACACCGTGCGCGTCACCGCTCCGGCGGACATGACTCTCATTGCCTCTGGTAACTGCACGGCGTCTGCCTCCGTCTCCGATGGCGACAAGACCTGGATCTGCGTCACCGGCCCAATGCGAGATTTCAACGCCATCCTGGGACCCGATTATCGGGTGGAAAGCCAGGTCGTGGAAGGAGTAATGGTCAACAGCTTTTTCTATTCCTCGCACCGCCGGGCGGGCGAGCGGGTGTTGGATTGGGCGGTCGAGACGGTGCGTCTTTTCACCCGCGTTGGCGCGTATCCCTTCACCGAACTGGACGTGGTGGAGACTTCCAATCGCGCCGGTGGGATCGAATATCCTGGGCTCGTCGTGATCAACACAGCGTTCTACGAACCCATCGGCGAACCCCTGGAGTGGATCGTCGTGCACGAGGCGATTCACCAGTGGTGGTACAGCCTGGTGGGGAACGACCAGGTGGACGAGCCCTGGCTTGACGAGGCGCTGGTGCAATACAGCACCCTGCTCTACTTTGAGGATCGCTACGGAGCAGAGATGGCTGCCGAGTTGCTGGAGGGAACGTTTCAGCAGGCTTACGAGAGTCTGGTGGAATCCGATCGCGATATGCCGGTGGGGTTACCGATCGCGGCCTACAGCGAGCAGGATTACGGGCCGGTGATCTACCAGAAAGGCCCACTCTACTTCCACGCGCTGCGTCGGGAGGTGGGGGATGAGAATTTCTGGAAAATTCTGCGGACGTATTTCGCCCGCAACCGCTACGCCGTCGTCACGCCAGAGGATTGGCTGGCGGCGGTGAAAGCGGTCACCGGCGACGAACATCGCGCTATCTACGAGCGGTGGATTGAGAGATAATGAACCTTGCACCGCCCCCCACCAGTTTCGACGAGGTGCCCTATCCTAACCTATCCCACGTCCAAACCCATCCCGATCGGCTGGCGACGATGGCGACGCTCCTGGGCCTGAGCGCGCCGCCGATAGAGCATTGCCGCGTGCTGGAGGTGGGATGCGCTATTGGGGGGAACATCATCCCCATGGCGTACAGTTTGCCGGAGAGCGAGTTCGTGGGGATTGACAATTCCCGGCAGCAGATCGCCATCGGGCAGGCCACGATCCAATCGCTGGCGCTGGAGAACGTCGTCCTGGAACAGCGCGACATCCTGGACGTAGATGACAGCCTGGGTCAGTTCGACTATATTATCGCCCACGGCTTTCTTTCCTGGGTGTCCCCCCCAGTGCAGGACAAGCTGTTCAAAGTCTGCCAGCAACTCTTGGCTCCCAACGGCATGGCGTACGTGAGTTACAACACCTATCCCGGCGGCTACATGATGCACATGCTGCGCGACATGATGTCCTACCATACGCGGTCGCTCGACAACCCCACGGAACGCGCCAGGCAAGCGCGAGATTTTATCCGCTTTATGGCCGAGACGCTGCCGGGCACTGACGACGCCTACGCCATCCACGTGAAAAAATACGCCCAGTCCTTGCAGGGTGAGAGCCAAGTCCGACCCGTAAAGGGAGACGCCGCCTTGCTCCACGATGAACTGGCCGAGTTCAACGAGCCTTTCTACTTTCACCAGGTCGCCGAACGAGCCGCCAGTCACGGGCTGCAATATCTGGGCGAGGCGGATTTTCACTCGATGACGGATCGCAGTCTCATTCGCCAGGCGTCCGAAAAGCTGCGTCAGATAGCCGAGAATGTGATCGAGATGGAGCAGTACCTCGATTTCCTGCGCAATCGCACGTTCCGGCGGACCTTGTTCTGCCGTGAGGAGATTCCTGTGGATCGTCAACCGACCGCCGACCGCCTGCGAAATCTCTATTTTGCCTCGCAGGCGCGCTCCGAGACGTCAGAATCAAAGGACTCGCGCGCGGGCGCCGTCGCCAAGTTTGAGGCTCCCGACGGTGCGGTTCTGTTCCTGTCCAACAAACACCCCTTGACGAAGGAGGCGATGCACTACCTCGTCGAAAGCTGGCCCCAGGCGATACACTTTGACGCGCTGTTAAAGGCGGTCCACGCTCGTGTGGAAGCGCCGTCTGATGCCGCCGCCTCGGCCCGCGATGCGCGAGCTTTGTCCGAGCACTTGTTGGCAAGCTACCGCTACAGCGCCGACCTGGTCGAGCCGCACAGCTATGCGCCGCCCATCGTCGCCGAGATCGGCGAGCGGCCCGTCGCCAGTGAGGTGGCCCGTTTCCAGGCCCAGCGATATCCTCAGGTCACCAATCTGCGCCACGAACGCGCCACCCTGGACGAGTTCAACCGTTACCTGCTGCCGTATCTCGATGGCAGTCGTGACCACGCGGCGCTCGCAGATGTACTGCTGAAAGGACCTATCGCAGACGGACGCCTGGTCGTTCGGCAGGATGACCAGGCCACAATCTCCTCTGGAGAAGTGAGGCAGATCCTGGTCGAGCAATTAGAGCGACGGCTTCACCAGTTGGCCCGTAGCGCGCTGTTGATTGGATGAAAAGCGGAGGGGATATGATCGGATCCACACCCCCCAGATAGTCTACACCACTGCCACCCGCCGAACGGGATTCGATGGGGGTTGAGGATGGGTTGGTGGACCGGGCAATGGGAAGCCATTTTCTTGATTCAACCTCTTTTCCTTACGATGAAATGAAACAACTGGCAAAATTTTCCTATTGACTTGGTAGAAAAAGCTGATACAATGGTTATGAAAGTGAGCACCCATCCTTAAAGATCCTGTGATCTAATTTCGTTTTCTGGACCCTGGCAAATTGGCCCACTTGGTTTAGCAAGTCGTGTCCATTGTGATGATAAGCGATCTGGCCCAACACTTTCCCGCCTCCGTGTCTCTCATTCGCTGATTGAATTCACAATTAAAAAATAATTCCTCGATATCTTGATCTGTGAAGACAAATGGTTAGAAGAGACAAGAAAATCAGGTTACATTTGCATTCAAAAGGAGATGAACGTATGTCCAAGTATATTCGTTTTCTAATCAGTGCTGCTGTAGGAACTGGCCTAGTGCTGGCGTTTGCGTTTATTGTCTCATTCCGAGTTCAAGCCAGCAACGAGATGGAAGAAAATGAACCGCCCGGTTATCATACGCATGGGAACTCTTATGCTCCTCTTGTAATCGATGATGGAACAGAAATGAGAGAGGGGCCGGTAGCGCCACAGGTAGAATACTCTACCGGTGCCGTGTTCACCGTCACCCCCCAAGTCAGCACAGTTGGCGCCGGGCAGACGTTCACGGTTCTCTTGCAGATTGACAATGTGACAATGACCGTGAGGGCCTGGCAGGTTGCTTTGAGCTACGATCCCTCGGTGGTGACTATGATAAACTTTACTCCGGGGAATTTCTTTGCCGGTAGCTGTACCCTGCAGGCCCCGTCGAGCCAATGGCAACCTACCGAAGGAGAAATGCAGTTCGGCGTCCTATGCATGAACGGAGACAGCGGCGGCAAAACTGGTGGCACCTTGGCTACCCTCAACATGTCAGCACAGTTTGCTGCGGCTGGACAGAGCAGTGACCTGAGCTTTGACATCGACGACGTCGTGATCACCAAGCTCTCTGTGGGAGGAGGTGATTATTATAAACCCCTCCCCTCCAATCTGTATAACGGAACGGTCAATGTTTTGGACTCTGGGTGGACTAGACTCCTGGTGGGACACGTGGCGGCGGGCGATTTCCAGACTGTAGATGGGATCACCTTGACTGTAAGATTCGATGGCGAAGAGACGCAGGCTGTTGTTGATACTACGGGCACATTCACTGTCACTACCGACGATATAACTCTCTCTTTCCCAGATGTATACACTGTGTGTGTCAAGGAAATGCGCACCTTGGCTATGTGCGTTAGTGATGTAGCTATACCTACAACAAATCCGCCAGTATCCTTTGGCAACATCGTCTCTGGCGATGCTGATAATGATAACTCAGTTGCTTTCAATGATCTCTTGATGCTGGGAGCATACTGGAATACAATACGCCACGACACAAACTTTGACAACAGCAATGACGGCTTGGTTGCTTTCAATGATCTTCTTATCTTGGGCGCAAACTGGAACAAAACGGGAGCTGATTGGTAATTGAAAGTTGCATATATACGTTCCAGAGCCACTTGGCAGATGCTGCTTTCGAACAAAGCAATTGGCTTGCTGAAACTGACTGCCAAGATTCGAGCAGATCTTTAATCTGCACACAACCTACAAGCACGCCTGAGATTCCGTCTACTAGGCTGTATGGCAAAAGCGGTGTAATGAACTTCATAGATACGAATCGAACCCTCAACATCGCTCATCGTGGAGCCAGCGCCGCCGCGCCAGCCAACACGCTGGCTGCCTTCGAGAAGGCCATCGAGCTGGGCGCTGATGGCATCGAGCTTGACGTCCATCTCTCCGTCGACGGCGTGTCGGTGGTCATCCACGACGCCACCGTAGACGCTACCACGAACGGCAGCGGCCGGGTGGCAGAGATGACACTGGCGCAACTCAAGCAACTCGACGCCGGCTCCTGGTTCGCTCCGACCTTTGCCGGCGAGCGCATTCCCACGCTGGAGGAGGTGTTGGAGGCGGTAGGGAACCAGTTGCTGCTCAACATCGAGTTGAAGAGCACCACTTGGGGCAATGAGCTGGAGCAAGCGGTTGTGGCCCAGGTCGAGCGACATGGTTTAGACGAGCGCGTATTGTTCTCTTCATTCAATCCCCTCTCCCTGTGGTGGATCAAGAAAATCGCACCTCACATCCCGGTTGGTTTGC